>Ga0194123_10001990_pt1 | contig 28242 bp, 26 predicted proteins | sample TA2MahsurfametaG_5_FD_155479 | JGI IMG/M metagenome (GOLD analysis project Ga0194123, IMG submission 155479) | Freshwater microbial communities from Lake Tanganyika, Tanzania - TA2015023 Mahale A surface | ecosystem: Environmental > Aquatic > Freshwater > Lake | place: Tanzania: Lake Tanganyika... | reverse complement strand
TTAGATAACGGACAAGTAAGTGTTTTAAATTCGCAATTAGATGAAAATAAACAAATTGAAAAAATAAACGGATATGCTTATTATAAAAATATTTCTGAGCCAGGACAATTAACTGTTCATCTTGATGGCGTTCCTGTAGATTCTCCATATTGGGTAGTTAAATTGGGAGAAATTGTTGATAATCAATATCAATATAGCATTATAACTACTCCATCTGGTATATCATTATGGGTATTAACCCGCGATGTAGAAAAATTTAATGAATTATATGCCGAAGAAGTTAAATCATTTTTAAATGAGTATAATTTTAAATATACCAATATAGAGCAAACAGACTGCGAACCAAATGTAGATTATTTGAATAATAACAATAATAATAAGCTTAGAAGCAATTACCAAACAGAATGTCAAGTCGCAAGTTATTTAAGAAAATCTGGTTTTCCAGAATATTCGGTTCCAACTATGGTGTGCACTAGTAAATATGAAAGTTCGTATAATTGTGATGCTACAAATAAAAATACAGATGGTTCGACTGATTATGGTTTAATGCAGATCAACAGTTACTATTGGTGTTCTGGTGACCCTAAATCTAAATATAATAGTTGTGGAACTACTTGTTCTAGTTTATTTAACTGTCAAACAAATACTAACTGTGCATATACTGTATGGAAACAACAAGGTTATACAGCTTGGTATGGTTATAAAAATCATAAATCAGAGTGTGATAATTATAAAATCAATTGTTAAATACGTGTTTCTCTAAGTTCTCTAATATAATATATAATTTAACAACTTAAAGACTATTTAGTCATACTTTTCAACCACAACATTTTTTGATATATTGTGAATGATTTTATCTTCCTTCTCAATATCATTATTTCCCAATCCTCCCATTACTTCTATAACCATTTTATCGTATTTATCGGATATTCTTGAAGCCGGGTTTTTATATTCAGGATTTTTCTCTCGAAATTGTGGTAGTAATCTAATATTTTTATTTGCTACTCTTTTAATTGCCTTTCGTAACCTACTTTTATTATCATCTTCCTTTTCCCATTTATCCTGGTCTTTAACATATATTGTTTCTCTTTTTTTATCCATACAATGAACCGGTCTCAGTGATACATCTAATGCCTTCAAATTTGTAGTAATAATATTTGAAATTCCATTTACATATCCTACCTCACCCATTTTCTCTAAATCTGATAGCTGCAACTTAATTGAATCTACAAAATCCATAATATTCATAGCATCTTTACACGTTTCATTTAAAAAGAAATTTAGGTTAAATGCTTTATTATGTGAATTGGTATTATTAGTTGTATTATTAGTCGTATTATGTGTTCCATTTTCAATTACTTTCATCATAATACTCTGTTGCTCAATTAACATATTTTTTAATTCTGAATTGTCTTTGATTAACATCATAATCAAATCTTTATCAGTTATATCCTTATTGATATTTGATTGAATATCTGGGTCATAATCACATATTTTTTTATGTCGATAATAGCCACTGTTATATTTATATATTTTACCACATCTACACTTATAATAATCGGCGACTTTTGGCGACAAATTACTATCATTTTCTACCATTTTACTATCATTTTCTCGTTTTTTATGTTTATCGGTTAATAAATGTTTTTCATAATCAAATTTTTTACATGTTGAATAGTTACAAATTTCGCAATAAAATTTTTTGGCGACTTTTGGCGATAAATTACTATCATTTTCTATCATATAATGGTAGTAGAAAATCTCCCTAAATACTTTTCTACAAAAAATATTAATTTTTTTACAATCACAAATTAAAAAGTATGGTTTCATTTTACACCATAAAGGACCCCCTTGAAAACAGAAATTTTCGGTCAGTAAGGACGTTTTTGGTTTTCCATTTTTGGACATTTTTTTTGTCCATTTTTGAGAAATCAAAATACTTTTCATTTTTCAAAAGTCATTCAATTCCCTTCATGTGTAGGGAAGTTTTTTACCCTTTTTTTGCAAATTTCAAGATTTTCCCTTCATTATGTAGTAGAGGGAGTATTGCAACGGTCTTTAAGTACCTTTTAAAATATATTATTTATTCTTCTTCGGACGCCCTCTTGGTTTTTTCTCTTCTAATAAATTTCCAGTTGTTGAAACTTTATCTGCTTTTATATTTGTAGTCTTTACAATTTTCTCTTTCTTTGTATCCTTTTCATCAAAGAATTTTACATCATCATAATTTATCTTATCTCTTCTGTTTTTATTCATGGTCGATACTCTACCTAAATATTGTGGAAATTTAATCATCATTTTCTTATTACATTTGGAAACAGCATTAATTGTACTCAGTGCTACATAAGGTTCAATCTCCCAATTTGTCATATTTACATACGATTCAAATAAATCTGTATCTGATAATGCATCTGCAGAATAAGCTAAATTATTCAATCTTTTTACTTCATCATTTATACCCATAATGTTATTTACATAGTTCTCTTGAACCATCAATGGATGCAAATCATTAGCTAACCAATATGCATCATATTTGCTGTCTATTGTTTCTTCAATTGATAGTAATTTACATGTCGTATCGAAAATATTTGAACTCTGTATATTTTTCTTACCTGTACGCATTCCAAATTGAAGTGTATTTATAATAAATCTAATATCGCCATTTGATTGCTCGTATAACTCCTTTAATTCCGTTTCTTTAATTCTTATTTTTTCTGTGACTACAATATTGTAGAGTAATCTATATACTTCTTGATAACTAGGTTTTGTCATTTTAATATCAAAACAATAATTTAATATTGGTTTTATTGATTGATCATATCTATCATTACAGATACAAATAATTGGTATCTTAGTTTCTTTTATACATTCGGTTAAACTAGATATAAATCCATAATCACCACCAGCATCTATTTCACTTACGACTAAAACATTCTCTTGTCCCTCAAATGTTTTTTTAATTTTTAAAAGAGGTTTAATCACATTATTAATATATTCTTTATCACGTTCATCATTTAAAGCTAAATTTATAATATTATAATCATGTTTCGTTAAAATTAAATCTACTAGAAGTGTCTTACCAATTCCAGTTAATCCAGATACTAATGCACATTTATTTTTCTTATCGTCAGGGTTCCATTCCAATAACCAATTTATAAAAGGGTGTATAATACTTTTGTTGCCTATAAATTCTTCAATCTTTTTTGGTTTATAAATATTTGTAAACATTGTTATTTTAGTTAAATATAATATTTTCAATATATTAAAAATCAATTTTATTGACAATTAAATATTTAAATAGAAAATATATAAATATTTATAATGATAACGTGCAATTTAATGGGTGGTTTAGGCAATCAAATATTTCAAATTTTCGCTACAATATCTTATGCTATTAAGAGTAAAACCCAATTTAAATTCTTAAATGTTTCGTGTATTGGTGGTGGTTCATCTACTATAAGATATACATATTGGAATTCATTATTTAATAGATTACGAATTTTTTTAATAGACAATTATCCACAACCTATGCATGTAATTAGAGAGAAAGATTTTACCTTTAATGAACTTCCTGTTAATGAAATGATTGAAAGAGATTGTTTAATTTATGGTTATTTCCAAAGTTATAAATATTTTGATGAAAATTATGAAATGATTTCTCGAATTATTGGATTAGCAAAAATGAAAGAAGATCTTATACAAAAATTAAATTTAAATGATGAATATTTAAAAACTTGTGTTAGTATGCATTTTAGATTAGGTGATTATAAAAAACTTCAAGATTATCATCCATTAGCAACATATGATTATTATGAACATTGCTTAAATTTTATAAAAGAGATAACTACTACATCATACAATATATTATATTTTTGTGAAGATAATGATATTGATGATGTTATGATAACAATCAATAGACTTGAAATTGAATTTCCACAGTATAAATTTATAAGAGGAGATAATACACTTGAAGATTGGGAACAGATGTTATTTATGAGCTGTTGTCATCATAATATAATTGCAAATAGTTCTTTTAGTTGGTGGGGAGCTTATTTTAATACATTGAATGATAAAATAGTTTGTTATCCATCAGTATGGTTCGGAGAGAAAGCTAAAAATAATACAAAAGATTTATGTCCTCCAGAATGGAATAAAATAAATGTCTAATCTATAAACAGTAATTTACACCCTTAAATATTTAAAAGGCGTAAATAGTGAAGGTTGTAAAATCCTTTGAAACATAAACCAATTGTCAATATTATCAATATTCTCAGTGAATAGTGAAAATCTATCAAAATTAGAGAATACACAATCAGCTAATATTATTTGATCATCTTTCACTAGATAGTTATTTTCAAAATATAATTTTAATTTATTATCATATGTTGTGGTCCACCAATCAATATTTTTTTTATGTAAAATAAAAAATCCACCTGATATTGATTTTTGATTAGGTGGAATAGGTTGACTGGGCAAACCCATTTGATTGCGTTTATTAATAATTTTATATAAGAATTTTATGTGACCAATATAATTTTCTACACAACCATAACAAATTTTGTCAGCATAATTTTCTAAAATTGCTTGATTATTTCCCCAATTAGACAATTGACTTGTATGAGTATCCTCTGGCCTATTTCTAAAATATCCAATATCACACCATCCATAAAACTCTGTATCAAAATAATTCTTTTCTGAAGTTTCCTTTACAAATTGTATTTTTTCAGACCACAACATATTAAGCTGCCAGCATGATTTGTCATTTAACAAATAATTCTTTTCATGATTTTTAATCCAATAATCTTTATATTTATAATTATAAAAACTTTCTAATGGTTTAATAACAATTATAATTTTTGCATTATTTTTTGTATTAATATATTTAAAACTATTTTGGTCTGTATAAATTACTAAATTACAATTATTAACAATAGAAATAAAGTTATCCATCCATTCAATATAAATTTGTGGGTCAAATTTGGATTTCATAACATAAAAACAACTAGAAAATGTAATTGACATTTAAATTTAGTTAAATATAATATTTTAAGTAGTTATTTTAGTTATGAATTATTATTTAAACCTTTAATAGTGGAATATAAATTTTTTAAAACTTTCTCTCTATGTTTATGCGAAGGTGAAAGACGATAATTTGAATTAGGATGTAATCTATGATAATATGTTAAGTTATTTACAATAAAAAATTTATTATCACTATGTAACCAATCTGTAAATAAAACAGCTGAATCTAAAACATCCATAAATTCTCTTTTATGAAAATCCTTAAATTTATTCATACAATTCATAAAAGTGTTTTTAGGTAAAAAATAATTACAATTATTAATTAAACATTGAAAAATATTGTTATTAAAATTCTTTAAATAAAAATCTTTGTTTATATCTTGATTAATATAAATTCTATAATCTAAATTATTAGAAGGGACCCCTGGAAATGTAATTGCCCAACAAGGTAGGTAAATAGTATTGATATCCCATTCTGATATATTAAATAATATATCAATAAAATCCGTTTTAATAACATTGTCTGAATCTAATAATATAACCCATTCGTTTTTACATTTAGAGACTGTTTCTATCTTATTATGATAACATCCAAGATTAATCTCATTTTTATATAATTTTATTTTACTATTATTTACTTCATATAATATATTTTCAAGTTTATCAATATCATTAGATTTATCATCGCATATAATAATTTCACTCACTCTATCATCATTAATAGATGTAGATATAGTTTCTAATATAAAATTTGTATTATTATAATGTGGAATAGCCAAAGTAATTTTTCTATCCATATAATATATTATAGTTTTAATATTTAAATAGTATTTAAGTAAATACTATTTAAGTAAATATCATTTAAACATTAAAATATTTATGTATATATGAATTTTAATGAGGATGACTTAGACTTTTTTATGAATAATATTTATAATGAGAAATTATATTTTAATTCAGGATGCATGTCTTCTGTAGATATGTTTACACTACATTTAGCTCTTAAAAATTTGAAACCAAAAATAGTTATTGAATCAGGTGTTTGGCAAGGAACATCTACTTATATTATTAGAAAAACATTAGGACAAGATGCCATTATATTTTGTTTAGATCCTCTAGAATTACCTACATCCAGCTGGAGGGATTTAAATTCAAATACAAAATATTTTATTGGAAATAATTTTGTTGATTTTAATAATTTAGATTTGAACATGTATAATTCAAGAGATATATTTGCTTTTTTTGATGATCATCAAAATGCAATTTCAAGAATTTTACAATGTCATAATAAAAATATTAAAAATATTCTATTTAACGATAATTATCCAAAAAACTGCGGGAGTCACTTTACTATTGAACATTTAATTAATAATGATTTTAGAAATATTAAAAATAAAAATGCCAATGATATTTTAAATATTAATGACATTGATATGAGATTACTTGATAAAAATATTCAAGAAAAATCGATTGAATACAACTATGTTGAAAATAAAGAAAAAATAATAAATTTATTTAATGAATATTATATTTTTCCAAATATTTTTCCTGGTGAAATTAAAACAGGGGAAGGCTATTTTCCGTGTAAAAGTTATTTTATGAATAACGAAAAATCGTATAAATACAAAATATTTTTCGAACATCAATTAAAATATAGATGGAATACACTATTAATTTTAAATTAAGTAATTATGTAAAATATTTTTAATTAATTACTTTTACTTAACTATAATAGAATTTGTATTTTTATTAATTAAACCATCATTAATTAGTTCATGATGTTTACCTTTCACAATAAACGGTTTGTAATATTCAGGAATTTCGGCTGCCCATTGACCCCATACAATATAAAAACCTTTACTAGGTAAACAATAATTTATATAATATTCATAATTAATTTTACACGTAAGCTCTGCTAAACAACAATTTGAGTAAACATAATCAGGATTTAATTTATATTCTTCAAAACTATATGATTTAAAAATATTATCCATTTCAACAAGCTCGAAATATGTATTTTGAAGCTTAGCAATATTATTCATGTCAATTCCACTAATATGATTAATTTTGATACCCATAGATATACATACAATATATAAAACGCAAAACTCTAGACCATATCCTCCACCAATTATTAATAGATTATCTATTTCAGTAATATTTCTAGGTTCTAAATAAAATTTATAAAATATAATTGCTTCTCTAATATAGGAATATACCTTTGGTGTTAAACCATTAATTAGTTGACACTTATTTCCACCAATACTATCAAACCTTTTAAGTAAATTATAATCAAGCTTATTTAAAATATCACTATAATTATTGCAAATAAAATTATATTGTTCCGTACCTGATAAAAAGCTACAATTTTGAACGATATTCATCATTAATTGGTTCTCTCTGAAATTATTAATAGAAATATTTTCGCATGTTTTATTAAAATTTATATGATAGTTATCATTAATATTGTGAATAATTTTATAGTTTTCCATAGTTATATTTATTATGAATAATAAATCTTTAAGTTATAAAATAATTATTATTAAATTACTATTTTTCTTATAATATATTTAAATATTTCATCAAATGTAAATAAATTCTTAACTTGAGAAATTTTACTTTGCATTTTAGATATATCAATATTTTTTAACATATTTGGTAATTCATTTATTTCATTTGTATTAATTATAACACAAAATTCATCCCAATTTAATTCATCTGAATATGGTAATACTTTTTTATCATCCCATATGTAAATAGGAATACTATTACCTAATATAGCTTCATATATTCTAAAAGAAGTATAACCAAAACCTCTTGGAGCAAGAGTAAAAATACTTCTATTAATTATATTTTTATACTCTTCAAAATTTACAGAATCATAAAAAATAAAATCATTATTTTTTGATAAAGCATTTTTCATATCAATTCTACACTGATGTGTATCAAACCGTCCCATAAACGAACAATATATATCTTTATTAATATTTATAGATGGAAATAAAGGTAAACAAATTAAGGGTATATCATAATTACCTTTATTGCCAAAAAATATTGAACGTTTTAATCCATAATATGATAACTCTCTGATATTATTGCTATCATTTATATTTAATCCTCCTCCTCCCGCACTAAATATAGTTATATTTAAATTAAAATTCTTTACAAATATACCAAACGCACACTGAACTATAGTAAAATATTTTTTACTTTTATCTAAAGTTTCTAACCAAGCACATAAATTATCAATACCATGAAAAAAATTATGTTTTACATAATATGAAGTCCAAAATACTGGCAAATAAATCATATCAGTTTGAATATTTCCTTTATTATTTGTTAGATATTCAAATATTATTTCTTCTATGTTTTTACCACTAGAATAACCTGGATAATTACTTCTGTAATAAGGTTGGAATTGTTCTGGCACATTAATAATTTCCATTATTAGTGTTAAATATTTCTTTTTAAATAATAACAATATTTATTAATAAAGTTCTAATAAATATTGTTATTTTTGTAAAATAGCAACATAAATTCCGTTCCACCAAGTATTTTTAGCTTGTAGATTAGGAGTATGTGAATTATCCCAAGTTAATCTTATTTCTTTTTCATACAATACTTTTAAGTTCAACTTTTTAATAGAATTAATTGTTCCATCTCTAACATCTTTCCAGTTCCAATCATCTACTATAAAAATAAATACATCATCTAAACAATTATAATAATGTAATAATGCCTTATAATGACTTTCATTAGTATGATTTCCATCATACATATAAATATTAAATTTTGGTAATTTAGAAACATCTATTTTAAAGCAATCACTCTCAATAAAAGTTGCTTGATTTTCTCCTTTGAATTTTTGAAAATTAAATAAAAATTCATTTTTAGGACCTCCAAATTCGCTCCAATTATCTATACATACAACCTTAGCTTTATTTCCACACATAGCAGAACAGAACGAACTACCTTTCCAAGTTCCTATTTCTAAATATCTTGAGTCTTCTGAGTTTAGTAAGTTATTATAAAAATGTCTAGTTTTTGTTCCACTCATACCTTCCATAATAATAATATCATCTGTAAATTTTGAAATATTATTTTCCGCATTTTCAAACGCTGATTCAACAAGTTTTATGTAATTTTACATTATATATATATATATATTATATTTGTATTTGTATTTGTATTTATATTTATATTTATATTTATATTTATCTTTATATTTGTATTTATATTTGTATTTATTGTCAAAAAAAAGAGATAATGATTATGACTCAATAACATTTTAATATATAAATTGGCGTTTTACATGTCCAAATATGTAAAATAATAATTATGCAATTTAACTTGATTATTGTAATTCATTAGCATTAGATATTAATTTATAATATATTTAAATAATTGTTATTTTAATATGTATACTTAATAATATTATGGAAGTTAATTTTGTAGTATTAGGACGTTTAGGTAATGCTATATTTAGATATATGGCATCAGCTATAGTTTGTATTGTTTATAATGGTAAATATCTTGTAAATAAATTTAAACCAAATAATTTATCTGATGAATATTTTTATGATATTTTTACTAAAAATACTATTAAAAATATTAATTCTGTTAATATGGTTGGTTATTATCAACATGATAGTATTTATAAAAATAATAAGAAACAGATTTTTGACTTTATAAATAAACACCCGGATCATTATGTTTTGACTGATGGAATAAATGCAGGTGATGGACGTAATGAAAAATTTTATATGATAAATATATTAAATACACCAAATAGTTTTACCAAAAAATATAAAAATGTTTTACATGTTAGATTAGAAGATTTTGTTTCTCTTAACTTATTTTTACCAAATGAACGAATAATTAATTTATTAAAAAATGATATTATAAAAGAAGAATTATGTATTGTATGTAAAAAACTGGAAACAGAATTTGAACATAAATATATTTTAAATATAGTAGAATATTTAAAAAATAAAAATATAAATGTAATAATTGAAAGCAATGATGTTTTAACTGATTATTATATTATGAAAGAAGCTGAAGTACTAATATGTTCAAAAAGCACTTTGTCATGGTGTGCAGCTTTTTTTTCAGAAAATATTCAACAATGTTATTTACCAGATTATGATATTCAGCCTAATATTATGACATGTAAAAGTCCAATAGACAATACTATATTATATTAAACGTTAAAACCGTATTTTTTTATATGATATGGAAAATTTTCTTTATCTAAATAAGAAGTAAGTGCTGGCTTATAATTAGAACCCTTATAATTATTTTTAAGATCAGGTTTCAACCATAAAAATTCTTGAATTAGATCTTTATCACAAAACGGATATCTAGTTTCGAAACCAAATGAACCACCAACATATTCATCACCTTTTAAATAATTTTCCATAGAACCATTAAAAAAATTAGCCCAAGGAAATATACTTGTTAAATCATCTGGAAAATAATCGACATTACCCCATCCTTGGCTGTAAAATGAATTGTTTGCCATTACTTCATCAGCACCAATACCTGAATATAAAACTCTTATTTCTTTATTAATTTGTTTTGATGTGTTTATAATTTTACATTTTCCTAACATTGAACCCATATCAAATCCATTAACAATATATCCTCTCATGTTTGGATGATATCCCCAATCCCAAACAAATCTTTCACAATTTTTATATAAATAATCATTCCAATAATTCTTATCATCATCATGTAAATCTATTAATATATGAGAATCATTTAAAATTTTCTTTCTTTCCATTATAATATTATTATCTTCATTTTTTGGAATAGATATAAATAAAGCTGGTTTTTTATACTTATTTAGACAACAAGCAATTATACCACTATCATTACCACTACTTAAACTTATTAGTGGTATAGAACTTTCTGGATATCTTTTTAATATAGCATTTTCTAATGCAACATAAAAATCATCGTATGTAGTTTTAAATTGATTTAGATTAAAATTATAAATAGGTAATTTTTCAATCAAAGTTTTTGTATTTAAATCAAAAATTAATACCTCATTTGGATTTATTTTATTATAATTTTGATTTTTAATATTTTTACAAACACTTTCATAGCTTGATATTACTATATCATTTTCAATATTATAGAATAAGGGTTTTGTTTTAAATATATCACTTGATATAAATAGTAAATTTTTATTAAAATCAAACAATACAATTGTAAATTCTCCATCTAAATAACTTACGAATTTATTTCCATATTTTTTATAAGCTTCAATTATACTATATGAATCTGAAATAGCATTATGTAGTATTTCCTTGTAATTGTATATTTCGCCATTAAATATACACACTATATTATTATCTATAATAGGTTGATATGTAATGTCACCAGTTAAATGTAATAAAAAATGAATAAAATTAATGCCTTTTATATTTATGTGATTTATATAATCTGGTCCTCTATTTGAAATTAATTTAAAATAATTATCATTATTTATAATTAAATTTGACACAATTATTCCACACATATTATAAATTTATATATTTATATATTTATATTTATATATTTATATATTTATATATTTATATAAATTATACAATATTTCTTTTAAAGGTAATATTTAGTTCTTCATCTACTAAAATATTATATCCAAATTTATTTAATCGTTTTATTAATTTTTCTGTTAAATTATTATTATCTTTATTTTTTAATTTTAAATCAAATTCTATACATAAATAATCAGGATATATTTCATCATCTAACATTTTATTTAAAACATTTATTTCAGCACCTTCTATATCCAGTTTTAATAAATCAATATGGGTATGATTTAAATTATTCATAATATTTTTTATTGTGTCAACATTTACAATATCATATTCATTTCCATACATTCCATCTATAAGTGTTTGTGAAACATGGCTTTTATTATATTGTTTATAAAATTTTAATGTATCTTTTTTATCCCAAACTCCAATATCAATATAAAATAATTTATCGAAATTAGGGTTTTTACCATTTATATGTTTATAGTAATCAGATTGAATATTTCCCGAAAAGAGTTTATTATTTAAAAAAAAATCTATCGCCTCATTATAATGATTTTTTGCCCTTATTGTAGGATCTATTAAATAAATATTGCAATTATATTTGTCACTTAATAATATATCAAATGATATATCTTCACCAACTCCAACAGAATATACAATACTGTTTTTATTTAAAATAATATCTATTGGTATTGACCAACCTCCATAAATTGTTCCTAATCTTTCCATATTATTAGTAATAATATTATTATTTTAAATGATATTTTTATTTATAATTGTATAAAATCATTTATAGTAAATTCAGTAAATTTATATTTATTGTAATCAAGAGTATTTATATCTAATTCATACCAATCATTTAATATTAGCATAGGTATGCCCATATTATTAAGTATATCAATAAAAGGACTATTTAAAACAATTGGAACACATTTTAAATATAACGCTTCCCAAAATCTATGGCAATCAATACCATTTCCTTCAGGACATATACAAAATTCATACTCTTTCATTCTAATCAAGTTATTAATTGGATCAATAAATTGTAACCAAGGTATTTTTTTAGATATTATATCATAACAATTTTGTCTTTTATTTGGATTTGTATTAATTGAAAAATTAAAGAATACTTTTTTAGTTTTATTTTGTAAGGAGTTAATAAATTTTTCATTATTAAATAATGAAAGATTACCATGTCGCCATTGTGAATTAGCAAATCCAATTGGTAAAATACTTATTTTTTCATGTTTAAAACATAAATTTTGTGTATACCATTTTATTAAATTATTATAATTTAATATACTTAATACTTCATGATTTTCATAAATATTTTCATCAGAATTATGTGATATTAATATAAATGGATTAATAAATAAATGAATTTTTTTTGAAAATTCCTTATATCTGTGTGTATAAATAAAAATAATATAAGGATTATTAAATGGTTCAATTATTGACGTTATTAATAAATGTTTTTTTGTTTGATTTCTAATTAAAGGATTATAATTAAAATCTTCATTATAACCAATATAAATTTGTGCAAGTTGTTGAATTCTTTCACCAGTTATTATTTTATTTGAGAAATTTGTCATAATAATTATTTATTTATAATCTATTTAAATATTATTAAATAAATTACATATAAATGTTTATAGGTTTATCATTTATAGGAATATTGCCAAAATATATAATTGATTGTGTACATCAAATACGTTGTTATTATAATAACGACATATATTTAATAATAGATGATTATAATTCTCAATATTTACCAATACTTTTAAAATACAATGTTACAATTGTAAGATATGATAGTGTAGTAGATAATAAATTTTTAACAATTATTAACAAAAATTATCATAAATTTTTAATAATAAATGAGTTGAAAGATAGAAAATTATTATTCATAAGATCATTTGAAAGATTTTTTTTAATTCATAATTTAATGAAAAAAAATAACTTATCAGATTGTTTTTTTATGGAGATAGATAATCTTATATATGATAATCCTTTAAATTGGATTAGCAAATTTAATAAAAAAGAATTATGTTATATGTTTGATAATAAAGACCATTTTTCATCTGGAATTATGTATATAAAAACAAGTCAAAGTATATCTAATTTGTTATCATATATTTTAAATTTTATTGATACATCAAAAGAATTTATGTCTGAAATGACTTGTTTAAGTAGATATTATGAATTAAATAAAAATTCCGTTCAATTACTTCCAATTTATTGGAGTGATGATAGTATTTCAAGCGAAGCCTATATTAATTATGGAGTATATGGTGAATCTATATTTGATGCTGCTGGTATCGGAATTTTTCTACTAGGTGAAAATGCATTTCATAATAATGGAATTGTTGTTTGTGGGAAAAAAAATCCACACAGTGAAATTGACTATACAAAAAATATATTCGATTGGAAAATTGATAATAATAATTTAAAAAAACCTTTTATTTGGGATGGAAATAAGTGGATACTAATAAATAATTTACATGTTCATTCAAAAGAATTACATAATGGGTTATCATTACCATTATAATAGTAGGTAAATATTTTATTTTAAACTAGTGAAGATTTACACCTTTTTTCATTCAAAATGCTCACTTTGTTGGCGGAAACGAGTAAAAGTAACCGTTTCCATTGCGTATTTTCAATGCGAAATAGTTTAAAATGACACCCTTTTGAAGTGCCTTGTTATAAATTTCACACTGTTCATCTGAAAAAATTTGAAATGCCATCCTATTTCAAATCTTTAAGGGTGTAAAATAATACTTAACATACTTTTATTTATTAAGTATTGCTATAATATCATTACCATCTCTATCATTAATATGATTTATTGTATAATTATTTTCTATAAGTTTATTTATAGCAATATTCATACCATTTATTCCTAATTCATGTGCATTCTCTTTACAATATTCTGTAAAGCATTCTGGTTTAAACATCCATTTTTCAAATCTTAATTTGTGAATTTTATATTTTGAAAAATCAATCATTTTTATTATTTCAGTATCAAATCCTTCAGTGTCTATTTGTAAATAATCAATATTAGTTATATTGTGTATACTACATATTTTATCAAAAGTCACACTTTTTGCTGTTATTTTTACCATATCATTTTTACTTCCCCAGTCATTCATTGGTAATAACGAAAAATGACCATCATTATATATAATATTATTATCAGCACGAGTTCCCATAATACCATGTTTTGCTGGTATATATAGCTCTAATATTTCATCGTCATTGTAATATATAGCATTGTTATAAATATAAACATTATCAATACTACTATAATTTTTTTTTATTTGATTAATTAGATTTTCATTTGGTTCTACTAGAATAACAATGTCAGGTTTATTTTTAATAACCAATTCCCTAAATAAATCATTACCATTATTTGTACCAATTTGGAAAAATACTCTTGACATTATAATTATTCGAAATAATATTTATCCATATAATAAACGTATTTTACATCTTTATTATATGGATAAATATACTAATAATAAAGGATATAATTTTACTTTAGATGGGATGATAAAATAAATAATTGAATAAATTAATAGTTAAAATATAATAAAAACAAAATTAGATTTATTATATGATTGAGCAGGAATATATAATGCTTATTATGAATTGCAAGAAATATTTGAAAAAAGCTAACTTTCAAAAAATGACATGGTTGCCAAAAATACCTTCATATTTAATTTTCTACCATGTCATTGGCGAGCCAGAATTAGATACGCCATATAAATTTGATAATAAAAATAAAATTTTATGGATTAAAGTAGAAGATGATTATAACTCCTTACCTAAGAAAGTGATAAGAGCTTATGAAGCAATTTATAAGAGTTTCACTTTTAAATATATTTTTAAAACAGATGACGATCAAATTTTAGTTAATGAAAAATTTCTTGATGTAGTAAAAGGAATAACAACTAATAATACAAAAATTCATTATGGTGGTTATATTATAGATGTTAAACAGAACCATTTATCACAATATCATAAAATTCATCCGGAATTACCAGAAAATTTACCAATATTCAAAACAAAATATTGCAGTGGACGTTTTTATTTTCTCTCGAAACAAGCAGTAGCAAATGTTATTAGTAAGAAGGAATTTATAGAAAAGGAATTCTTTGAAGATTATGCTATAGGATTTAATCTAGATCAATACTATAAATTAAATATGATAAATTTGACCACAAATAACTTTTTTACTGATATTGAATTAAGTGACTATACAAAATTATTACAGGAAGGCAAAATTTAATATTTTATATATTTTTATGATTTACATCCTTGAAGATTTTATAACTTGTAAAATGATAGTGTTTAGTGTCCCTTATTATAAATTTCATTGGAACTATATGAAAACATTTACGAAACGCAATAGCCTTGTGAAATATTATCCATTTTCAAAACTTCAATGTGTTTTAAACTTGTAAAAAGATAAAATAATTTTTTACAATATTATGGTTGAAAATTTATATTTCTTAAAGCAAGTAATTCTTTCTGTCTTTTCTTAAAAGCAACTTTATCTAAATCAAGCATTGCTGATGCATAATTAGTTGGACGTTTTTCAATATCACTATAATCTTGTCTCTGAGTAACAGTTAAAGGAGTTAATAAATACCATTTATCTGCAACTTGTAATGACCCCCAATATTGATCTATCGCATAGTCATTTAATTTATTTGGATACATTTGTAATAAATTTATTCCATTTTCATAATTACTAATTAATGTGTCATAATAGTTGCTTTTTACCAAATAAGCAGTCGTTGTTTGACAATGGGTTACTTTAATACAATAGTCATCAATGCTGTTATACTCTCCCATATTGTTTCCTGCTAATAATAAAACATCAAAATCTTTATATTTTTCCAAAAATTTATTTAGACTATTTAAAAATATAGATGGTTCTAAAAAAGTTACATCATCTTCCATAATTAGTATATGACTTAATTTATTTGCCCTTGCATATTTTAATAAAGCTAAATGGCTCAAACTGCAACCTAATGCACCAAAAGAATTCTGAATAGCAGGAAATCTTTTACCATTCCAGTTTAATATTTTGAGTTGATTTTCAATATGATGTTTTCTATCAGTACGTCTGTCTAAATTTATATAATATATATTAGTGATATCACTTACACTGTTTATAGTATTATTAATCATATTATAAAATATAAAAATAAAATTAATTAAATAACGAATTAACCAATCATATTATTAATTAGTTCAATTCTTTTAGCATTCCAATAATCACGACCTTCTGTTCCACCATTATTAGTAACTTGATTTTGATGTATTCTATAATACAATAATGGTTCTGGGAAATTATATATATACTTATAACATTTTAACAATTTTAAGGCTATTTCAAAATCTTCTGTCATTTTTGATTTAGTTTCATCATAATTTCCAATATTTAATATTGCGGATTTTCTATAACACAATGTAGGATGGTTAGTTATCCAATGTGACTTAGTAATTTTATATTGATCCCATGTTATACTAGGATGATTGGTTGTATGTGTTTTATTTTCGATTGTATCTTTAAAGAAAGTAACTTGTGCTCCACAAACTTGTACATTTGAATTTTTTTCCATAAAACTAATTTGTTTTTGAATTCTATCATTAAACATTATATCATCACTATCCATTTTAATAATAATTTCATTAGAACATAAATTAATACCTAAATTTAATGAATAGCCAATTCCTTTGTTTGTATCATTCTCATGATAAACAACTTTAGTAAATCGTGTAGTATTCTCAAAATTATCTAAACACTTTTTTAACAATAATGTATTCAATTTATCAGAACCATCATTAATCCAAACTAATTCTATATTGAATAAACCAATTTGTTGTTTAATAGAATTTAAACACTCTTGTACATAAAGCGTTTTAGTATTAAAACTAGATACCAATATACTGACACTATTTGATGGTTTATTGAATTGTTCAGGAAGTTTTAGCGAATTCATTGTATCATAACTTTGCTTTGTTGATCCCCAAGCTTGATAAGCATATATTTTACCATGAGCTTTATATTCTAAACCGGTTAAATGAATTGGTAGAAATGTATAACTTGGAAAAATATGCAAGTCATTAAATTTTTTAGTATTATACATTCTTGTCAAAAGCCCTGGTCCTACTGATTGCCATGCCATTAATTTAGCCTTTGATTGACTTACTTCATTATTCATTATCCATTTAATGGCTTCTTTGACAAGAGGATGTTTTAGAGGAAACCCCATTGTCCCTGTAGCTATTAATCCAGGTCTAGCTTCTTCTTGTTCCCAACCCGCAAAACTTTTTTTAGAAATAATTTCATCATCAAACGGTTCGATACAAATAGAATCTGCATCTATAAATATCCCACCATATTTATATAGAATTTCCCATCTTATAATATCAGCTTTACCATTAATTTCCTCTATATCGTCAATTTTATCTTGACATTTAAAAATCAACCCTCTTTTTTCAAATTCTTTTTCATTCCAAAAGATATATTCAAAATCAGGATGTTTTTCTTTCCAAGTATTCATTAAAGTAATAGGAGCCGGTTTTGTTCCTATCCATAATTGATGTATTATTTTTGGAATACTCATTTTTATATATATAATAAAATCTTTAAATAATAATTTAAATATAAATAAACAAATAATAAAATGAAAAATTTAAAACAAGTATATAATGATTATTTAAATGCACATAATAAAAAGAATAAAACTTTTATTATTTCAGTATTATTTCATGAAAATATTAAAACAGTTATGGTTTATTTAATGAATGTATTGTATTGTTTTAGAAATTATAATATATATATATTAATTTCATGCAATGAACATATTTATTATTTTTTAAATAGAACCGAATTACCAAAAAATATAATAATTGTTACACATAGAGATGATAATATTCCTATATGGGGGAATGTTAATTTATTTGACCAACATGTTAAGAATTATATTTATTTAAAAGAAAATAATATTAATTATGATTACTTTTGGTTTTCAGCATCAAATGATGTATTTATTAAGACAATTGATGAACGTCTTGAAGATATTATTATAAAAACACCAGAAACATTAAATGAAATGACAGATGATAAAACATATGATTTTTATAGAGATTTTTTACATAATTCAACTTGGGCATGGTATTTGAAACTTATTAAAGATACAAATACTATAAATACATTTATTAATAATAAAATAATTGTAAAATGCAATGAAATTGAGGGACTTGTTTTACGAAATAATTTATCTGAAGAAATATTTAGTTTTTATATTGAAAATCTTTATAATAAAAATACATCAAAAGATTATATAATGGAAGAATTTTATATTCCATCTTATCTATTCAGCAAATATAATTTAGATTATGATACATTTACTGTTAGAGAAAAATGGTGCAAATATAAAGAATTAAAAAATATTTATGGTTTAGAATTAATAGATAAAATTATGAATTATAAACAATTATATTGTATAAAAACAATTAATAGAGATACTAATAATCCTGTAAGAATTTATGCATTAAATCAATTTAATTAATTCCCAAATATTGTTTTTTGTTTTTTGGTTCACATTTTCCATAAAATAAAAAGTCCCAAATATTAATCCTTTTGTTACATATCTTAAAAAATTTATATTCAGACCTATATCACTACATTTTTTGATGAAGTAATTTTTCATTAAAAGAATATAATTATTATCGATTATATCATTATATAAAATAATATCATATCCTAATATGCTTTGAAACATTTTTCCATAATCATAATATATATCACCGTTTATAGTAAGAATGTCATCAACTTGTCCTTTCATATCAATTAAAACATATTTTTCATCATAAGTATAAATTATGTTAGAAAACCAAAAATCACCATGTATCATATTTACAATTTTTGCGTCAAACCATTGATCAATACCACTAATAATATCATCTAAAACTTCTTTTGAGTCGGGAAAATTATAATCTAAATTATTAAATCTATTTTTAATTTTTGATATATAGTTGTTTTTTATATTTTCTTCTTTTATTATTATTTTATTATTAGTATACGAATGAAAGCCATTTAAAATTTCAAATAAATCATCAATATATTTTGTGGTTAATAGTTTATTTTTGTATAAATAATATATAGGTATACCAGAAATATAATTTAGTTTTAATTCAAGTATTTTATCCATTTTATTAAAATCTAACATATTTGGAAAAAACCTTTTAAACTCACTAGGAATATTTTGGTAATAATATAGTTCTCCTTTTAAAATTTCATAAGGTCCAGTTTTTATTATTTGATCATTTATTTTTTTTATTGTATTATATTTATTATTTTTAATTTTGTTTGGAATAAAATCATTGTTTTCTCCATAAAATAGTCCAAAATAATTAACACTATTTTTATAAGGATTTATTGATTTGTCATCTATATATATATCAGCAATAGGTTTACCAAATATCAACTCATCGTATTGTATATTAAAATTATTAAGAGTTTCTATAGTTATATAACCTATGTCTTTGATAACTTTACCGATATTACCATTATAAGTTTTCATTCGTCTTGCTGTATAAATAATAATTTCATGTCCTTCATTTTTCATATTATTTAAAAGTTCTATATTTTTATGAATTGGTTTTACTGTTGAATAATCACCTGATTTTGTAGGATTAGTTACAAGTGTGTTATCTAAATCAAAACAAATTCTTAATTTTTTTTTATTTAAATTATCCTTATTACTTATTATTTCTGAATAAGTTCCTATATGAATTGTTTTATTTATTAAAATAGGTATTATTTCTTCATTATTTTCAATCATTATTTTATACAATTTTGAAAAATAAAACTCATTTTTGGTTTTTAAATTATTCATTATCATTTTATTTGCATAAAAATTAAAACAATCAACATTTTTAAATCCATATAAACCACAACAATAATAATCTGATATTTTATTTTTTTCTTCAATATTAACTACACGATTGTTCTCAATCTGTATAAAAGAAAAATTTGTTTTCTCATAATCTGTACTGTAACAAATAAAATTATTATTACAATTATTTATTTCATTAAATGTATGTAAATTATCATTATCTATAAATAATAAATTATCGCTGTTTGAAAAATTAAATTCACGTATACCAATCAAAGCTGTTTCAACAGCACCTCTTGTTAAAAAATCAATACATGAAAAATAAAATTTTTTTTCTTTAAATTTTTGTATCAAAATTTCACAAAAATTAAATTCACTTAAAAAAGTATTATATACTATGTAAATTTCATTAGAATTAATATTTTCTATAATATATTCAATCATATGTTTTCCATTTATATAATTTAATGGTTTTGGCAAAGAATAATCATTATTTCGTTTACCAATACCTCCGCATAAAATAATATATTTCATAATATATTATTACAATAATTATTTAAATAATAATTAATTAATTAATTAATGTTAATTGCTGATATTCCAACAATTTATATTAATTTGGAACATAGAAAAGATAGGAATGAATCTGTATTAAAAGAATTATCAAAAATTAAAATACAAAATGCTGAAAGGTTTAATGCAATTGAAATGAAAAATGGTGCAATAGGGTGCAGTTTAAGTCATATTAAATGTATAGAAATTGCAATAAAACGCAATTATGATTATATTATGATATGTGAAGATGATATAGAAATTTTAAATCCATCCATCTTTATAGAAAATATAAATAAATTTTTAAACTCACAAATTGAATGGGATATCGTATTAATTGCTGGAAATAATATGATACCATATAATTTTGTTACTGATTATTGTATTAAAATATATAATTGTTTAACTACTACTGGTTATATAGCAAAAAATAAATATTTTTCAACCTTATTAAATAACTATAAGGAAGGTGTTACAAAACTAATGAAAGAACAAAGTAACTCATCATATAAAATAGATAAATATTGGTTATCTTTACAGAAAAAAGACAACTGGTATATGATAATACCGCCAACAATTATACAAAAAGAAGATTATAGTGATATTGAAAAAAAAGTAACAAATTTTAGAAATTATATGTTGGATTTCAATAAAGCTATAAGAAATTAAATTTTCTCTCAACAAATAATAATGTTAAAAGAAAATTACACGGATGAAGAAAAGGCGAATATTGCAAAAAAGATAAAGGATATAACTATAGAAGACGTAGAACAAGATATGAATAAGCTAATAAAAATCGGACAAGGTGCACATATGATATCCGAGAGATCAAACATAGGTAATAATATAGTAGATTATTTTACATTTGTTCAACGATTAGAGACCAAAGGTAAATACAACGTAAACTATTTTGAGTTTTTAGTTAATCTAGAAACATTTCGAGAGAAAAAATTCATTCAGACTATGTTAAAATATTACGAGAATATTAAAAATAAAAATAAAACCAAACATGAGTATAAAGTTTTAAAAGAGGTATATAATATATGCATAAGTGCTATAAATATAATGCGTCCATTAAATTGTATGGAGATATATACACGTTTTAATGCCAAAAGGGTGTTAAATTTTTGCGCCGGTTGGGGAGGTTCAACTGTGGCTGCTGCTGCGTTAAATTTGCAGGCATTTTATGGTATCGAAATAAACACCGATTTAAAGGAACCATACGATAACATGGTAACATATTTGCGCACAAAATCGAACACCGAATTTAGCATCCATTTTGGCGATGCTGTAAATATCGACTATTCCAAATTTGATTATGACACCATATTTGCATCACCGCCTTATTATTTTATTGAAAAATATGCCAACAATAATGACTATAAATCGAAGGCTGATATGGACGAAAAATTTTACAAGCCAGTTTTTACAAAAACATATTTACATCTAAAAAGAGGCGGACATTTTATAATTAACATTTGTAAGGAAGTTTATGATAACGTCCTTAAAAACTTATTTGGTGAGGCACATATTGTTTTCCCTCTTAAAAAATCAAAACGACAAAATAATCATACCGAAATGGTGTATGTTTGGACTAAAAATTAATATTAGTAGTTATTATTAGTTATTAGTACTTTTTCATGACACCACCTAGTCCAACTCTTGCACTTGCTTGTGCTCTTGGTTTTGCACCAATATAAGCCGCATATTGTGGAGAGAATTTATTTGGTGGAGGACGCGGATTTTGCATATGAATTGGTATCTTTGATATATGACCATTTTGAATATGATGTTGATAAATTGGTGGTTGAGGAGGAGTTTGTGAATTTGGATGATGATGTGATTGAATATGATTAGAAATATCTTCATTCACTTTACTGTCGTTAATCTTATCAAAATTATTAAATGTGTCTTCTTCAATTTCCTTTTTCTTGTCTTCTTGAATTTGTCTTAACAGTTCTGGAGGTACACTTTTGCCCATTTTAATCAAATATTTTGCTACATTTTCACGTTTCTCTTTATTTGTCGGATAATGAGGAATATGTGTCCAATCAGTAGTATTTATTACAGTCTTTTTTGTTTCTTTTATTTTATCTGGATTTATTATTTTTCTTTTTGGTTCTCTCAAATCATAATTATAATATTCTTCTGAACCAAATGGAATATGAGTTAAAAACGTTTTTATATTTATTATTTGTATTCTGGGATTATGCACTACAAATATATTGTCATTTGGATTATCTGATTTATCGTCAATTGTATATTTTAATTGTGTTATTGTTCTTATTCCATCTTGTCCATCATCATATTCACCCCTCCACGGATCTTTCTTCGATATAATTCTTGATATTCCATCAAAAAGCTGTAAAATTTCAGGACTGCCAATATTATAAAATACACTTCTATCTACTTTTAGTCCAAATCTATCACATCTCTTTTGCAAAACGTTATCTTCCATACCCCATCCCCAAAAACATGGAAATCCATTTGTTTTCTCAAAATCACCACCTTTCATTACAACAATTCCGCCCAATGCATATTTAAATCCATAATAATGCTTTACAATACCATGTGTCGTTTCATAATCAAATATTTTATTAAATGGAATAGTATCTACATCATTAAATATGAATGTGATATCCCTATAATGACTAGGATATTTGTTTTTTGCTGCAATAAAACCAATATCCTTAACAGCACCTCTATTGAATGTTCTTGCATCACATTGATGGCAGAAAAATATCTCATAATCATCTTTATCTTCTAATATAAAACTCATGTATTTACAGAAAAAAAATTTATGTTGAACACGATTTCTGTAGGGAACGATAAAAATACGTTTTGGGATTTTAAATTCTTCAGTCATTATAGTTATCGTATAGTTTTTATTTTCATATTTAAAACTTAATAATTAAAACTTAATATACAGAATTTTATATATAAATTTGCTCTAAATATATAAAATATATAAACCGTCTTTAAATATTATACCGTCTCTAAATATTATACCGTCTCTAAATATTATACCGTCTCTAAATTATACCGTCTCTAAATTATATTTCTTTAAAATGGCTGCTGGAACCAAATTGCCTTCTTTTGCTATTTTTTCCAACTTTTTATGACATTTATTAATTGTTACCTCGCTTGTTTCACTTACATTCTTTACATCTTTTTTACTTATATTTAATTTGCATAATTGTGCAATGAAATAAACAACACCTGCAGCAATAGAAGGGGGTGTATTTTCTGGCATGACATCCATTTTTTCTATTTTCATTGAAATAAATTGACATAACTTTGTTAACTCATTATTTATATTTAACTTACTACAATATCTCTCTATAAATGCCTCTGGTTTTGTTTTCCCAAAATTTGTTTTCTCCTTACTATCCATATCCTTCTCCAAATCATTAATAATAGATAATGCATTTTTACATCCTTTTGTTGCACTAGTAGCATCTAAATGAAATATTTGTGCAATTTCTTTTGCGGCTCTTGGATAATTATTTATTCTACATGCTATGTAAATAGAAGCAGCAATGATACCATCACGATTTTCACCTCTAAATCTTGAGTCTGATTCTGATATCTTCTTATGATATATAATTGCATCGTCAATAATTAATTTTGGTATACCAGCATTCTGAGCCATTGTCGTAATAATTTGAAACTCGTCATATTGAGATTTTTCTTTGTATGGCATCGATTGCCATTCTGTATAACGTCTTATCTTTCTCATCTCATAACTCATTGGACCACAACATAGTACCTTACATCCATAAGAAGATTCTTCTAAAAGCGGATTAATAGGCATTCCACATCTTGTAGGATCTGAGTTCTGATTATCGTCTGCTCCATAATATCTCCATTCTGCACTTTGATCTACAATATCTTTATAGATTATACCACATTTATTATTCATGCATGTCAAAAAACCCTCTTCTGAAAATGCTAAATTACTCTCACATCGCTCACAAAATTCTCTATTTCCTGATCCATAAATACATTCCAACGGAACCTTGACTTTCTCAGGATTTTCTATCTCTGTATCAAATATATTCCAGAGCTCGGACTTATTTATATTTATGTTTTTTCGTTTTTGACTTTTATCTTTGTTCATTATTTATATTATCATTAATTAGATAAAAATTTTTTAATTCAATTTTATTTATATTTTTTTATGTATATTTTTATAAGATTGTATAATATATGGGAAATATTACATCATCTAATAAAAAAGCGGAAAATGAATTCGAAAACTTTTATGATATAATCGATTACATCGCAACTTATTATATTCTCACAATGGATTTTCAGAGCTTAAGCAAACTCTCTGAAAAAGCTTATTGTGATAAATTGGTTATTTTAACATCGGATATTGTTGACAGATATTTTAATGATACTCAAGTTACATTTTTAGAACAAAGAATTAAAAATGGACTTGAAGTTAATAATATGAAGACAGAAAATATAAGATATATTAATAAAGACACTCTTGAAAGTTTAGATGTTTCAAATGACACTCAAAAAAGTATTCGAAAAAAACGTATATGTATTGGAATTGCTAAATTTTATGTTAAGATTGCACATATTTTTGCTGCCATTGTTATGACAATAAATCCAGTTTATACATATCAAGATGTTAACGGACAATCTGTTAAAACAACACTTCTCGAAAAAGATAAAATTCCTAAAAATGTCAATCGAAAATTATTTAGACTAAATATTTGTGACAATAGAATTAGAGCACTTAAAAAAGGTGAAAATATTGATGAAAAGACGGGTAATGTAACTATACATCCACAAGTTTGTGATATTAATATTGGCCAAGATGGTTTACCTAAAACACTTGAAAATGAACCTGGTATTCCTGAGCTATTACGTTTGTATCTAGATGATAAATATGATTATTCGACTGGTAGCTTTCTAGGGATGTCAGAAGAGTCCGAAAAACAATTTCGCAAAGATTTAAAAACATTTTATACTGCTTTTACTGGAAACCAAAACATGCCAGACACAATTAAAAATTTTAGCGATATTAAACTTCGTGATTATAGCAAAAAACCTGGGTGTCAATCAGCTAATCCTGTTTTGAAAAGTGCATATACTATAAATAAAAAAAATGATTTATTTCTAAAATATGCTGATAATATTAAATCTATGATACAAAGTGCTGCCGATAATCAATACAAATTACTTGAAGTTATCAACGAATTATTTACATATGTTATAGATCCTTATACAAGTAAACGTGTTATTAGAATAAATCCTAGATTAACTGATCTATCGTTACAAAAAGCAGTGGAAAAAACCAGAAAACTTATTGTAAATTTATATGTTAAATGCGAAACAGATTATGTAAACGGTGTTCAAATATTTGAGGCAATTGTTGAGTCGAAAATCCTTGAAACTACTCAAAAACAAATTGAAAATCTTAAAAAAGAAACAACAAAAATAATTGAGGAAACTAAAAAGGTGTTACAACCGATTAAAAAAGATAATCCACTAGTTGCAAGCCAAAATATGTTTCCTGAACCATCTTTACATAAACCTGTAGAAGATGTAAAAATAGAACCTTTACCAAATGTACAGATAAATATAAAGCAAAATCTAGAACTACCTGTTAAACCAAGTATGCCGTCAGGTATTCAGCCAAGTATGAAACCAAGTATGCAACCAAATGTACAACTACCTATAGAACCAAGTATGCAACCAAATGTACAACTACCTATAGAACCAAATATGAAACCAACTATGCAGCCAAATGTACAACTACCTATAGAACCAAATATGAAACCAAGTATGCAACCAAATATGTCACCAAATATGAAACCAAGTATGCAGTCAAATGTACAACTACCTTTAGAACCAAATATGAAACCAAGTATGCAGTCAAATGTACAACTACCTCTAGAGCCAATTATGCAGTCAAATATGCGACCAAATGTACAACTACCTATAGAACCAAGTATGCCACTAAGTATGAAACCAAGTATGCAGCCAAGTATGCAGCCAAGTATGCAGCCAAGTATGAAACCAAACGTAAAACTACCTCTAGAACCAAATATGTCACCAAGTATGCAGCCAAATGTACAACCACCTGTAGAACCAAGTATGCCGTCAAGTATGAAACCAAATATGCAACCACCCTTACCTTTATTAAAATAATAGGTAGAAAACAAAAGTTACCGAAAATAATTTAGAAAAATATTTTAATAAAATATTTTATTAAAATATATTATTATATATATAAATGCAAACTCGTAGTATGACACGTAGAAAGCAAATTTATCGTTCTCGCGTTAAATCTTCACCTTGCAGAGGTCAAACTGAAAAATGCAGAAAGAAATATGGATGCAAAAAAACACGTAGAGGCACACGAAAATCGTATTGCCGTAAATCAATGAATAGACATGCTTAAATTATTTACTATTTACATAATTTAGAATTTTGAAAATAATTCATCAATAGTATCGATTATACCCATTATTGAAAATATAAAAATTAAATGAAATAGTGGTAATACTAAAATAAATAATGATACCAATATCAATATTACTGGCGAGCTTATATCCATTTTTAACTATATAAAATCACATTATGACTTTAAATGGTTTACACATTTTAATATTTTACACGGATCCTAATGATCCAAAAAGCTTTCTGGCATTTGAAAGAGCCTGTTTTCTGAGACTTTGTCTTGCTGCTTCAAACGAACCAGTTGTCTGTAATGTGTTTTGTGCAGCTTGAATAGCAGTAGTCCATTTTTTACCTGTTTTACTTGATTTACCTCCACGATGCTTATACGTCATTTTTTTCCCTCCTTTCTTTCTTAAACTTCTATTACGTCTTGTTTTCATATATATTAATTAAATATTTAATTTTTAAACTAAATATTTAATTTATTTTTACCGAATATTTAATCCATTTTACTAAATGAATTTTACAGCTTTGGACTTTTTATAAAAGTCACAAAGTAACAGTTACCAAGGTCTGACCGATGGTCTAAAATATTTAAGCTTGGGAAGAAGCTTGGGATGCAGACTTAGCAGCAGATTGGGCAGCAGAAGCAGCTTTAGAAGCAGCAGCAGAAGCGGATCTGGAAGCAGATGCACTTTGAGAAGCAGAAGAACTGTGACTAGCAGAAGCAGCTTGGCTTGCAGCAGCGGCAGCTTGAGAAGCAGCAGAAGCAGCAGCAGCGGCAG
>Ga0194123_10001989_pt1 | contig 28243 bp, 43 predicted proteins | sample TA2MahsurfametaG_5_FD_155479 | JGI IMG/M metagenome (GOLD analysis project Ga0194123, IMG submission 155479) | Freshwater microbial communities from Lake Tanganyika, Tanzania - TA2015023 Mahale A surface | ecosystem: Environmental > Aquatic > Freshwater > Lake | place: Tanzania: Lake Tanganyika... | reverse complement strand
TTTCGAAGACCAGAACTCTTCCACTGAGCTACGGACCGATGTTCCCGAGATGCTGCTTACCCGCGACAGCATAGTCTCTACTAACCTTATAGGCACCCGGCTGGATTCACTGTACAAAGACTGGAACATAGTTTGGTGGAAGCGGTGAGATTCGAACTCACGGACCCTTTCGGATCGTCTGTTTTCAAGACAGGTGCATTCAGCCAGGCTCTGCCACACTTCCATAATACTGGTGCCCCTAATCGGATTCGAACCGATAGTTATGACACTCCTTTTGAGAGAGCCGCCTTTACCTATTTGGCCATAGGGGCATACTGGAGTGAGGAGTCGGATTCGAACCGACGGCTTTAGAGTTTTGCAGACTCTTGCATTGGGCCTCTCTGCCACACTTCCATAATCTTTGGTGCCCCCAATCGGATTCGAACCCTCATAACCTGGCTTAGAAGGCCTGGCACAGCTCCATCTGCAGAGGCATTATAAATACTTGTATGAAAAAAATTAATACATTCTTTAGTCTTGCTCCGGCACCTGTGTTTCTACTAGGAGCCGTGATAAGTTATTTGAATTCTCATCATGGTATAGAAATGCCCATGATGTGGTTAGTAATGTGTCTGGCTCACATAAGTCCGTGGCTTATGTGGTGGCAACAAAGATCTTTTCAAAAATTCCAAACTCTGCCCGACAAGCAACAGTGATAGTGTCCTGCTAGTACAGCAAGTATATCCAGGTAAAGATCCCATAACCGATCTGGATACTGCTCATAGTACCCATCAGTGATAAAGCCTATGTCGTAGGCTCTGACCGTACCTTGAGGTCCACGGATATATAACCAAGTAACTGGTCCGTGATCACTGTCTCGGACTACTTCTTGAGCAAATTCAAGACTGTTAATTTTTATCCAGTTCATTGAATATTTAATATGGCCTCCCCGGTAGGAATCGAACCGATAGTTATAACACTCCTTTTGAGAGAGCCGCCTTTACCATTTTGGCCATAGGGGCGTTCTGGAGCAACGGGTGAGATTCGAACTCACGGTTTTAGAGTTTTGCAGACTCTTGCATTGGGCCTCTCTGCCACCGTTGCATGCATTTGGTCTCGGTTTTTATTTAGAAGAGAACCGAGAAAAACTCTAATCTACGATAGGGCCATTACCGCTGCGGAAACCTATTTCGCCACCTTCCTCTTGGATACGCTTTATGACATCTTCGAATAAGATTGGTGCGAAATCGGGAGTTTGTTCTACACAGACACAATGGTATCTAGGATCGATCTCATCGCTGTACAAAACAGCACCCGTTCTGGCATCAACTCCGCGGGCTTTCTTTACACGGTTGGCGTGTAAGTGTCCGTGAATGTTGGTACCGAAGCGACCCAAACTGTCACTGTGTACAGGAATGTGTGACAAGATCATTCCATTCATCACATGGTAAGCACGTAACTCACGGAAGTATTCGCGGTATTCGTCATCACGAAAGATATCGTGATTACCGCGGATCAAAACCTTATCACCGTTCAAACGAGCCAAGGTTTTCATAGCCTTACGATTGATCACCACATCACCGAGATGGTAGACCTTGTCCGTGGGCTTGACCTTTTCGTTCCAAGCCTTGACCATAGCCTCATCCATCTCATCTGGATCTGTCCAAGGTCTTAACTTCGTTACTCCGTCATTTCGAGTGAATCGGCACACGCCAGCGTGTCCGAAGTGCGTGTCCGATACTAAAAATACGCTAGGCATCATGCCCTCCTTTCTTGAATGTGGCGTACCGGGAAGGATTCGAACCCTCACTAGCAGTTTTGGAGACTGTCGTGCTGCCGTTGACACTACCGATACATAAAATGGTACTCCCACTAGGATTCGAACCTAGATCATCCCCTCATCTAGAGGCATCGCCCGGATATAAGCCGGGAGCTTTACCGTTAAGCTATGGGAGCAAAACTTGGAGCGGGTAGTCGGATTCGAACCGACGGCATTTTCCTTGGCAAGGAAACATTCTACCCCTGAATTATACCCGCATCATAATTTACTGATTTTAAAACCATAGACATGACTCTTTACCGTTTCTGGTAAGAAATTCATGCTCATCGACACCCTAGGCACAGCGACTTTCTGTTGATCGTACCCATGCATCAGTTCGCTGGGCCATATTAATAGATCCCCTTGGGACACAGGTATCAGATGTTTGTGTTTACTGTGCTCAGTTTCCTTGCTGCCGTTAACGTCTAGATAAGGTTTGAACAGACTGCTAGGTGACCTAGGGTTATGAAACTCTAGACCGCTGTGTATCTCAGAATCAAACTGTATGTAGTATGTGGCGCTGAAGAGACTATTTCCGTGGTTATGGGGATGCTGGAAACCTCCTATGTTAGCATTGATCCATACATTTAGATCTAGGAATTCTGTCTCTGTGATGCCAAAAAATTTCTCGCCGTAATCTTTCACACTGGATAAAATCCATCGATGTAGATCATGAAATTGTTCGTATTGCCGGAGATCAAGATCGCCATTTTGGAAAAAATGTATCAGCCCCGGCGTCTCACAGTAGGCTCGTTCTTTGGGATATTGGTCTAATATCGTTAGGAATTTGATCCTTAGATCTTCATGATCATCTCTGTGATATCTAGCGATAGGTACAGGAAAAAGGTCTACATAGTTCTTCATTATTATACTTATAGTTGATATTGGTACACGGTACGGGAGTCGAACCCGTCTCTACAGCGTGAAAGGCTGTTGACCTAACCGATAGTCGAACCGTGCATAACACTGGTGCGTCGTGAAGGAATCGAACCCTCAGATAGCTGGCTTAGAAGACCTGCTCCCAATCTATTGGCAGAGGTATTAATTCTTTACTAACTGTTGAACAAAATTACGCAGCAGTAAATGATGTCTATATTCATGCCAGTGGGGTTTTAGATAACCTTTAGCATACCAATAGATATCACTTTCGGGATGAGGTCCTATTAGGCCTATGTTGTTTTGTATAATAGCAGCTGGATCTTTATTAGCATATCTAGCTACTATATTGTAATCACCACCTTGATCCTCAAAGGTGCATCCGTCATAGAAATACATAGATTCAGTTTCACCTAACCAATCTATTTCTGCAACTGTTCCAAAACTTCTTTTAATTTCAGATCTAGGTCTTTTTATGTATTGTACAGGTTCAACGCCTTGAAGTGCATTAAGATAATACGAGCCTGCCCAGTATGCACCCATACAAATACCAAGATACTTTTTGTTTCTTGCCAAAAAATTTAGCACAGTATCTTTGAAAGGTTCCATTATATTGTGCCAAGTATCACTATCTCCTAGTCCGCCCGGCACAGCTAAAACTTCATATTTTTTTAAAATAGAATCTCTCAGATGATGACGTTCTATGCAATCTATTTCCCAGTCGTCGCTTAATGCTCTTATAATTCCGTGTGCGCTTTGCACACTACATTGAGGATGATTTAAAAAAACAGATAACTTTTTCATAACCCTATTTATGGCACCCCCGGAAGGAATCGAACCTCCGTCTGTGCCTTGTAAGGGCACGGCCCTACCATTAGACGAACGACGCAAAATGGTCCGAGTGGCAAGATTCGAACTTGCGACATCCTGCTCCCAAAGCAGGCGGAATGAACCAGGCTATCCTACACTCGGAAAAACTATGGTGGAGATGGAGAGAATCGAACTCTCAATTCCTGCTTGCAAAACAGGTGTGTTCCCATTAGCACTACATCCCCATTATATTGGCTCCGGAGGCTGGGCACGATCCAGCGACATTTGGTTTAACAGACCAACGCTCTACCAACTGAGCTACTCCGGAACGGAAAACTTGGAGCGGCGAAAGGGAATCGAACCCTTGTCGTGAGATTGGAAGTCTCTCATTCTACCATTGAACTACCGCCGCATCTAAAACTTGGTGCTGGTTGTCGGATTTGAACTGACGACCTATCGCTTACAAGGCGATTGCTCTACCACTGAGCTAAACCAGCGTAAATCTACTTATCACAATCCTTGGCGGTCCCAACGGGAGTCGAACCCGTCCCTGCGCCGTGACAGGGCGCTATACTAACCGATATACTATGGAACCATTAAGTGATAGCACGGTTTACTATCCTCTTGCTACCTGATGTTGGCAGATTATATCTGCCGTTTACCGGTATCACAGGCTTCCCGCTTCGGACAAGGTTGGGATTGATCGATCCCTACGAGCCATGCTATCACTTAATGGTGGATGCGGTAGGACTCGCACCTACGATGTTTCCCTGTCACGGTTTTACAGACCGCTGCCTTCGCTGCTCGGCACACGCATCCAGTGAAAAATTATAACACTCTCCCGCTATGCTGTCAACCGCTGTGCAGGCGGAGGTGGAGAGTGTGTAGTAAAATGCTCTCCGCGACTATGTCGGGTGTCCTCCTTGTCAACGGGAGTAGGAAAACATTTTACTACTCTACCATTTTTTTATCCACACAAGGATAAGCCATCCGGTAGGCCGCCCGTTTATTTTTTAGAGTGCTGAAAGGACCTCGTTTCCACATGCACTGTGATAAAAAAACCCCAGGTCTTTCGATCCTGGGGTTCCGTGTAATCTTGTATCGTCCTAGACTATGCGGAACCCCTTGTACGATCATTTCCTAGGCCAAAACAGGGCTCTGACCAATATGTTATGGCCATCTGTTTTGCACTGGTTCTAATCGAATGAAGTTGTTTCATCATAGTCCCTATTATATAGACACTTTATTTAGTTGTCAACGATTTTTTCGTAGTGAAATGTGGCTTTTTTGTCCGTTTAGTCGATCTCACGCTGGATCAGTAAGTGCTTACCAACTTCGAACAGACCCACACCACCCACATGGTCTAGGCAGCTGGCATGTATCTTACATTCCCCATTGCCTGTGGAACAGGCCACGAATTCTTCGATCTCCCCTGTTTCTACCATGCGTTTCATTTCGTCTAGGACTTCTAGCATCTCGGTCTTTCTCTTTTCGTCGATTTTGATCTTAGGATCGATAGATACCACTTTCATGTCATCCCCTTTCTAATATCTGATCGGCAGCGCCGAACTCGATCATCTCTTCTGAGGTCATGTAGACATCGTGTGCAGGCAGAAGTCGGGTCTTGATGATGCGACCATCTAGTCCTGTGGTTTCTTTCAGGACATTGTACATGGCTTGATTAAGTCGATCTGTTTCTTTTCTCTGTGCTTTGATATCATGATACTTGCCCATCTCTTCTGTGGATGACATCTGATGGCACATGATACCGCAGTTTTTGGTAACATAACGTTCACTCTTTGAACCGGAAGCCACGATGAGGAAAGCGGCACTCATCACAGATCCATATCCGATAGTCCGTATGGGAATCCGGCTGTTCCTCATCATGTCTATGAGTCCAAGTGCTTCGTAGAGATCTCCTCCTTGGCTATTGACATAAAGAGTCAGCACTCGATCTGGTCTAGGATCTATGTTCTCGTAGGCCAGCCATTTAACAGTTTCGTTTACGCTTTCCTCATCTATCTCCCCGACGAGGAAATGTACTCCTGCATCTTGGAATTTAACATTCTGGCGGTCTTGGGCGTTGAAATCGTCCAATCTTTTTGACACGATATCTCCTTAACGTTCACTACTACTTATCACTGTGATAATTATAGCATAGTATTATTCAACTACCGGGCGAAATCTAGCCAAAAAACTCTCTTCAAAACAGCTGAATTCGTTGGGCAAATGCGCTTCCGAAGTTTCCGATCTGTAGTAGACCCATCGTTTACCCTCTAGATCCACGGTGCCCAAAACTATAAAAATCTTTCCATCGCTGCTGGTCCATTTGCTGCCCATTTTGATCATAGTCCACTCCTTATGTCCTGAAAACCTCCGTGGCCTCTGTGTCCACGTTTTCTACCATATGTAGCATAAATCTGTAGGCGGACCAAGCGTTCTTGACCGCTTCGTTTTCGCTGAGTTCCGTGGGGAACATGTCCACCCAAATGCTATTTTCTGGCTGTGCGTGGCGATGTAGACCCTGTTTTCTGGGCTGTAGGATTCGATTCGAATCCCAGAGCTGCTCCGCCACAGCCAGGCATTGTTGATGGTCTAGTCCTTGGAGATACCTGGGTTCTGATCTGTACATCAGGATCACGTTGCCCAGTTGTTCTCTCTCCGAGATACTGGTAGCGGTGATGATGAAGGCCACATCGTCGATGCTGACTTCTCCGTTTACTATGTCTCTAACACAGCGACCTAGGCTAAATCCTATTTTCATATCGTTCGTCTCTTTCTCGTCTATGGGTTTCACAGAGCGTTTTGATCCAGCCCCCGTCGTTCTGTGTGCCCGGTGCTCCACATTCTTCGCAGGCCACCGCAGACCAGGATTCTGCCATACTGACCAGTCCAGAGATGTAGTCATCCCCGCCGTCATAGTAGAATCTCAGCGTTCCAAACTTTTCTTTGACCTGAGTGGCCACTACCTGAGCAATCTCATTGCCCATCTTTTCTTGCCAATCGATGTGATTCTGTATGTTGGCACAGAGGCTGTCGATGATATCGTACCATCCATCACCGTGTTCGAATCCCCAGCACATGGCCGTGGTCTTCATGTCAGCGTACCGGTTGGCAAATATCTTAGGATATTTTTCTACCAATCTTTGATCTAATCGTTCGTTCATTCTTCAACTCCGAAATGTTCTTTGATGATATATTATACTATCAAAACGATATCCAGTCAACTCCACCGTAGTCCAAAAAGCATATAACCATAGTCGTTCAATGCAGTGACAACCATGCCCTTACGCTGACAGAAATTTTTCGCACACCACGCATCCAATTCCTGCTCATGCTCTGCCCAAAATTGAAAATCGGCGAGGAAGAATGTTTTGGTTTCGAGAATGGCTACGTATCGACGATCAGTCACCTATCCTCCAATGTAGACTTCAAGCCCATTTTAACCGAAACATCAATGCATCTCGTTCTTCACGGAATAGGTAAAGGGCGATGTTGTCATAGTAATAACTGACATCCGAAACATCTTGGACGTCGTGGCTGACATAACTCTCACAATGTTCTCGTGCCCAATGATCGGCATTATGGAAATGCCGTTCCGATTCATCGTAGTCCATACGAGCATCATTGAGATATACTTCGAACATCTGTCTATGCTCCCTCCCAACATTGATGGCCAGCCTGATGCTCGAATGTTAGAAGTCCCACACGCTGGCTGTGGACGTTGGCACAGACTCCCCAATCTGCATCTTCTAGGCCTGGTTCCAAATCGCTGGACAATCTGCGGAAGTGCCTGCATCCTGATGAGCAGTCGGGATAGTTTTCTGTGGGATCTGCCCAGCGTTCCACGCCCCCACCATAGTCCGTGTAGTCGGTGGGCAGGATCTGTACCACCTGCCAGAGATGATCGCGTATCATTTTTTCCCTTTCTGTGCTAGATCATCAAACCAAAGTGCCGCGCAGACTATCTCTAAACGATCGCTGGCGGGATTGACCTTTAGTGCTTCGTCGTGGCCCGTTTGGTAGGCCTTGGCCATATCTGCTCTAGAGTATCCACGATCCCAATATTGCGCCATCATTGGTAGGAATCCCACGAGGAATCCTGCCACTACCGCTATGATCAATCTCTTAGATTCTTCATTCATAAAATCCATCATCACCCCCATCGTAATAAAAATACAGTCATTTCTTTCTTGCTTTTAAACTGGAATGTGTCGAAACTGGTCCTTCGTCCGCAATGGTGCTGTTCGCACCATTCGTGGACAGCATCCATTTCTGCCTGTGTTAAACCTACCTCCCATCCGAGAGGCTGTATTTCTGCACGAGCAGCCAAACGTAGTTTACCTTCACTCTGTATCCATTTGATCTTTTTATCTATGGCAGCCATCTCATCTATCCATACGCTATGGAACTTACGTCCACCGTAGAGCGAACAGTGCTGCATCTTGTTCATTTTGGAAATACCATGCCCTTCCTCTCGTGTCGCTCAAATCTCGGAATTTACACTGGCAATGCTGCAAGCACCAGGTCAGTTTTTCAGAAAAGTCTTCATCGGGCAATCTTATCATGTGATACGATGCGAGCAGATCCATCAACTTCTCGTCAACTTTGACATGCTCTTCTGCCCTCTGTGCCCGCATTATGCTCAGGGTGGGATTATCTTCTAGTGTGGCCATATCTCAGCAACCATTCTGTCAGTGCAGGTCCCGTGAGTTTGGCGCGGATCTGATATTTGTAGCCCATCATGGCCACATCCGCCATCCTGTGCCACGAGGGAGTCTCTACGGCATTGTTCATCACCCACTGCCCCTGTTCGCTTTTCTCCCACGTGATCAAAGGGTCGGCAGCGTAGAGATCTGGATCTTCTACATCGCCCATAGAGAACTCATGCACGACGATATTTCTAACTTCTTCCACCCTATCTCCTACTCGCATATACTTGTATGTATGCTTGGTGGGAGCGGGACCTATATAACCGTGGCGATAAGCGGAGCCCGAATCAATCCCGGTCATATAACTCCAGCATGATCTGCTCCAGATCTTTTTCAAACACGGCCCAACCCAATCTCACTCTAGGTAGATTCTTCCTTGGCTGTACGGTCATATATCCATCTTCATCGTAGCCGGGATTCCACCGCGAGTATCTGGTATTGTATAGGCTGTCTTGATTATACAGGAGATAGTCCTCGGGAATCAACCACGATCCGCCACGAGGCATCTGTTCACCCTTGAGACCTCGCATGATCATATCTCGTTCAATGTCTTCTCGGGTCAGGGGCCGCCATTCCGCACGATCGTAGAGTACATCGACTCCTATAGGCATGAAAGCCCGATGCTTGACTTTAGCGAAATCCGTTTCGCGGATGATGACTTTTCGTTTCAATGTTCTCGTCATGATGTCCACTTCAAACTAAACAACAGCATATCTCGTTCGTCAGCGAAATGATATCTGTAGCCACCAAATCGTTCACGGCCTGTCCAGAAACAACACCACCTGCCATCCAGATTGCCTATGGCCGCCCACCTCGGTCCAAAATGCTTACGGCACCACGCTTCTGCTTCATAATGACGTGACTTATGTATGATCACTTCATAGGGGAACCGATCAGTGTTCATGACCACCTCAACAGAAACATGATATATGCTTTTTCATCAGGAAAATTTACCAGTCTGGTGGCCAAGATCTCATGGATGTCAGCAGTCTTCACCGCCATCGTAGTGTGAACAAGGTAGCATCCGAATCTCTGCGGAATCGTAGAAATGTGTTACCAAAGATCTGATTGATGCTCCACTGGATGTCTCGATCCTCGCGAAACTCTGACCTAGTGGCCCAATCACCCGCACCGACATTATCTCGGCACCACCGTTCAATATCTCGGATATGGTGATAGTATTCGCGGCCCAGTTTTATTTCAGTCATTGTGTGCCAAACATTCTTTCTATGATTTTCTGCCACATAGATATTTCTTTCTGCTCTAAGACCTTGGTGTATTCTATGTCTGCGAAATGCCGGATTATCATAGATCTAGCTAGGTTGTATCTTTCTACCTTGTCGCGGGCACCTAGGACAATGACCACGAATCTCTGTCCATTACGTTCTAAGATCATGGCCACGTTCCAACCTGCGGCTCCAGTGAATCCAGTCTTTGAAAACTTGATCTCGTTGAAGTCCGCGATCAGCATCTTGTTGGTGTTATCCAGCAGGACTTTGTACTTCTTGTTCTTGACCTCCACCTGAGGCAACACTGAAGTATCTGCGATGATGGGCTGTAGTGCGGCAAACTTGACTAAGGTAGCCATCTCTCCGATCTTGGCCATGTTATTCGCACCCAGTCCCGAAGGATCTACGAACTTGGTGAAATCCATGCCTAGAGATCTAGCCTTGCGATTCATGGCAGCGATGAATGCTTTTCTCCCTCCGGGATAATCCTGGGCCAGTATCTCCGCAGCCTGATTATCGCTGCGCACCAGCAGGGCCGCGAAAAGATCTCCGCGAGTAGTGATGCCAGGCGGGATCTTGGAACCTGTTCCTATCCGCACTGGTTTTGAGAGATTGCTGTCATACTCTAGAGCGATTATCGCGGTCATCACTTTGGTGAGGCTAGCGATGGGTCTAGGTATGTTGCACTCTCGGCATTCTATGATCTCGTCCTTGTTCTGGTCGAAGATCAGTGTGCTGGGCGGTTTGGCCCATACAGACATAGACGCCGCTAATAAAATCACAGATATCCCAATTTTCATGACCAAGTCCTGTGTGCCTCCGCTACCCATTCTGCACCATCGTATTCCTGTATCAACCATTCAATATCCCCGGGTATCTCTACGATCTTGAGATTGCTGTGTCGACCGTTGGCAGCCATGCCCATTTCTTTGATCACTTTGACCAGATAGGGATCGTCTCTGGGTATATCGCGATCATAGAATTCTGGGTCAGTGATGCCTGCCAGTTTCTTGTATTCTGTGAGAGCGCGATCTGAAAGGCCGAATCCGCCATAGCAGTCGTTGATGACTACACGGCGCAGGCCTTTCAGGGCTTCAAACATACGCTCCTTATTCACGATTTATCCTTTCTGCTTTTTCTTTTTCTTGGCTTTCATCTTGGCTGCTGGTTTAAAATCTTGAAGATCACTGGGCATTTCGTCCCCGTCATCATCCCAGCGATCTTCTGCGATCTCATCCCAACCGTCTTCGTCTCGCCAATAGCCATCACCGTCAGGATATTGGCTGTCTAAGACTTCTTCTCTATCAAACGATTTTCTTTTGGATTCTTCGGCACGGATGGCTTCCCATAGGACCTGTTCTACCAACTGGTTCAGCGTGATGTCCTGTTCGTGCGCCCGTTTCATCAATTCAAAAAGTACGTCGTCGGGCACGGTCAACGGAACATTTACACGGGTGTCATATTCTATGCCGTCACGTATGGCCTCTGCTTTTTCACAGAAGTCCTCGTCATCTTCCAGATCTACATATTTAACATCGTCCCAGGCTTCTTTGGCATTGACACCACCATCACGTGCTTCTTCATCGTGCGCCTGCTTGAAATCGGGATTAATCATGCGGTAAGCACGGTCACGAGCATAGTCGCAGACTTCCACGGTGTAGACGGTCTGTGTTTGGGTGTCAAACACCATGTTCATGCTCCAACCTTTATGATCGCCGTTCCATGCGCTGAGGCTGAATGCATTGTCGCCAAAACACCGCCACAGATAACTGTCACCTTCAGTGATACGATACTCTACCAACTCCATCCATTCTTTAACTGTAATCATCGCTTCATCCTTTCTTAGTTGCGATACCATGTTGAAACTGCGGAGGCTGATCCTTGACCTCCCAAGAACGCCAATAGAACTGCTCGCCTAGGCTGTCGATCTCCGACTGTGGATAGCCCTGCTCTACTAACCACGCCAAGATGTCTCCATCTTTGCTGCCATCGTGGATCTTAGGGAATCCATAACGCCAACCACTGGGAGGATCGATATATGTTTTCATTTGTCGTCTTTCTTATCAGTCTTTTGTTTTTCCAACGAGTGCTTTAATTCTTCTATGACCTTGTGGTCTACGACAGTTATATCATGAGGATCAAAAATCTGCCATTTGATAGATTTCCAATATCTGCTGAATAGATTATTTAAAGCCAAAATTGCTAATCCAATGACGATCAGTGATACTGAAAATAATACCGATCCTACTAAAAAATTTACTGCTGATTGAATATCCATTTTTATCCCCGATTTAACTCGGCCCAAGTTAGAAACTGTTTAAAAGCATTATACACGGTTTCTGCTTCTTTGTCATCCACAGGAACCTTGATACCTCGAACATAGAACCCATCTGGCGCCACACGCATCATTTCGCATCCGCCTGCGATCATAGTGAGGCTATTTTGGTGCTGCTCATATTCTGGATCAATACCGATGTTAACATTGGTACTAGCAATAGGATAGTTTGGTTGATAATTAAAATTATTCACTGCTCAGCCCTCCAAACAGCAGTTCTCGTTCCGTCATGTATGCCACAGGTTTCAGCCAACCGTTGTTGATACATTCCTGTAGAACTACCTTGTATTCTGCGGGACAGCGATCTGAGATCTCAAATCCTGCTCTGGTAGCCATAAAAAACTCATCCTGGATTTGGAATCTGGGATCATCTTGGCGGATGGTCCGGATCTGGCTTTTACGAGTTTTGATATTCATTTTCTTTCGCCAATTTGCACATCAGTTGAAAATGTTCGTAGGCACGACGCACAGATTCATGCGCCATGAGTTTATCTGCTTCAGCCATCATAGCCTTGACACCTGCTTCCGCTACATCACGCATGGCGGGTCTGCGTAGGCTACGGGCTTCGTCGCCCCATACAGCGATGAGATTGTTCCAGGCATCTCGCTCTGCTTCAGTCATCGCACGACGGGTCGGCTGTATCTCGTCCGCCTTGACCATGGCGGTACAGACCGCATCTTCCGCCACACGACCGGCAGCGATCATAGCCGCATAGGCAGGGTCGATGTTAAAACGCCGGCTGGAACCACCGGGGTACGACATGACCAGATGAGTACCTTTGGGGAAACTGTCTAACCAATCGTTGTCGTACTCTGCCACGGGAACATATCGTCGTCCCTGCTTTTCGTAGTAAGTTTTTTTCATAGTTCAATGACTTTCTCCGGATCCCATCCGGTATCTTCGCTCCAACCATTGGTCTGATGGTAACCACGAGGATTACACACAACACGACAATCACCCACCATATAGTCAAAACAATGATGCGTATGTCCATGCGTCCAAAGTTTGATCTGAGGATGATCTAACATGATGTCGGTAAGATCGCTGTGGTAAGCACCGTTCATGATATGATCGTTGCCGTACATCTCGTGACAACTTAGATGGCTAGGGGTATGATGACCAACTACCACTACTCGCTTATCTTGATTTTCTTTAGCGATCAGTTCGATATATTGACGAGTCTCGAGGTGACGATCAGCGGTACGAGACGGTTTCAATTTAGTATAACCTAATCCATCATCGGTAATAGCACGAAAATCGTTCATCATATCACGGACCGCGTGTAGAGTCAAGGGATCACCACGGTTCATATCCGTCCAAAGCGTGCCTCCTATGAACACCACATCATCTATGATTTTAGTATCACGCTCGAGGAAGTAGATGTTATCGTGGACCGAACAGGCCGCACGTAGATTGTCTATGCTCTTTGACCAGTAGCCACCATAGAACTCGTGGTTGCCAGCGATGTAGATCACGTGGGGGAATTGGAAACTGCATCGCTTGAGGAAATCTCTGAAACGGACGCCTAGTTCGCTTTCGGGCTTTAAAACTTTCTCAGCCAGCATGATATCACCTCCGAGGATCAACACATCCGCATTTTGGGTGTTTTTGATGTTGATGTCGGAGAATTCTAGATGTAGATCAGATACTAATTGTATTTTCATACTAATATTATTATACTATCAGTATGTTAGATTGTCAACTAAAGAGATCCGATGATTCTGTAAGGAAGATACCAAAATTCCAAAGAAAAACGCACCCAATTATCGAACCAAATTTCCCAGGGAGTCATCATTGTCCGCTTAGTGGACGAAAACCTTCACCTACGGCTACGACGCAATACATATCTTTGGTAAATCGTTCAACGATAGTCCAAGACTGTGTTTTTGGGTTGACGAATATGACTAGGTTGTTTTTTACCAAACCTACTCCAGGCAGGTCTCTCATCGAAACTCCGCCAGCGAAACTCAGTTCTTCGAACTCTGTAATGGTCTGGGTGATACCTCGTTTATCTACGCACATCAGGCTGGTAGGAAACTGAGTTATCTCACTGGCTGTTGAAGGGTGGATTATGCCCGCAGTCAAGGCTATTAGTGTTAAGATTTTTTTCAACATCACTGCGCTCCTTTTTCAAACCACAGTATTATTTAACAAAAAAGCCCGGATAATCCGGGCTTTTCATGATCGACTATTATCTGCTTTTATTTTCCCGCCAGCGGATTATCCACAGCTTCTTTGATCTTCTTTTCGAGATCTGCTTTTTGATTACGCATCTCGCGATCTACTTCTTTGCGTGTATCACGGAGCTCGTTCCGCATGTCTTTGACATCTGCCAGTGTTTCTCTCTGTAGTTGTTTTGAGCTACGCTCTACTGATTCTACTACACCTTCTAGCCTGCGGATATCCTGTTTTAAATCATTTTTGATTTCGTTGGTAAATTGCATAGTCTTTTCGGTGTTTTGTACAGCCAACTCTATCTTCTTGTTGAGTTCGGATAGATCTGGAGCCACATAGGTCTGTATGGCTTCTTTCATTGACATGTAGTCTTTGTACACTTCGAAGGCACCCCAAAGACCACCTAGCACCGATGATAGGATACCGCCTGCTATCATTAGTTTAGCAGGAGTGAAATTGTATCCTCCTATCGAGATCACTGTGTTAGGGTCGACTGCGGCTTCTAGTTTGTCTACTTGTTCGTCGATGTTTTTTGACATTATTTCTCTCCTTTCCAAAACCCCCACGGGTCATGTATTTTCTTTTCTACTTGTTTAGGTTCTCGATAGTACCATACAGCCACCGATGTCAGCACTAAAATTTCTAACAGATAAAAAACCATAAACGCCTCAAACATATCACTGTCCTATGTTATACTGCTGATCGACCATGCGCTGATGTAATCTATCAGAGCCTAGCCCTCTGAGAGCGGCAGCGTTATCCACGTTTCTCTGCCCTCTGTAAATCTCTCTGCTGGTATAGAACTGGCTGTCTTTCAACTGTGAATTTAGATAGGTATTGAAATCTGCTGGTGCTGCTGCCAGTGTGCTCATATCTGCTCCGCCTTCCATACCTTCTACAGCACCGCCTCGTCGAACACTAGGTCCGGTTGGTGGCTGTGATCCCGGCACTTCATTGGTTTTGGTATTATTGTTGGCCTGTAGATTTAGATTATTCTGCGAAGAGGATCTTTCAGATGTTCTAGATTCTTCTGAAGAATCTTGACTCACACCTATAGGACGGAATCCCTGTAGGGTGATGCCAGTGCCCAAACCTGCCGCTTCGCTCACAGACTGGTCCAACTGTGAAATTTCAACTGCTTCTTGCGCACGAGACTCTGCTAGTCTAGTAGCAGCAGCGGCTGCCGATCTAGCCACGGCCACGGCCCTAGGATTAGACTGTTTTTTCTCTTCTTCCTTTTTGGTTTCTTGTTTTTCAGCATCCTTGGCTGCTTCTTTGATAGATTCTTTGGCTGATCCAGTCTGACCGGTTGGGGCAGATATTTCTCCAGTAGTCGATAGTTCTACTCCGCCAGCATCTACCACTACTGTAGATTCATTCCTAGTTGGATCTGCTACGATCAGAGAACTGGTCGTCGAAGGCTGTTCTACGACCGCGATCTTGGATTCTACGGCGGTAGAGGGAGAATTCTGGAGTACGAAGGCAGCGGCATATCCCGGACATTGGCTGTTGTAAAGAGCATTTAGTTGGCATTGTTGATCGAAGTATGCCTGTGCATATCCCGGACAACTTTCATTGTATAGAGGATTCAGACTGCACTGTTGATTGAAATAAGCCTGTGCATATCCCGGACAACTTTCATTGTATAGAGAATTCAGGCTGCACTGTTGATTGAAATAAGCCTGCTGATATCCTGGACACGAAGCGCTGTACAGAGTGTTTATAGAACACTGTTGAGTTAAGTATGCTGCGGCATATCCGGGACAGCCGCTGTCGTACAGAGCACTCGTGCTACATTGTTGGTCGTAATAGGCCTGTGCATATCCGGGACAGGTCTGATCATATAACGGATTAGCAGAACATTGTTGTTGAAAGAAAGCTTCTGCATAACCAGTACAGCTAACACTAAACAAAGGATTCATCACGCATTGATCTGGAGTATATCTAGCATTGACATAGATATTTTGTATTTCTGCATTGTCCCAAGTTTGACCTTGTATTGAAAAATTTCCTAAACTTAAACTATTTGTACTGTTGGGTAAATTGTATGAATATGATTTACTTTGATAGCTATTGATATCATTGTAATCTCTGGTAACAGAATAAATGCTTTGACCCGCACTATCCGTAATATTAACAGTTGTTCTGGCCAAAGGATCTCTTTTATCTAAACATAATATCAACCAAACAGCACAATACGGATCATTGCTTTTTACATCGTAGCCCCAATTAAATCCATGTACTTTTACTCCCAAGCCACCATGTTGTAGTGCTGTGCTTATGGCTATGATTTCATTGAAAGACTGCCCCCAGCTTATCGATGGATTACTGCCCATCAAATTGCCTGATGTAACTATGTCATTGAATCCCGGACAACTGCTAGAATACAACGGATTGGCTACACAAGGATCTACAGAGTATTTTAATCTTACATCTACGTCTTTGATCTGCGGACCGTAATATCCTGCCCACCAACGATCATCTTTACCGGTTAAACTGAGATTTAAACTACCTAGAGACAAGGGATTATATTGAACTCCAAAATTCTGTACACCACTGACATTGGTCCAACCGGCGGTTGTCTGAGGCATGTTGTAATTATAACTGTGTAGTACAGCGCCTGTGTTACTTCTTATATTGATGTTGGCAGATAATGTACCTCTACTGAAGTCTTGATTGAGGTAATTCCAACTGTAGGTATATCCATCAACTAATACGCCAGAACCTGCGTTAGCAAAGGCAACAGGTATTGACGTAGAATAAGATACAGTACCTTGATTATAGCCAAACATCCATGTGCCAGTAGCGGGATTAAATCCTGGTACATTGCCACCAGAAGTTCCGCCACCGTTTGAATTAGTACCGACAAATGATCCAGACCAGGATGCACCCTGAGCGGCATATCCACCAGGCGGCGGATTAGCATCAGTATAGATTAGATTACCTGTGGTGGGATCTATCTGCTGTGCGTTAGAATATTGCGAAAAGCAAAGCACCAAGCAAAGCGCCGAAGCCAGTTTTCTTATAGAAGTCATCACCCTTTATCACCTCAGGTTTTGGAACTTTGTCGGGATTGTTGGTCCAGGCAACTTTGGCCTTATCTCCGATCATGCCTTCGTAAGGACAAGGCGTGCCAGCGTTCCACATGGCATCAAACACTCTGCGGTCTTGACATAAGGTTGCCACAGCGGCCACTTTCATGCCCATGTCATATAGAGTCTTGGCGTTTTTCAATCTTTCGCAGTTCATATCACGGACCGTGCCGCCTGAACTGACTCCAAGGATCTGTGTCTGTACAGCACCGCTGGTGCCAACTGTACATAGATCGTTGTTGCCTCCGCTCATCATAGCAGGTGCTATAGCAGTCGGGGGAGGTTGTTCTATCTTTTGATTTATGGTCGAATCGTTGATATTACGATTAGTCATATCTCCAGAATTGATATTACGATTGGTATTATCGCTGGTGCTGGTGTTGTTATTATTGTTAGTATTCGTGTTAGCGCTGGTCGTATGACCAGTATTGACATTGTTGTTGGTATTAGTACTGGTACTAGTGCTGACGTTGTTATTGTTGTTTGTATTGGTACTAACACTGTTAACGGTAGTTTCGTTAATATTGGTGTTTGTATTGGTGCTGGTGCTGTTAACTGTGCTCGTTGATGTGCTGTTATTATTGGTGTTAACAGTGGTCGCATCTTGGGCCACAGCAATGCTAGGGATAGAAAACAATCCCGCAACAATGCTCGTTATTATAACTTTTTTCATTCTATTCGCTCCCGGGTTGGGTTGTATATTATTTAACGGAGCGAACTAAAGAATTATCAGCTGTGATTATGAAGGATCAAATGCGAATGTGTAACGACCATTAGTACCGGTTGAATAGTAAACCTTGCTGGCATCTAGAGATATCTTGCCTTTAAAGTTAGGAGGATATAATGCATCAAAACCTGTGACAGCGACATCATTACCTTGTTTGGCAGTTTGAGTATAGATTTGCACGATAGGAGACGAGTTGACTAATTTAATACAGGTGTCTCCAAACCCCTTAATTTTGTTTACTTCTGATGCCATATCCTCAGCGATGACCGATAATACTTGATAACCTATATTATATCTAGGATTCTTTTTGTCTGCTTTTTTCCTACTGGCATAGGATTCTAGAACAGATTGATATTGAGGATAGGCGTTGAAGTCCGGTGGGTTTTTAGCGATCAGATCTTTGATGATCGGCTGAAGAGCAACGACGTCCGGTTTTTTTAATTCTTCGGCAATAGCGAACGGTCCATTAACAGACGACGCTTCCGCGACTATTTTGATTATGGCTATAGCTTCTGGGTTGTTTGTTATTAAAGATTGGTCTTGCTGCTTTTCTATGACTTTGATTCCGTCATAGATGTTTTTTATACTAGCTTTTGCTCCGTCCTTACCTTTGCTGGATATTCCTAGTGTTATTCCTGTTGGCAATTCTATTTCACTATCGACCAATCCGCTGGTTTTCTGATTCGAAAACTTGATAGTTCCAGACCAAGGCGCATTGTTGTTTAAAGTTTCCCTCGCTTCTTCGGAACCTGGTGTTTTAATTAAGCCGACCAACAATGCTATAGGAGCGAGTACTTCACCAAAATCATCTCTGATTGCAGTTTCTTTTTCAGCCATACCTTTGAACATCGGTAATTGACCTCGTAATATTACAGCGGCATCGGCTGCCAATGGTTGTCCGTTTGGTGATGCAGATAGTTCTTTGATCAGTGCCTGTGGTGTTGCAAATTCCGAACCAGGTGCAAAAATATCTAATGGTTTCATTTTATAACTAGATTTAAGGCTAGAAGCCTTTTGCAATTGATAATTACCAGGAAGACCGTCGTTCTTCCATTGTCCTGTCATGTCATTGGTAATTTGTTTGAAATATCTAGCAAAATATACCATCTCGTTGGTCTTGGTATCTTTGAACTCTAGAACAGCCACTGCCCGCATAGAATTATCTTGATTGTTTACAAACACTACATTCGGATAGTTTTTCTTTAGTTGCTCGACCCCCGCATCAAATTCTTCTTTGGTCTTATAGGCACCAGGTTGGCTTGGTATATAAGCGACCTGTTGAAATTCGATTTCCTGCCCTTGCGGATTGACAAACTTGTCACCTCTATCTCTGTACAAGAGACCTCGGGCTTTTTCTAAAAGTATTGATTCAGATAAAAATTCAAATGCTCGCATTAGAGTATTTATCGTATTTCTGGGAACAGACAATCCTGGATAAACACACGGACATCTTTTTCTGACAGACCCAGGCTGACCATGACTCTAGGTGTGTGCGGATTCTGCTTTTGGTTCTGTGCGTAATAGTTTTGTTCGAATGTATTGTCTGTGATGGTCCATGCAGTGTCCATAACTGTGGCAGTATAGTTATATACGCACTTTTCTGCTAGCTCTCGGATCTGTGCCAGTTCGGTTTCGTCCTGTACATTGCCCGCGGCCACCATCGAGGGACTGAATATGCGCTGAGCCCAATCTGGCAGAGCACGTTCTTTTCGCCACTCTAGGCTAGTTACTTCTTCTGCGAACCATTCGCACATAGGATGTTCACGATCTGAGGTAGGTGAATAATCTACGAAACAGCCCGTGATCTTGTTTTTACCTGCGATGACATCAAATCCGAATATAGGAGCAGGATTGTTTGTGTGTGGAAATACGCAACAGTGCATCATCCACAGTCCCTTGGTTTCTCGGGCGTCGACTACGTCTACGTGTGCCCTTCGATAGAATGTTCCAGTCCACACTCTATTGACCCAACCGGGCTGATTGAATCTGTCCATACCCGGTTCGAATATTTCTAATCCTGTCCGAGAAAAATGATTTATGAATAGATCTTGTATCTCAATCAGCGTCTGCCAGACATTACTGTTTGACATACTGCATCATCTCTTCAAAAAATCTAGCAGCGTATCCGAAACATAATTTTGCTTCGTCAGCCATCGAGTCGTCGACTTTGGCACGTATCTTTGTTTTTAAATCATCGACGTTCTCGAATTGATAATATTTTCCGCTGCCTGGGATTCTTTTAGCGATCATCTGACCGCCAGCTAGATCTCCCATATGTCTGACATAGATATGGGACATTAGTTTTCTAACATCATCTTTGATACTGATGATATATTTTGTATAATCTTTAACTACTGGACACAGTGCTGGTGCAACTTCACCTTTCCATAGTTCTTCGAAATCTGTTCGGATCGCTTTGCTACGTAAAATTCCCGGAACATCGTTTAAAATTCCGTGAGGCATAGTACAGACCTCTAATATTTCATACATAGGAAATTGATTATATAGATACGTCGCGTATAATTGAGGATCGATATCACCTTTAAACAAAATTTTAACAAATGGTCTTGTTTCGGCGAATTTGTGTTCTTCGTAAGTAAGTTCTTTTAGGCTCATAATATATGTATTTAATCTTTAAGCCTTAACAACAAAAATAATAAATCTTTTTCGTCATTTAATTTCAGAATATATTCTCGATCAGTCCTTTGATAATTCCATTTTTTTCCCAGTGGTCCTAGGCTTTCTTCAAAAAATTGCAACATCTTTTTTCGACCTCGGGTACCATTAGATTCAGATACTGGACGCCTGTCTCTAAAATGCACCCAAAATCCGAATCTACGGGCTCCGGTTGATTTATATTTTAATAATTTAACATCATCGAATGTCATTGTTCCATTTCTAAAGTAATTTGCAAAGGAAAACCATGACTGCGAGCTAATGTGGTAGATTCGATTCCTTTTGTTTCTGCTATCTCGTGCGTATAAACACCTACTACCGCGCTGCCTGTTTGATGTATTTCTAAAGTTAAATTTTTAGCAGTGGTTTCGTCGTGTCTAAAAATCTGAGTTAACAGATCGATAACGAACTCCATCGGCGTTTTATCATCGTTCAAAAATATAACTTTCCACATTTTCGGAGGTTGTAGACTAGTTGTTATTTTTTCGTCGATTTGTGCATCTATAGACATCTTTTCTCCCGAGTTGAGTTCGGAGTCTCCCCCGAACTCTGTGACTAATACTTTATTTGATTTCGACGATATCGATTACTCGAGGTTTCATTTCTTCTGGAATTTCTCGCTCGATTCTGATCTGTAGAATACCGTTTTTAATAGTTGCGCTGACGATTTTCATATGTTCAGCGAGAGTAAACTTACGCTCGAAATCTCTAAGAGCCAACCCTCTATGTAAAAACTCTACTGTAACATCATCGTTCTTATCTCTTTCGCCAATGATGGTAAGTTCGTTTTGTTCTACAGTGACCTTGATTTCGTCTTTTTCGAAGCCAGTGACAGCCATCTCGATCTCGTAGAGATTTTCCTGTAGTTTGGCTACATTGTATGGAGGATAATTATTGCTGATCTGGTTGGAGAATCGACGCTCCATGTCATCGAAAATCCTATCAAAGCCAACTAATGCTCTGTTTAATGCCTGTGTGTCAAAACGTTGTAATTGTGTCATTTTAAAATCTCCTTAAAAAGTAAGATAAGTTTGGGCCCTATGCCCTTGTGCTGAACCCATATAGGTGTCCTGCAACATATTTATATTTTACTGTCTCTGTCTGTGCGAGTCAATGGGGGACTGGCCCCCATTGGATCATTACATGCCCATATCCATTCCGGGATTTGGAACACCTTTCTCTTCTTTGATCGCTATTTCAGTGATAGCGCAGTCGGTGGTCAACAACAGTCCTGCGATTGAAGCAGCATTCACCAAAGCAGTTTTTGCCACTTTGGTAGGATCGATAACACCCATCTCTAATAGATCACCGAACTGATGTGTGGCCGCATTGTAACCGAAAGTCCCGGAACCTTCTACGACTCTATTGACTACTACATCGGCAGAATCACCGCTATTGGTAGCGATCTGGCGCAGGGGCTCTTCCATGGCACGCAGCACGATCTTGATACCAGCATCTTGATCAGTGTTCGCGCCTTTGAGATCTTTGATCGCTGTTTTAGATCGGATCAAGGCCACACCTCCCCCGGGAACGATTCCATCTTCCACGGCCGCACGGGTTGAACACAAAGCATCATCGATTCGATCTTTTTTCTCTTTCATTTCTACTTCGGTGGCAGCACCAACTTTGATTACCGCAACACCGCCTGCTAATTTGGCCAATCTTTCTTGCAACTTTTCTTTATCATAGTCGCTGGTCGCTTCTTCGGTCTGCACTTTGATGGCTGCACAACGTTGTTTGATAGATTCCTTATCTCCTACCCCTCCGACGATGGTAGTATTTTCTTTGGCCACTTCGATTCTAGATGCACGACCTAATTGATCTAACGTGGTCTTTTCTAATGTGTGTCCAAGATCCTCGGCGATCACGGTACCACCTGTTAGGATAGCGATATCTTCAAGCATGGCCTTACGGCGATCGCCAAAGCCGGGTGCCTTGACTGAACAACTCTTAATGATTCCTCGCATCGAGTTCAGCACCAATGTGGCTAATGCTTCACCCTCTGTGCTTTCAGCGACTACTAACAATGGTTTACCGGTCTTGGCCACTGCTTCTAGTACAGGAATCAAATCGCGGATGTTCGAAATCTTTTTATCAGTCAAAAGGATATATGGATCTTCGAATACAGCAGTTTGTTTATCCGGTGTGTTGATGAAGTAGGGGCTATCCCAACCGCGATCAAACTGCATACCTTCAACAACTTCCAATTCGTCTTTGAGACCTTTACCGTCTTCGACTGTGATGACACCTTCTTTGCCCACCTTCTCCATGGCCTTGGCGATGATTTTTCCAATAGTTTCGTCGCTGTTAGCAGAGATAGATGCGACCTGTTCGATTTCTTTGTTAGTCTTGCATTCTTTGGAAATCTTAGAAAGTTCTTCCACAGCAGCATCCACCGCTTTGTCGATGCCTCGCTTGAGATCCATGGGATTCATACCTGCGGTAACGAATTTCATGCCTTCTTTGACAATGCTCTGCGCGAGCACAGTGGCAGTGGTAGTGCCATCGCCTGCTTTGTCTGCGGTTTTTGAGGCGACTTCCTTGACCATCTGAGCGCCCATGTTCTGTAGTTTATCTTCTAATTCGATTTCTTTGGCCACTGTGACACCGTCCTTGGAGATCACGGGAGATCCAAATGATTTTTGGATCACTACATTGCGTCCTTTAGGACCTAATGTTACTTTAACTGCATTGGCGAGGATGTTTACACCCTCTACTAATTTTGCACGACTGCTGTCGCTAAATGTTACTTGTTTCGATGGCATGTCTGTCTCCTTATTCTACGATAGCCAATACATCATCTTCTTTGAGAATGATGTGATCTTTATTTTCAATTTTTACAGCCTGTCCAGAAAATTTTCCGTACAGAATCTTATCTCCGATTTTCACGGTCATAGGAACTAGATTTCCTTCATCCGTGATTTTACCGGCCCCTACTCCGAGTACTTCTCCTTGCATTGGTTTTTCTTGCGCAGTATCGGGGATCACGATGCCGGATGCTGTAACTGTATCGGTCTCTAAAGGCTTTACTAAAATTCTATCTCTGATTGGATTTACTTTCATTCGTATTTTCTCCTTATAAAGTAAGATTAACGAGGGACCCGATGGTGTCCCTATTATTAATTCTTGGTTTCTGTGTATGTAGCATCGACTACATTATCATCCTGTGATTCCGGATTGGGTTTTTCTGCTTGTTCTTTAGCAGTACGTTTTTCCAAAAGAATCTTCATCGCAGGATAAACTTTTTCTAGTTCAGATTTAATCTTATCTGTGTCATCCCCTTTGACTGCTTGTTCAACTGAGGCAACAGCAGATTCGATTTCTGATTTTTCTGAGTCTGTGAGTGTGTCTTTAAATTCCTCTACGTCACGTTTTACTTCATATACAGTAGATTCTGCTTGATTCCGTGCTTCTATTAATTCTCTGGCTTTTTTGTCTGCATCAGCATTGGCTTCGGCTTCTTTGATCATTTTTTCGATTTCTTCTTTGCTAAGACCAGAGTCAGACTTAATCGTGATCTTATTTTCTTTTCCTGTGCCTTTGTCTTTGGCAGAGATGTGCATGATGCCATTAGCATCGATGTCGAAAGTAACTTCGATCTGTGGCATACCTCTACGTGCCGGTGCGATTCCTTCGAGGTTGAATTCGCCTAGCATTTTGTTATGTTGAACTAACTCTCTTTCTCCCTGGAATACCTTGATAGTTACAGCAGGTTGATTGTCTTCTGCGGTGGAAAATGTCTGCTGCCCCTTAGTAGGAATAGTGGTATTTTTTTGGATGATCTTGGCCATCACACCGCCCAATGTCTCGATACCGAGGCTCAGCGGAGTGACATCTAGCAGAAGAACATCTGTTCGATCACCGCCTAGCACAGCACCTTGTACTGCGGCACCAACTGCTACCGCTTCGTCGGGGTTAACGTCTTTACGAGGAGCCTTGCCGAACAATTTCTCGACTTCTTCCTGGACCTTAGGCATACGGGTCTGACCGCCAACGAGGATGACTTCATCGATGTCTGCAGCCGTAACAGCAGCATCCTTCATAGCGATGCGGCAGGGTTCTAGGCTGCGTTGGATAAGATCCTCAACTAGGCTTTCTAGTTTAGACCTAGAAATCTTAACTACTAGATGTTTCGGACCAGACGCATCTGCGGTTACATAAGGTAAGTTAACTTCTGTCTGAGCGCTGTTCGACAGTTCGATCTTGGCTTTTTCTGCAGCATCTTTAAGACGTTGCAATGCTAGGACGTCGTTCTTGAGATCTACACCGTTTTCTTTCTTAAACTCATCGACCAAGAAATCCATGATACGTTGATCAAAGTCTTCGCCTCCCAGGAATGTATCACCATTAGTCGACAACACTTCGATCTGCTTGTCACCGTCGACATTTGCGATTTCAATGATCGAAACGTCAAATGTACCGCCTCCTAGATCATACACGGCGATTTTTCGATCTTTCTTATCAGTTTTATCAACACCATAAGCCAGCGCGGCCGCTGTAGGTTCGTTGATGATACGCAGAACTTCTAGACCAGCGATCTGTCCAGCATCTTTGGTTGCCTGTCTTTGACTGTCATTGAAGTAAGCAGGAACTGTGATAACTGCTTTGGTAACAGTTTCGCCTAGATAATCTTCTGCGGTCTTCTTCATCTTGCGAAGGACTTCAGCAGAGATTTGGGGCGGTGCTAGTTCTTTGCCCTGTGCTCGAACCCATGCATCTCCGTTTTTAGATTCCATAATTTCGTATGGCATTAAATCGATATCTTTTTGTACAGCCTGTTCTTTGAACTTGCGACCGATCAACCGTTTGGCTGCATAAATGGTGTTTTTGGGATTAGTTACGGCCTGTCTTTTAGCGCTGGCTCCGACCAGGATTTCGTTTTCTGTGTAGGCAACGATGCTAGGTGTAGTGCGAGCACCTTCTGAATTTTCGATTACTTTGGATTTTCCTGCCTCGATGATGGCCACGCACGAATTGGTGGTTCCGAGGTCAATACCGATGATCTTAGACATACATATCTCCTTATAAAGTAAGATCTATTTTTTAGGCTCTATGCCCTGAAAATTGCCCTAATAGTGGTACAATTTACGATTTTATTTATCTCTGAGATTATACAGCTAGATAAAAATATTTACGATACCTACGATGTAGATCACAGTGATCACAGCCTGGACGATGAATAGGCTATGTTTCCGCCAAATTACAGCCTGCATGACCCAGCTGACGATCTCTGTCAGCGTATTCTCGATCTCGGTTGGCTCTCCACCATTCAAGATACAGATTCCAATCGCCGCCAAACTTTTCACGCTTGACAATTTCTGTGATTTCGATGCAGGGCATGATTTCGGTATTGGGCAGCAGGGCTCTTGATGCTGCCCAATCACAATGCCAAAAAATTACTAGAACAGCAGCCAAATTCATGACTGTTAATATCCTTCATGTTAATATACTCTTGATCAAGGGCGGCAAATAGATCACTGTGATCACTGTCTGTACAGTGAGAAGACTCCACTTGCGCCACATGATGGCCTGTATGGCCCAACCTAGATTGGAAACAAACAGGAACCATATATTTAGTGGATAGATATTCATAGAAGTCAAAACCGCACCTACTATTAGGATTGCGGTTATTGACCACTCAAACCAGAATTGCCAGGGTTTTCTAATCCATTCGATCACTTCATGGCCCTAGCTTCTTCACGCCATGGTGCAAGACTGACCAAAGGTGTCAGTGCCAAGATCACTCCTAGTTTGAACAGGGTGCTGCCGCTCACGATCCTAGCGATGGCCTTGTTGAGATCCATGGCATCACCACCCAACAGCGGAGGAATAAACACAAAGGCAAACAGTACAAATAAAACAGCATCCACTGGCAAGCTGACTAGGTTGCTGACAAATGTTCTTGCCCACGAACCCCAGTCACGTTCCCACAGCACTTGATACACCCAGGTGTTGACCCACTGGCTGACCACTGTGGCGATTTCTGAACCGATCACTATGCCCAGGCTCATCTTCCACACAGCATCAAAGTTCACACTGGGTCTAAATGCCGGAGCAGGAATAAAGGTCATGGCATACATGAATGCTGCCACAGCAAGATTCAAGACCACACCTATTAGAATCACTCGTTGCACCACAGCAGCACCGGCCAGTTTGTGCAACATGTCTCTGACCACAAACACCACAGCAAATAGCATGGCGCCGGCAGGTGTCACTACCCAACCAAAATCCAGGAACTTGGCAGCAGCAAAGTCTGCCACGGTCATGGCCATGATTAGAGTGGCACTCAAACCAATGATCCAGTACAGTGTTCGGTTGTCCAGTTCGATCAAAGGTCGATCAAAGAACTTATCGTTCAAGTTAGTTACTACACTCATTTCAGTCTCCTCTTTAAAAAATTAAAATTTTGCATGATCACTCTGTCTTTCTTGGTAGTGATCACAGATGTCTGTGAACATGCATTGATCGCATTTGGGTGATCTGGCACGGCAGATATACTTGCCGTGATCTATCAACCATTCATGAGCACCCCAGCGATACTGATCAGGGGTATCCTGCTCTAATGTTTCTGCGGTCTTGTGTTCTGCTTTTGTATTTGCTATGCCCAGTCTGTTGCTGATACGATGCACATGGGTGTCCACGGCGATAGCAGGTTCATTGAACACAAAACGCATCATGATGTCTGTGCTTTTGCGACCCACGCCTGCCAACTGCATCAACTGCTTTCTATCATTGGGCACTGTGCCGGCATGACGATCCAACAGTTGCTGACTCATCAACTTCAGATTCTTGGCCTTGTTGTTGTACATACCAGCAGGCCGTATTAATTGTTTTAATTTGTCTATGTCCAGGGATAGGATTTCTTCCGGAGTTTCAGCATGAGCGAATAAGTTAGCGCAGGCTTCAGCGGTGCGTTCATCTTTAGTCTGGGCACTCAGTGTCACACCCACCAGACTCTTGAACGCATTGTTGTAGATTTTTTCCCGCGGCGGATTATTTGGCACAGGATTTTGTGCGTGAAATCGTTCGTAGACTGTGACTATTTTAGACATTGGCCGCTTGTAGTTTCTTTTTATTGGCTACTGCCCAGTTGCCTCTCAGTGCAAAATAAAGTCCACCAATCCATAGGCTGAAGTGCAAGTAGTCAGAGAGAATAAAAGCCCATAGACTTTCAGGCTTGAGCACTACCCAGATCACTCCGGTCATCACGCAACACATGACCAGGCCGCAGAATCTAGTGAGTGCATCTCCCAGTTCGGCAACATAGGGCAAGTCCCGAATCTTAGCCACAGTGGCTAATCCTCCCGCCAGTAGACCAACACCGGCTAGTATTTCACCAAAGACCACGAACCACCATACCAAGGCCGGCAGACCAAATGCTGCTCCACCCGCAGGATCAAATGGCATCTTGGCCAAGCCCTGTGTGATAAACACCACGGCCAAAGGTATTCGCAACAGCAGGTTGCTCCAGTCAAAGTCTGGCAATGTGTGCCAATAATTTTTTAGAACCAGTTTCATAATATGTTTCCTTTCAAATGCGACGGCAAATAGAGACCGCACCGCGCGATCCCAGGTCAATCAACTTTACCCATAATTTCAATGCAGGGTTGATGGATCTAACACGCGACCCAGCATCATGCTTGTGATGCACTTCGTCGGCCTGGCATTTTTTAAGTACGACTACCAGATCGTTGTGTTCGGGATAGGAAGATAACTGATCAATCTGTTGTTGATAATGATGGTCCACAAAAGTTTCCACAGCTTGTATGGTAGCATACACTGTATTGCGTCCAAATAGAGCTGGCACAGCAC
>Ga0194123_10001982_pt1 | contig 28363 bp, 29 predicted proteins | sample TA2MahsurfametaG_5_FD_155479 | JGI IMG/M metagenome (GOLD analysis project Ga0194123, IMG submission 155479) | Freshwater microbial communities from Lake Tanganyika, Tanzania - TA2015023 Mahale A surface | ecosystem: Environmental > Aquatic > Freshwater > Lake | place: Tanzania: Lake Tanganyika... | reverse complement strand
GCTGCGCGCGCATGGCCGTTACTCGCGCGCCGAAGTGCTCGCGGCGTTCGATGCCGTCGACGAGCGCGGCGCTCCCCGCAGTCACCGCGAAGGCGTGCTCTGGCACCAGCCCACCGCCACCGACCTGCTGTTCGTCACCCTGCGCAAGAGCGAAGCCCTCTTCTCCCCCACCACCCGCTACCGCGACCTGGCCCTCGGGCCCTCCCTGTTCCACCGGGAAAGCCAGAGCACCACCACCGCCGCCTCGGCCACCGGGCAGCGGTATGTCCACCACCAGGCGCGGGGGTCGCGGGTGCTCTTGTTTGTGCGGGAGCAGCGGCGGCAGGGCGGCCGGGGTGGCGGCGTCACCGAGCCGTTCATGTGTCTGGGGTTCGCGCGGTATGAGAGCCATGAGGGCGAGCGGATCTGATTTGTCGCAGAGTGGCGATCCGCTGGCGGTTGGAGCGGGAGATTCCGGCGGCGTGGCCGCACGGCTGTTGCGTCGCACACCGGCTGTTGCTTGGCGTAGCGGGGGATTGGCGGTTTGAGAGGGGGCAAACGGCGAAGATGCGGTGAAGCGATCACTCCTGACTGCTGGCCAGCGTCTTCCCGCCTAAAATGAATGGAACGTGAATTGGGTCTGACTTGATGAGAGGAGAGCTGACCGCTGTGATTGAACCTGCTCCAGAGGGTGGCTTCTGGGCAATCTGCCTGGAGATACCTGGCGCCAATGGACAGGGTGAATCCATTGCAGAAGCCAAAGAAGATTTGCAGAAAGCTATAGAGCTTATTCTTGAGGATCGTGAAGCTGATATCTGTCGCGGGCTTCCTCCAGATGCCGTGCGGATGCCCATGCACATCGGATGAAACGCCGCGATCTGGAGCGACGGCTTCGCATGGCTGGCTGCCTCCTAAAAAGAGAAGGTGCTTCACATTCCATCTGGATCAATCCAGCCACCGGAGTGAAGGAAGCAATTCCCCGGCACAACGAAATCAAGGAACCACTGGCCCGGAAGATTCTCGCCAACCTCGGCGCGACTTAAGACTTCGGCCAACCAGAGTTCAGCCATGCGACGCCTCGCCGTGGTCGAGCGCCTTGCGAAAAAACGGATCTCCCCACGAGCCAAGATCCGTAGCCGCAGGCTTCTCCGCAGGAGTACAGGATCACCGTCTCGGGGGCGTAACACTCCACCGGCTGCCGCGTGAAAGCACGCAGCGCCTCACGGGTCACCAGAGGGGCTGGGGTCGTGGTCATGGAGCTCATGGACGCCCGGGCCCAGCCGTTGCCGCTGCGAAGGCACGCTCTGGCACAAAACCAGCCCGTGCAACCTGCTGCTCGTCACCATGGGGCTGTCGAGAACACCCGAGAATCGGCGCAGCTCCAACCCCAAGCGCCATGGCCAGCGGCATCACGGTCACGTCCAATCCGGATTCAGCCTTGCTGGAGCGCCTGGGCGTCAGCAGCTGGCCCACCTGGGGGTGTGAGGCGAGCACCTTCCCCTGGACCTACGACGAACAGGAAACCTGTCTGCTGCTGGAGGGGGACGTGACCGTCACCCCGGATGGCGGCGAGCCGGTGCGCTTCGGGGCCGGCGATCTGGTGGTGTTCGCGGCCGGGCTGAGCTGCACCTGGCAGGTGCATGCCCCGGTGCGCAAGCACTACCGCTTCGGTTGATAGCCGATCACGACGAGCAGCTGTAGTGGGAGATGCCGCCGGCGTTGAAGAACTCCCGGGGCTTGAGGCGGTCGTAGGTGGCGGCCAGCTCCGGCGATGGGGCCGCGTAGGGCTGGGCGAACAGCGCCTGCAGCTCCCGGATCCGGCTGAAATCGCCCTGGGCCGCCTGCTCGTAGGCCGGGGCGATCAACCATTCGCGCCAGGTGATGGCGGGGTTCACGGCGTGCATCGCGGCGGCCGTGGCGGCCAGGTCGCCGCCGGCCGTGATCGCCCCCTGCCAGCGCTGCAGCCAGCGGCTCCACTGCTCCTCGAGCTCCGCTGAGCTGGGCAGGTAGAAGCTCTCCTGCAGCGTGGCCAGCTGCTCTGCCATGGCGGCGTCCCGCCCCGCAGCCCGATCGGCGGCCAGGGCGGAAAGGCGGCGGAAGGCCAGCGTGTAATCGGCCCGCGAGCTCGCCAGCAGCTGCAGCAGCTCCTGCACCAGCTCGGCGTCGTAGGCGGGCAAACCGAGCTTGCTGGCCCACATCGCCTCCAGCGCCGCTGCCATCGCCGCGGGGAAGCCGGCATGCATCGCCTCCAGCTGCTCCAGGGCTGCTCCATCGCCCTCCAGCAGCGGCCGCAGCGATTTCACGGCCATGCCGTAGTTCACCTCCGCCGCCGCCGGCTGGTTGAAGAAGCAGAAGTGCTCGCCGCCGCCGGTCCAGGGCTGGAAGCGCGGATCAAACAGCTCGCAGAAGCCGAAAGGCCCGTAGTCGAGGGTGTAGCCGCCGGCGGCGCAGTTGTCGCTGTTGAAGTTGCCCTGGCAGTACCCCACCCGCATCCAGTGGGCCACCAGGGTGGTGAGCCGCCCGCGGAACAGCCGCGCCAGCTCCAGCACCTGGTCGTGGAAGGGCAGGCCGGCATTGATCTCGGCGCGGTAGTTGCGCGCGATCAGGTGCTCCGTGATCAGCCGCAGCTCCCGCAGGGCGCCGGGGTGGGCATTGCTGCGCGCCCGGCGGGCGAACAGCTCCAGCTGGCCCACCCGCAGAAACGACGACGCCACCCGGGTGGTGATCGCCGCCGGGTTGTCGACCATCACATCGGGATCAAAGGAACGCGAGCCCGGCAGATACCAGGGCCGCCGCACCCCTTCGGCACGCGACATCACCAGCGTCAGCGAGCGGGAGGTGGGCACCCCCAGGGCGTGCATCAGCTCCTGCGCCAGAAACTCGCGCACGCTCGAGCGCAGCACGGCGCGGCCGTCGGCGCCGCGGCAGTAGGGGGTGGGGCCGCCGCCCTTGAGCTGCAGCTCCCAGCGCTGCCCCTCGAACACCCCCTCGAACACCGAGATCGCCCGGCCATCGCCGTAGCCGTTGCCCGTGCCGAACGGACACTGCTGGGTGTATTCGGTGCCGTAGATCGAGAGGGCATAGCCGGTGGCCCAGCCGTGGGGACGCATCGGCCCGGTGGCCACCGTGCTGTCGCCGGAGAAGAAGCGCAGGAAGGCCTCGTCGCCGGCGAGGGCGTCGCCCAGGCCCAGCTCCCGGAACAGGGTGCTGCTGTAGGCCACGGCTTCCGGCTGCGGCAGCGGTGTGGGCGTCACCGGCACGTAGTGGCCGGAGAACACCTGGCGGGGCCGGTGGTCGCGGCCGTCAGCGGTGGCCTGGGGATCGGGCTGCAGCGCCTCCAGCAACGAATAATCGGCCCGCTGGGCGAACTCCTCGAAGGTGGTCGTGGTGGGCACGGGGTGTCGGGTTGCGGCGACCAGCCGACCATCCTGGCGGGATTGGCGGCGCTCAGGGCCTGCTGGAGGGCAGGGAGGTGAAGGCGCCATAGCTGCCGGTGAGTTCCCCCTTCGCGTTGTAGGTCACCACCTCCAGGGCGCTGCTGCCATCGAGCGGCATCGCCAGCTGGATCACCGCATGCCCCGTGGGGCACGGCCCGGGCTGCAGGGTGAGGCGCACCACCCCAACCACCAGATCCGTGGGCTGGCTCGGCGGCACCAGCTGGTCGGGGTAGCGGCCGTTGCGCCCCCAGGGCAGGAACGCCACGCTGTAATCGCTGTCGCAGGCGCCGTTGTAGCTGTTGCCCCAGCGGATCCGGTTCGGCTCCACCGTGAGCACGTCGATCACGGCCCGGCCGGCGGTGCTCTGCCCCTGCCATCGGCCCAGATACATGTTGTCGGTGGCCCAGCCCGCCGGTTTGGCCGTCGCCGACGGATCCGTCTGCCAGAGCACCCGCAGGGTGTACTGCCCCTCCCGGTTGAAGCGCAGCCCCTCGCTGCTGGCGCTGCGGGTGTAGGTACGGCCCTCCTCGGCGCTGGGGAAGTCGAACAGCCGTTCGCCGAAGCGCACCGTCACATTGCCCTGGCGCTGGCTGAAGCTGCACGGCCCCCGCTCCACCGGTGCCGTGTGGTCGTGCACGCTGAACAGGCAGGTGGCCGTGGTTGTGTCGGCCCGGGCCGGCACCAGCGCCGCGCTGGTGCTCAGCCACAGCAGCGGGAACAGCAGCCTCGGAACAGGCATCAGGGCAGGTGCGGCGCCGTCCTTCATCCTGGCCCGCCTGGCAAGGCCTGGGCCAGCACCGTGATCAGGGCCGTGTCCACGCTCAGGGTGCGCGGCCCCAGGCACACCCGCCGGGCAATCACCGCCTCGGCCAGCGCGATCTCGAAGGGCACGAAGCCACCCTCCGGGCCCACCATCACCACCGCCGGCCTGGGCGGTGCCTCGGCCAACGCCAGCGGGGCCTCCATGTGCGCCAGCCAGCAGGGCCGGCCGGCACAGATCCCGGGCAACTGGTCCTCCACGAAGGGGCGGAAGCGGCGGTGCAGATGCACCCGGGGCGCGATCGTGTCGCGGGAGCGCTCCAGCCCCGCCAGCAGCGCCTCCTCGAGCGCGGCCGGCTGCAGCAGCGGGCTCTGCCAGTAGCTCTTCTCCACCCGGGCGCTCTGGATCAGGTGCAGATCGCTGATCCCGAACTCGGCGCACTGGCGCAGGATGCGCCGCAGCATCTTCGGCCGTGGCAGCGCCAGCACGATCTCGAAGCGGTGCCGTGGCGGCGGCGCATCGGTGAGCGCCACCCGCAGGCGCACCCCCTCCGGCTCCAGGGCCTCCACCACCCCCTGGCCGCACAGCCCGCCCAGCTGCCCCACCCGCAGGCTGTCGCCCAGCTGCGCCTGCAGCACCGTGCGGATGTGCAGGGCGCGCTGATCCCGCAGCAGCACGCGATCAGCGTCGATCCAGTCGCTGGGGTGCAGCAGCACGATGTTCAAGGGAGCCTGCCGCGATGCCTTCGGATCGTGCCGCAACCGCCGCTGCGCCACCCCAGCTGCCACCCGGCCCCGCTGTGGACACAATCCGGGAGCGTGACACTGCCGCCATGCCGCGCTCTGCCAAACAGCAAGCACTGGCCATCACGGCCGCCCTGGGGCTCACGGCCGCCGCCGCCTTGCCCGCCGCCACCCTGGCCTGCTCCCGCGTCACCTGGACCGGCCCCGATCAGCAGGTGATCACCGGCCGCTCGATGGACTGGCCCTACGGCTTCAACTCCCACTTCCACGTGATCCCCCGCGGGGAGGTGATCGATGGCGCCGGCGGCCCCAATTCCCTGCGCTTCACCAGCCGCCACGGCGCTGTGGTGGTGAGCGGCAGCACCGAGCCCGGCGGCGTGGTGGATGCGGTGTTCGACGGGATGAACGAGAAGGGCCTGGCCGCCAACCTGTTGTATCTGGCCGAAAACGACTTCGGCTTGAACAGCGCCGACAGCCGCCGCCCCCGCCTCTCCTTCGCCGCCTGGACGCTGTATCTCCTCAGCCAGTACGGCTCGGTGAAGGAGCTGGTGGCGGCCGTGCAGCAGGACCGCATTCAGATCGTGCCGGTGCCCTTCGGGCCCGGCGGCAAGGCCAAGGCCACCGTGCACATGGCCGTGTCGAATGCCAGCGGCGATTCAGCGGTGATCGAATACCTCAAGGGCAAACCGGTGATCCACCACGGCCGCCAGTACCAGGTGATGACCAACAGCCCGGTGTAGAGCGAGCAGCTCAAGCTCAACGCCTTCTGGGTGACGAAGGATCGCAGCAAGGAGTTGCCCGGCTCGATCCAGTCACCCGACCGCTTCGTGCGGGGGTCGTATTACAACGACCAGTTGCCGCCCACCAGCGATCCGCGCCAGGCCCTGGCCGGTGTGATGAGTGTGATGCGCAACATCTCCGTGCCCTGGGGCACCCCGGATCCCGAGCACCCCAACATTTCACCCACCTGGTGGCGCACCCTGCTGGATCAGAAGAACGGGGGGTATTACTTCGATTCAGCCCTCTCCCCCCAGATGGTGTGGCTCAACCTGCGCCAGATCGATTTCAGGGCGGGGAGCGGCATCCGCGCCATCGCCATCGAGACGAATCCCACCCTGCAGGGCAATCTCAATGCCCAGCTCAGGCCCTCGGCACCGATCCAGTTCCTGGCCCCGAAATCCTGAGCCGGGGAGCGGGGGCGACGCCCTACGTCGACTTCGAGACCGGGATCGCCTGCAGCTGGGGCTGACGCTGCTGCGGCAGCGCCACCCCGCCCGCCCCCGGCTCCAGCTCATCCGCAAGACCCGCAGCCATGCCGGCGTCGAAGGAGATACGGCCGGGGCCCAGCAGCAGCAGGGCAGCACTGCCGCCCAGGTAGAGCACCACCAGTTCCAGCACGTAGATGTTGAGGCCCGAGGTGAGGATGTGGTGGTAGGCCGCCACCGCCATGGTGCCGATCAACGCCAGGGCACCCAGCGGCGTGAGCACCCCCAGGATGAGCATCCAGCTGCCGAACACCTCGGCATAGCCCGCTGCCTTCGCCATCAGCAGCGGGAAGGGCAGATGCAGCGGAATCACGTAGTTGGCCGCGAAGCCGGCCGAGTCGGCCAGTTTGTCCTGGCCGTGGTGAATCATCATCACGCCCACCGCCAGCCGCAGGGCCAGCAGCCCCAGGCTCGCCACCAGGCCATGGCGAAGCAGATACGGGCGCAGCGTCGGCAGCAGCGCCGCCAGCCTGGCGGGGGCTTGGGCAGCCGCTGCAGCTGGGGAGGCCAGCTCAGGGCGAGGGGAGATCACCACGAACCAGAGGGCAACCGTGGCGGTGAGAAAGGCGAGAAAAGCCTCCATCAGAGAAAGGGTGGTCATGGACGGAGGAGCGCAGGCGGCAGTGCGCCAATCCTGGCGAGTGGCGTAACGAAACGTGAAGCGTTCTCATCCAGGCGCCTCGCGCCCGGGGGAGGGAAGCCCGAGGCGCATTCCTTGATCGCGGCTCCTTAGCGTTCCCGCGCCTGTGCAGGCCCCCTTCAGGGTCCGTACCCCATGCGTCAGCCTCGTTGAACGTCTCGATTTCCAGCCCGACCCGTCCGCCCGCTCCCGTCGTCTCTGCGCCCGCAGCGCCAGGCCCCACCTACCCCAGCAAGACGGAACTGCTGGCCTGTCTGCCCCCTGAACTGCTCAGGATCGATCCAGCCAAGTCGTGGAGGAGCCTCGCCTTCTCCCTCAGCCTCTCCGCAGTTGCCTACGGGCTGGGAACCCAGATCCCCCTCACCGCCAGCGCCATCCCGCTCTGGCTGCTGTATGGGGTGGTGAGCGGCACCGTGGCCGGTGGCTGCTGGGTGATCGCCCACGAGTGCGGACACAACGCCTTCCACCCCAACCGCCGCATCGAGGCCGCCGTGGGCTTCGTGCTGCACAGCCTGCTGCTCGTGCCCTACTTCACCTGGCAGCGCAGCCATGCCGTGCACCACGCCAACTGCAACCACCTCGAGGCCGGCGAAACCCATGTGCCCCGCCGGGGTGACACGCCCACGGGGCAGCGGGTGGAGGCCCTGCACCGGCGCCTGGGCAGCCGCCTCTACGGCGCACTCTCGCTGGTGATGCACCTGCTGGTGGGCTGGCCCCTCTACCTGCTGTTCGGCGTGGCGGGCGGCGAGGCCTACGGCTCTCCCACCTCCCATTTCCGCCACCAGGCACCGTTCAACAACGGGCAGCGGCTGCTCTTTCCGGCCAACTTCGCCCCGGCGATGCTGCACTCCAACCTGGGGCTGGGGGCCATGCTGCTGGCCCTGGTGGCGGCGAGCGTGGTGTTCTCCCCCCTGCGGGTGCTGGCCGTCTACGGCCTGCCCTATCTGGTGATCAATGCCTGGCTCGTGGCCTACACCTGGCTCCAGCACACCGACACCAACATCCCCCACTTCACGGAGCGGGAATGGACCTGGGCCAAAGGGGCGCTGCAGACGGTCGACCGGCCCTATGGGCCCCTGCTCAACCTCCTGCACCACGGCATCGGCTCCACCCACGTGTGCCACCACGTGAATTCCCGCATCCCCCACTACAACGCCTGGAAGGCCACGGCCCTGCTGCGGGAGCGCTATCCCCACCTGGTGCGCTTCGACCCCACCCCCATCCACCTGGCCCTGTGGCGGGTGGCCAGCCGCTGTGCCGTGGTGACGGAGCTGGAGAACAGCGGCAGCTTCTACTACCAGCCCGCGGAATCCCGTTGATCTCCGGCAAGCCGACCGGTCGTGCCCCCTCAGCTCTGGGGGGGCACGACCGGGGCCAGCGGCTGGCTCAGCTGCTGCTGGATCACCCAGTTGGTGGCGGCCTTCTGGGTGTGCCAGGCCTGGAGCAGTTGCTTGGCGATGCTGCGCAGCTGCTCGGCATCGGCGTTGGCGTCGATGGCACGGCTGAAGCGCTCAATCTCGAATTGCTGCGAGACTGTGAGCGCAATCTGGGCTTCCATGGATGAACAATCGGCGATGGCGGCAAGGTATGAACCCCATCACATGGCGGGCGTAGCAAAAACAACCGTGCAGCCCCTGCGTCTTGATTTGCTGTCGCCAGCCAGCCAATCTATCAACACCAGCAATCAAGAAGATCAGAACATCTGATCTTCACAACAGTGCTCAGGTGAGCTCTTCGAGATCCTGTAGCAACAGCAACAGCGCCACACCAAACAATCCCATCGCCGTTCCGGTATTGGCATGGCCAATCCGGCTAAGGGTGCAGGCGGCATGGAGATGCTGAGACCAGGTGAAGCGCATCGCTCCTCTGCTGCCCCTCCCTTCTACAGAGCTGACGATCCCCAACGCGTCGCCAAGCCGCAGGATGCGCCGCCGCCGTTACAAATGGTCACCGAGATGCAGCCGTGTCCGGTTCCCCGCTGAGCACCGCTCCTCAGAAGCTCTCGTGCGTCTGACCGGCGAAGCGGCCCTGATACTGCTCGCTCCCTTCCAGCCGCTGGAACACGAACTGGCAGATGGGCAATCCGGGGGTGACGGCCAGCGGCGCCGGCCCGAAGTTGCTCATCTCCAGCACCTGCTGGCTGTCGATACCGGGGCCCATGAAGGGGGCGCTGATGTGAACCATCAGCCCCAGGCGGGCAAAACGACTGCGCCCCTCCAGCCAGCCGCACAGGCCCGGCCCCAGCCGCAGGCGCTCGCGGGTGATCCCCAGCACCGTTTCACCGGGCATGATCAGGATCGGCGAGCCGTCTGGCACATCGATCTTGTCGGTGAACGCGCGGTAATCGGTGTGTTCCGCCACGTCGATCACCTGATGCACCTTGCGGAACACACGGAAGGTGTTGGCCAGCGTGAGGTCGACCGAGGCCGGCCCCACCCGCTCCTCGCTGAAGGGGGTGATCGCGATCGCCCCCTGGGCGATGGCCTCCAGAATGGCCTGGCGTCCCAGCACTGACATCAGCGGGCGCTCCGTGGGTGGCGCCCCTCTCTAGCGCCGGGCCCGCAGGATCTGGCGCAGCAGCAGGGCCACCAGCACGATCACCACCGCCACCAGCAGCAGGGAGCTCACGGGCTTGAGCAGCTGCAGCACCAGCCCGTAGCTGGCGCCGAGGGCCTGGCCCGCGAGGGTGAGCAGCAGGATCCAGAGCAGGCTGCCGGCGGTGGTCCAGGCCAGGAAGAGGGGCTGGGGCATCAGCTCGATGCCGGCGGGAAGCGACACGAAGGTGCGCACCCCAGGGATCAGCCGTCCCCAGAAGACCAGCGCCACCCCATGGCGCTGGAACCAGCGGCGGCTGCGGGCCAGGTCCTCCGGGCGCAGGCCCAGCCAGCGGCCATGGCGCCGCAGCCAGTGCTCGAGGCGCTCCTCGTTGATCTGCCGGCCCACGCCGTACCAGAACCAGGCCCCGAGCACTGTGCCGATCAGCCCGGCCAGCAGGGTGGGCACCAGCTCGAGCTTGCCCTGCTGCACCAGAAAGCCGGCCAGGGGCATCACCACCTCCGAGGGGATCGGCGGCACCACGTTCTCCAGCAGCATCACCAGGGCGATGACGCCGTAGCCGATGAGGGGGTTGGCCTCAACCGCCGCCAGAATCAACTGGGCCGGCTGGAGGGCAGCCTCAGGCATGGCGCCGGGCCTGACGCCAGGCCAGCACCTGCCACACCAGGAAGATCATCACCGCCGGCGCCACCACCACCAGAGCCACCAGGCGGTATTCATCGGAATACGTGGGGGCCATGTTCACGAGCAGCTGCTCCGCCAGGTAGGCGCCATAGAGCACCACCAGCAGCCAGCCCTCCAGCCGGGTGATCACCCCCCGCGTCCAGAAGATCGGCAGGCAGGCCAGGGTGGTGAGCACCATGATCGGCAGATCCCGGTGGATCATCACCGGATCCACCGCCAGGCCCCGGCCGCCCGACACCACGGCGCAGAGCCCGAGGATCACCAGCTGGTTGAGCAGGTTGCTGCCGATCACGTTGCCGATGGCCAGATCGGCCTTGCCCCGGTAGGCGGCCACCACCGAGGTCACCAGCTCGGGCATCGAGGTGCCGGCGGCCACGATCGTGAGGCCGATCACCGTGGTGCTCACCCCCAGGGAGAGGGCGACCGCCGTCGCCCCCTTCACCAGCAGCTGGGAGCCCCCCACCAGCAGGCCAAGGCCGGCGGCCAGCTTCAGCGCCGCCACCCCAGGCGTGCTGGCGCCATCGGTCTCCACCTCGTCCACGTCGTCGGGGTTCTCCCCCGCAGTGCGGATCTCCCACACCACGTTCATCACCAGGGCAACCAGCAGCGCAGCTCCCGACTGCCAGGTGAAACGGCCCGTGGAGGCCATGCCCCACACCGCCATCGACACCCCCAGCAGCAGGGGCACATCCCGGCGCACCAGCCGGCTCTTCACCCGCAGGGGCACGATCGCGGCGCTCAGGCCGAGCACCACGAGCACGTTGAAGATATTGCTGCCCACGATGTTGCTCACCGCCAGGTTGTCGGCGCCGGCGATGCCGAGGTTTCCCTGAATGGTGGAGATCAGGCTCACGAACAGCTCCGGGGCACTGGTGCCCAGCGACACCACCGTGAGGCCGATCACGATCTGGGGGATGCCCAGCAGCAGGGAGAGGGCCACCGAGCCCGCCACGAACAGTTCACCGCCGCCGAAGAGCAGGGCAATGCCCACCAGGATCTCCAGGGCATTCAGCAGAAAGGGCGTCACTGGGCACCACGCACGTCGCCCCGATTCTGCTTTGCGGGCATCTTCCGCCCCTCAGCCTCCGATCAGGGCCGCGTCGCCGCTGAAATCCGGGCTCGTCGGCATCCGACTGGCGTAGTCGTTGGCGAAGCTGTCGGCCAGGGTGGCCTCCAGGTCGAAGGCCGGCTCCCAGGCCAGCTCGCGCCGCACGCGGGTGATGTCGGTGAGGAAGTGGGCCAGGCGCAGGGGGAAGGCCTTGCGGGCCTTCTTGTCGAGGCCGGCGGGGTCGAAGCTGCGGATCTCCACCGTTTGCGGATCCTTGCCGGCAGCGCGGGCGGCGGCGTGCACCAGGCCGCGGAAGGTGACGCCCTGGCGCCCGGTGCAGTTGTAGATGCGGTTGGCGGCCGCATCCACCTCGATGCAGCGGGCCATGGCGGCGGCCAGGTCGGCCACGTGCCCCAGCTGGGTGATGGTGCTGCCGTCACCCGGCAGGGGCACCGGACGGCCATGCACGATCCGATCGAAGAACCAGCTCTCCACCGGGTTGTAGTTGCCCGGCCCCACGATGTAGGTGGGGCGGAAGCTGGTGAAGGCGATGCCCGCGCTGCGCAGCCAGGCCTCCGTGTCGAGCTTGCCGGCGTGGCGGCTCTGGGGATCGGTGGGGCTGTCCTCATCGAGGGGCCAGAGCTCGCTGTCGGCGTACACGCCGGCTGAGCTCACATACACAAAGCGATGGCTGGGGGCGCCGGTGCGCTCCACCACCGCCCGGGAGTCGTCGAGCGTGCGGCCGGAGCTGTCGACGATCACATCGAAGCGGCGGCCCTCCAGCTGCTGCAGCCCCTCCGGGGTGCTGCGGTCGCCGATCAGGTGCTCCACCCCAGCCGGCGCCGGCTTGTTGCCGCGGGTGAACAGGGTGAGGGCATGGCCGGCCGCCTGCAGGCGCTCCACCAGCGGTTTGCCCACGAAGCGGGTGCCGCCCATCACCAGGATGTCCATGCCGTTGCCCGCCGGCGGGCCGTGAAACGCCGCGCCATTCTGCTGGCCATCCCTCAGGCAGCGGCGGTTCCCGGGCTGAGCCCCGCCAGGCCCAGCAGCCAGGCCCAGAGCGGCACGCTCACGAGGGCCAACAGGGTGCTCCAGAGCACCAGGGCCGCCGGCCGCTGGGCCAGGCCAGCGTCCCCTGCGGCTGCCACACCCCCAGCTGCACCGCCAGCTGCACCGCCAGCTGCACGGCCAGCTGCACGGCCAGCTGCCTCAGCAGCCGACGCCTCAGCCTCCGAAAGCAGCAGCACCGACACCGCAGTGGGCGCGGCCGCCTGCAGCACCAGGGGGGCCAGCAGCAGGGGCGGCAGCCGCAGCCCGAGAGCCAGGGCCAGCACCGCCGCCGGGAACAGCAGCAGCTTGGTGACCAGGCTCGGCCAGAGCGAACGGGGCAGGGGCGAGCCGAGCACCGCCGCCATGCGCAGGCCCAGCACCACCAGCGACAGCCACACCACCGCCCGCGCCGGCCACCACAGCCAACCCGCGAGCTGGGTGTGCCAGGGGGTGAGCTGCAGCAGCACCGCCCCCACCAGCCCCTGGCTGGCAGGGCTGGCCACCAGGGCCTGCAGCAGGGAACGCCAGGCCAAAGGGCGGCGGGCGATCAGCGAGGGCCCCAGGGTCCAGGTGAACAGGGTGGCCGCCAGGTCGTAGCTGATGGCGTAACCGAGCGCCGCCGGCGGCAGCAGGGCCAGGGCCGCCGGAATGCCGAAGTAGGCGGTGTTGCCCACCACCGCCCCCAGGCGCTCGGCCGGGCCGGGGAACTGCCGCGGCAGGGCATGCACCAGCAGCAGCCCGCCGGCCACCACCGCCAGGGCCAGCACCAGCATCTCGGCCATCTGCCAGCGCAGCCCCCCGCGCAGCACGAGACCCATCAGGCTGAAGGGCACCCCCCAGCGCACCAGGGGCGGCGCCAGGCGGCTGGCCAGCTGCGGCCTGCGCCGCGCCAGCAGCAGCCCGAGCAGCAGGGGCGGCACCAGCTCCAGCAGAAAGAGCACCGTCCCGGCCGCACCGCAGACCTCAGGATGGCTCCATGCGTCTCAGTGCCGCCTACACCGCCCAGCCCGCCGTGCTGGCCACCACCCGCGGGTACCGCCACTTCAGCCTGCTCGGGGAGCGGGGCAAGGGCCGGGGGCGGACGGTCGAGCTGCAGGCGGTGCTCGATCGCGGCTTCCGCCTGCTGGTGCCGGTGCAGGAGCTGCGCCGCCGGGAGCTCTGGCAGCCTGGCTGGCAGCAATTGCCCCCGCGCCAGCCCATGCAGGTGATTCCCGCCATCGATCTGCTCGAGGGCCAGTGCGTGCGCCTGCACCAGGGCGACTACGACCAGGTGACCCGCTTCTCCGATGACCCGGTGGCCCAGGCCCTCAGCTGGCAGCAGCAGGGGGCCGAGCGGCTGCACCTGGTGGATCTCGATGGCGCCCGCACCGGCCAACCGGTGAATGACGCGGCGATCCGGGCGATCACCGCCGCCCTGTCCATCCCCGTGCAGCTCGGTGGCGGCGTGCGCACGGCCGAACGGGCCGAGGAGCTGCTGGCCTGCGGCCTCGATCGCGTGATCCTCGGCACCGTGGCCCTGGAGCAACCGGAACTGGTGGAGGAGCTGGCGGCGCGTCACCCCCAGCGGATCGTGGTGGGCATCGATGCCAAGAACGGCAAGGTGGCCACCCGCGGCTGGATCGAGGAGAGCAGCACCGAGGCCGGCGACCTGGCCCGCCGCTTCAGCGCCAGCCCCCTGGCGGCCCTGATCTGCACCGACATCGCCACCGACGGCACCCTGGCGGGGCCCAACCTCAGCTTCCTGCGCACCATGGCGGAGGCCAGCGCCGTGCCGGTGATCGCCTCCGGCGGCATCGGCACCCTGGAGCACCTGCTCTCGCTGCTGCCCCTGGAGGCCCAGGGGGTGAGCGGCGTGATCGTGGGCCGGGCGCTCTACGACGGCCGGGTGGATCTGGCCGAAGCCCTGGCGGCCATCGGCAGCGGCCGGCTACAGGATGTGCCGGCCTCCCCCCTGAGCGAGGCGATCGGCTGAGCCAGCACCGCCCTTTCCCAGCCAGCCGGGCCAGCCCGTACGCGGATCGATTGCGCCCTGGCCTATAACAGATTCATCGACCCTTCCGGTGTATCGCGTGAGCGCTGCCGCCCTCCAACCCTGCCGCAGCGTGGATGAGGTCTACCGCCGCTGCCGGGATCTGGGCATGCGCCTCAGCCGCCAGCGGCGCATGGTGCTCGATCTGCTCTGGGACGAGAAGAGCCACCTCAGCGCCCGCGACATCTTCGAGAAGCTCAACAACCTGGGCCGCAACATCGGCCACACGTCCGTCTATCAGAACCTCGAGGCCCTGCAGTCAGCAGGAGTGATCGAATGCCTCGATCGCGCCAGCGGCCGCCTGTATGGCTACCGCAGCGATCCCCACAGCCACCTCACCTGCACCGAGACCGGAGCCATCCAGGACCTCGACGTGGAACTGCCCCCCGATCTGCTGCGACAGATCGAGCAGCACACCGGCTTCCGCATCGAGTCGTACACCCTCCATCTCACCGGAAGGCCCCAACGGCCTTGCTGAGCTCGGTACCTTGAGCTCGCGTCTCGGCACCCTGGTTTGACCTCCCAGCTGCTTCTCCTCGCCGAGCCGCTGATGGCCGCCGGGCTGGCACGCCTCCTGGAAGATCAGATCGCCGATCTCACCCTGGTGCGTGATGCCGCCGCCCTCCAGGGTGCCCCTGCCCTCGTGCTGTGGCAGCCCACCCCGGGGATGGCCCTGGCCGCGCTCCAGCGCGAGGTGATCCTGCTGCGCGAGCGCTGGCAGCCGGCGCCCCTGCTCCTGGTGCTGGCCAGAGGGCATGGCCTCAGCCGCGAGCAGCTGCTGCAGCTGAACAGTGAGGGGCTGCTCGACAACCCCGAGCCGGCCGAGGTCGTGGTGGCGCTCGGCACCCTGCGCAGCGGCGGCCGCGTGCTCGAGCTGCGCACCCCCGCAGCCGGCACCGGAAACGGAGCCCCCCCGCGGCCCGGCCTGGGCCAGAGCCTGCTGCTCAGCGGACTGCAGCAGATCGATGTGGCCTGCACCGGCTGCCTCCTGCTGCTGCGCCGCGATGGGCTGCACCCCCTGGCCCGGCTGATGCTGGAAGGCAGGCTGCGGGAGCTGGCCTGGGCCCGGCGCCTGCTGCTCTGGCTCTGGGGACCGGTGAGCCTGGCCTGGAGCGAATCGGCCCCGGGCGCTCCGGACACCAGCCCGGCGGGCACCGGCGAGTTTGAGGGGCCAGCCGCCCCGGAGGTGCTCAGCCTCACCCTGCAGCAGCGCAATGCCGGCAGCGTGTGGCAGGCGGTGCGGGAGCGGCTGGCGACAGCCATCGAGGCCGGGCTGGCCAACCGGAGCGGCCAGCTGCTGGCGATCGAGGGGCTCCATCTGCAGCGTCGGGTCGACCTGCTGATCGCCCTGCTGGAGCAGCTCGATGGCGTGCGCCAGCAGCTGGCCCTGGAGGCGGGCGACACCCCCCATCAGGCCATGGCCACCCTGCTCAGCCGCTGGCAGGCCCTGCAGCCGCGCCTGCGCGAGCAGGCCCTGCTCACGATGGCCAGCCCCTACGTGCAGCTGCCCCAGGAGGGGGAGCTGCGTCCCGTGGCCAGCACCCTGATCCAGGCCAGCAACCTCGCCACCGAGGATCCCGAACTCCCCGACGCCCAGGCGATGCTGGCCACCCTGGTGCTGGCCCAGCCCCTGCTTGTGGATGGTCGGCTGTTGCCCGCCGATGAGCCCAAGGCCGTGCTCCACCTCGAGCGCCTCGTGGCCAACTGGCTGCTGCGCAGCGCCGAGCTGCTCGCCGCCGATGTGCTGGCCTGCTGCGGCGACTGGCCCGAACTGCGGCGCTACCTCCTGCGGCCGGAGTTGCTGGCCACGCGCAACCTCGAACGGTTGCGCAACCAGCTCAATGCCCAGCAGCGCTGGCTCAGCTGGTTCCAGCGGCCCGTGGCTCTCTACGAGAGCCGCCGCCAGGTGCTCTGTCTCCAGGCCGGCGCCATCACCACCCTCGATCTGGTGGAGCCGCGCGACCAGGAGCTGCGCCGGCTCGGCTGGCTGCAGCAGCTGGTGACCCTCGCCCTCGAGACCCGCGATGCCCTTGCCCCCCAGGTGCGCCAACTGGTGAAGGGCCTCGGCGACCTGCTGGTGGTGCTGCTCACCCAGGTGCTGGGCCGGGCGATCGGCCTGGTGGGCCGCGGCATCATGCAGGGGATGGGCCGCAGCCTCGGCCGCCCCTCCTGAACCGCCAGCGGTCACAATGGCCCCATCTGATGGGGTCAGGCGTGCGGCACAGACGGCAAGCAGCGCAACGGGGCTCAGCCGAGCAGCCCAGGGGCCGGCAGACCGCGGGGCTGGGGGCCGCCCTCGCCCTGGTGCTGGCCCTCGGCTGTCTGTTGACGAGCCTGCTGGGCGCTGCCCCGGCCGCCCTGGCCTCCCTCACCAACAACAACTACGACGGCAACATCTACGCCCTCTATGCCGGCAACGGTTCCCTGGTGCCACCGCGGAGCACCCTGGAGCAGGCCCTGGCCGACCAGCGGCCGGCGGTGATCGTCTACTACCTCGACGACGACGCCTCCAGCAAGCAGTTCTCGCCGGTGGTCTCGGAGCTGCAGCGCCTCTGGGGCAACAGCGTTGAGCTGATCCCCCTGGTCACCGATCCCCTCCAGAACCGGCCCGAGGGCGGCCCCACGGATCCGGCCCACTACTGGCACGGCCATACGCCTCAGGTGGTGGTGCTCGATGGCCAGGGCCAGCTGCTGCTCGATGCGGAGGGCCAGGTGGGGCTGAACGGCATCAACGACGCCATCAGCCAGGCCACGGGCATCGCCATCCCCGAGTCGTTCCGCAACAGCACCACCGTGTCCATCAACGAGCTCAACGCCGAGGTGGTGAGCCGGTGAGCGCCCACGGGATCAGCGGGGCCGGAGGCGCAGCAACCCGGCAGGAAAGCGATGCGATGGGCACGATCGCCGTGCCCGCCGAGCACTACTGGGGCGCCCAGACCCAGCGCTCGCTGCGCTACTTCCCCTTCGGCCAGGCGATGCCCCTGGCGGTGGTGCATGCCTTCGGCGCCCTCAAGGCCGCCTGCGCCGAGGTGAACCAGGCCCAGGGCAAGCTCAGCCCCGAGATCACGGCCCTGATCGTGGCCGCCGCCGAGGAGGTGGCCGCCGGCAGCCTCGACGCCGAGTTCCCGCTCAAGGTTTGGCAGACGGGCTCGGGGACTCAGACCAACATGAACGTGAACGAGGTGATCGCCAACCGGGCGATCGCAGCCTCGGGCGGCGTGCTGGGCAGCAAGAGCCCGGTGCACCCCAACGACCATGTGAACCTCAGCCAGTCGAGCAACGACACCTTCCCGGCCGCCCTGCACATCGCCGTGGCCCTCGAGTTGCAGCAGCGGCTGATCCCGGCAGTGGAGTCCCTGCGCCAGGCCCTGGCTGGCAAGGCCCAGGCCTTCAAGGCGATCATCAAGATCGGCCGCACCCACCTGCAGGACGCCGTCCCCCTCAGCCTGGGCCAAGAATTCAGTGGCTACGCCGCCCAGCTGGAGCTGGGACTGGACAGCCTGCGCGCCAGCCTGCCCCAGGTGCACCAGCTGGCGATCGGCGGCACAGCGGTGGGCACGGGCCTCAATGCGCCGGCCGGCTACGGCGAGGCGGTGGCGGCCCGGCTGGCCGAGCGCCTCGGCCTGCCCTTCACCTCAGCCCCCAACAAGTTCCAGGCCCTGGCGGGCCATGAGCCCCTGGCCGCCGCCCACGGCGCCCTCACCGTGTTGGCGGGCAGCCTGATGAAGATCGCCAACGACATCCGCTGGCTGGCCAGCGGCCCCCGCTGCGGCCTGGGGGAGCTGATCCTGCCGGAAAACGAACCGGGCAGCTCGATCATGCCCGGCAAGGTGAACCCCACCCAGTGCGAGAGCCTCACGATGGTGGCCGTGCAGGTGATGGGCAACAACACCGCCGTGCAGCTGGCCGCCAGCCAGGGCAACTTCGAGCTGAACGTGTTCAAGCCGCTGATCGCCCACAACACGCTCGAGAGCATCGAGCTGCTGGCCGGCGCCTGCCGCAGCTTCCGCGAGCACTGCATCGAGGGGCTGCGGGCCGATGAAAGCCGTATCGGCACCCTGCTCGACCAGAGCCTGATGCTGGTGACGGCACTTACCCCTGCGATCGGCTACGACCGGGCCTGCGCCATCGCCAAGCACGCCCACAACCACCAGCTCAGCCTCAAGGAGGCGGCCCTGGTGCTCGGCGAACTCAGCGCCGAGGACTTCGACCGCTGGGTGCAACCAGAAGAAATGATTTAGGCCCCACGGGCCCTGCCAGCATGAAGCCAGAGCGCTCTTAGGCCCGCCAGCCTGGGAGACAGCAGCCATGACCCACGACCTCGGGGAAAGCGCCTTCGCCGATGCCGGCATCCCCATGGCGTTTGTGAAACCGAGCGGAGAACGGGGTGGGCTGGGGCGCATTCTCGTGGCCAATGCGGCCATGGCCTTTTTCACGGGCCGCTCTCAGGAGGAGCTAGACGGTCTGCCCTTCGCGCAGCTCCTCCATCACGACGACATTCCCCTCTTCGAAGACCAGATCGCGCGGGTCAGAGATGGGGAGGTCGATACCTGCTCGTTTGAAAAGCGTTTTGAGCATGCCGATAGCCACCGGGTATGGGGCCTGGCGACGGTAGCCCTTGCCAACCACCGCGACGGGCCGATGAAAGACAGCCTGATTGTGCAGGTTTACGACATCTCAGAACGCAAGCACTTTGTTGGCCAGCTTGAATACTTCGCCGATCACGATCCCCTCACCTCCCTCTACAACCAACGGCGATTTCGCATTGATGTAGATCGCTAACTTGCCTATGGCAGGCGCCATGGAGGCCGGGGTGCGGTGCTGATGCTTGACCTGGATCACTTCAAAACCATCAACGATCACTACGGCCATGCAGCCGGCGATGCCTTGATCATCGCCGTGGCGGCCGCACTCAAGGGTGTCTCCCGAGAAACCGATGTGGTGGCACGCCTGGGCGGCGATGAATTTGCCATTCTGCTCCCTGAATCCAGCCTCGCCGATGCCCACACCCATGCCCTCAAGGTGCTCCGGGCCGTGAAGAATGTGGTCGTGAGTGGAGCGGGCACTGGCCTCAGGGTCGACGCCAGCTGTGGCCTCGCTGGCTTCACCGCAGACGATGGTCAGTGTGCGGATGACGTGATGATCAACGCCGATCTGGCGCTCTACCAAGCCAAGGAGTCTGGACGGGGTCAGGTGAAGGTGTTTCACACGGATTCAGGCCTGCATGAAAAGGTCACGGCTCGCCTGCTCTGGTCAGAGCGGATCAGAGAGGCATTGCAGAACAATGGATTCGTGCTCCATGCCAAGCCGGTGATCGACCTGCTTACAGAGGAGGTGGCGTTCTACGAGCTTGCGATCCGATTGAAAGGTCCCGGCGGCATTCTCATCCCCCCCACCGTGTTCCTCTACACAGCGGAACGCTTTGGCATGGCGGTTGACATCGACAAATGGGTGACATCCAGGGCGGTGAAGATGCTCTGCGAGATGAGCCCGGAAAGCCCAGTCGCCCTGGCCGTGAACATCAGCAGCTCATCCCTGCAATCCGACCAGTTCGTGAACGTGGTCAAGGCTGAGCTGAAGACCGCAACCTTTGATCGATCCAGGTTGATCTTTGAAGTGAGCGAGGCGGTGGCAATGGCCAATCTGGAGCGAGCTCGCCGGTTTGGAGACAAGCTCAAGGAACTTGGCTGTCGGCTGGCCCTCGACGACTTCGGCGCAGCCTTCGGCAGTTTCTACTATCTCAAGCATCTGCCTGTTGATCTGCTCAAGATCGCTGGAGAATACGTGCGTGGGTTGGGCACCGAAAACGACCCAACCGATCGCCTGATCATCGAAGCGGTGGTGAAACTGGCGCGGGGGCTCGGCACCACCGTGGTGGCTGAGTTCATCGGCGATCTGGAAACCCGCCGGGACCTGATCTCCATGGGCGTTCGCCTGGGACAGGGGGAATTTCTCGGTCCCTCCCGCGATGTCGAGGAGATCACGGCCCTCCAGGCCCCACCCCACCCAGAGATTGCCAGCAGCGTGAATCCCGTCGGGGACTCCGTCACCACCTGAACGAGGGCGATCGCGGATTGTGGCCATTGCTACCGGAGAGCCCCTGACAGCTGGATACGGTCCAGCCATGGCCGGCACCCCGCTCTCTCACCGCCGGCCTGATCCCTCCATGCAGTTCCGTCTTCCCAGCCGCCGGTGGGTCACGCCGCTGCTGCTGGCCCTGGTCGCCAGCCCCGCAGCGATCCCCGCCGCCGCCCTCGCCCACCCCGACCACCACCAACCCACCCAGCAGGGCCACCGCCATGGCCAGCAGGGTGAGCACGAGCACCACCACCATCACGAGTGATCCAGGCACCATCACGCGTGCTCCAGCCCAGGTGAGACCCGCAGCGGCAGTTCGAACGCCGCTCCGGTAACGACCGCCACCATCGGCGACGCTCACCTCCTTCACACTTTCACTGGGGAACAGGAGTTCTAGGGTTCCGGCCCACCACTGGGTGCCTGGTCCAAGAGAGCTCCACCGGCGCAAGCCGGGGCACGGAGGGATAAAAGCCCGGGAGACCGCAGCCACTCCTCACCCCCTGCCCTTTCATGAGTTCCCCATCGGGCGCCTCCGGCGCCTTCGATCGCCCCTACCCGAACGGCATGCCCGACACCGAGGGCTCCCGGGCCCTGGAGAAGGAACGGGCCCTGCCCCTCACCGGCTGGCAACAGGAGGTGGATCAGGCCCACCGCTACGGCCTGGAAGCGGCCGAGAGCATCGTCGACCGGCGCATCTCCACCTTCTCCCGCGGTGAACTGCCCCACTACGCGGGCATCAACACCTTCATGAAGGCGCCCTACATCGAGGACGTGAACCGCGTCGGCGAATTCGATGTGGCGGTGGTGGGCGTGCCCCACGACAGTGGCACCACCTATCGCCCCGGCACGCGCTTCGGCCCCCAGGGCATCCGCCGGATCTCCGCGCTTTACACCCCCTACAACTATGAAATGGGGGTGGATCTGCGTGAGCAGATCAAGCTCTGCGACGTGGGCGACATCTTCACGATTCCGGCCAACAACGAGAAGAGCTTCGACCAGATCTCCAAGGGCATCGCCCACATCTTCGCCAGCGGCGCCTTCCCGATCATCCTCGGCGGCGACCACTCGATCGGCTTCTCCACCGTGCGCGGCGTCTGCCGCCACCTGGGCGACAAGAAGGTGGGCATCATCCACTTCGATCGTCACGTCGTCACCCAGGAGATCGACCTCGACGAGCGCATGCACACCTGTCCGTGGTTCCACGCCACGAACATGGCCAATGCGCCGGCGAAGAACCTGGTGCAGCTGGGCATCGGCGGCTGGCAAGTGCCCCGCGAAGGCGTGAAGGTGTGCTGGGAGCGGGGCACCAACGTGCTCACCGTCACCGACATCTGTGAGATGGGGCTGGAGGCCGCTGCCCAGTTCGCGATCGAGCGGGCCACCGACGGCACCGACTGCGTCTACATCTCTTTCGACATCGACTGCATCGATGCCGGTTTCGTGCCCGGCACCGGCTGGCCCGAGCCGGGCGGCCTGCTGCCGCGCGAGGCCCTGAAGCTGCTGGAACTGATCGTGCGCAACGTGCCCGTGTGCGGCCTGGAGCTGGTGGAGGTGTCGCCCACCTACGACATCAGCGACATGACCTCCCTGATGGCCTGCCGGGTGATCTGCGACACCATGGCCCACCTGGTGGTGAGCGGCCAGTTGCCGCGGAAGCACAAACCCAGCTGGATCAGCGACGTCTGCAACATGAACGTCGACCAGACGTGGAGATAGCGGCATGCATGAAGTCGACATGACCAAATGCCTGGTGCTCTCCATGCAGGAGTGGAGGCAGCAGCACGACCCCGTCACCCCGCAGGTGCAGACGGTGCATCTGCAGGTGGGCACCTTCACCTGTGTGGAGCCCGACCAGCTGGTCACCACCTGGCGGGCGGCCGTGCGCGGCAGCTGGCTCGACGGCGCCGAGCTGGCGATCGAGACCGTGCCGCTGGTGGGGCGCTGTGTGCTGTGCAACGGCACCTACAGCCCCGATCCCGAACAGGCCTACCGCTCCCCCTGCTGCAACCACCCGATGGAGGAGATCGTGAGCGGCCGGGAACTGCGCATCCGCTCCGTCGACTACCGGCTGCCCGATCCCTCCTGCCCAGCAGCCAGCCCGAGCACAGGAACCGCCCCCCAAGCCCCCTTCGCCACCGCCGCTGCGGTGTAACGGCCATGCACATGCCCCTGGAAGACACCCTTGGCCTCAACCTGCTGGCCGCCAACCAGCACCAGGCCGAACACAACCGCGAGCACTTCGATGCCTGGCGCCTGCTCTGCCTCAACGTGATGAGCAGCCCGGGCGCCGGCAAGACCTCCCTGCTCGAGCGCAGCCTGGCCGCCCTCGCCGCCGACCTGCAGATGGCGGTGCTGGAGGGCGACATGACCACCCAGCTCGATGCCTAGCGGCTCGAGGCCGTGGGGGTGCCGGTGGTGCCGATCACCACCGGCCGCGCCTGCCACCTCGATGCGGCGATGGTGAGCGGCGGGCTGAAGCTGCTCAAGCAGCGGCTCGATCCCGCCAGCCTCGACCTGCTGTGGGTGGAGAACGTGGGCAACCTGGTTTGCCCCGCCGAATTCGAGGTGGGCGAGCACCGCAAGGTGGCCCTGCTCAGCGTCACCGAGGGCGACGACAAGCCCCTCAAGTACCCGGTGATGTTCCGCGAGGCCCACTGCGTGCTGATCACCAAGACCGACCTGCTCCCCTACCTGCCGATCGGCATCGCCATGGGCACCAACCCGGTGATCTGCCGGCTGCTGGAGCCCCTGATGGGCCTGATCCGCTACATGCCGGCACCGGCCTTCATTCCCCTGCTGATCATCTATTTCGGACTGGATGAATTGCCGAAGGTGCTGCTGATCTCCATCGGCACCTTCTTCTTCAACACCCTGATGATCATGGATGCGGTGAAGTTCGTGCCACGTGAACTCGTGGAAACTGCCCGCACCTTGGGCGGCCGCACCCTGCCGATCCTCACCCGCGTGGTGGCCCCGTTCATCGCCCCCGAGGTGCTCGACACCTACCGGATCAACATGGCCTCGGCCTGGAATCTGGTGATCGTGGCCGAGCTGGTGGCCGCCACCGAGGGCCTGGGCAAGCGCATCAGCCTCGCCCAGCGCTTTCTGCGCACCGACGAAATCTTCATGGGCGTGATCGTGATCGGCCTCATCGGCCTGCTGATCGATCTGGGCTTCCGGGCGCTGATGCGTCGCGCCTGCTCCTGGGCCAACTGAGCCTCACCCCCATGCATCTCCAGATCGATCGCCTCTGCAAGAGCTTCGGCTACGGCGCCGCCCGCAAGGAGGTGCTGCGCGACGTGAGCTTCGCGGTGAATTCCGGCGAATTCGTGGCCCTGGTGGGCAGCTCCGGCTCGGGCAAATCCACCGTGATGCGCCTGATCGCCGGCCTCGAGCAGCCGAGTGCCGGAGCGATCAGCATCGACGGCCGGCCGGTCACCGCACCAGGCTCCGATCGGGGCATGGTGTTCCAGAAGTACAGCCTCTACCCCTGGCTCACGGCCGCCCAGAACGTGGCCTTCGGCATGGAGCTGCAGGGGCGCAGCCGCCCGGAGGTCCGGGAGCGCACGGCCTATTTCCTGGAGGTGGTGGGCCTGGCCGATGCGGCCCGGCACCTGCCCCGCGAACTCTCGGGCGGCATGCAGCAGCGCATCGCCATTGCCCGCGCCCTGGCGGCCGAACCGCAGGTGCTGCTGCTCGATGAACCCTTCGGCGCCCTCGACATCCAGATCCGCGAATCGATGCAGGAGTTCCTGCGCGACCTGTGGCAGCGCACCGGCCTGACAGCCCTGCTGATCACCCACGACCTGGAGGAGGCCCTGCTGCTGGCCGGCACGGTGCACATCCTTGCGCCATCGCCCGGCCGCATCGTGCGCAGTGTGTCGGTGGAGCTGGATCACTCCTCCATGGCGCACCTGCGGGTCTCCGCACCCTTCCTCGCCCTGCGGGAGGAGCTGGCCCAGAACCTGCGCAGCCTCGAACCCGCCCTCCCCTGCTGACCCTGCCGCCATGGCCCTGGCTGCCTTCCTGCCCTCCTGGCTGTACAGCTCCACGGCGGTGGCTGAGCGGGAACGGAGCCACTACAACCAGCGCTGCTGGCATCCAGTGGCGGCCCGTTCCGCTCTCGAGAGCGGCCAGGTCCTGGCCATCGAGCTGCTCGGGCAACCGGTGCTGCTCACCCGGCCGGCTGCCAAGCCGCAGGCCCCGCCAGCAACGCCAGATGGAGACAACCCGCCCCCCCGCGCCTTCCTCAACCGCTGCCCCCACCGCGGTGTAGCCCTGCTGGAGAGCGGCACGGCCGCCCAGAGCTGTCGGCGGCTGATCTGCCCCTACCACGGCTGGAGCTATGGCCTCAACGGCCAGCTGCTGGCGGCGGCCCGGGAGGGGGAGTTTCTCGAGCCCTTCAACCGGGACGACTGGCCATTGCAGGAACTGGCCTGCCGCGAACTGGGCCCGCTGATCTGGGTGGCCCTGGGGCCCAATCCCCTCCCCCTGGAGCGGCAGCTCGACCTGGTGCTCGATGAGGCGGGCGAGCTGTTCGCCGAACCGCGCCAGCTGCTGGCCCGGGAGCAGCGCGGCCTGGCCTGCAACTGGAAGATCGCCCACGACAACACCCTCGACGACTACCACGTGGCGATCGCCCACCCCACCACCCTGCACCGGGAACAGGGGCCGGTGCGCCTCTACCGCCACGCCCTCAGCCCCCATGGCACCCTGCTGGCCACCCCGCTTCCCCCCGGTGGGGAGGGCAACGCCAGCGGCACCTTCTTCACCTTCGGCCTCGCCCCCTGGACCCATCTGCTGCTCTGGCCCGATCGGCGCCTGGCCCTGATCAGCTTCTTGCCCGGCGCTGCCCTGGATCGCTGCACGATGGAGGTGTGGCTCTTCGGGCCGCCGGAGCTGGCCGAGTCGGCCAGCAGCTGGATGGCGGTGATGCAGGGCTTCCTGGAGGAAGACCGCCACCTGGTGGAATCAGCCCAGCGGGGCTACGCCAGTGGCCTCAGCCCTGGTCCAGCCCATCGCCTCGAGCAGCGAATCCTGCAGTGGCAGGCGCTGTACCGCCGTCTGCTGGACCTGGAGCACTGGCAGCCGCCCGCGGAGTCAGCCCCGCACGTCACCATTCGACCTCCTCGCGCAGCCACTGCGCCATCGCCGTGTTGAGCTCGAGCAGGTCGGCGACCGGCTGGCGGGTGAAGGGCAGCTGGGGCAGGTAACCATCGGGCCCGAACTCAGGGGTGATCGTGAAGGGACCCTGGCTGGCGCTGGAGCGCTCGCGGGCAAACAGCTGCCAGCAGCGCCGATGGGCCTCCAGGGCCTCACCCCACTCCGGGGCGAAGGGGTGGCCCACGGAGGGGCCCTGGGCATGGCCCACCAGGGCATGGATGTGGTCGACGCGGGCCGCCATCGCCCGCACCGGCTCCAGCTCCGGCGTCATCAGCCGCTCCGCCACGGCACACCAGTGGCTGAGGTCGGCGGTGAGGCGCAGGTCTGGGAAGGCCTCCAGGAAAGGCTGCAGCAACCAGGGGCTGTAGAAGCTGCGGGAACGGTGGGTCTCGAAGCTCACCGGCACCGCGCAGCCAGCCGCCAGGGCCTGGCGCCAGAAGGCCTCCTGCACGGGCCAGGGCCAGCTGTCACTGCCGGTGAGCACGGTCACCCGCAGAGGGCGCAGGGCCGGAGCCTGGGCCAACTGCTCCTCCAGCTCCCGCAGGTGCTGCTCCGGCGTGCAGGCCAGGTCGGGCACGTAGTCGCCCCCGGTGAGCAGCTCGAGCACCAGCTGCAGGCCCGCCGCTGCCAGCTGCTCAACCACGGCGCCGGCAGCCAGGCCCGCCAGGGCCGGGTGGCGCAGGTTCACCTCCAGGCCATCGAAGCCCTCCCGCAGGGCGGTGGTGCAGGCAGCGGCCAGGTCAGCCTCGAATCCCCAGAGGCTGAACAGCAGCAGGGGCCTGGATCCACACGCGGCAGTGGCAGCGGGCAAGGTCAGCCGCCGCGGGTGAACTCATCCGGCTGGATGCCCAGGTACACGGCCTCCTTGAACAGCGCCTGCTTGGCCTCCGCATCCCCGCGCTCATCGGCGCTGAGGAAACGGCTGCGCAGCGATTCCACCAACGCCTGCCGGCGGGGATCAGGGCTCGGGGTCAGGCCCTCGGAACGCCCAGGGTGGGCATCGGCTCGCGAATCGCCAGGCACCATCAACGGCAGGCGCGGACGGCGGCAATCTAGGCAGCCTCCAGCGCCGCGGGCCCGGCCTGGTCGCCGCAGATGGTCACATCCCCTACCGAAGACGGGTGGGGGCAGCTGGTGGGATGGACCACCCCGCTGCCGTCCGTGGACGCCTCCGCCACACCCGCCACACCCCTGCCGGCAACCCCCGTGCCGCCGCGCTCCGGCCTGATTCCGCGCGCTGAGCTGGCGGCCCTCAACCAACTGCGCGATGGCCCCGCCTGGATACGCCTGGCCAGCCACCTGCTCACCATCGCCGCCGGTGGACTGGCCTGGGGGCACCAGGGCTGGCCGCTGCCGCTGCGCCTGGCGGGTCTGGTGGTGTGCGGCCTGGGCCTGGCCACCAGCTTCGCCGGCCTGCACGAATGCAGCCACCGCACGGCGTTCCGCACGCGGGCGCTCAACGACGGCGCCGCCTGGCTGCTGGGGCTGCTGAGCTTCTACAACGCCACCGCCTACCGGCGCTATCACCAGTGGCACCACCGCTACACCCACCAGCCGGGGCTGGATCCGGAGCTCGACGACCCAGTGCCCACCACCACGGCGGCCTACCTGCTGGAGATCAGCGGCTGGCACTGGTGGAGCGGCAAGTTGGCCAGCTTCGCTCGCCTGCTATGGGGTGACCTCTCAGCGGTGCCTTACCTCAATGCCGAGGTGATCTCCGCCGTGCGCCGCTCGGCCTGGCTGCAGGTGGGGGTGTATCTGGCCCTGGCGGCGGCGTCGCTGGTCGGGGGCAACGGCTTTCTGTTCTGGTTCTGGCTGTTGCCCCTGGCGGTGGGCCAGCCCTTTCTGCGCTTCGTGCTGCTGGCCGAGCACAGCGGCTGCAGCTTCTCCACCGACGGCACCACCAACACCCGCACCACCCTCACCCTCTGGCCGGTGCGCTGGCTGATGTGGAACATGCCGTTCCACGCCGAGCACCACCTCGTCGCCTCGATCCCCTTCCACGCCCTGCCGGCAGCCCACAGGCACCTGGCCCCCCACCTGCGGCACATTGATCCCGGCTACCTGGCCGTGCACCGCCAGCTGCTGGCCAACCTGCCGGCCCTGGCCCTGCCCGCCAACGGCCCTCAGCCCGCATGAGTGCCCCAACAACCGCGGCCCCCGCGACCAGCGCCCTCCCCGGCGAACGGCGCCACCACCCCCTCGGCGACTGGCCCCTGGCCTGCGGCCACACCATCGCCGACGCCCAGATCAGCTATCTGCAGCTCGGTGAACTCAGCGCCGATCGCTCCAACCTGATCCTGGTGCCCACCTCCTACGGCGCCCGCCCCGAGGATCTGGCCTGGCTGGCCGGGCCGGTGCTTGATCCCGGGCGCTGGTGCATCGTGATCGCCGGCCAGTTCGGCAACGGGGCCTCCAGCAGCCCCAGCAACAGCGCCATGGGGCTGGCAGAGCAGGGCTGGGTGGTGCAGCACCGCGACAACGTCGCCGCCCAGCGCCGCCTGCTGCAGGAGGTGTTCGGCGTGGAGCGCCTGCCGCTGATCTACGGCTGGTCGATGGGGGCCCAGCAGGCCTACCAGTGGGCCGTGGAGCATCCGCAGCTGGTGGAGCGCATCTGCTGCGTGTGCGGCACGGCGCGCACCTCCCCCCACAACCGCCTGTTCTGCCTGAGCCTGCGCCAGGCCCTCACCGCCGACCGCCACTGGACCGGCAGCGGCTTCGCTGCCGACCCGGAGCAGGGGCTGCGCACCTACGCCCTGATCTACGCCAGCTGGGCCGCCAGCCAGCCCTTCTTCCGCACGGTCTCCGAGCCGATCGAGCAGCACGTGGAGCAGCAGTGGCTGCCCCACTACCGCCGCCACGACCCGCGCGACCTGATCGCCATGCTCGACACCTGGCTGGCCCACGACATCGCCCCCGGCGGCGACCTGA
>Ga0194123_10001981_pt1 | contig 28364 bp, 38 predicted proteins | sample TA2MahsurfametaG_5_FD_155479 | JGI IMG/M metagenome (GOLD analysis project Ga0194123, IMG submission 155479) | Freshwater microbial communities from Lake Tanganyika, Tanzania - TA2015023 Mahale A surface | ecosystem: Environmental > Aquatic > Freshwater > Lake | place: Tanzania: Lake Tanganyika... | reverse complement strand
AAACCAGCTGAAACTCCTGTAGCTTCGCCTATCCAGAAACCAGCTGAAACTCCTGTAGCTTCGCCTATCCAGAAACCAGCTGAAACTCCTGTAGCTTCGCCTATCCAGAAACCAGCTGAAACTCCTGGAAATACTCCAGTATCTTCGCCTATCCAGAAGCCAGCTGAAACACCTGGAAATACTCCTGTAGCTTCGCCTATCCAGAAACCAGCTGAATCTCCAGTAGCTTCGCCTATTCAGAAACCAGCTAAAACACCTGGAAATACTCCTGTATCTTCTCCAGTAGCTTCCCCTATCCAGAAACCAGCTGAAACACTTGGAAATACTCCAGTATCTTCTCCAGTAGCTTCCCCTATTCAGAAGCCAGCTGAAACGCCAAGCAATACTCCAGTAGCTTCCCCTATCCAGAAACCAGCTGAAACTCCTGGAAATACTCCAGTAGCTTCGCCTATCCAGAAGCCAGCTGAAACGCCAAGCAATACTCCCATGTCTTCACCTATCCAGAAACCAGCTGAAACACCTGGAAATACTCCAGTATCTTCTCCAGTAGCTTCGCCTATCCAGAAGCCAGCTGAAACGCCAAGCAATACTCCCATGTCTTCACCTATCCAGAAACCAGCTGAATCTCCTGGAAATACTCCAGTAGTTTCGCCTATTCAGAAAAAACCTGAAACTCCTGGAAATACTCCCATGTCTTCACCTATCCAGAAGCCAGCTGAAACGCCAAGCAATACTCCCATGTCTTCACCTATCCAGAAACCAGTAGAAACTCCTGGAAATACTCCAGTGGCTTCGCCTATCCAGAAACCAGTAGAAACTCCTGGAAATACTCCAGTATCTTCTCCTATTCAGAAACCAGCTGAATCTCCAGTAGCTTCCCCTATCCAGAAACCAGCTGAATCTCCAGTAGCTTCCCCTATCCAGAAACCAGTAGAAACTACTGGAAATACTCCACTATCTTCTCCATTAGCTTCGCCTATCCAGAAACCAGCTGAAACGCCAAGCAATACTCCCTTGTCTTCACCTATTCAGAAACCAGCTGAAACACCTGGAAATACTCCAATTGCTTCGCCTATTCAGAAACCAGCTGAAACGCCAAGCAATACTCCCTTGTCTTCACCTATTCAGAAACCAGCTGAAACACCTGGAAATACTCCAGTAGCTTCCCCTATCCAGAAGCCAGAAGAAAAATCAGATTATAATATAAAATATGATATTTTATCATATAGAATCGATAAATTAGAAAAGGAGCAGAGGAAAATATTACAACATTATGGAAAATTAAAGTACATTGTTATTTCTTCATTGAAAAAGCAACGAAATGAAGAAAAAATGAAGTTGAGAAATATTATTAAAAAATATAAGGTTTCTTTTGACTTTATAAATAAAATGAGACAAAAGCATAAAGAAGATAATGAGCAAATTAATAATTTGCATGATAAAATTAATAAGTTGAAGAAATTATTGAATTTTCATTTTAAGGCCATGGTAACTGAATTAAAATACTTAACTAAAATTAAATTGTTCAAACCTAAATTTTTAGCATCATTAAAGAAACTTAATCGCCACATAAAAGAAACAGAAGAATTAGTTCAAAATAATAATTTTGATATTGAAACAAAAGAACGTATTTATTTATATTTGAATTTATTAAAAAATCATTATAACAATGTCACAAACAAATTGAGTACTTTATTTTTAAAACATTATCAAAGACATAAGAGAAAATTTCAATTGGGCTTATCTGAATTTAATAAAGTTTTCAGAAATTATGGATTTAATCCTTCATACTATAAATATCATTCTCAACCAATAAATGATTTTAGAAAATTGATGCGTATATTAAAATTCTTGAAAAATCAAAGAAATAAAAAATTTATAAACTTTTTAGCAATGATGATGCACTCAATATATACACAAAATAATTTTGAATTTTTACCCATACAAATTTCACATAACTGTGCATCAAATATTTTGAATTTCAAAACTAAAAACTACAAATATCATATGTACTGATTGTTTTTTTAGGGTCTTTTCTAGAAAATAAATCATGTTCCATTGCAGGATTTTTGTCTTTGTATTTTTGTAAAACCATTTTTGTCTTTAAATCAATAATCTTGATGTTTGATGTATCCTTAATCAAAACTTTTGTTTTGTCTTGATTAATTCGTAATTCCCAAAGACTCAAAGACTTGTTTGAATACATAATATTCACCTTTTTTGGTTCCGCATCATGTTGTTTAAATCTTAATAAAAGTCCATTTACTTCACTAGCCGGATGATGCTTTGCACATGCCATATAAAAAAATGTTTCAGTCTCAAAAAAATCCCAGATGTAGAAGTATGGGAGTTTAATTGATGGACCTGGAAGCTTACTATCAATAAATAAACTTCCAAATCCAGCTTCTTGTTGGAAAATAACACGTTCTCCATCGAGACTGAAATGAACTGGAGCAATTCTGAATTTATTGTTCAAACTAATAATTTCTCCAGTTTTGTAATTCACAATGAAGAAATAAAAAGCATAACAAAAATCTTCTCTCCTATCTTTTTCATTACAAAACATTGAAACCAGTATAAGTGGTTTACTTTGATGAAATTCTATTTTCATTGGTTTGAATCTGTGAGCTATGATTGGCAATGTATATGCATTATATTTTGGTTTTTTAACAGTTAAATCCCAAATACGAATGTAGTTATCATATCCAGTAACCATTGTTGAACCAGTTTTGTCAATCTCCATAGATGTAATTTGTTTTTGCATTGCATTTTTTATGCCATTTATAGGTTTCTTAGGCTCAGATTTGTCATAAAATGTAATCAAATTATCTTCTGTAACAACAACATATTTTGTTGTATCTGGAATAAAACGAAACAATGTAATATTTGCATTTGCATGAATACGAATATCAAGATAATTTTCATAAAAATAACTAATCTGTTTACCAATACAAATACCTAGTGAGAAATTGACTTTTTTGAAATGTTTTTCAAAAGCATTAGCTATATTTTTCTGAGTGCTCTTGTTCAAAGCAAAAAATAAGTTCTGGCATGACACAGCTTCATCCGTTTGGACAAGTATTTTTTCCCAAAGTTCATCAGGTAAGGAAACCATATTGATAAATAATTTATATTTATCAATTTTTTCTATCAATTTTTATTATAACTTTGACCTTTCAAATAATGGTCTAAAAATATAAACAATTGGATATTCAATTAAGTTATTTGTTTTTGATAAATATGAGCCTAATAAATTTGTGAATTAGAAGTAACAATTTTCAAATTATCTCCATAATTTATCATTCTCACATATTTTTCATATAATCTATCATTTATTTGACAAATATTTTTATAATAAATTTCTTTTTCATTGAGGGTGACAACTTTATTTTCTAATTGTTCCATGTATTTTTTCGATAATAATGTAATTCTTTTTGAAATATCATTTATCCATAAGAAATACAATATTGCCATAACAAAAATATATTAGAATTTTTTTAAATTAAAAAAAATGATTTTTTTTTTATTTATTAGAAATCTAAGAATTAAAACAATGACCGCGAAGATTTTAATTAGTGACAATAATTTATATGAAAAAGATACAGAAAAATTGGAGTTAATATTAAATAAAATTCCAAACATAAATATGAATTATATAAAAGAAATATATTTTGACAATATTAATTATATAAATGAAATATGTTTACCAAATACGTTAAAAAAAATAGTATTTGGAAATAATTTTAATCAGCCTATTTTTGGTTCAAAAACTCAGGATTCACATGAATTAATTTCATATCTTCCAAATACATTAGAAGAAATAATTTTTGGAAATAATTTTAACCATCCAATTTTTGGACCAAAAAGCAAAGGCTCAAGATTATTAATTTCCTATTTGCCAAACGAATTAAAAAAATTAACTTTTGGAAATAATTTTGATAAATCTATCAATTATCTTCCAAAAAATTTAATTGAATTAACATTAAAAGATTCATTTAATAAACAAATTGGGCATTTTGATGAAAATAATAATCCTATAAAGTATTTACCAAAAAAATTAACTATTTTACATATTCAATCAGATAATTTTAATTATCCTATTGATGGATTTCTTCCAGATAAATTAAAAATATTAAGATTGTCTGGAAAATTTAATCAACCAATTGATAATTTGCCTAATTCATTAGAAGAATTATCATTTGGTGAACCTTACAATTTTTTCAATTGTGATTTTAATAAATCAGTTGATAATTTGCCATGTCGTTTAAAAATAATTAATTTTGGTTCAGAATTTAATCAACCAATAGATAACTTACCATTTAGTTTGGAAAGGTTATGTTTGGGTAAAAATTTTAATCAAAGAGTAGATAATTTACCAATTAATTTAAAATATATAGAATTTGGCATTATGTTTAACCGTTCAATAAATAATTTGCCTAATTCACTAGAAAAAATTTTTTTACGAGGTAAGTATGAACATAAAATAATTAATTTGCCAAATTCTTTGAAATATTTTAATTCAAGATACAAAATTTATTTTGATGATTATTTATTAAAAACATATAAGATAAAAATAACAACTTAAATAATACTTTATAATTTATTCAAAATGAAAGTAAAACATTTATTTTTTATATTACTATTTATATTTACAATCGCATTAACATATTATCAAACATCAATTGATGTAATTATATCAAGTCCTCCTGGTTCATTTTTTAATTTTAAAACAAAAAAAATAGAAAATTGTCCAGTTGGATATTATTGTTTGGAGGCGAATATGACCGAACCAGTTATTTGTCCTCAAGGAAGATTTTGTCCAAAATCTGGGATGATTTATCCATATAATTGTCCAATTTCAAATTTTTGTCCAGAGCAAGGTTTAATTCAGCCAAGTGAATGTCCAAAGGGTTTTTATTGTCCAGAATATAATTTGATTTTACCTAAAGAGTGTGATAAAGGATATTTTTGTCCAAAAAGTAATATGCATAATAAAATATATTGTCCGATGGGGACGTATTGTCCGCAAGGTTCAATAAACCCTAATAAATGTCCTTCTGGACATTATTGCCCATCAAATTATATAGCTTATCCAATAAAATGTAATGATAAGCAGAGTTGTCCTTATTTGGGAATGATTGAGCCTTTGGTTTGTTCAGAGGGAAAAGGTTGTGGTAGAAAAAGAGATTTATAAAAATTGAAATAATATTTAAATAAATAATTTGGGTTTATAAAATGGTCCATTTAGAATTTGAGAAGAAAGTTATTCCACGTGGGATAAAGTTATTTTCTGCTTTTCCAGAAGTATCTGGAAAAGCCTATTATGTTAATAATGATAAAAAGCTACCAAATACAATTGACAAAATGTGTGATATTTTTTTCGCAATTTGTCGATTAGCAAATTCTGAAGAAAACGATGGAGGAATCATTTTTTTAGGAGTTAATAAAACACTTAGCTGTCTTGGTTATCCTTCCAATACTTTATATGGAGTTGATTCCAAAATTTGGCTAAACTCAATTCAAGAATTGGAAAAATCTTTTGAAAAACATGTGTTTGTCATCAGCAAATTAACCAATGAATTATCACCAAATCAAATTAAAATAAGATTTATTAATTATTTAACAAAGGATAACTCTGAAAATAATGGATTTTTAACAGCAATTGCTGTTGAAAAAAGTGAAAATCAGTGTGTTGTAGCATTTGGAGAAAAGTTATTTTCTTATAGTTTGAAAAATGGAAGTATTGTTGATTTACCTATTGATGAAATTATTGTGAAAAGATTTAATGCAAAATTTGACATTGGAAAACTTTTTAATGAGGAAGAAGGTGAGATGATTGAATTCAAAGAAACTTCCCAAGCTGTTAAAGTTAGTGGAGGATATGGTAAATACATTAGCAGTTTTGCAAATACATTTGGAGGAACATTGTATATTGGAATAAAGGATGACCGAATAATATCAGGAATACAGATTTGTAGTGATAAGGTTTGGGATACAAATAAGTTAACCATATTTAATAGTGTTGTTCAAAAAATTAATAATTCTGAATATTTATCGAAAGTTATTATTTCAAGAATCGCATTGAAAACGTTGAATTATTATGTAATCAAAATTGAAATTCCAAAAAATACATATCCTGAACCAATAAAAGTATTGGAAAAAGAACAATGGGTAAAATATATCAGAATTGGTTCTTTGACAACAAAAGATTCTAATGATGCAGTTCCTAAAAAAGAAGACACAGAAGGTTTAATTTTATGTCAGCCATTAACTAGTGATTCAGTTATTGTTGATATAAACGAATTGAGAAAAAGAACAAATGATATCATACCGAATGAACCAGATACAGACGAATCAAAATATTCCAAAATTAAAGTAATTTGGGATAGAAGGTGTATGATAATAAATGTTATTTCATTATTGCTTTTTATCAATTTAATAGTAATGATAAAATATTATAAAAAAAATGAAATAAAAAATAACTGAATTATTTAACATAAAATGTCCAAAGAATCTGTTAGACAATTATTGGAAAATTGTGAAATGGTATTACAGAAAACAATTACTAAGAAGCCTATTCAACGTTTGAGTAGGGCAAAACCTATTCCCACTGATTATGATAATGATTTGGTGGAATTTATGAAAAAAATATATGCCAGACTTATTGTTTATTTATCTGAATACAGAGTTCATGATGAAGATGGAGGATGTGATGTAGATTGTGTTGGAACACAAAGTACTGAAGAATTTACTTACAAGGATAATACGATTCGACTTGTTTATTTTCCAATTATTAATAATGATTTTGGTTATTGTAATGAGGCGATGTATTATTTGAATTTTCCTTCAAATATTGATTTTTCTAAGGATACTATAGTAAAAATACGTCAAGAATTTGAAAGTATCAGAAATACATTGTTAGAAAATTACAATGAAATAATAAGTTTGTCTGGAGGAAGGTGGTTTAGAAATTTGAAGAAACCTGTTAATTTCAGACATCTTTTGAATTTGCAATATGATTTATATTACAAAGAAAATGAACATCAATGGAAGATGAAATTTACTCCTTTTGAACAAAGTGATGGACCAGATGGAGGAAGATGGCGTCCATTTGATATTGAGAAAATATATTCAACTAGTATTACTGACACAAAAGAAGAAAGGTATAATGAATATATTGAATCTTTGAAATATTCTGGATACAAAATAAATTCTTAAATATTGTATGTCACAATGGTTTTTTCATGGTGAAATATTTTACAATAAAAATTATAATAATATAGTTGAAAAATTTTTAGAAAAATTTAAAAGAATTGGATTAAATGATAATGAAATTGAAAAAATGTTGGATGATGTTTCAATATTTGAAAATGGAATACCAGATTTAATATGTACAAGAGCTCTATCAAAAATATATGTTGATGGATTTTATTTTATAGATACAAAGGAAACTATTCAAATAATTTTATCTGGGATATTTAATAATGAAAATATTTAGATTTGGTTCGTGTCGTTCATCCATTAAAGGAATATCAAAAAATCATTTTTTTTACAATCATGACATTACACATACAACAAAAGAGATACTACAATATTTAGATTTTTTTTTTAATAAGAAAAATATTAAAGATTGTGAAAATCCGGAGTGTATAATGAATGAACATGATAAATTTAATCCAGGATATTATTCAGAACAATTAAAAAAATGTGATATTGTTTATATTGAAATATCATCTTTAAAAGAAATACAAGATTCTAAAAATTTTTATTATCAATCAAATAGATTAAAACAAGATATGAAATCTAAAACATTTGTTGCAAACATAAATACAATATTGGCTGATTTATATAAGATAAAAAGTATTGTAAAAAAGCCACTAATTGTTCAAGGACATATTGATTTATATTTTGAAAATTTACCAAGTTTAAAAGAAAAAAACTATAAAATTTCAAATAGAAAAGTAATAGATGATGCAATAATAAAATCAGGTTTTATATCAATAATTTTGAAAGATATTTTTAGGGATAATGACTGGAAAAAAGTTTGTAAAGAAGATACAACACATTTAACTAAACATGGACTAAAATTATTGGCAAGTAAATTTGATAATATTGTTCAATATCAAAAAATAATTTAAAAATTGATAAAAATAAATGTAGATTTATTTTTATATAAAATGCCAATAACATTTCATGATAAGATTATGGGTGGTTTAACCGATATTAAATTAACCCATGTAGATTTAACAAAACATGCTAAAAAAAGATGCAGACAACGGGGAATATCTCTTGAAGATATTCAGAAAAAAAATCCAGAACCTACTTTAATTACTAAGGGAAGAACTGTTTTGACTGCTTATTTTGAAGAAACAAAAGAGTATCCAGTTAGTGTTGTTCATGATAATCCAAGAATAATAAAAAATTCCAAGAATAAGTATTATAGTTATGTAACTATTTCAAAAGAAATTATACCACATTTCGTTGGTAAAGGTGGAAGAAATCTTAAATCTATGAATTTATGTAAAATTTATTTGGAAAATGAGAATGTTAAAATTATTTCTGATAATTTGGAAGATGCGATATTCTTCAACAATTTCATTTATGAATTGATAAAACATATTGAAAATAATAAAAGTCATTATTTTATTTATGGAATTATTAAGAATGTTCCAAGCCAGATAATAAATTTATCTAATAAAATAAGTATTTTCCATAGGAATGGATGTTTATATTATTGTGGGAAGTCATCATCTGAAATACAAAAAATTCTTAAGGAATTAGATATTGATGAAAGATTCCATAAATCATATGCATCAAAATAAAAAAATTGAATATTTTTTTTAATGATTATAATAAAATTAAAGCATGTCTTCACCATTATTACAGCCAAAAAAACAATTGTCTCGAGCTGAATATGAAAAAAAGATTTTTGAATTGACTGGAAATATTACTGCTGCCCAGGAAGTTTTGAAAAGTACATTTAATAATAGAAAAAGATATATTGATGAAATGAAACAAAATTTTGAATCTGAAAGGTTTTTATTATATAAAAAAATATTTGAACAAGATGTTGAAATTAATAATTTGCAAAAGAAATTTGAAAGGTTATTTAATCAATTAGTAATTGTAGTAAATGAAAATGAAAGATTGAAGAAAAAAAATAATAATTTGATTAAGGAAAATGATGAATTATTTACAAGATGCACAGAATTGGAGGGTAGTGATATTGTTTTTATTGGCTATAGTGATTAGATAAAAATTGAATTATTTTTATGTAGAATTATAAGAAAATAAAATGGCAAGTGGAGAATATAGTTTTGAGCATTTATTGGAAAAAATAAGAGAAAAGATTTCTGATGAGACATATGGTCTTTTATATCAACATTTTATTGAAATGGAGCAGCTAGCGATAAAGGAGGAAGATAGGTTTAATAAAAATAATTTTTTGGCAAGATACAAGGTTTTTAAAAAAATTCAAGATTTGAAGAAACCAGGGAAATGCAAATGCAAACCAAATGAATTATGTGTTTTTGATAAATTTTCATTACTTAATTGTAAAAATTTTAATGATTTTTCAAAAGTTAACCCTCTTATTATGTTATTATATGATGTAAAAGTATGTGTTCCATTGGAAACATCATTAGAAGTTAATCTTGATGTAAAAAATACTCAATATTTATTAATGAATTTAATAAGATTGGCAGATGCTATGGAAGATAGACCAAAATTTCTTGCTTGTATAATGATAATTGATTTTGCCTTGAAAAATATTTTTATGTTGGTTATGGATAAATCAGTCGGATATACGATATTATCAATATATGAGCATTTTTGTGAAAATAGTGATTTTATCAAATTTATGAATGATTATGATTTATCGGTTGAAAAATTCAGACATATTTTACGCATGACTGTTTTAAAATAAAAATTGATTAATTTTATTATAATAATTTACCAAATAAAAAATGAGTAGCCACGATTTCATTTACGATATTTTTAATGAAATTAGAGATAATATTTCAGAAGAGGAGTTCAAAAATCTAGTTGATAAATACTGTGAATTACACAATAAATGTTTAATATCATTATTGGAATCTTATTTTCTTGATTCTGATATGAATAAAAAATTAAATAAAAAAGCATTTGAAATCATTAAACAAAGTTCTTATGATGATGAATTATCTAGTAAGATTGAATCAGAATTGGAAATATTTGAAAATAATAATGTCCCATATGCTGACCGTTTTTTACAATTAGCGAAGATGTTATCAAAAGAAGATGAAGTTCTTCCATTTATTTCTGAAATTTTGGAATCTCTGTATGATAATAATCAAATTGGACAGTGTAATTGTAATGGTAAAGATATTTGTTTGAAACAAGATATTAAACAGATTTGGAAATGTAAAAATTATACAAAATTCATTGAATTAAATCCTATATTTAATTTATTTTTTGACGATGATTATGAAATTAATTTAACTACTGAACTAATATATTATCCAAATGAATCTTTTTTCGTTATACGCCAAAATTTTCGAAATTTAAATAGTTTGACAAATTATTACAAAGATGATTTAAGTTTATTACCAATTTTAACAACTGCATTGTATGATTACTCAATGAAAAATTTATTTTTTCTTCAAAGCCAATCGAGAGAAACATTAATTGATATTTATCAGTTATTATCTTTTAGGAGATTTGAGGGCTTTATTAGTTTTTATGAAAAACATAATATTAATCCAGATATCTGGTTGGATGCTTTTGAGAAAACATTGCAGATAAGGGAAATAAAAAATAAAGAAGAAGAAATACCACAAAGTACATTAAGTATTTTTAGAAATAAAAATAAAAAAATAAATATTGGAAAAGTAATGGATTCTGTTTTTGAAAATTACTATAAATCAAATTAAAATGATTTTTATATAATTTATAAATGGATATGTGGGATTTTCCATTAAATAAAATTTATAAAAAAACTCATTTATATAAAAGAAATTATAGGAAATTGAAAATAACAAAGATTATAACAGAATACATCAATAATAATCAAAATATACCAGAAAAGATTTTAAAAAAAGGAATGAATCGCCATGATTCCTTTTTTTCGACAAGTGTAAGTCATATTGCTGTTATTGAATATTTAAAGAGTCATGCTTCAACATTATTTATTGAATTTTTATTGTTTCATGATTTTTCATTTCGTGATTCAAATTTTATATTATTTTTACAATCAATAAAATCTATAAAAACTTTTAAATTAGTTTATCAATTGTTACAAGATAGTTTAAAATCAAATAAAAATCCAATTGGAATAAATGAAAATAATGTTTATTTCATGGCTCTGGATGATGATTTTTTTTCATTGATGTTAGAATTAATTCTTAAAAATGAGATTAATGAATATCTAGATATATTTAAAAAATGTATGATTGGTAATAGATTAATTACAATCGATAATGATAATACTTTTAAAATATTATCGAAGAATATAAAAATTTTAAAAATTATCGATAAAGAATTATATGGTCAATCAACATATACAGCAATATTTTTATCAATTGCAAATTTAGTTAAAAAACGAAAGATAACTTATTTAGAAATAAAGAATATGTTTATTTATAAGGATATTGTTGATTTTATTTATAAATTAATAAAATATAGACAAAAAATAATTGAAAAATTTATAAGAATATTATTATTAAAAAAAAAGTTAAAAATTATTTCATCTATTGGTTTTATGAAAAAATATTTTCCGTATGATATTACACAAGAAATTATAAAACTTCTTTAATCGTTGTCATAATAATCAGCTATATCAAATAATTTTTCAATATTATTTATTTTTATTCTTCTAGCAAAATCTACTTTATCAGTGATACTCCAAGTTTCCGATGTTTTTGACCAACTGTTTGTAATTGCATAAGTGTCTTCATCTTTTAAATATTCTGCTTTCCATTTTAAATCTTTAAAGTCATCAAATATTATCATTGTGTTCATACATTTATCAACAAGAAATTTTGTTGAAATTCTATCTCTTTTTAAAGGGTCATAAAATTCGCATATAATATAACCATTATATTTCTGAGGTAATTGCATTTTACTATAATATTATATTTTTTTTAATTATAAAAATTTACGAAATTTTTGTAAATGTTTAAGTAATTTTTTATTTGTAATTTTATGTATCCATATATTGAATACAAAGATAAAGTTATTTTTGATGACAATTTTAATGAAAATTTTACTCCACTAATGATTGAATTATTTAAAAAAAAGAGGTTTATCCATCTTGGTAAAAAATTTAATAAATCTATTTCTAAAATTCCAGATAATATTAAAGAACTATATTTTTGTGGTAATTTTAATAAGTCAATTAATGGTTTACATGATAATATTGAAAAATTAACATTAAATTGTAATTTTAACAAAAAAATTATAAAATTACCTACCAAATTAAAAGAATTATTTTTAGGAAACAAATTTAATAAACAAATCAATAGAAATAATCTAGGTAACATAAATTGTCTTTTTTTAGGTGAAAATTTTAATTTACCTCTCGATAATTTACCAGAAACCTTATTATCACTCACAATAACTGGAAAATATAGACAACCTCTTGATAATCTACCAAGTAATTTAAAAAATTTAATATTAGAAATAGATAATTTTTATTGGATTGATATTGAAAAATTACCAAAAACATTAAAATTTTTAAAACTTGGTGGTAACTTCAATCAACCTATTTCTGGATTGTTGCCAGATAATTTGGAACAGCTAGAATTAGGTGATGATTTTAATGATAGTTTAAATAATTTACCAAGTAAATTGAGAAGTTTATATCTGGGATATTATTTTAATCAATCAGTAGATAATTTACCATTTGGGATGAAAATATTAAGATTTTCTTACATGGGTATTTTTAATTTTACAATAGATAATTTACCAGGTTCTATAGAATATTTGTATGTGAACGGTGATGCATATAATATCCCAATAAATAGGTTGCCAGAAAAATTAATTGTTTTTGAATTAAATGGTAGATATAATACTGAAATTAATAATTTTCCTTCTGGATTAAAAGAATTATCTATTGATGGATATTTTAATCAACCAATAGAAAATTTACCTAAAACTTTAGAAAAATTAACTATCGAAGGATATTTTAATCATCCAATAGATAATTTACCTGCTGGATTAAAAACATTAAAATTAGGTATTCATTTTGAACATCCAGTAGATAATTTACCTGCTGGATTAAAAAAATTGCACATTGGAACGTATTTTAATCAAGCAATTGATTTTTTGCCTTATTGTTTGAAGAATTTAAAATTAGGTAGAGATTTTAATCAGCCAGTAAATAATTTACCTCCAAATTTAAAAAAATTAACTTTTGGAGAAAGTTTTAATCAGGATGTAAGTAATTTACCAAGAAATCTAAAAAAAATAAAATTTGGATGTAGATTTAACAAAAGATTAATAAATTTGCCTGAAAATTTAGATACTTTAATTTTAGAGGAAGATTATCAATTTAAGGATGAAATTGAAAAAAATTATCCAAGAATATTTTATTTTTACTAACATGGAAAAGCTTTTGTGTGTTACACAAAATTATGAATGGGGTAGTATCAACCAAAATTCAATTGTTGCAACATTTTGTAAACTACATACTCCAGATAATAAAGGTCCTTTTGCTGAATTCTGGATGGGATGTCATCCAAATGGTCATTCTTTATTAGAATCAAAAATATCTTTAGAAAAACATCTTAAAGATTTTAAACTCCCATTTTTATTTAAATTTTTAAGTGTTCAAAAAGCTCTATCAATTCAAGTTCATCCAAATAAATCTTTAGCCGAAAAATTAAACAAATTTTATCCAGATATTTACAAAGATGATAATCATAAGCTAGAAATGGCAGTTGCATTAACTACATGTTCCTTATTATATGGTTTTAGAAGTGATTGGCAAAAAGTATTACAATTATATCCAGAAATTCCTTCATTTGGAACATTACAAGAATTAATTATTTATTTAGTTTCAGGAATTGATATAGATACGGTTTATAAAAACATTAAAATAAGATTACTTAATGAAAACAATAATGAATTGTTTTTGAAATTAAATGAGCAACATCCACATGATATTGGTGTTTTATTTGCTTTATTTATGAATAAAATTATTTTAAACCCAGGTGATGCAATATCTATAAAAGCAAATATACCACATGCTTATTTAAGTGGTGATTTGGTAGAATGTATGGCAAATTCTGATAATGTCATAAGAGCTGGATTAACTCCAAAATATAAAGATGTAACAACTTTATTATCATGTGTAAATTTTGAAACTGGATTGCCAGAAATTATTCAACCTGTAAATGGAATTTATAAATCTGGATTTAGGGAATTTGATATAATTCATAAAAAAGATATTAAAATAAATTTTGAAAAATGTGCAATAATTGCGATAATAAATAGTAAAAGTAAAACATATTTACCTGGAATGGCTTTTTATGTTTATCCAAATACAGAAATAAAATTTGATGATGAGGTTGAAATATGGGCAGCAACTGAACATTAATTTTTTAAAATTTTTTGAAGTTTTATATATTCTTCATTACATATATGTCTTATTTCACGAATATAATTTGAAGTAGTTCGATTTAAAATTGGAAAATTAATTAAATCATTTAATATAAATGCAATATAGCCTGGAGAATAATCTATTTTATAATTTGATATAACTAAGCCATTATATTTACAATAACATAAATTAGGATATGTGAATTCATTTACATAAAATGTTATATATGGTGTTATTATTTCTTCTGGGATATCCTCAATTAGTTTTTTTTCTTGTAGTTTTTTAAGAATATTAAATTTTAGAACGTAAAAGAATGAATTTTGTTTAATGAGAGCATGTTTAAAACTTTTTTCAAATTTTTTGCTATTATACCAGCCATCTAGAATAATAAGAGGAATACTCATTTGTTTATCTGTTTCTGGAAAGCGATTATCAATATTTTCTGTGTAATTATATTCATTAAATATTTTTGTATAATCCATAATATACAAAAATAAATTTTATTTTTTCAATTTGGCAATCTTTTCGGCAAGTGAAACATTAGATGAAAGTAATTCTTTAATATTTTTAGTTTTAACATTAAGTTCTAAAGATTTATTTGAATTATCAACTAAAATCATTAATTCATTTGAGGCAACATTGCACCCTCCTTTTTTTCCAGTAGTAGTGGAGTAACAAAAAAGATTATTATCATCGTCAACAAAGAAACTAAATGAATAATGTTTATCATAGTTTGAGCCAGTGTAAGAACCATCGTAATTTAATACTATTCCAACAAAACCTTTACCGAAATATGAATTATCAAATGTAACTTTGTACAGTTGTGTTACCTTTTGGTCACCTTTTGGAGAAAAAGTTGTTGTAGAAATATATGATTTGCTGGATTCACAATTATTTCCAAGAATAAGAACGTCACCCAATCCTGCGAAATTTAATGTTGTCATAATTTAAAAAAGAAAATAATTTTCAAACGCAAAAAAAAAATATTATAATATGTATGGAAAATAATGATTATTACTTTGCAAAAGAACATGGTAGACAAAAATATGTAAATGGTGGTAAAAAATGGAGAAAAAACAAGAAAGAAAAGAAAGATAAAATAAAAGAGGCAATTAGCAAAGATGATATTTACATTGATAAATTAAAAAATTAATAATTTAAAAACAATTTTTATTACTAATTTATGAATATAATTTTTTTTAATCATTCCAAAAAAATTGTGGGGTATATCAATATGGTTATGTATAATATTTTAAAAAAATCTCAAAAAAATAATTATTTTTATGAAGAAATAGATAATTTTAATGAATATGAATCAGTAAAATATGGATTCCCATAAAAAAAATATTTTATAAAATATGAATCCTGTAAAAATTGCTTATCAAGTTGCAGAACTTGATACTGCTATTTTAGAACATGCAGAAATGCAACACTCAACAAATGCAGTAGTTCATGCAATTAAAGAAGTTACTAATATTGGCGTTGATGCTCTAACCTTAATTTCTCACTAATTTTTTCCTTTAATAATACCCTTCTTTATTATATGTTTCATATATTTCTTCTTCCTCTTCTTTAGCATACTCTGGATTCCCAAAGAATATGCATATGGCGCATTTCCATCTGCTCCAGCTCCATCGTTATTCGCATCCCATGTCATTATTCCAGATATTCCATTTTGAGTTGCAAATCCAGTCAAATTCAACGCATCCTGTAATGATAAATTCCTTCCAATATCATCCTTTCCAGGCATTAAACCCAAAATAATTTTTCCTGGATTAACTCCCCAACTTGTAATATAATAATTTATATCATACTGCACCTGATTATAATAAGTTGAACCAGATTCAATCCATAAATCATACTCAATCGGCTGCCATGCACCTAGATTTCCAATTGTTAAATTTAATAACTGCTGCTGATAACATCCAGGAGCCCAAGCTTGACCAGCAGTTGTTAACGTAATATAAATATTTGGATTTATATTTTTTAAAGTATTAATCAAAGAAGCTGCTTGATTTACAAAATTGTCTGGAACATTTCCTGCAGAATCCTCAATATCAAAATCAACTCCATCAAAATTACATAACTTCAAGACATTATTTATATTATTAGCCAAAAATCCTGGCTGCAAATATAAATCTGAACCATAAAATGGAAAAGTAGCTCCTCCAACTGATAAACTTATTTTTCCTCCGACAGAATGAACTAAATTAACAATTGTTTGCGTTTCTGCAATCGTTATACTTCCAAATCCTGGAATGTAATCTGTTCCTGTAAAATTAAAACTAGCAAATGCAATTATTACTCTCATCTCAGACTGTATAACATTTTTTGATATCATGTCCTGCACCTGTTTTAAAGGGTCATTACTCCAAGTAGTAACATAAGTCGAATAACTCATTTTTTATATATTATTATAATTTCTTTAATATAATAATTATTTCAAACTTTTACAAATACCCAACTCCTGACATCCTTCATCGGCCACATAATCTCCTATTTTTCCCAATAATCCTGGAACCGTATTGTTTACTGCAGATAAACATAAATCTTGTGCATCCTTCGGTAACACAGTACATATATTATCCAATTCTACTTGTGCGATATCAATTAGTTTTTCGTTATGAAAAACTTTTTCATCTAATTCTTTCGCAACAAACTGGCATGCATCACAGCCAATACCTTTTACAGGAACGGCTAAATGCATTTTATCTTTAGAAACTGGAATAGCAGCTTCACAAACTGAACCGATTAAAAAGAGGTTCAACAAAACCAAAATAGGTTGGACTTTCATAATATATATAATATTTTTATTTTACGCGATTTTTAACATGCAAAATATCCATTTCCTACACCACCGCATTCATTACTAGGCTGATATTCACATTGATTTAAACAACAAACTCTAAAAAACTGATAATAACAAGCACATCCATTTGCACTACCGCATCCTGCTCCATCTATATCGAAGCGAACTTGCTTAAACTTACCATGTTTTAAAATATCAGTCACAGATTTATAAAAATCTTTTCCATTAAAAAAACGAATCTTCTCATTACTAAAACAAAAATTTATCTTCTTTTTATCCTTACTTCTAGTTATCTTATCAATTATTAATACTCCTGTAAATGTCAAACCCTCTGGAGTTAAAAATTCTAATAAAGTAGTTGGATTCCATCTTGGAACCTTTTTAGTAAATGTTCTACATAACATCTTTATAAAATAACATAAAGTCTCAGTATATACTTCCACAATTTGATTTCTATTTGCATCAAAAGGATTCCACTGGCGATACGCGACAATTCTATCCTTATTATCTAATTGAATATTATACATATTTTTACACTTCTTTACTTCTATATCACCCTGCAAAAAATACTCAAAATCACCATTATAATCTCGAGTATCATCGTATAAAGGGTCAATATCTAAACGTATATCTTTAAATGTTCCCTCAATAAAGTCCGTACTTATCTTTGTTACTTTTGGATTGTTTTTATTCAAAAATACTATCTTTTTTGTACTTAATGTAAAAGTTAACTGACTATCAATTAAAACTGTTTGTGCAATAAAATTTAATCTTTCTTGTCCGATATGATATGTAACAATAGTTGTTGGAATATACGGTTGTAATTGTGAAGATGGGTCTGGATATCTTGCTTTATTATATTCAATCAACCATTCGTTAAATAGCACTAAATCAACATGAATTAACGCATCTGGGTTTTTATAATTCCAGTTTTGATATTCCAAAAAATATTGCAATTCTGATAAAGTTATTTGATAAGTAGTATCATCAATTTTCTTAACAACTCCATTCCCTTTAAGAAAATTACTGTAAATTGTTTTAGACATATTATATATGATATAAAAATTATGTTTTCTTTCTATTTGAATAAACGCCCAAAATTATTCCAACAATAACAATAATAATTCCAATCGTTCCTAAAATCACGCGAATATTACCAAACTTTGCTCCTGGTTGCGACCCTCTATTTATTGTACGCGTTTGTGAAAATATTTCCAATAATGGTTGTATCATAATAATATATTTATTATAATTATAGCAAACTACCCTCAAAATAAATTTTCTGCTCCAAATATTGCTGGAAAATGGATTTATTGGGGTAATTTTCAATTATTTAATAATGATGGAACTATTGGACAAATAAATACCCATAAAGGTATAATTGATATTTCACAAACTAATCTCTTTATTTCATATAAAAATAATGAATATAATCATATACGTTTAGGAGTTATTTCTTTTGATAAATCGAGTTGTCAATTGGGTAATCGATTCAGTAAATAATAATGAAAATTTTACATTACATCATACACCATATTGTTATAAAAATGATAAACCTACAAAAATGATTTCAATTGGTACTTGTCCTGGTCCTATTACTCCAGGAACCACATTAAATCCTGGAGTAAGCACAAATTATTACCTAAAATTATAAATTAACAAACTTATTAGTTTTGAAAATATACAATTTTTTTCTGCTCTTATTTCTATTTTTTAATGTTGCATTTCCTTGAGAAAATAATTCCGAAACGGAATTATTTTTCTCATCGTCATCTGCAACCCACAATTACCGCATTTATTGGTTTCATAATAAGTAAATAATTTATTTTTTTATATTATGGAAGAATATCTAAGTTCTATTCCAAAACCTATAGAATATTATGAAATATTTTATAATCAAACAATTATAAGATTTAATCTTGATGGATTTTACAACGAAATTCAAATAAATAGTTCCAGAGATAAAATTTTGTGTTACCACTGCAAAACATCTAGATTTTTTCAATCAACATATCTTGATTTTACAAAAGAAAACATTGATTATTGTTTAGAAAAAATAAAATATTGTAATGATACCCTTAAAACTCTTGTTCCTATTCCAGGCAGGAATAAATTTGGAGTATTTGAAGATTTTCATCTCAATAGAACAAAAGTTGATGACTTAGAATTTGTAAGAGACTTATTTAATAAAGTTTATTTATCAATAAATTATTTTACTATTTTAAGAAAAATTAAATATCTTTATTATATTGATAACAAGTTATGTTATTTAAGCAATAGTGATGAAATAGAAGAATTCAGTGTTGATGAAATAGATAAATTTATAAATGATATTAAAAATTTGATTTAAAAATTTGATTTATATTTATGAATAAAATAGCACAAAACTCTTTTAATCAATTTGAACAAAATGATTGTTGTATTTATTTGGAAACAGTTAGTAAGATAGATTAAAAAATATTAAATTCCATACACAACTAATTTCTCAATAATAAATAAATGCGCACATTAGAAGATTTATTATTACAATATATTTTTGAAAATAATATTATAAAATTAGTAGAAATTGTAGATATAGGTGCAAATATTCATATCTTTAATGAATACCCACTTATTTTGGCATGTAGTAAAGGATATTTGAACATTGCCTCTTACATTATAAATTGTCATAATCCAAATTTAAAGGCCCAAAGTGGTCTTGCACTTAAATATGCATGCGTTTATGGTCATATGAATATAATAAAATTATTATTAGATAATGGTGCAAATATAAATGAAGATAATAGTTCTGCTATTTTATGGTCAATATATAAATATAATTATGAAATAACAAAATATTTAATTGAAAATGGTGGTAATGTAAATGCATTTGATGGCTTACTTTTAAGTATTTTGATTGAAAGAAATAATATTGATATGGTAAAATATTTTATTGAACATGGTTTTAATCTTAAAAGTGAACTTATAACAGATGAATATCTTGAATCAATAAGACAAAAAGGTTTTAATGAAATTTTACGTATAATTTTGGAAAAAAGATAAGTAATATAAAAATTTATTTTTATATAATTATATTTATGAGCAAAATATTAGTCTTACGATTAACCCATTATTTTGACGGAATTAGTCCTTGGTATGAAAAACATGAAGGCTCCAAAAGAGGAAATAATGGTATAGGTAATATGCTTTTTCAAATAGCAGCAGCCAGAGCTTTTTGTTTAGATAAAAATTACACATTATTCGTCCCAGATATTAAAGTCTGGGCTCAAAAAGAAGGATTAGATAAAAATATGACTATCTTCAAAGCATTTAATACTAGCCAGAATTTCCCCCAAAATCTACCCTTAATTAAAAAAAAAGGTAATAATGATAAATTCCCAAATATAAATGATTCAACACAAGTTAATGGATATTTTGAACACACCGAAAATTTTATAAGACATATAGATACAATTAAAAAAGATTTTCGGCCAACTGCTCATTTTATGGATACAATTCATCATAAATATCCTTTTATATATGATAATAACTTATGTTCAATCCATATAAGAAGAGGAAGAGATTATATGGAAATTTTTGGAGAAAAATTTATGAATGAATTAGATAATTATTATATAAGAGCTATAAATTTTATGATGAGAGAAAAAAATATAACTAATTTTTTAGTATTTTCAAATGATTTGGAATACAGTAAACAACTATTATCTCAGATTTCCAGACCAAGATTTCATTACTCAACTGAAAGAGATTTTGAAGAAATTTGGATGATGACTTTAATAAAAAATAATATAGTTTCTCATTCAACTTTTTCAATTTGGGGAGCATATTTAAACAGGAATAAAAATGCTTTTATTATATGTCCCAAAGTAAGAAAAGAGTTTTATAGTTTACCATCATGGCATATTATGTAAAAAAAATTGATAAATAATTTTGATATATTAAAGGTAAATAACCATTATGAATTCAGATTTTATTTCTTTGGATATGTATTTTCCCGAAAGGGGATATGACCAGAGTTATTTTGCATGGCAAGAGCATCCTTTGTACGTTGTTATTTTACCTTCTTCCAAAGGAAGAAGAAATTACACAAAAGACAAAATTTTCAAAACAAGCAAAAAATATGCCTTAAAAATTAATCGTCAAGCAATGATTCAATATGAAATAACACTATGGAATATTAATGCTGGATATCAAGTTGACAGTTTTTCTGATAAAGATACTGTTGCAATTGTTTTTAAAAAAGACCAAGAAAAGACTCATCAACCAATTAGAAATAAACATCAAAAAGCTGGTTTGGGAGCTATATATGGAAATCCAGAAACAAATTCTCCTGGCAAAATTGTTAGGGAAGTTTCTGATTCTGGATTTTTTGAAACAAGATTTATCCCATCACTTGAAGAAATATTTTCAAAAAGAAGAATTCTAACAAGAGAATCTGAAGCATCTCAACTTACTCAACAATCCGACGATGAAATCCCAGTTTTATCTAGAGAAACATCTATTGAAGAAGTTAATGAATCTTGTACTCAATGGGTTTCAGATGTTGCATATGATTGTAAGATAAGTTCTTATATCGATGGAAAATTTACTTTGATTGCACATGAAAATGTTTTTACGGCAAAGGAAAAATTGTTTTCTGATTTTTTGAATAATTATTTGACTCTTGATGATGTAAAACATGAGTTTTTGAAAGAAGATGAAAATTTTAAGAAAAACAAAGATAGGTTGAATGATTTACAACAAAAGATGATGTCATTCAGAAGATTTTCTCCTGGAAATAAAGAAGAAATTGGTTCGGTTGACAAGGAAATTCAGGGAATTCAAAACATGAAATTAATTGCTGATGGACTATATACTTATCATCGAGTGAAAAATTGGAATTGGTTTAAGGAAAGAGTTGTTGAAGCACTCAAATATTCATCTGAAATAAATGAATTTTATTGTGTTTTACAAGTGAAATCTGGAACTTTGCCAGATGGAAAACTTATTGAAAAGAAAACCGTTAAGGCAATCGTTGTCATTCCTAATCTTTTAAAGATGATGGAAGCTATTTAATAATAATTTATAATTTTTAATCTGAGAAGCAACATCACACAATAAATTTAAGTTGTAAAAATCAATAGAAACTAAATTAGAACAAGCAGTCGTTAAATTAAAAGAAACTGATTTTATGGAAAAATCAAAATTTTTTAACAATAGTTTGTTTTCATCAAGTTTTTTTTGAATACTTTTCAAAGTTCTAGCACTATTATTTTTTTTCAATCTTGCAAGGATTTTTGTGCGGTCTTCACATAATCCAACAAAGCGATAGACCTTTTTCAGGATGTGATTATTATATGGTCGTGATGTTGGAATTTTAATGTGGTCTTTTAAATTTATATTATATTTTGTTAGAATGTTTTTACTCAATTTTAACAACTCGTAATAAAAAAAATGGTATTTTTTGATTATTGGAAAAAAATCCTTTAATTGTTGATTGTTTGGTTTTACAATACTTGCTGCTTCAAAAAAATTTACCATGTTATCGGAAAATAAACCAAAATTCCTGGCAGTGAATTTAGCAATTCTGAGTTCTTGTTCAATCTCATTCATTCTAAGATAAATTTGAAAAAATTAAAAATTTTTTACTATCATTTTTTACTATCATTTTTTACTAAAAATATTTTTTAGTAAAAGGTTATAAAAAAATATATTTTAAAATCATATGCTAGAAAAAAGGAAAGAATTAATAAAACAGTTAAAAATTCATGTGAAACAAAATGATTTTAATAAATTTAAAATATTATGTAATTATTTGCGTCAAAATCATATACATTATTTAGGATATTTACTTGAAAAAAATAATGATGAAGATGGTCATCATTCAGTTAAAAATTTTCCAAAAAAATACCTGGATAAATTAGAAGAAAAATTTGAATCTCCAACAACCCTTGCACGAATGTTTAAAAAATATAATTTTCCACCAATAAAATTTTTGTATCCAGAATTAAAATTCAAACAACCAATTGAATTATTAGAAATATCAAGAACTTATTTTGGCGATGGAGTAATTCCAAAAAACCATCAATTAGATGAAATACATAATTTTTTTGACGAAAACTACAAAAATCCTTTTTTATATCCTGATGTCCTGAATATTGATTTCAAATTAAAAGAATTCTATCTCGAAAAAATGCCCATGAATTATTACACTTCTGCCAGACAACCACAGAGAAGTTTAGCAGAAATATTCTATTTCCAAATAATATCAACAAACAAATACTCTGGACAAGAGATTGATATTTTCAGAAAAAATAATTGCATAGAATCAAATAATTCAGATGATTATTCAGAATAATTTATAAAACACTTACACTTAATGTTGTATTGTAGGTTTTATTATAATTATTCCAGTTAACAATTTCACTACCATTATTGTAAGAAAAATACTCATTATTCGTTTCAGTTAAAACACCATTTTGATAATTATTTGTTATTATACTAGTAGGCATTCCATTTGAATCATATTTATAACGAGTTGTTGAAGAAAAACCATTTCCTAAATTAAGAGTTGTCGCTGTAGGCCCAGAGGTAACAAATGACATTATATAATGTAGATAAAAATTGATTAAAAAAATACTAAAAATATCTACATATACTACAATGAAAGAGTTAACAAAGTATAGTAACAGTAACGAATTTTTCTATAGAGTACCACCTGGCCAGCTTCAATATGAAGAATCACTTGATGATTTAATGGATTTAAATACAGACATTGAAACATTAAGCTATGATGATGGATGGGTTATTGAAGACCCGAATCCAGAAATACTAAAGAGATTAACACCTGATACTTTGAAAGGAAGAAAAGAATGGGAAATAATCGTCGTTATTAAAAAAGAAATCGGAAATCTCATTATTTACAAAGGTGCTCTATTGAATAAAACAACAAATGATACAATTGGTTTACTAACTACATTTAATAGCAAAGAGCATATTATTGAAAACAGTGAGAGAGCTATTAAAAGCAAATCACCTGGATGGTACGTTGGTCATTATAGAATGTTAGCGCCCCTTATTTTCTGGCATGAATTAAAGATGCGTCTGACACAATAAAAAATGATTTTTTTTTAACATAAAATCTTATAAAATAAAATGTCATCTGATTATGATATTGAAAACAACGTTCTTAAATTCAAATTTGGATTTAATGAAGAAATAACTGAAGAATATTTGGAAGTGTTCAGTAGAGTTAGAAAAATTTCTTTTGGAACAACATTTAACAAACCAATTAAAATAAAAATTCCTTCAAATGTTATCGAGATAAATTTTGGTTATTATTTTAATCAAGAATTGGATAATTTGCCAGATAATTTGGAACATTTAATTTTAGGATTTCATTTTAATCGTAGAATTGATAATTTGCCAGTAACATTGAAAATTTTATATTTATCACAATATTTTAATCATCCAATTGATAATTTACCAGTAGGTTTAAAAGAATTAAGAATAAATGATGATTTTAATCATTCATTAGATTTTTTGCCAAATGGTTTGGAAAAAATTACATTTATGGAGACTTCTATTTTTTCACATAGTCTTGATAATTTACCAACAACATTGAAAGAAATTGAGATTCCAATATCTTATCCAGGTACAATAAATAATTTACCAAATAGTATTGAAGAAATTAGAATAGGAGTTAAGTACAAATATTATGTGAAAAGACGTTTAATTTGTAAAGAAAGGACAAATATAACTCCCCCTTTTTCATATGTAAAAATAACAAGATTTCCAAGTAATTTGAAAAGGTTATATATTTTCGATGATTATTTACATCTTGAAGAACTAAAAGAAAAACTTGCTGAAAAATTAATTATAGTTAACTAAAAAATATATGTGTTCAAAATATCCTTTTTCGAAACTATTTTTTTTAATTCATCCATATATGGATATGATTGATGAACTATGATTTTTTTTAAATTTTTAGGTAAGTTATCAAATTTTCTATAATATTCTCTTGGTAAAAAAATTGTTTCTAATCCTTCAGGTAGATTTGATAATTTTTTATTGAATTTTCCAGTTATTGGAAAATAAAGATTTTTAATTGTAAAAGGGAGTTCGTCAAGTTTTTGATTAAAAAATTCACCAAAATATATTGTTTGAACTGATAAAGGTAAATTATCGATATTTCTGTCATAAAACTTTGATAATTTTAGTGTTTCTACACCATTTGATAGGTTATCCAGAGGGCAATCATAGTGAAATGATTTAAAAATAATTGTTTTAACACATGACGGTAAATTTTCAAGTGATTGGTTGAAATTCATACCAAAAACTAACTGATTTATGTTGTTTAATCTTATAATTTCTAATAGATTTTTACTAAGTGGATCGTCATAATTGTGAGAAAATCTTATTGTGTCATTTTCAATTTTATACATCTATTATTATTTATATATATATATATTTTAAAATTAATTTCCTCAATATAACATTTTTTTTATCATAAATATATATGAGGGATGAAATTATAAAAATTCAAGTTGAAAATATTTTGAGTAATAAAAATATTTTTGACTTTACAATATCATTCACTTCTCAAGAAGTACATATTAAAATAAATGAAGATAAAACAGCAAAAATAAACTTCAGTAAATTTTCAGATTCTCAAATAATCTCTAATAACCCAAAATGGATTAAATGTTTGACTTGCAATATTGAAAAAACATTAGTTGATTGTGCTTGCGTCTGGGTTTTATGTATTCATGACAACCACAAATTCGAAGATTTAAGTTTTCAAAATACAAACATTAAAATTAAACAAATGTATAAACCAATATTAAATGGTTTTAGTTGCTATGCCAGAGATAATGATATTGAAACTTTACTAAATCAAAATGGCACAAAAATTACTTTATGTGAGCCAGATGCAACAATTAAAATTAATGCAAATAATAAAAAACAAACAATTGGACAATTTATCTATCGTTTGGGCACAAATAAAAGTTCCAGAAGAGCTGGAACTCAAAAGCCAGTATTTCCCATTCCAAAAAATATTTATGCCTTTGTAGTTGATACAGGAATATTACAAACGCATCCAGATTTGAAAGCAAAAATATCTACTACTTACAGCGCTAATTTTACAACCTCAAATAAAAGCCAATGGAATGACCAAAATGGTCACGGAACTCATGTCGCTGGAATAATTGGAGCAATTGATAATACAATAGGTATTGTCGGAAATGCTCCTGGAGTAAATCTTGTTGCAATAAGAGTACTTGATAAAAATGGTTTTGGCTCTTATTCCAATATAATTACAGCAATTAATTACATAGCTCAATGGAAAACAAATAACCCTAACTTTTTAGGAGTTGTTAACATGTCCCTTGGAGGACCTATTTATGAACCATTTGATACAGCTGTAAAAAATTTAATAAATAATTATAATACAACCGTAGTTGTTGCAGCTGGAAATGAAACCGATAATGCAAATAATTACAGTCCATCAAATATTCCAAAAGCAATAACTGTTGGAGCATATGATGGAATAACAAACAAATTAGCATCATTTTCTAATTATGGAACTGTTGTTGATATTTTAGCACCAGGAGTTTCAATTGACAGTTGTTATTTGAATAATGGATATGCAATATTAAGTGGTACTAGTATGGCATCACCAATGGTTGCAGGTGCTGTTGTAGATATTTTGGCAAATACTCAATATTCAAAATATACACCTGCACAAATAAGAGATAAAATTGTTGCTGATGCAAAAGTATTGAATCCAGTTTGTAATGATGGAACTACTGGAAGTAATCCAGTAATTACTTTAACAAGTGCAGCAAAAAACGCCAATACAACTGATAGAAGTGTTTATATTGGCACCTACTGAATTTTAGTCCAGGTTATTTGAGCAATTGCCTGATTTTGGTCTGGATTAGTGGTGCTAAATCCAGACTCAACATAATAACCTTGAAGAATACTTGGCTTTCCATTTTTACATTCTTTTATTATCATCAAAATATGCCAGAAATTATCTTTTCTTTGATATACTTTTGTTATAACACCTAATTGATAGCCAGTAGTTGGTCTTAAAGGTGGAACAGTAACATTATATTGTGTGGTGATAATATTTGAAAAAGATGGAATATCTTGTGGGCTTTTTCTTCTAAGATTAACGACATTATAAGTCCAGATGCCTGAGATTTGAGGAAAACAATCCTTACTCATTTTACGCCATTGCGCAATGGCAACGTTACCTTTCACTCATTTACGCCCATTTCATGAGCGTTTTGAATGAGAAAATGTGTATAATTTATGAGAAAATATTATTATAAATATTATAAGATGGAAAATAACATTTCTCCAACAATTCAGGTTCAAGATTTTCCACAGTTAGTTAAAAACGATTAAAACGCTTAGCTGAAAAAAATCAGCTTAAAGAAAAAATTATATACTATGTTATAAATGGATAAATGCCTTTTGTTAAAGCTAAAGAAGCCGCCAGATACTTTGACGTTTCCTCTGCTACTATCAGAAAATATGCTAGAGAAAACAGTATCTACACCGAACAATTACCATCTGGAAGATATAGATATTGGATTGACTCTGACAAACCAAAGCCAGAAATCAATACTGATACAAAATATACAATCGCCTATGCTAGAGTCTCATCTTATAAACAACGAAGAGACCTTACCAGACAAATACAATATCTCAGAAAACAACGACCAGATGCCTCTATTCTCTACGATATTGGATCTGGTATCAATAACAACAGAAAAAACTTTAAAGCCATTTTTCAATCTCTCATCGAGGGTGATATCAGAGAGGTTGTGGTTGCCCATAAAGACCGATTCTCAAGAATCGGATTCCCCTTTTTTACATGGCTATTTAGCCTCTTCGGAGCAAAACTTACATCTTTGGAAACTAACAAATTCTCAAGAACAACAGGAAATGAAATGCTGGATGAAATCATGGAAATTATCACAGTCT
>Ga0194123_10001978_pt1 | contig 28387 bp, 28 predicted proteins | sample TA2MahsurfametaG_5_FD_155479 | JGI IMG/M metagenome (GOLD analysis project Ga0194123, IMG submission 155479) | Freshwater microbial communities from Lake Tanganyika, Tanzania - TA2015023 Mahale A surface | ecosystem: Environmental > Aquatic > Freshwater > Lake | place: Tanzania: Lake Tanganyika... | reverse complement strand
ATTGCAGCAACAACGATAGCAGTTGTAACAACCGCAATTTTTATTGCAATTGCGATTCCACTTGGGTTTATTGCACATTTTTTGGCACGGACACTTCGTGTAAGTGGTTTGTCTGTTATTCCGGGAGTTCCAAAAAAAAAGTAATTATAATATAATAATAATCATATATATAATAAAAAATGGAAATAAAAATAACCTTTACATTAGTGCTTATTTTTGTCATTGGAGCAATAGCAGGATGCACTTTGTTTTGTGGATGCACCACTTTTTTCAAAAATGGGGTTCCAATTGATTGGGGAATGGTTAAGGAAACTTTTATGCAAAGAACACGTTTAGGATCAAGTGCCCCATTTGATGAAAAATATGATGATGGTTTACCAAATAATGGATGGGAAACATCTGCAATGAAATATGCGGATGATCATTTGGATGAAGGACAATACCACACTGCAGGTAAGTTGCCTTTACCACCTGGAAAACTTTTGATATTTTCTGAAAATAAAATAGACCCAAAGTGTTGTCCAAGTTATTATAGCTCGAGTGGTGGATGTGTTTGTATCAGTCAAAACCAATTGAATTATTTGAATGAACGTGGCGGCAATCGTACAATAAATAGTGAATATTGATTAGAATAGTAAATTAAGTAATAAATAAATTTTAAGTAAATTTAAAATTTGTTCGGTTTATTTTCATTCCATTCCATTTTATTTCATTTCATTTATTCTTTGTCGTACCCAATCACCGCGCAGTCCAGTCGCTTCCCTGAGTGCCCCGTAGTCAGCGAATCCGAGTGCCCGCCTTTCCCCAGGTCGTCCTCGTCCTCGTGAATGACGAGCGACCGCCCGATTATGGACAGCTCTCCCTCAAACAGCGACACCTTGGACGTGGAAAAATGAAATGTGCTGCTGCTAATGTTGCCAAAATCTCCCGCGTGCGAGCTTACGCTAGTGCGCGATCCGTGGTCCGCATTCGTGGGGTTGAAATGCCCGCCACAGCTGGTGCAGTCGCTGCTCAATAGGTTGCCGAACTGGTGCACGTGAAACCCGTGTTTGCCCGGCGCCAGATTCGCTATGTGCCCCGAGATCTTCACGGACGAAAACGGATTGTCCTGCCGGAACGTCACGTGGCTGCCCTTCAATTTGCCTTGAAACACCGCGATTGCCTTCATTGACTTGATTTTGTATGTGCTTGTATTTGTATTTGTATTTGTATTTGTATTTGTATTTGTATTTGTATTTGTGTTTATTGCGTTTAATATGATTTTTTGTTTGATTCAAAAAAACAAACGCAGTTTATCCGTTTATCCTTTAACAAAATGTATTAAAATTTTAATTATTAATATTGCAAAAAATGCGACTGTTGCTGCAATCTTTGTGTTTAAAGATAAATATTCACTAGCAAGTGCTAATATAAGTCCGAGTGTTATAAAAATATAAACCAATTGACCCATACGTTTGATGAATTCGTCTGCAAATCGGGATGAGTCGTCTTTTAATTGTTTGAAAAACATTAGATACAATAAATGAAAAATACACCAAATAAATGGAAAAATAAGAGGAATCCATCCAAATGTACACATCCACAAAAATGTGACAAATAATATTGCACATTTGGCCAAAAATACAAAGGCTGGTGTCAAATTGTAAGCGTGTGCGTTATTTTTGAATGCAACTAATCCTGCTATAAATCCTGGTATGGTGACAATACCAACCAATCCTATTAATGAACAAAATATAATGTTGGCTCCTAAACCGAAAATTACAAACCATTTCAAAAATAAAAACAAATCAATCAATGCTTGACTTGACCTAGATTTTGAATCATTCTGAGTAGTACCGCCTCCGCTGATTGGCGCAGCGTCACTTGAAGGCGCATTTGTATTTTTTTTTAAAAAGCTAAAGATATGGTGTAAAACAAAACCTCCAAATTTGTAACAGTCATATTGTGTGGCTGAAAGCCACCACATACTTCCAACTGTATTTCCAATAACAGCATCTGGTTGTTGTCCGATGATGCTGCTGCTATATTGTTTTTTCACTTTTTGTTTGGCTTCATTATCACTATCAAACATGGATGGATACATTTCCATGGTGTTGATGTGCATGGAATTCAAATATAAAGAACATGTAACCCACGTAAAGAGCACAAACAATAAAAATATTTTCAGAATCAATAAAAAATAAGGTACTGATGTGGAAATGTCGGAATCATTGTCAACAGGAACACTATGCAAATTAAAAACTGACATTGTTTATAAATTATCTATTATATTTACATTGGTATTATTTATCAAATAAAATATTGCTTAATCAATCAACGTGCAAACATCAAAGAACAGTTCCCGCCAACAAAAACTAAGACATTGTATCTTTCTTCTAAAACCACCAAGTCGTAATTGTATTTGTATATGTTCCAATTGGGTTTGTTAACTCCCACTTGAACGTCGTCATTTTGACAAATGGTATAAAATTGAGCATTTGGATCCAATACTGGCAAATAAGTACTTAATTCCAATTCAATGGTTGAAAATCGGCTCATGTTGATTGCCCCATTTGGTTGATAGGTGGAATGGGTTGCATCTAGTGCAAAACTATAAAGATACAAACCAAATGGTGCATTTCCATTTGTGTGAACGTATTTTTCAACATAGTTGTAAACACCGGATTCAAGAACATTTTCACGGTAAGATCCATTCAAGAGAATGCCAAGATTTTGTAAAATTTCTCGTTGGTTTTGAACTTGAAATGATCTTGTAACTTTAATATTAGGATAATCAGCATCACTAATAAGTTCTTGCTGAAGATGCGTATACTCCCAGTTCGTGTAATTACTCCATTCGTTGCGTAAGTTAATGTCGTCTCTTTGAAAAAAGAAAGTCCATGATGAAACCATTCCCATCGTATTTTGAAGTTCAATTCGGCGATTTCCAGTAACATTTTTGAACTCCCATTCATACATGGTTTTGATGAGATACTTTTGTTCATTTGAAGAAAACACTCGGGTTTCATCGGAAGAGAGAAAACAATAAGTAGACAATAAATGAACATCTGCATTCCAGTCAGTTCGTTTATCCAAATAAACATCAGCATTAATAATATTTGAAGCAGGAGGGGGTTGCAGAAAGCGATAAAATTGATAATCAGTTGAATTGAAATTGGGTTGAATAAAAGAAGCTGTGGGAACAGCACTTGGGGGGTCAACATTTACATCGCGCGTAACAAAGAGTTCACGAACGGGTCTCAACACAACTTCAATTTGCAGTTGATTATATTGAAGAGATGTCAGAGGAAATGCACAGCGACTGTCATTACAAAACCATGCATTTAGTGGAATGTACAATTTGCGAGAACGAATGGATGGTTCCGGACCTTCTTTTGCATCACTGAAGATAACATTAGGATAGTTGTTATTACGATTTGAATAATTTGCTGGATCATTCAATTCCGCCACGTTTCCAGTCATTTCATCGTATAATGTCTTTTTTGTAATGTCAAGGTCACGTTGTGCGTGTGCCAACATGTGTCTTCCTGTGTATTTTTGTAATACTTGACCTCCTACTGAAATAATTATTTCTTTTACCATTTGTGAACCAAGATTACTAATCCACCGAAACTCATATGGACGATTTACATCGGTTGAATCAATCTTGTTATAAACAGGACTCCATATGGTTGGCAAAGTAACTACAATGTACGTGTCCATTAATAACTCCGCATAGCGAGGAACTACAAATGTGAACCGCGATTCTTCATTCATTCGTAGATTTTTTTGTCCGTTAAAGTCAATTCTGAATTTTTGCAAACCAAAATTGGTGTATTTTGCGTAGGTTGTCTTAAAAAATGATTTTTTTGGATTAGCATTGAGAATAACATTTTGATTTCCCTGAGACACGATGTTAAGTAATCCACCCGTCATAATTCTTAATAATTTGAGGATATTATATTGTTATAATTTTTTATATTTATAGTGTAATATCAATTGTTTTTATTTCCATTTAAAATACATAGTTATAATTAAGATGAGTCAAACTTCTATTGTTGATACAACTACAAATCAAATTGGTGCTGGAATATCTAATTTAAAAACTAAGCTCCATGATTTTAATTCTAAAGTAAGCGGATTATTTTCGCCTGGAGGACTTTTTCTGTTTTTATTTGTCCTAAGTGTATTATGTTACATGTTTATAACAAATGAGACAATGAAAAGTAAACTGTTGAACAACATTGACAACATTACCATTTACAAGATGAAATCACTAAAACACATCAACAGTGATTATTTGGAACTACCATTGAGAAATTTTTACATAAAAACCGCATTGAATGCTTGTTGCATTGGTGACTGGGTAAACGGTTATGTGGACATGTCTGCATTGGAACAAGCAATTTTGCGAGGATATCGTTGTTTAGACTTTGAAATATATAGTTTTGACAACATCCCTGTTGTAGCAGTCTCTTCAAATGAGAACGTTTTCACACAAATTCAAACATATAACAACGTGCCATTTGAATTGGTTTGCAAAAAAATAAATGAGATTGCATTTACAAAGGCTCCAAACAAAGAAGATCCTTTGCTTTTAAGTATAAGAATCAAAACAAATAATCAGGATGTAGTTTTTGTCAAACAGTTGATTGATTGTTTAAAAATATTTTCTGGAAATTTACTCGGTCCTGAATATAATTATGAGTATGGTGATCAAAATTTAGGTAAGGTTCCAATAAAAAACTTTATGGGAAAAATTATAGTATTGTCGGATATTTCAAGTCCGGTTGTAAAAAACGGATGTCCCACTACATGTTTTCGTCAATATGTGAATCTTGGAATAAAATCTCCTTTTTTACACAAATTGGATTACATTTTAGATATAAAGAATGCACCAAGTATGACTGACTTGATTGAACACAATAAAAAAAACATGAGCATGGTTTTTACAAGCTATCCATACAGCGTGAATATCAACGTGAACGCGTGCGTTCAATTTGGATGCCAGTTGATTGGTGTCATTCACACTTTGAAAGATGACGAGTATATTGCATTTGATGAATTTTTCAAAGACTCCGCGTTTGTATTGAAACCCGCTAAACTTTGTTACCAACCACTTGTCATCAATAAGCCTCCACCTCAAAATCCAGAGTTGTCTTTTTCCAGACGTGACTACAAAACAGAATATGCATCATGGAGTGGTTGAAAAACCCGAAACCCGATTTTTATATGTAAGTTTAATAAATGTGCTAAACTTACATCATGTGATTCACTCAATGCTTTTACAAAAATTTAAACTAATGATTTTGATTTTGAAACCGCAGCCGAAGCCTGAAGAGCAGCTCTTTTAGCACGAGAAGCAGCTTTTGAAGCGGACCGGGCTGCACTTTTAGATGCAGACCTTGATGCAGCTCTTTTAGCAGCCTTTGAAGCAGAAACCGCAGCGGAAGCTGCCTTGAATGCAGCTTTAGAAGCTGCTAAAGAAGCAGACCTAGCTTTGGAAGCGGCGCGTTTGGCAGTCCGGTTGTTAGAGCGAGAACGAGAGCGAGAGCGAGAGCGAGAACGATTACTCATTTTTTGTTTATATGTTATGTAAACAAAAAAGTTTTTACCAAAAATTTGTTGAAGACCAGTACATTTTGTCGCCTTTTTTTATATTATAAATGTTCCTAAACAATTCCATTCTTGCCAATGGACAATTGACTCTGTATTTATCCATTGGATGTGGATTCACTTTGAGTTGTGCTTTTATTGCTTTATTCAAAATATATTGGCGTGCTTGATATGCAACATACACAAAAAAGGTTTGAAATGACGCTGATCTTATTGGAACTATTTCTTTTGTTACTTCTTGAAAATCTCTCAAATATTCCATACAAATTGTTAAACCCACAATGTCTGCAATGTTTTCTCCCACGCTTATCGTGCCATCCATGACAATTCCATCATACAATGCAAATGTTTCATACTGTTTAATAACATCATTCATTTTTTTCTTGAATTGTTTTTTATCTTCTTTTGTCCACCAATTATGCAAGTTTCCTTTATGATCATAATTGCTTCCGAAATCATCCAAACTATGAGACATTTCGTGAGCCAATGTGTATCCAATGTGTGCTAAATTGTACTCTAATCCACGATTTTCTAAATCTATAAATGGTTTTTGCAAATAAGCCAACGGAATGTAAATGGTGTTTTCAACTGGTATATAATACGCGTTTACCATGTAGGCTTGTGATCCTACCATTTTGAATTGTTCCCAATCAAATGTTGGAATGTCCCCCTCGTAATTTGTACCATCAACTGATATCATTTTCTTTGTCCTCCACCAAGCTATTTTTTTGATATTATTGTATGCACCCTTATCATTGTAATTTAAAACGGGGTCATTTCTCATGTATTCTGGACTACCTATTACTAGTTTGATGTGTTCCAGTTTTAGAAGTGCATATTTTTTGGTTTTTGGTGATAACCATGTGTTTCGTTTCATCATTCTTTTGAATACGATTAACAAATCATTTGCTAACGCAGTTGTAAAATCAATGTTATCTTCATTTTTATTTTTCTTTACGTATTCATTTGTTAAAAATGAATTGAAGCACAATGATAATCCAAATACTGGATAAATTTCATCAGGCCATGGGACTGATTGACCTTGTATGAATTTTCCATGAAAATTCCAATGAATCAACCTCCACTCTTTATGAAAGCGAATAATTTGACGAAACACTATGTACAAAAAATATGTTTTCCACTTTGCGGTTTTCCATTCTTTGTGAATGACCTCCATTGCACATTTCAAATAATTCAAACTACTGCATATAAATGTTTTGGGGGGGGAATCATATCCCAGTTCACTTGCAAATTTGAACCAATCAAAATTGTACTTATTCAATGATTCATCATGGGTTAACACGTTATATCCATTTTCATCATCGCGTTTTATCTTGCTACATCCCATCATTGAAAGAATATCATATTCAACATTCCATACATCCAATGCTTTCAATCCATGATTTTTTCCAAGACATGCATCAAACATTTCATCAACATACTCCAAATATTTTGCTTTCACTTGTTTTTTATAGGTTTTTGTGGCTGCATCATCTTTTGAGTTTTCTATGTATAACTCATAGTCATACAGTGTTAACTGTGGTTCAGATATACTGCTTTTATAATATTTTGAATTTTTCTGATCTTTGTCCACCATCCATGAAATCGGGCATCCCCATGATAGTACTTCATTTTGATTAATTTGAGCTAATAACCAATATAATGAGTCTGTGTTTATTGCATGGTCTATCGCATTTTTTGTTATTATTATTTGTTTTTTTGTTTCATGATCATCCAGTTTCAACATGCAATAATACAAATTTTTCATTGAACGTGAGAATTCAGTGTCATTATTTTTTATGTAATCCTTAACAATTTCAATTAATTCATAATAAACTTTCTCTTGCACCATTCTAAATGAGTCTAACTGCACATAATACTTTGTTTTTGCTTCGTTTGTTTGGCTCTGCATCCATTTATGATTTATGTATGTGTAAAAATCGGTTTTGGGGCTCACGTTTGATGGAGCAAACGGGGTTTTAAATAATTTTATTAATGACTGCTGAACATCATCATGTTTCAAATTTAATTTTTCATAATTATTTTCAATACCAATATGTTTTATTGTATTTTTTTTTGTAAAACCTTTCTTTTTACCATTTTTTTTTTTTGTAAATTTCATTCTACAACCATGTAAATTAAATACATTTTAATTTTCACTTTGATTGTGTATTGGGCGACCCTTCTTTAGATTGTTTGGCACGTTCATATTGCCTAGCACCAAAATCCATAAACTTACGTATTTGTTCATATTTATGCTGATTTATTGATTTTTGCATTTCAGGTTTTGGAACAATTCCTAAATAGTCGCGTACAACATGTGATGGATTTTTCAATTCCTCTAATTTTTTGGATGCAGTCTCTTCATCATAATTTGTTTGTGTCATTATGAAATTTACACATTCTTTATTGTATTCTTTTTTAATAGCTTCCCTTAATTCGTCCCCTTTCAATGCTTTTAAGTATTCTAAATGAGTAGGCAAATTGTTCATTATTAAATCTATTTTATATTTCATAAGAATTTATTTAATTGATGCAAACACATATTAAATAAATACCAACATGTTTTTTTAGTAAAACAAATATGAACGTTGATGATGTTGTTTCATCACTTTTTGATGAATTTCGTAAATCTCTTGAACCAAAAGTGACTGAATTATTCAATAACTATCAATTATATAAAGAAACGTATGAAGCAGTTGCAAAAATACCATTTGTAAAATCTCTCATTGATTCTCAAAAAAAATCTGAAAACCCTTCATTCAAAATTTTGCATCCCAGTCCCAACCAACAAATCAATTTGGAAATTATTGATGATACAACGGAATCATCGCCACCAAATTTGGAATCAATCGCCGACTACATAAACACTATGACCCAAAATTCTTTTCAACCCTTTAATCGTATTCATTTGGACGAGAATACTACAGATAATATTGAGGATTATGAAAAAGAATATCAAGAAGATGAAGAAGATGAAGATGAAAAAGATGAAGATGAAGATGAAAAAGATGAAGATGAAGATGAAAAAGATGAAGATGAAGATGAAAAAGATGAAGATGAAGATGAAAAAGATGAAGATGAAGATGAAAAAGATGAAGAAGAACATGAAAATGAAGACGAAGAAGAAAAAGATGAAGAAGAAAATGAAGATGAACATGAAAATGAAAATGAAAATGATGAAGAAGAAGAAAATCCTGAAAATCAAATAAATGAAAAAAATCCAGAAGATCATGAAGATCAAGTGGATCAAGATAAACATCAAGATAAAACGAACAAACCTAATAAAACTAGTGAACATGAAAATGTTGATGAAAATATATTGAAAACACAAGAATTATTGAGTGATACCATTATTGAAAAAGAAAAAGAAGAGGAAGAAGAATATTATGTTGTAAAAATCAAAGGAAAATTGTATGTAACGATGGATGAATTGAATGGAGACATTCATGAATACGTCAATGAAGAGGTCGGTGAAAAAGTTGGAACTTTCAAAAATGGAGTTGCAAAAATGCAAAAAAATAACAAATTAAAATAATGTAATATGTGTATAGTTTATCTTTGCGCATGATAATAGATTCATTGTGTCCACCAGCCGTTCTTTACCTTGGATTTTCAATAGTTCAAATTGTGATTGATTTATTTAGGGGGCAACAAAATATTGCTTTTTTGAAGGTGATTGTTATGATTATCTTTACCATTCTATTGAATCAATTGTGCATGAACGGAATGACAATCGTGTCTTGGCTCATTGTTTTTATTCCATTTATAACAATGACTTATATGACAACAATTCTTCTTTATGTTTTTGGACTTAATCCAACAAAAGGAACAACCACTCAAATCAACAATAATAACAAACAACAAGACACACAACCGAATTCACGCAACTGTAATTTATCAACCCACGGTTGTTGCCTAGATGAGGTCACTGCAAAAATTGACTCTACTGGATCAAATTGTCTAATTAAACCTCATAAAGAAAATAGCAAAAAATATTTTACATACCCATATTTTGAAAGCAGTTACCTGAATTATTTCTCAAAAAAATCTTCAGACAAATCAACCCCGACCTCAAGCCCAACTCCAACCCCAACCTCAAAAAAAACTTCCTCAACCTCAACAACTACAGCTCCATCAACCACACCAACACCAACACCAACTACTATATTACAAAGTGACCAAAATCTTCCACTAACTATGGATTTAGTCTTTGGCGAAACTGCTACTACCCCCCTTCGTTTCAATGTTCACGCAAAAGGTTATAATCCGGGATCGGTTACAATAACTTACCAGTGGTTCAGAAAAGCTAAGGGTGGAAGTAATTATGTAATAATTGAGGGTCAAAGCCAAAACACTTTACCGATTGTCGCTACAGTATATAATGAAAGTAGTAGTACTGTCGCTGGAAAATTTAGTCATGAAGATAGTGTTAAGTGCGTTGCAAATTGCACGGTGAATAGCTTCACATACACATTGGAATCAGGAGTCACAGTAATAAATGTAAAGCCATTTAGGATTATAAATGAGCCAATGAATCTCAATTATACCAGTACCTCCAACACAATAAAAGTTGATGTAAAAGTTGGAAAAATTCAATCAAGTGGATCAGCTGCTGCACCCCAGCCAACATTCAACTGGATGAAGGTTGACCTTAGTGCAAACAGCGAATCGTTAGCGCTTAACTCAGCAAATGCAGCTGTTACTACTGATAGTGGTACCAACATAGTTACTAGTACTTATACTATTCCATCCGATTTGTCTGCGGGTTATCACTATTATTATTGCAATATAAGTGCAACATTTGGCACAGTAAAGACAATAGACACAAAGCAGATAACAGTCACCAAGTAAAAAAAATAAACGGTATATTGTAAAAACAATATAAAAAGATTACATCAAATCTATTTATTATTATTTAAAATGAATTGTATCGCGCCTTCTTATGATATTCATGGAGCCCATATGGGATGTTCTGATGAAACATTGAATACAATTGTATTAAGTCAATTTTTTACACTTTTATTTGTGGGATCAAGTATTTTCATTTACAAGTCATTTACTGCTGAAAATTATGTTGACATTGCAGTTGATGTTGGGTTGAAGATTATTTCTCTTTTTACATATGCAAAAAAAATCACGTCATTTGGGATCGGTTTTATTAAAAATATGGTATGTTACAATAGATTTGCCGAATTATATGCGCCACAAAAACCCGATGTCAAAAATTATTTAAGAGTTGTCAAAGATGGAGTAGAAGTGAAAAAATATGCATCCGTTTTTTCTTTTATCAAAGATTTAAACGAAACTTGTAATGGTAATGATGTGCTTGAAGATGTAGTTCATGTTGAATTGGATTCAAAAAATGATGAAAACAATGACACTAATGAAATAAAAGATGACAATGAAACAGACAAAAAAGGAGGACATACCGATGAAAATCAACAGGAAGAGGAAGATGAAAAGGAAGCGGAAGCGGAAGAGGAAGAAGAAGAAGAAGAGGAAGAAGAGGAAGAAGAGGAAGAAGAGGAAGAAGAGGAAGAAGAGGAAGAAGAAGAAGAGGAAGAAGACGAGGAAGAGGAAGAAGAAAAAATGAGTAAACAAATATTAAAACGAATAGAAAATCACACAATGAAATTTGATTTCATTTTAAGTGAAGTTGGATCAAACACCGAGTCACAATGCAAATACATGATGAAATATGATGGGTTTCCAAGGGATGTGCATGGTGTTCATTTTTTTGAGAGAAGATTTATTCCAGTAAATCATCGTCTATTGCAAGTTTCATTGATATATGAAGAAAAAGAATATGAATTGGATTTGACAAAACCACACAATTTTTATGTGGCAGGTAATACATTGTTAACTCCAATGTTTGTAAAATGGTTCATGTTTGAGAATCACAATGTTGTAATGAATTTGAACAGTAAATACCAAATAAAATGCATAGATGATTCGGCCAAATTGCACACACTTGAACCACACAACTGTGTGCACGTGTCTGTGGTGGGATTTGAAATTGAAGATTCAGGACTTGTTTAATTTTGATTTTTGATTTTTTATTTTATTAATTATTTTTTTCGTATAATTTTTATAACATTTAAAATTATATATGCCTAATACTCCGCTAATAGAAATAAATGAATATCAAAAAATGTATGCATTGACCTTGAAAAAAGAGTACAAAGAAATATTGAACTTGCACATGACAGAATTGATGATACTGAATTATGCACACCATGTGCGAAACAATGACACATATATAATAAGAAGAGAATCCCACAATGTCATTGTAAAAGATAAATTGAAAGTGGTTTCAGTGTTTTATATATCTAAAACAAATTTGTATTCGCGCCCAATTGAAAAAAATAGTTACCGTTTTGCAAATATGGCACTTTATAAATGGGAAGAGTACCCAATTATTGTGAATGGTTTTGATAAAGATGATGATTACGTTATACGATTACTGTATGATTATGATTCTGTAAAAATATAAATTAGAATTAAATAAAAATATTTTCATTAATATATAAAACTATACAAATGAAAAAAGCATTTCTAGTTGGAATAAATTATAATGGTACACCACACCAGTTGCGTGGATGCATAAATGATGTGTTGAACATGGAAACATATTTGAATAAAACCAGAAAATATGATTCGGTTGTTGTTATGACAGATGATTCAGATAAAAAACCGACAAGGCAAAACATATTTGATGGTATTGATAACTTGGTTAAAAATGCAAATAGTATGGATGAGTTGTGGTTTCATTTTTCAGGGCATGGTCTTTTGATGACTGACACAAATGGCGATGAAGAAAGTGGGAAGGATTCATGCATATGTCCGGTTGATTACAAGTTTATTTCAGACGATGAACTTCGCACAAGATTAGTTCAAAAAATTCCAAGTGGTGCAACCCTGTATGTGGTTTTAGATATGTGTCACAGTGGTACTGGGTGTGACTTGCGTTATAAGTTTGACGATACCAGTTATGATTCAACCCCGAATATTTCAAAAGTGAATTACAATCCGAATGAGTGGGTATTGAAACAAACAATGTGTGAATACAAAAAATATGAAAAAACCCAAGGTAATGTTTATTGCATAAGTGGTTGTCAAGATCAACAAACAAGTGCAGATGCGTACATAGATGGCAATGCATGCGGTGTTTTGACTCATTATTTGTTGAAATCTTTAATGATGAATTCAACTGATTATAAGTGGAAACACTTGTTGAAGGATATATGTTGTTTTGAGAGAGTACATAAATTCTCTCAAATAACAAGTTTGACAAGTGGAAAAGAAGTTAGTTTGGAAAGCAATGTTTTTCAACCACCACTTCCTCCTCCACCATCACCAACACCAACACCAACACCCACAAACGCTCCAAGACCCACACCAACACCCGTAAATGTTGCACAGGTTCCGCCGTTCAGGTTGCCATTGAACATAGTTTCTTATCTTACGTACTTGAGACGGATGAGAATGAAGGTTCCAGTATGGTTGATAGATCACATCAAAATGTTAGAACAGAATCACTATAAAAATACAAAAAGACAATAATAATTTCAATAACTATGTAAATCCATTTAAAAGAAAATTGACATAGATGAATATTAGAACTCCCCCATGGCGGACTCTTCATATTCTTGTAGTGGTTTATGTTCTGATGATCATCACGAACTGTCATGTAAATGGACCTTATGGTGTCATCTGCCACACGACACAGATTGGTCATTAAAAAGTTATAAAAAAATGCATTGCGTTGAGACATTAGAACAAACCATAAGTTTAACAGAGATGCTTCCGGTGAAATTAGTCACAAATTGCATGTTGTTTTGGATGAGAGATGGCATAAATCCAATATGGGAAGATGCAAGAAATCGTAATGGGGGATGTTTTTCATATAAGGTAGTAAACAAAGATGTGCCAGAATGTTGGAAACAATTGACGTATGCATTGGTTGGAAATACAATATCATCTGACTCATCGTTGATATCAGTTGTAAATGGAATAACAATATCTCCAAAAAAAAATTTTTGTATAGTTAAGATTTGGTTATCAAATTGTAATTTTCAAAATGCAGGCATGATCAATGAAATGGTTGGCATAACTCCGCATGGTTGTCTTTTCAAGAAACACACTCCAGAGTATTGATTGTGGTTTACAATATTTATAATATTCGTAATAAATCGTCTGCAATGACTCCGATTGCTTGATTTTTTGCTAATTTCTTAGCATGCCATTTGGCGAAGGTGTCTAAAAATATCTTACGGGTTGGGAAAACCTGGGCAACATCGCGTCTAACCTTCTTCCATAATGCCACAACGCGTTTAGAATCACGAAATTGCTGGACCGTGCGAATAAGGCCCATTGCTTCATCGCGTATTTCTTCTATATTATTTAAATGAATTGCTTCATAAAATTCATTTACTTCTTCAATCATCCACTCATACTGTAGAACTTTACTTCCGGCAACAGCCTTGTCTTTTTTACTATTCGTCATTGTACGATAGTTTACGATTTTGACCCAATGAGGAACTGACGGTAGAGTCATAGCCATATATTTTTATTTGTAATTTAGATAAATATATATTTATTAGATAAATATTATGAATACAAATAAATGAATGCACGAGCAGCAGTAGCATTCACAAAATTACATAAATAAACAACTTAAAAGATATACCAAGGTGTAATGTAGTTGAAAAAATATGCAGGATAATATGTATGAGCATGAAATTCCAAGGTTTATGCAACCCCGCGTATTGACTTATTTATTCAAACATGCCGATTCTCTTAATTCAACAAATAATTCAACTGTGCGAATGGAAGTGCACGAATATTACAAAAAAAATCGTAAATCTTATTATTGCGCACATAGGTCTGCTGGGTCTGATAATAACGTTGATAGTAGTTTGTATATGACAATTGGTTTGGGAGAATATGAATTTGTTTACACAGATTCTCAAAAGGAAAAGCATAATTTCAAAGTTTTTTACAAAGAAGAGTATACCCCCCTTCCAGTTAGCGGAGAACTGATATATTTTCGTAGATTGTTGGTGACAACCCCTACTCGTGAAGGATTTATTGAATTTTATAAAGATGCAAGTGAAATTGACAACACGAATGAAACAAAATTGCGCATCTCTGTAACAAACAAATACAGTGAATGGATAACATACAGCCATATTCCGATTCGCAGACTGGACACAATTTACATGAATGAAAAATTGAAAACCAAAATTCTGGACGACTTGGTAACTTTTTTGAATTCTGAAGATGAATATGACGCATTTGGAATTCCATACAAGAAAACATATTTACTAACGGGTGTTCCCGGAAGTGGAAAAACAAGTTTGATAAAAGCATTGTGCAATGAAATTCATTACAACTTGGCAATTTTGAGCATGAGTCGTGACATGGATAATGCTACTATACAAGGATCTTTTCGTAGCATTGATCCCAAAACGGTTCTTCTATTAGAAGACATTGATTGTTTATTTGAAAAACGGGTATCTATTGAGCCAACCTTTACTTTCAGTAATTTATTGAACCTATTGGATGGTGTTTTGTTCAAACACGGTCTTATAGTATTTATTACAACAAATCACCCTGAAAAATTAGATCCTGCCCTTTTGAGACAAGGACGAACAGATATGATTGTCCAATTTACATATCCAACTCGTAGTGAAATTGAAAAAATGTTTCGGGACATGATTGGAAAATATTATTCAAGTCCAGAGGAAACGAATGATGCATTTAAGAATTTTTATGACAAAATAAAAGACAAATTGGTGTCAATGTCAGCGATTGTAAATTTTTTGTTTCGCTATAAAGAAAAACATATGACATATTTGAGTGACTTGATTGATGGAGACACTTTCATAAAGACAGTTACGGGTGAAGAAACGTCTTCAAAATTATATACATAAAATTGTATTACAAAATGAATCAACTACATATTAATTTAAAAACTACATATTAATTTAAAGAATATTAGACCATATTATTTAATTAACCTATTTTATTTCAAATGAATAGTGATGAATCTTACAATGACAACGTTCTTACCATAAAGACAGTTCAAATTGCACCGTTTCGCACCCTGATGACTGCAATGAAAGACATTTTATTAGAAACTAATATAACTTTCAAAAAAGATGGCATACGAATTGTTAATATGGACAAATCACACACAATGTTAGCACACTTGTTTTTGGGTGCTGAAAACTTTGAACACTATGAATGCAACATGGACAAAATTATAATTGGTGTCAATATGTTTCATTTGTTCAAACTAATAAGTTCAATAGACAATGATGATACATTGACTCTCTACATTGAAAAAAAAGATTACAATGACGGAATTGTTTCATTTTTAGGATTAAAATTTGAAAACGGAGACATAAAACAATGCAAAACTCAAAAGTTACGTCTGATTGAGCCGGATCAAGAAGAGTACATTGAACCAAAGGTTGCATTTTCATCAGTTATAAATTTGCCATCATCGGATTTCCAAAAAATAATTCGGGACATGTCATGTATATCAGAAAAACTTGAGATAAAATCAGTGGGGAATGAGCTTATATTTCGTTGTTCGGGTCAATTTGCTACCGCAGAAATAAGACGAGTAGAAACAGATGGAAGCATGGAATTCATTCAAAAACAAGACTCAAATAAAATCATTCAGGGTGAATTTTCTCTCAAAAATTTAGGGTATTTTATCAAATGCACAAACTTGTGTAGTCATATTGAGATGTATTTAGAAAATGACTTGCCATTAGTTGTAAAATACTATGTTGCAAGTCTAGGAGAAATCAAGTTGTGTTTAGCACCACTGCCATCTTCAAATTAAGAATAGTTGTAATAATTGTTTTATTTCAATTCTTGATACAATATCAATTTTTATAATTAAATTTTATAAAAATTGATTTATAAATAATGCACATTTAATGTATTAGAACGTATTAGAACCGTGCAGATTGAATGACAAATCTAACTCCAACTATTGTTTCCTTTGTTGATTCCGATGGAACCCTTTCATTCACTGTCAAAAACTTGAATGTGAGTTTGGCAAATGCATTGCGTCGGGTAATTTTGTCAGACATTCCGACATATTGTTTTCGTACTTTTCCTCATGAGGAAAATAAAGTGAACATAACCACGAATACTAGCAGATTCAACAATGAAATATTGAAACAACGTATTGGTTGCGTGCCAATTCATCTAAAAATGAATGATCCCGATTTTGATGACTTTGATGTTAAAAATTATCGGGTTGTCTTGGATGTACAAAACAATTCTTCTTCAATTATGTATGTCACGACAAAAGACTTCAAAATTGTCAATGTAATCACAGGGAAAGAACTGAGTGATTCAATGTTGCGTCGCATTTTTCCACCAAATACCATTACCAATGACTTTATATTGTTGTGTAGGTTGATTCCTAAAATGACACAGTCACATGATGGAGAGCGAGTTGCACTGACTGCAGAAATTGGTGTTGGTTGTGCACGGATGGATGGAATGTACAATGTTGTGGGTACGTGCTCATATCGGGCTACCCCCAACATTGAAGCCGCATCTTCTATTTGGAAAGAACGCGAAAAAAAAATGGTAAGTGACGGAGTTAGCCCAGATGAAATTGCATTTGAAAAAAAAAATTGGTTCAATCTTGAAGCATTGAGGTATGTGCATCAAGACCAATATGACTTTTTAATTGAAAGTGTGGGTGTTTACAATAACACGGAAATCCTGAAAAAAGCAATTTCAATTCTTATTGAAAAGTTTCAAAAATTCATTCATGACATTGAAAATGATACAAACGATGTGAAAATAATGACTTCACAAACAACCCTCTGCAACGGCTACGATGTGGTAATTCAAAATGAAGACTACACGTTGGGGTGTTGCATTGAATATTTCATTCACAAAAATCAGTATATTAATGAAAAAAATGTATCATATTGTGGATTTCGCAAAAACCATCCTCATGACACTGAAAGCGTTATAAGAATCGGGTATCATGTCCCAACCCCAGTAGATTTGGTTGCAACAAATTTAATCAATGCTGCCAATCATTCCATTGAAGCATTTCAAAAATTGTTTTCAACTGTAGGCTTGGATTGAATAATTTTACATACTACCTCCATAAATATAAAACAAATATCCGACGATTGTGTATAATAATGTTATAACAATAAATTGAATGAGTAACATGAAATATACAGAAGAAATATTTATTTTTTTCAAAATCAACATGACTCCATAATAACAAGTGAATATAATGGATGTTATAACTCCTCTTATAACAAAAATCCAAACTCCTTTGTCGTCAATCTCAAGCATTATACTATTATTATTTATTGTGATATTTTATTTGTTGTTTATTGCGCTGCGATAATGGTTTTCAAAAAAGTTTTCCATTCTTGAACACTTTCTTCGTCTTCAATTATTTTATGAACGTTCTTTAATATAAGATTTTCATACTCTTTTCTTTTCAATATATTTTTACCATATTTAACCGCTTTTGTAACATATTCATTTTCAGTTGTGCATATAAATTCAGTTATGTTCATTTTCTCGTACAAACCCTTTGTGAATTTTCCATTTATCAAATTACCTGGCATAGTAATACATATTTTACCATTCAATAACATTTCAATGGTTGTGTTGAAGCCACCAAATGGGTAATAATCTAATATCACGTGACAACACATTGCAGTTTCAATAAAAGTATTAAATGGCATTTCATTTATAAAATAGAGTCTTTTGTTGTTTTTTATTTGCTCATTGATATTATTTTTGAAATCTTTTTCTGCATCAGTGTCTACCACTGGCGCAAGAATAACAATAACACCTTTTTTATCCATCATTAGGATTTGATTCAAAATTGAAATAAAACTTGGGTGTATTTTGAAATGCAATTGAACACAACCATAAATGGTTGGGTTATCAATTCCGGTCGCGATGCTAACATTCTTGCAAAAATCAATACGGTTATTGAATGAAACGTCTAAGGTTTTGAAAATATCATGATAATAAGTTCCAAGTGAATTAAATAACACTAATTTTTCACTATAATGTTCTTGATCTTCGGGTGAATTGAAATACTTTGATGACACAAAATAATCAATGTTGGGAAGTCCAGATGTATCTGAATGTCCCCAAGTGTTGATTTGAATTGGAGCTAATCTTGAAAATGCAGTGTATCTACTTTTTGCACACAACCCAATTTCTGCATATACTAGAATGTCAAAATTTTCATTTGCAATTATTTTTCTGTTTTCAATAATGTCATTTGTCGTCACTATTATATTTATTGGATTGGATATGATTTTATTGAAAAAATAACTTTTTTCTACTTTCTCGCTTATTATGCTAACTTCAAAATCAGGATCATCATTCAAACTTTTTATGATTCCCAGCCGGTCTTTTGCAACAGAATTAAAAGTCAACAATAAATCAGAAATAAAACCAACTTTTATTGGTTTAGTTGTTTCAGTTTTTATTTCCAATGGCGGTTGATACAAAAGATCTGGACACAAGTTGTATTGAAGATGTGCAATCAACTTAAATAATTCAACATTACTTTTATTATGATAAGAATACCTAGTTGTTACATTTGGACTTAAAAAAAAGAAAATTGAATTCGCATTTTCATAAATGGGTCCAGTGTTTTTTATCATGTATTTCATAATAGATTCATGGTACAAGCGATCTTCATCAATCTTTTCTATATTTTTGTAGTCTGAAGTCCGATAAGAATATATTACATAATAAGTTAAAATAGTACAAACACCAACACTTGAGCAGCTTTGAAATGCTTTGATAAAATCGGACATGATTTCAATATTGAATGTATTTGAATTTGTTTTTTTTTTGAAAAAAGTGTTTATCAATTCTATTACATCTTTTTTTGAGGTGGTTATGTTTTTCATTTTTTGCAAGACCTCAATCGCGTTGTTTTCAATTATTTCTATTTCCATTTATTTTAATAATTATTTCAATATTTCAATAATTATTTCAATATTTCAATGTATATTTAAATGTATTTTCGTGTATTTATCTGAATATATATATTTTGTTTAGTATCCGTTGAAACTACTTCCCCATCCACCTTCATTAGCAGCCATAGGTTCAAAAGATGACATTTGGTTTGCTGGTTGTTGGGATTGCGTTGATGGTTGAGAATAAATAGCATTGAAATCTTTTACCATGGAACCCATTCCTGTTTGGGCTCGGTTATTTGTTAGTGCAGGTGGCGGTGGAGGGGCTGTTGCCATTGGCATAATCATTGCGCTTGGTGAAGCGCCTGTTATTGGTTGTGTAACTCTCACTTTTGTATTGCTTTGTGCATTATTTTTTTCTCCACTCCACGTATCAACTGCGCGTTCTACAAGTATTTGAGCCTTTTCTCCAAGTTTTGTCTTAATTGAAAAAGTTATCATAACAAACACTAAAAGAATATTGACTATTTGAAACCGATCATATTTTATTCCACTATAAGTTGGAAAATAAATAATAATCCGATGAATGAAATAAATTGCAAAAAACATGGCGAAGGTTTGGGCAAAAATCTCAGTTATGATTGTTAAACTTCCTTTTTCATCATCTGGATCTGGAACATAGTACCTGATTATGTAAATTGTTAAAATTGCGGGAATAAAACCAATTATCACGTATTGCATCATGTTGAGAACTTCACCTTGTGAGTCTTCATCCAATTTGAAAACTTGAGAAAAAAACCCCTTGGGATACTCTTTGGCAGAAACTTCCATTGAATCCATGTCCATAAATGTTTGTTTACAATTATGAGAGAAAATTAAATCAAAACCCAAAACTGATATAAAAAAAAAAGTACCTTAAAATAAAATGTTGAAAAATGTCACAGAATACAATAAATATCGTAATAAACAACAATTCACTTTTTTTGAAAAATTTCCTTTACGACATGAAGAAAATCAATATCTTAATTTAATTGAGGACATTTTATCTGAAGGCACCACAGAAAAAGGAAGAAATGGAACAACGTTCACTTGCATTGGTGCAACTATGCACTTTTCGCTAAATGGTCATCAAGTACCAATTTTGACAACAAAAAAAGTTGCATGGAAAACATGTTTAAAGGAATTATTGTGGTTTATTCGGGGAGAAACTAATAATCGCATTCTACAAGAGCAAAATGTTCACATATGGGATGGTAATGCATCACGCGAATTTTTGGATAGTAGAAATTTGATGCATCGGCCAGAAGGAGATTTAGGACCTATTTATGGATTTCAATGGCGTCATTATGGAGAGAATTATGACGACAATGATAACCCTCAAGGAATTGATCAACTACAAAATGTCATCAATGCATTGAAAGATTCAGAACAACGAACTTCGCGACGTTTGATCATCACTGCATGGAATCCATGTCAGCTGGATCAAATGGCACTACCCCCGTGTCATGTTCTTATGCAGTTTCATGTGACCGATAAAAAAAAACTTTCATGTTCACTTTATCAACGCAGCGCGGATGTGGGACTAGGCGTGCCGTTCAATATTGCGTCTTACAGCATGTTGACACATATACTGGCACATCATTGTGATTTAGATGCACATGAATTCATTTATTATTTGGGAAATGTTCATATTTATGATGACCATGTTAATGCTTTGAAGGAACAAATTAAAAGAGAACCATATGAGTTTCCCAAATTTCATATAAACATGTTGCATGACAATATCAACGACTATCAAATAAACAACTTTGAAGTTAAAGAATATATCCATCATGAAACAATTCCTATGGCTATGCGGCAATAATTGCGTTAAAACATTAAAAAAAATGTAAAATTTGAGTATAAATACAATAACTAATGAGTGGTTCTGCATCAATCAATGCCGCAAAAAAACGTCGCGCAAGTCAAGCTCAAGCCACAACTGCTATTCAAAATAAAACTTCAACAAATCAACCTCAACCTCAAAACGTCTTATTAAGGCAACAAGCAATATATGCAATTCAACAACAAATGAAACAGCAACAGCAAATGCAACAGCAAATGCAACAGCAACAGCAACAGCAAATGCAACAGCAACAGCAAATGCAACAGCAACAACAAATGCAACAACAAAGAATGCAACAACAACAAAGAATGCAACAACAACAAAGAATGCAACAACAACAACAACAACAACAACAACAACAACAACACCAACAACATAAACCATTAACATGGCCAGCACCACCCATATATCTTATGAAACAAATGGATAACATTTTGTTGAAACAAACATTTGAACTTGACGAAATAAAAAACAGGTTGAACTGCATTGAGCTCATGTCAAAAGAAAATGGAACTGAAAATACAAGTGAAAATGAAACAGAAAATGTAGTTGACATTGATAAAATTATTGATGTCATAATGACACAGACAAATTTGTCTGAAATAACCGATGAAATGGCCACACTCCAGGCAGAAAATAAAGAGTTACGAAATATTTTATCAACACAACAAAATGCAATAACTGAAATTAACACTCTGTTGTTGAAACTCTTATCATCCAATATCTCATCAAGTACTTCAAATAATACAAACCAATCAATTGAAATAAAAGAAATAGAAACAATACAAAACATGCAATCAAATGAAAATGAACACGAAAATGAACACGAAAATGAACACGAAAATGAAAATGAAAACGAAAATGAAAACGAATTTGAAGATGATAAGGAAAATCAAGAAGTATCTCAACAACAATTTGCAGACACTGCACAAGAAAACATCAGCATTGAAGTTAATGAAATTGTATCTCAAAATTCATGATAATTTTAACTTTGTCGTTATTTTTGCATGAAAATATTGTAATTATAAAAATAAGATTAAAAGAAACTACTAAAATTGGTATAATGAAATCAATATTTTCTATAATAATTTTTTGTATAATATTGTTTTTTTATCTTCACTTGAATTATCATCTCAAAACAAGTAATGATCTTGAAGTGTATGAAGTGGACGAACCATCAAAAGAAAAGCTGGAAGAGGTATGTGATTTAAGACAACCAGTTTTATTTTTATATAAAAATGAAAAAGTAATAGAAACGTGTAACTTCAAGTCGTTCCAAAAAACATATGGAGCATTTGATATGAAAATTAGAAATGTTAAAGATCATGAAAGTGAAGTAACAGTAACCGATATTTGTATTCCAATAACTCTCAATCAAGTTGTTGATATTTTCAAAAATGACAAAGAATCCCGTTACATTACTGAAAATAATCATGAATTTATTGAAGAAACCGGAATTAACAAAACATTCAAAAGCAGTGATGGATTTTTGCGTCCACCAATGGTTTCAAAGTGTATGTATGATGTAATGTCTGGATCATCCGGTACACAAACACCGTTGAGATATGAATTGAACTACAGAAATTATTACTTGGTAACACATGGAAGGATTAAAATGCGTCTTATTCCTCCATCTGCAAATAAATACTTGTTACCAATATTGGATTATGACAACTTTGAATTCAGATCACCCATAAACCCATGGAACCCAGAACCAGCCCATCAGTTAAATTTCAACAAAATAAAAACTATGGATGTTGAATTATGTTCTGGTCAAATTATTTACATTCCAGCATATTGGTGGTTCAGCATGGAATTTGATTCAACTACAGATGAGTTGTCTAGCATTTGCAGTTTCAAATACAGAACATATATGAATACTTTGAGCATATTTGACAAAATATGCATGTCTTTTTTGCAACAACAAAACACAAAATGCGATGCGGTTGAAAAAAAAATTATAGCTAACGAAAAGTAAACAGTTTACAACTGAAGTACAAAATTATTATATAACAATTTTGTATAAATGAGTTATAAAAAAAGACAACAACATGGTGGAGGGTTCATGGATGCCGTTGCAAAATTTTCATTTTCAAACCGGACGAATACATGCATGGCGGTTCATCCAACTCAACCATTGGTAGCAGTTGGAAATGATGATGGAACTGTAACGTTATGGGAAATAAATCAATTAGAAACAAAACGGATGGCACAGTTAACCGGTTTGCCAACTTCAGTAAAGTGCGTAGAAATTCATAAAACTTTACCTTTAGTAGCAGCAGCATGTTCTGACAGAGTATTAATGTGGAGAATTGACCAACCAGATAGAGAACCGTTACAAGTTGGTGTAGAAAGTGCGGAAAAAGCGAACGAAGTTTCATGTTTTTCTTTTCATCCAACGGAATCATATATTGTGGTTGGTGTAAACAATAAAATCATTATGTATGGGTTCCCTAATGATTCAGTTTCAAAGTTATATGATTTACCGGCGAACTTATCTCTCTCGCAATTTAGGAATTCCGGAGGCAATTTTCCAAGTCAAAAGGTATTATTCACATCGTTTAGTAGTGATGGACGACTGTTTTCATTTATAACAATAAAGTCAGATGGCATACATGTTTTAAAAGTAATCAATTTTAAAGGTCTAGTCAATAGGTATATGTCTTCTGAATTTAACACTTACGAAATACAAAAAAAATGCGCTGTAACATGCATTACACCTTATAGAACAAGACTAGCTTATAGTTTTGGTACTTTCTATCAATTTTCTGGACCGATGCACACACATGATTTTATTATTGGATGTGATGATGGTTCTTTGATGCTAATAGAGGCAGTCACAGTTACTACTGGTATTGGTCCATCAAAAAAATTGACAAGAATAGAAACAGTACGTGAATCAAAAGAATGGAATTTTGGAGAAGCAATAAAATGCGTTGCCGTTCATCCATCTTTACCTTTATTTGCAAGTGGTTCACGTAACGCTGTTCAAATATGGGATGTGGATGAGAGTAAACCCAAACCCGAACCTCTTGTAGTTCAACCTCAACTAACTCCTGTTATACTGGTCGGATTCAATGAAACAATTTTGACAGTATATGGTTCTAGAAATGTACACGTTTATAGCTGTACATCCAATGACTATCGCCGTTTCAAAGAAGAATTAAAAAAAGAATTGCAAAGTGGGCCAGAAATTGCAAACTATATAAGTGAATTAGCATTGGCAAGTAGACAAGGGGAATGTTCTATATGCCGCAACCCGATGAATGAATCATTAACACAACCGTCATTAATAACTGGACCATCAAATGCCGAAGAAGTATATCTAACCTGTGGACATAAGTTTCATAAAAAATGTATTGAAGAATGGTTTAAACATATGAAGACATGCCCTGAATGCAGAGCATATGCTACTATATCACAAACAATACCAGTACACATTCTTGAAAAAAAAAAAGAGTTTCAGCGTCAAAAAGCGGAAGAAGGTACACGGTCGGTCGTTGAAAATTTAGTTAAACGTTCTAAACGGTATAAAAAGCATAAACATCTTGGACGAGACGCTGCTGCCGCTTCTTCTGCGCCTGAAATTGATGTACCTGTAGTTGAACCTCGTGTTCCGAGAGTACTGCCATTAGAAGAGCTTCGTGCTGCACGTCTTACATACTTTGGGAAACAACAAAGTAGTAAAACAAGTGCAAATAGAGATATGGGCGGCGGTAAACGAAATAAATACGCTCGAAAAAAATATAGTGCAAAGAAATCAAAAATTCGTAAGCATTATTCAAGGACCCATAAAAAATATTCACGGTTCTGATTCAATTAATGTATTTAAAATCACTTGAATTTCTTTAACAAAGTTGGACGATGTTATTCTGTCGTGTGATTTGCACAAAGTATGCTTGAATAACTGACTGATAGACGGATTTGTTATTTTACAAAACATATAATCATTAACATAACCGTCCGTATCAAAAAAGTCAAACGGATATTGCATCGTATTGTAGTAGCATTTGTTGAGAGCAAACATTGTGAAAAACATCAATCCAAATGACCACATGTCATTCTCTTTTGTTATGGGAGACCAGGTGTATGGTTTTTCATAATTGCAATTCACATTACCATTTCCTGTTTCTGGAGCACAAAATGGCTTGGTTCCACCTGTTCCAGTTGTGTTATTTCCAGACATTCCAAAATCAATTAAATGCAAGATGTTAGTATTGGATTGACTCTTTGAAATTAACGTATTTCCTGGCTTGATGTCACCATGAACAATGTCACATGAATGCAAATGACATAGTGCAGTGGCCATCTGAAAACAGAGGTTCAGCAAGGATTTGCAAGATGGCTTATTTTTTTTGAACCATGAATCAATTGTTGAACTATTGTATAAGTATGGTTGTATACTGTAAGAAATGTTGTGATATATTGTTCGTTTATCATATGGAATTGCTTCTATATTTTTAATTTGTATGCAATATGGAATTATCACGTGTTTATTGTTGTCAATTCCAACTGGATGATGGTGTTTTATCAATTGACTTACAACATATTTCTCACCTTTAATTTGTCCGTTGTCAAATGCCGGCTCAACCCGTATCAAAAAATTTTTTATTTTGAATAACCCGAGTGTTTTTTTCATTTTATGGTGTATTGATGAAATTACAGTTGCATCGGTTAAATCAATTTGAGAAGTGTCAATTAAATGTGATCTATTTCTTAAACTTTCAATAAAATAAACGACATCGTCATTGCATAAATCAAACGGTCGCAAGCATATTAGCAATGACTGAGTAAATAAACAAAGCTGTTGAATCATTGCAATTAATATTGTAATTGTATTTATGTCTTGATGAACATCCTTGCTCAAAATATGCCATTTTTGTATCAATAGTGATTCATTTGATTCGTATTCAAATAAATCATTTGCAAGTTTAAGTGGATTTGCAAATATTCTTTTTTTTGTAATATTTTCTTCTTTTCTCATAACTCTTTCAAAAGATTTTTCTACAACTTCTTCAATGAACTCTTTTACAACTTCTTCAATGAATTCTTCTTTTATGGATTCTTCTTTTATGGATTCTTCTTTTATGGATTCTTCTTTTATGGATTCTTCTTTCATTGATTCTTCTTTTATGGATTCTTCTTCTATAGATTCTGTTACAAGTTCTTCCTGTGCAAGCACTTCGGATTTTGTATGTATATTCAAACCAAAATATTTTGATAAACTGCATTTTATCTTTTTTAAACTAAAACCAAACATTTTTTATGGTTCAGTTTGTTTAGTTCTCTAAATAAAAAGTGGTTTATATTGTTTAAAATATATATAAAATGCAAACGTGATTTATATTACATACAAATGCCTATTAACAACATTGACTTGTTTAAAAAAGCGATTGAAAACGAAAATAATGCATATGTTTCGTCCTCGTCTAGCCAAAAAATACATGATGAAAAAACAAAATGTCTGAAAATGCTGGAATTAACAAAAGAAGAATTAAATTATTATCATGAAAAATTAAGAGATTATCGTCATGTAGACGATTTGAATAGTATCACTCATGGTTCTTACATTAGATGGATTGATTTGAAAGACCCCGAAAAATTGAATTTGTCTCGCGGTGGTATACTATGCGATGTAAAAATAGGAAAAAAAGGAATATTACTTTTATGTAAAAGTCATCCTAGTTCTTTCTTTTTCAATATAAACATGGATGAATGTCTTGTGTTTCAACGGTTGACACCGCAAGAAAAAATAATATTAGTTGCAATGGATTATTTGGAACAATCCTGAATGCGAATCCAATACTGGTTGCTCCAGTGCCTTTATGCACCATTGCGATGTGATGATAGATACCGGCGACATGTTTCGATCATGTGACCTCGGAGTTATGAGCCCCGCGCGCTAACCTCTGCGCCACGCCGGTTAAGGGTTGCTCCAGTGCCTTTATGCACCTGTGCGATGTGATGATATATACCGGCGACATGTTTCGATCATGTGACCTCGGAGTTATGAGCCCCGCGCGCTAACCTCTGCGCCACGCCGGTTAAGGGTTGCTCCAGTGCCTTGATGCACCTGTGCGATGTGATGATATATACCGGCGACATGTTTCGATCATGTGACCTCGGAGTTATGAGCCCCGCGCGCTAACCTCTGCGCCACGCCGGTTAAGGGTTGCTCCAGTGCCTTGACGCACCTGTGCGATGTGATGATATATACCGACAACCCGTTTCGATCGAGTGACCTCGGAGTTATGAGCCCCGCGCGCTGCCTCTGCGCCATGTCGGTATAACAGTTGCTACGTTTAACGTCCAGCTTGACAATGAGGCAATGATACGTTTAGAAGTCTCCATCTAGACTATGAATGGATGTTCATCGCTTGAACTCCCGCTTCTTCAAAGCTGGGCAAATTGGAAAGATACCCTCGGTCAGTTTCGATCTGACGTCCTCCGGCTCATAAGGCGATAACCATCAATCGTTCGGACTTTATGAAAGTCATATTAGATGACTGACGATGTTTACGGCGCGCTTCCACTGCGCTACGAGGGTGGGAAATTTTGTTGACCCCTAATATTTTCTTGGAAGGGGTCATTACTGTTTTTTTGGTTTGTTTTTTCGCAGCACTCGTGAGATTTGAACCTGCACCCATTGGACTGTTAGGCATGTCATCTGACCATTGAGCCACTGGGGCGCGTTCATCACGAACTGCTTGAAACCCAGAGTGCGAAATGGATATATTAAGATGACAATTTCTGGATGACCCCCTCACTGTTCTGATCCCATACTCAATGCCAATGCGCATATATACTGCAAAGAAAATAATAAATAATTGACGTATTTAATTAAAGAAATAATATTATTTTTAATGATATATCTGTCTATTATGAAAATCATTCCTGTTATTTTTTCATTATTATTTTTGGCATCTTCCATATCCGAGGGAGCCAAAATTTG
>Ga0194123_10001974_pt1 | contig 28439 bp, 14 predicted proteins | sample TA2MahsurfametaG_5_FD_155479 | JGI IMG/M metagenome (GOLD analysis project Ga0194123, IMG submission 155479) | Freshwater microbial communities from Lake Tanganyika, Tanzania - TA2015023 Mahale A surface | ecosystem: Environmental > Aquatic > Freshwater > Lake | place: Tanzania: Lake Tanganyika... | reverse complement strand
AGGTGAAGAAGGGCGACGTTCTCGCCGTCGCCCGCGTGGCCGGCATCCAGGCGGCCAAGCGCACCAGCGACATGATCCCGCTCTGCCACCCCCTCCTCATCGGTGCGGTGTACATCAACTTCGAAATCGGCGACGACCACGTGGCGATCGAGGTTCAGGTCGACACCATCGACCGCACCGGCGTCGAAATGGAAGCCCTCCACGCCTGCACCGTGGCCGCCCTCACCATCTACGACATGTGCAAATCGGCCGACAAGGGCATGGTCATCGGCGAGGTCGCCCTGTGGGAAAAGAGCGGCGGACGCGACGGCACCTACCGCCGCGACAGCCTGTAGCGCTGACCGGGGCTCAGGAGCCCAATATTGCGGTTCTCAAGGTCTCTGTGCTCAGGCGGCGGGGATCGATCGTTGTGATGGTTGTAGAGGCCTCCAGGCGGCTCTTGTGGACGCCTGTCGGGGCTGCGGCTGGCACGAGAAGACCCCTGGCTGCGATGCCGCCGTAGAGGCGGAGATTGTTCTCTAACTTTTGGATCGCTTCCTGCTTCACCATTCCCGCCTTGCACTCGACAATCCATAACCGCTTCCCGTCGGTAAACGCGCAGTCCAGTTCGGCAAATGTATCGAGCGGCAGATGCGGGTACCGCCGGTACCCAAGTTCCATGCCGACTCGTAAGTCGCGGATTGTGCCGTCTTCAACGAGGGGTCGAAGGAGCGAATACACGAAGTCCTCCAGCCAGTGCCCGGAGATGAATGCGAAGAATCCTTTACGCGGGACGTCAATTTCCTGACCGTCCAACACCAACTGCGTGCGACCGCTCGACGAGAGAGATGTCTTGCCGCCTCGCCACTCAAAATCAAACGTGAGGTTGTCACGCGAGTTTTTCGGCTGGTGTTTGTTCCATCCGTCGTGGAACTTCATGAACTCTTGGTCGCGATACAGGGCACGGATGGCGTCTCGATGTTCCCATACTTGGCGTGCGGCAGGAAGTCGTTGGTTCTTATACGACTCGGCTTGATCCGGCCAACGACCGTCAGCGACGACGTCGTATCCCACAGCAGTGACAAAGTCCTCTACGTCGGAGATTCCGACAAACGGGATGCTCGCACCGTTGCGGAGAAGGAGCACGTTGTGGTTGTTGACTTCAAAATAGAGTGGATCAAGGCCGAGTTCCCAACATGCGGAGAGCGCGCCGGCGAACATCAATTTTGTTCCACCTGTCAGATTCACCGCCACCTTGGTGCCGGGTGCAAGATCGGCGACCTGCTCCGAGATCGCCACGCGAGTGTCGCGTGGTCTGAAAGGGTCGGCGACGCTGATGGGTGGAACTGAGATTCCGACAACTCTCGCTAGTCGCTGAGCGTCTTTGTTGAATTCCGACGAGGTGATGATTATGTGTTGAGCACTGTCGAATTGTCGAATGCCGAAGTAGACCGGTAGAGACTGTGCGCCGAGTAGGTGTATGACGATGTCGTAGTTGGTTGCAGCGGGTACGACCCCAGGGGCATCTGCAAAGGACGGTGTGAGAAGAGAACGCGGTACTTCCACACTCTCGGGTGGAAGTTTCGGATTTGAACTAGAGATGACCTTGATATCCAAGTGGGGGTTGGCACGAGCAATTAGGGCCCACGTGTATGCCATTACGGGAGTACCGGGACTGACATAAAGAGTGATCCTTTTTTCCGCAATGTCTCTCAGCGCAAGTCGCACAGCATGAGAAGCAGCAGCGTGAATACCTGTTGCGTCATTCAGGTGCTCTAGGGGATGTTCCTCCAACCGAATTGTCACTTCTATTCCGATTGCAGCGAGGCGCTCTTGAAGCCATGCGCGAAAAATTGCGTGGGCACCCGATGTATTGCCAACTGCTTCGACAATGCGCTCATTCATCTCTTTAGAGAGGGGCGCCGATCTCATGCTGGGCGAATCACGCCACTCTTCCCACTCGCGCCGTAGGTCGCCGGAGAAAGCCTCTTGGATTTTCTTGAGGTTGGTGTAGCCGAGTATCACCACGTCGGAGTACTCGCCAGTTTTCAAAGCACTCAGAATCGGGCCATCGGTTTCTTCGAAGCCAAGCGCCGCGCGTAGATCAGTTGTCCCGTACCACGTCAAGAGATAGTGCTTCATTCACCACGCCATGTCATGTCAATCGTCTCCATCATCGTCTCGAGGCTCGTAATCGTCGGAGTACCACTCGTCGAAACGCAGAGCGGTTTTATTGTCTCTTCCTGTCAGGTAGTGCCGGACGGCGACCAGTAGGTCTGGTTGCCAAGCCTCATCTGGCGACTTCTCGTCGTTCATCGACACTCGAGAATTGACTTCAAGAGCGTGGTCTCTAATTATTCGAGCGAACCGATCGATCCTGTCGGTGAATGCCAGCCCGATTGGACGATCTGGTGCCAGCAGAACCTTGATCGCAGAGTCGTCGGACCTGCGCGCAAACAGCAGCCCCAACAGAACCTCAAGAATTTGTACGCAGTTTTGTGCCATCAAACTGTCAGGAGTTCTCATAAGCTCGCCGTCCATCTCCGAGCCGAGTCGTTCGAGAAGGGTCGCGATCTGCTGAGCGTCGATCTGGTCGACCACGTCACGGCACTTCAATAGGCAGATGCTGAGCACCAGTGAGACGTCGGAGAAGTCCTGACGGAGTACCCTCTGCAGGATGTCTTGTTGCCATCCCTCTGAACAGTCTCCGATGGACCACGCAAGACACAAAGATTCCATTCGGCTGTGCTCACGTTTCTTAGCGATTGTCGCTAGTTGAGCAACTATGTCGCTAGGCGCGTCCTTGTGCAGACGTGAAAGGAACTTAAACAGATCGTTCTTGAGACCAGACGTTATCTCGTCGCTCTTGTAGAGTTTGAGCGCTACATCGACTCCGTCGCGCACCGCATCCCTAAAAGAAGTGGGACAGTCGACGTCACTAATCGAGCGTCCCTCACTCCACACGGTGTGTGAGGCGCGTGTTTGCCGATAGAAGGCCTTTCTCATCTGCCCGAATTCAGAGTGCAGAGGCCGTATGGTTGTTTGATACCTGCTGCGGAGACTCGTTTCAAGATCCTGTTGTGTTTGTTGTTTGAATGCGACGAATGTCCCTTGGTTTGCATTTTTTCTGTCAATCATCAAAAAGGCACGGGCTCCGGGCCTAATAGTGTCAATATTGACATTCTCTAAGAATTCCTGCTCATGGCAAAAAATGCTTTCGCCATTTACGCGGATCCAAAGGTATGCGCGACCGTTTTTGTCAATTTTCTTGACGCTGACCACTGTTCCTTCTACACGAGATGCGCGAATCTTGAGCAGACATTTTTGCACCCACTTCTCCTCACGTTGCGCTGCGGTCGCTGCGCGACCTTTGGAAGTCAATGCAAAGAGTGCTGCCTCGACATCTTCCAGCAAATCTATTTTCGAAGGCATCGTTTTGGAGTTCAGATTCGGTGGGGTCCAAGTCCGAAGTGCGTCCCAATTTAGTCGTTCGGCGAGTTTGGGAATGGGCAAGCCGCCTAACTCTGCGCCGCTCAGTGGTGTGATTCTCTTAAATGTGGCTTTGATCGGAGGGAAATCAGCATCGATGCCACCATCCGATGTCTCCGCTAAGAATTGAAGTGCGTAAGGCTGATCATCTCCGTATGTATAAGTGAGTCTGAGCTTGAAGTATTTGGGTTCTTTCAACGGAAACATGGGCGACGTGAGAGACGCATCAAAGCCGATGCGGGCCGTGGACCGCCCCTGGTAGAGGGGAAAGTCAACACGGGGAACTCCCGGCTGGATTGGGGCCCTGCTGGTTGCCGGGAGCGGAATCTCAATTGTCTTGCCTCTAATCGGTTCGATTCTGGTTGTTCTAGCCACCAAAGGAATCATCTCTTGAAGACCACCGATGATTACCTTGATCCTGAGTTCGGGAATCTTGTTACACCAAAGCGGTATGCCGCCGGCGTGTTTGTTCAGTTCGTGCCAGCGAATGCCGCCTCGAACTGGACTCCCTGTGAGCACGATGAAATCATCGAAATCTCCAACGACCGTCCTGAAGTTCAGCGGTGAATCCGATGATGCGTGCGCATTCTTAGGACTGGATCCCGCTACGTACTGCCCGTCGGTTGCGAATCTAGGAACTGAACTCAATGAGTCCCAAGGGGTGTCGGCTGAATCAAGAGTTATCGATGGTTCTCGTTCCCAATAGAAGCCGCGGGTCTCTGGCGCCACTCGTTCAAGTTTTGGGGAGTGCTGGGCTATCAGCCTCGTCGCGCAAGAAATTCCTCCGACCTTGTCGAAGACTGCCATTACGTAACCAGCATTTGGGATACTCGAGTGACTCAGAGTTTCGAAAACAGCTGCCACCGACCTCGGGAGTTGATCTGCTCTAGTGAATCTTGAGTTGATGTTGCGCCGCATCGTGGTCAACTCGAAGTCATTTGAGAAGTCCGCTTGAAGCCAAATCAGTTTGGAGTCGGGGAAGATGCTTCGAAGTCGATTTGTGAATGCCAATGCTGCTGAATCCAATAAGCGATCCTCAAGGGCGCTTCCCAGTAGGAGATCGGGCGCAGTAACCGTCAATGAGTCAGGATGAAGGACCGCTAAATCAGCATTAAACAGTTCGAGATTTACCGACCTCGAGTCACGACACCAGACTTGCCAAATGAATTGCTCATTGACCTCTTCGATGTGATTCGAGGAAGAAGTTGCGAACTTGGGTCGCAGGCTGGTCAAGTCGACGCAGGTGGCTTCAGTGACAACTGAGTTCGTAGTCTCACGTCGCTTTATCGGCATGGAACGTCTCAGTAAGTGGGGGGTCCAAGGCTCGATGGTGAAAGCCTCGTAATCGAAAAGTACTGGAACCTCACCGAAGAGAGTCTCTTCCTCGAGAAAGCTTGTCGCGAGATGTTGCCAACGTGCGATGGTTGTGTCTCGAACAGCCAATTCGCTTTCATCTCGAGCGATTTCATCGTCCAAAACCTGAAGCCATCGCCAGGCGTCCCAAACACTTCGATAATCACGATGAGACAAGAGGGTGTTGTTCGCGGGCAGATTTTGCCAACGTGAGATTGACCGGGCTTCATCTGACCGGAGCCAACGGTGGATGTTTGTAGTCAGAGGGTCGACGACACCAAAGCACACCTCCCGGAGCTCGAGCAATTCGACCAAACGCGTGACAAATTCTTTGAATAGTTGGTTGTGCGGTAAGTCGACAGATTGGAAGCGTCGAACTCCATACAGATAGGGCTTGTCTGCCAACTTTTCTCGGACATTTCGCCCGGACCGACGGCTCAATGCGACGAAACTTGTTGCATCGAGATCACGCACCTTGTGGAACGGCAACGAAGCATGGTCACGTCGAGGCGCTTCATTCAGTGCCTTCAGAATCCGGTCAACCGAAGATCGGCTGTGGTCGGTGATTCGCCACAGTCTGTCTTTAATGACGTTCGAGTCATCTGCTGTGGCGAGACGACGAAGTACTTTCCCCAACCCAAGTGGCAGAACGTCACCAGTTCGCGGATCAAAACTCGCGAGAGACGTGAACCAGTGACGCTGTTCTAGGATTCGCCGAGCGCGATCCGACTCCTCGCCGTGACCTCTAAAGAGTCGATAAAGATCATGCTGATTCATTTTGTGGATCGATCGGATCAACTCGAGGGGAATCATCAGCCTTCAGATAGTTAGCGGTCTGCCACATGAATTGCCCGTAGCCAAGTTCCATTGCAAGGTCGAAATCCTCCGCGAGATTAAAGCCGTTACCATCGATGCCTGCCACCAATTGGCCCCGGATCTTGTCCAAGCACTCGTCGCGGGACTTACCGCGGGTGTCGATGCCGCGAAGCTTCGGCATAACCTTTTGAACAAGTTGGTCTTCAAAAGCGACATGCATTGCCTGTTTTCGCTTCGAGGTATCGCTTTCGGCGCCCCGTACATCGGGGTAGTTGGCCATGTAGTACTCAATCGATTGCCAGATACGATGCCCGATTGCTCTCCCGGCAACCGCGAGTGATGCGTTCATTTCTTCAATGAACTCCTTGTAGGGCTTCACATCTTCATCATTGAAAGGGCTTTGCTGAACAAGCCAACTATTCCAAGTTCTGCGAGGCAGTGAATCAGCGCGATTCGAATCGTCGAGAGGTTGCAATTGTTCTCGACGCTTCAAAGATGTCGGGCGAGGGAAGTAAATAATGATTGAGCGGTCAAGAACCTTGTCAGACAGAGATTTGGTTGTCTCGTCTTGGTTCATCGTTCCGACCCACAAAACATTCCGCCCAAGTGTGAGTTGGTAGGGCTCCATGCCGGCCCCAATCTTGACTGGCAACGAGGGAACCTCACCTCTCTTCATTCCACGGCGTAACTCCAATTTGCTCAGAAACTCTGCAAAATATTGTTCGGGGTGGGCCAGATTCATCTCGTCCAAGAGCACCAAGCAGACTGAATCTTCCAATCCGGGGTACTCGTTCCCATCCTGGTCTTTGCCACGAGACTTCTGGCTCTGGGCTAGAAACCGAAGCACCGGCTGGGCATCGAAGCGATTGTCGATCGAGTTGAAGAAGCCGAGCATCGATTCTTGGCTATCCCAGTTTGGTTGCACAGAAAGGGGTTCGAAGTAAAGACCGCCAAAGTGAGAGTAGAGACGGGGCAACTCAGATTTTCCGGTGCCTGACACACCGGCAAGCACAGTGATGGGCGACCACTCAAATGTCTTCAAAGCGGTATGGAACGACTTGAGAATTCTTGGCTCGAAATGGAGACCGTAGTAGTCGCAACTAAGAGCAATCATGTCGAGCCACTCCGATTCGCTTGGAGTATCGGTAGCGACCGGGATGATCTTATTGAGTGGAACTTTCGGAAGTTCAATCTCGCGGTGCCGTTCTTCGGCTGCCGCACGAGTGGCATATGCGCCACGTAGGCGAGTCAACTCGGCGACGGCTTCATTTGCCGCTGACTCAAAAATTGTCGCACGTTGATCGAGCGACTTATTTTCGGCCTCAAGATTGCTGTTCTTGAGTTTGAGTTCGCTCGACTGTGCTGCCAAGAGTTCGTTTTGTTGTAGACGAACCGTTAACTCATCAACTCGATTCTGGAGCGATTGTCTGTCGCGCTCAAGTAACTTCATTTGCTCGCGAATCTCTTCCGAAGGTCGCGAGGCGAGTTCTTCGCGCTGTCGACTAATTTGGTCGTTCAGAGTCTTCAACTCAGAGATAACCGCGGCGGGCTCACGGCCACCTAACTGCTGTTGTAGATGCTTGAAACCCGCAACGAGATCGTCTTGCGAGCGAATTCCATCTCGTAGGCGATCACATTCGTCGACCGCATTTTGAAGTCGAACCTTAAAGGACTCACGCTCTTCGGCGATAAGTGTCGAGACCTCAGCATCGAGGTTGTCACGACGGTGTTGTAATTGTTGGTGCACTCTCTCCGAACGAACCTCAAGATCACGTTCGTTCTCCTCAAGTTCTAGACGACGACCTTCTAGTTCGCTTTGTATCGCTGCTAAGGCGCCCTTTTGACGCTCTAATTCATCAGCTTGTTGCCGCAGTGCGTCAGCCTGATGCGTTCGCTGGCTTTCCCATTCAGTGCGATCACTTTCGGCATTCGCGCGGACTCTTTCCCGTTCAGCAGCCTCTTCCCGTGAGAGTTCAGCCAAGCGTGTTGCACGAACTCCAGAGAGGTCCCTCTCAAGATCGGCAAGGGCCTGTGAGCGTCGATCGGCAAGTTCGCGGTCGAGGGCAGCGCGCTCATCGGCATAGCCACCATCACGTGCTTGTTCTGCGCGGAGAAGATTGGCCTCGCGCACGACAAAAGCAGCCTTTTCGATTTCAACATGGCGACGGTCTTCGACAATTGCGGCAGCTATAACTTTGAATTCGCTAAGCAAGTCAACCGAACCGGTCGCGACGGAGTTGACAGACTGCAAGTTCTGTCGAAGCGAATCGAGACCTTCTTTCAATCTCGTTTGATCTTGTTTGATTTTTTCTGAAATATCCCGGAGAACTTCGTCGGTGGGTTGCCCTGCACGAGACTTATTGCCTTTACCTTTATTGGACATCAGATAGTTCCTATTTGTCGATTTGCGCCAACGTTACAACAGTATCGGTGACCTTCTTCCCGAGACTCAGAGCCTCTGCTCGCGTCATTGGTCTCGGTACGTTCGCGTGACCTCGCAGTTCGAGCAAGTCCGCGATGAACGGAAGGAGCCTATGTAGCGAGTTCGCAATGTTCTCGAGGAGCACCTCGTCGGAAACGATCAATAGGGCAATCACCAGTGAGCCCAATGTCGGATCGTTTCCAGATAATGCGTTGCGAACCCTTTTGATCTTGACCGTCTTGAGCGCTGTAGGAAGATTCCCAAGTCCGGCTTTGACGGCTCGTTCCTCAGCGCGGGCACGAAGTTGTGAATCAGTGAGGTCAATGGACCCCCTACCTCCGAACAAATGACGAAGGGTGGCCTGCAACGCCGAACACAAGTCCGTGATGAAGACACATCCATCGTCCCCGTCGGCGCACACACCAAGGAACTGCTCCGCAGAGAGGAGTGCCTGACGTGCTTCCGCGCCAACCCTGTCAAAAACGTCGTATCCCAGATCCTGGATAAGGCGGTTGCGGGCGAGGAGTCGGAGATCGGCGCTGACCTCTGGATCGATATGTTGGCCCGTCTCCTCGAAGCGGATGGCCGGTACGAGGGCAGTCACAACCGTGCGCATCATTGCATCTGACTCAAGTTCAACGTCAGCAACTGGAGCAGCATTCTTGGCGTGAGTTTTACCTACTTTGTCAGCCCCAAGGGCGCGCAATCGTCGAACGAAATCGGGATAAAGCGGGGGAATCGCTCGAAGTGGATGGTTCGGGTCGGCATCTGCTTGGACAAGCGCAATGGCGATGACAGTTTCCATTTCGGGTTTGCGGTTGGCAAAGTCGTGAAACTTTTTGAGATCAACGGGTCGAAATCCAGTCTTGGGCTTAAGGAAGCCTATGTTTCGTGCAGCTGCTGACAGATATTGGGCATAGCCATCACCATCGAAAGTCCTCAGGATCTTGATGGCTGTTTCCGGATCGTGCGCTTCGCAAGCATGAAAGAGTGACCACTCAAGCGCTGCATAGATATCCGCACTTGTACGAAATGACTTGCCCTTTTTGGGGGTCAAGAAATTAACGAGTTCCGAAAAGAGGCGATCGCTTGGTTCTTGAGCAAAGTCTGGCTTGGCTTGTTGTGGCTTTGGAATCTGCGGGAGAAGGTTTGATGTCCACGTCGTCATCCAATCTTGAGTCGATGTGTCGTTGACAAGAGTCTCGTTCAGAACCCGCTCGAGTATGGGGGAGTAACCGAAACCAAATGGGTCTGCGATGCGAAAATCGCCGTCGTATCCGAGTATCACAACCTGGCAATTGAGATGATGTTCCTCAGGATCGTTTCCGACTCGGACCTCTTGGAGTGTGGGGACCTTGATGTTGCGAGCGTGAGTTCTTGCGCGCTTTCGCATGGCTGAGACGGCATCAATTACTTCCTGAGCAGAAGGTGGGCCCATTCGTTGGATTTCGCGATCTGAACGCAGTAGATGGTCATAGCGTTTGTCAGTCGTTCTGAGAACAGACTCATCGTCAAAAACGTAAATGAAAGGGAGCAAGTTGCCCCCAATACGTTCTCGAAAGACAACTGCCGAACCGTAAACCTCCTCGATTGGTGCGACGGATTGGCCGCTCCTATTTCGAAGGACCACGTTGTTTTCGTCGACGAGGGACATCTCTTGCAACTTCAACAGAATGCTCCGAATCAAACCCTCGGGTATGCATGTCTCTGCTGCAATGGTTTTCTCGTTTACGTTGCCGAGGGCATCAAGGATGTCGAGGACCACGCGTTCGAAGGGATTCAGTTTGTGACCGGCACGTTGGCGGCTGCGCGGAAGAGTGATTCGGTAGGCATGCACCGGCCAGAAGAGTTGAGCCGGACGCCCGATTGCCCCACGGACCGCATCGATACGTCCGAAGTCGAGAGGTCTGATTGCCACGGTTTCTCAATCAGTATCTCGAAGTCATTCGATGGAACTCAACGAGTCCGGGAATGAATTCAGTAGCCAGTGGATGTGCAACAAGAGCTGAATCGCCAACTGCGACGAGTAGTCGCTTTTGACGACTCATCGAAACGTTGAGTCTGTTGGAGAGGCAAAGGTGCCCGAAGACAGACATGGCCTCGTCGGCTCGGTTGGTCGAGTTCGATCGATTGCTGGGGCGGGCAGTGCGTACGATCGATAGAAACACGACGTCGAATTCCATGCCTTGAAATCTGTCGACGGTGCCGACTCGAATTCGCCTGTCATCGATCACGCCTTGACCCAGTCTTCTTTCAAGCGTGGCTCGCAATTCATCTTCTTGGGCCTTGTAGAAGGATATAATTCCGTAAGTGAGGTCTTGACCCTCGGGTGACTGTATCCATTGCTCAAGTTGTCGCACGATCACGTCGACTTCCGCCTGGCGACTGTAACTATGACCGTGGTCTGGCCTTTGGGTCGGGCCCGCGTTGGTCGGGACATCGAGCCAGAGTGCGGGCTGATTTCTTGTCCCTGGCAAGTTATGCGCGAAAGCCTCGGCAGGGAGAGCCGATCCGAACCGCTCGACGATGTCGTTTCGCTCGTAAAAGACTCGACTGATGAAGTCGCCCAACACGGGGTGCATGCGAAATTGTTTGTCGAGAGTTACTCGTCGTTGGATGCCGTCACGTTCCTCGAGGGTCTTCAAGCGATCTGAAAAAAGATGTTCAAACATCGACTTTTGTAGCCACCCATGTTCGCCTAGCCCGAGATTGCCAGCCTCCATTTCGTCCTCGATTTTCTTCTCAATCATGTGTGGGAGTTGGCGATGATCCCCGACGAGGATGATCTTCTTGCCCTGGGCCAGCGCAATCATCAGGTCGGGAGGGGCAACGCGGGCCGCCTCGTCAACGATGACGTACTCGTACTGGAGCAGGGTGTCTTCTTGGCCAGATTGCGAACCGTCGAGTTTCTTGCGATTCCGCAGTTCACCACTGACACTCTGTTGAACTGTCGCCGAAAACGCAAAACTGTAGGTCGATACAGCGTCGACCATTCCTTTTGGATCGTTCTCAAGCTCCGACAAAAACCCGGCAAGAGCGGCAATCTTGCGGTCGATCGCCGAAAGCCCCTTTTCGTGCAGACTTTGGATCGCCGCGGTGGCGATCTCGATCACCTCGTCGTTGTGTTTTTCTACGCGAAAAACTGGCGGGGCGGCGAGTTGACGAAGAAGCGATCTTTTGAGGTCAGCGAGTTCCTGAAGAAATGGCGGGATACCGCGATCGATCGACCAAGACGAGGCACGACGCAGTAACTGAGTCTGAGAATCACTCAGAATTTCGATGAGGTCGACCAAGGCCGCTGCAGATCGTTCCGGTCCATCGTCGGCAAAACTCTCACTTCGTGTGCGTAGTTGACGGACGGCTGGGAGAAAGTGATCCTGCTCGGAGTCGAGAAGTGCTCGTGTCGAGAGTTGCTGTAAGAGAGCCAGGATCCTTGAGGCAAGATCAACGTCAATGGCGTCGGAGCCAAGAGTTGACAGGCGACGCATGAGTGTCATGCCAAGTCTTTGGGATGGCATGCGCAGATACTGAGCGTACAAATCTTGGACTTCACGCTCTTCTTCATGTCGCGCAATTTGAGGGTTTTGTTCGCGAAGTCGAACAGCGATGTCGTGGCACCATTCGGAGAGATTTGATTCGAAGGCTCTCTTATCAGCGTCATTCGAACCGGAGCGTTCACCAAACTTGGGTACGGGTAGGCCGTTGAGAGAGATTCTGTCGATCAGGTTCTCTACTGCGTCGTGCTGAAAACCCGTGAGGAGAATCTCGCCGGCCCGAATGACACCATCGTTCGTGGACAGTTCGTTCAGCCGCTCGAGAATCGCGGCGATCACAGTCGTCTTGCCTGTTCCCGGCGGACCTTGAATTAAAGCGATGTCAGGGGTATTCAGTGCGACTTCAATCGCTCTCTCTTGCATCGGTGTCGGAGGATTGCGAAAAACCTTCTCACGAACGAACGCCGAGAGCGGCTTCACTTTCTGTGGCGACCGGAGCGACGTCGGCTGACCTCCGTCTTCGATCAAGAGACCGAGTTCCGGATTGGCAGTCCGTCCCTGAAGGACTGCATCTCTGGCTTCCAGCCGGCGCTTAATCTGAGCGCTCTGGCCCCTCGTTGCGAGCACGAGTCTTCCTTCCGTGGGGAGCATTTCTGCTCGAAGTCGCAACGTCTTTGTCTCTCGGTTCCAGTCGTCAACTGGCAATCGATCGAAACTCGTCTGGCTCTGGATGCCAAGCGCGAGTTTCGCTCTCTCGGTGCGCCGGATTTCGGTACAAAAATCGACAAAGGTCATCTCTGAATCGACCAAATGACTCGGGATTTCGTCGACGCAGGAAAGTTCGTCACCGCGATCCATTTTTCCAAGCCGTTCAAGTGCTACCTCACTTGCATCTTTGACGCGGACGGAGACGGTCTTCTTTTGCTGCGAGTCAGCAACCGAATATGTGATGACGCCAAACGCTCGAACGTCTTTAAGAAAACTCTCGCCTTCGAGATTGAGATACTCATCCCAGCGACGCATGTAACTCGATCGGTCGGTCGCAAGGTGTTCAAGTTGCGCCCGCGCAAGAAGTTTGACTTGCCCGGTTCGTGTCCAGTCGGTGAAGCGGAGTGTTCCGCGTGCGAGGCGCACTGATCCGTCTGTAACACCACGCTTCTTTGTGAGCTTGGAGATAACAAATACCTCCGGACCACCTTCGAGCGACTTCAATGTGGCAATGAATCGAATTGTCCGTCCAACGATGCAAAACGAGTCAGAAACACTCGCTCTTAAGTCTGGTCGATCAATCGACTCGACTTCTTCTTCGATCGCGGGTCCCGCGCTCAACTGAAAGAACGATTCTCCTCCGACGGTGATCATGCACTCGTCTGCAAGCCATTGCTGGATATCGCGGCGTGCAAATTGTCCAAAGTTGTCGGATTGTTGTTCGACATATTCGTCGACGCCGATTTCCAGTTCGTCCCAGTCGAGGATCGCGCCGGGAAAGAATGCGATCTTGAGTTCGGCACTTCCGTCTGCGGCCGGATCAGCTAGTTCGGCAAGTAGCGCGCGGCCCAATCCCAAAAGTTGGTTGAGTTGTCTCACTTTCTTCAGTTCGATGGGAGAGACCGGCACGATGGCTGTCGCGAGCGCAAGGTCGAACACGTTCGGATGGGCACTCGGCACGATTGCGGTGACGCACGGCGACGTCGACCCCTCAAAATGCACGTCTAATTGCGCGCCGTTGGTGGGCTTGATGCGAAGACGAATTGTCTCCGCCGAGAGATTCTCGAATTTCATCGTGACCCCCGTGTGACGCGAACTTCGAGCGAGGATGGGAGCGGGTTGGTACCCCTCACATGCGTAGCCGATGACGAGTCGGCGTCGACTATCGCTTCGAAACGTGTCTCTGTGTTGCGCTCAAGAGAAAAGGAAGTGAATAACCGGTCCGGAAGTTCGATCGGTACCCCAAACTTCTGGACGACGAGATGCCATTCATCGGTGGCAAGAATCGCAAAGTCGGGGTGATCGGTGTCGCAGTATGGACAAGTCGACCTATCTACGAAGTAGCTCATGGAACACGATGGACAGACGATCGATTGGTCGTGCGCTCTTGCGAATTCAAGTGCCCAAAGAGCCATGGCGGGACGCCTCCATGGCTGTAGTCGCCCTGCTACGAACGCCTCACGGAAGAGGTTGTTGATCGGAGACGTGAAAATCAGTGGCCGCGGAAGGCCGCCAACCGCTTGGTTTGAGTCGTCGTTTTCATCGTCAATGAACGACAGGAAGCCGGAAAAGGCCTGTGTGTAAAGGTCTTCGACACCCCCGTTGCTCGGCGAATCCACTTCCCAGTTGCCGTCATCATCGGACGACAGAACCTTCGCGCCGACGAATGGATGCAGTAGCGAGAGGGTTTCGAATGCCATCACTGCAAATGACCACACATCGCTTCGCATTCGGGAACGATCGAGACCTTGCACGACTTCAGGAGCACCGTATTGCGGCGTGTAAACGGATGCGCCCGCTTCAGCCATTTCGAAACGAAGGTTGTCTGCGTCGATGAGCCAGACGTCCCCGGAGTCGTCTTCGCTCATGAAGCAGTTATTGGGCGACACATCGCAATAGACAAGTCCACCTGCGTGAAGCCGAGCGAGAATGGAAGCGAGTTGGGATAGCGCGCCCAGTCGACGCTTCGTCGAACCTGACCTTGAGTAGTGGAACAACGAGAGGGCGGCCCACTGGTCTTCGATGCCGGCCAACCAGTCGGGCCGTCTTTCGCCGCCGAGGCGTTGCCGTTCTGCTCCATTCAAAGCAAACGCGCTAAACGGCACCATTTCGTTCAGCAGTTTCATGACATAGCCCGGTTCGTCTCGAAGTACAGCCACTGGCAGAGAAATTGGAATGCGAGGTGGCAGCGGGAGGTATCGAATGTTGCGATACCGGTCGTCGAGTTGTGATTCCGCATCAACCTCACCCGAGGCGTTCAACGGCTGTTTGATCGCAATGTCGGGGTCAGTCGTTCGATAAACAACGCCTTGTCCACCTCGCGCGACTTCGCCTACGAGTCGGTGTCGGTAGCCGTACTGGTCCGCAATTCCATCAGTTCTCGAAAAGCTGAGTTCAGTCATCGCTGTCCTCGGTGGCATAGAGACAGGCGAGAGTCTTATCGTCGGAGTGCTTTGGGACAGGCCATTCAGTGAGCATCGTGCGAAGTCGGCGAGCTGCAGTCACGCGCGCGAAGTTGTCGTACGCAGCGATGAAATCGGTCATAAAACCTTTGACATCCTCGAGATCGTCAGCGACCCCGTCACTGCAAAGTATGACCGCACGGCATTCGGCCTCGTCGACGTCGACGAGTTTCCACTTGTCCGGCGCCGCTGGCTCGGTCAATGCAGCCGTCATGTTTGAAAAGGATGCACGCTTGTCGTCTTCGAGCAAGACAACAGCACCTGTCTTTTTCACTACCGCGATGCACCCATCACCAAGAATTCCAAGGCGGAGCAGTCCGTCGCCGAGCCGAAAAGCAAACAGGCAGGTCGCAGATGCTTCGTGGTGCGCGAACGGTGCAATTTCGTCAAGCCAGTTCATTGTGATGGCTTCGGGAAGACGGAGCGAGTCACGAGGTTCGCTAGTTTTTGCGAAGAGTCGCACTGACCGTTCGACGGCACGACATGCCGCACTACTCCCAAGATGAGAGAGTGCCTTTGAGCCAAGTCCGTCGGAGACAACAATGCCGTCACCCCACGTCTGATGAAACGCGAGCCACGCATCTTGATTGGGTTTGAACGTCGCGAGATGACCAGGGCCCACAACGCTCGCGCCAAAACTCTTCCAGCATGATGTCGTGGTCGTCATGACGCTGGCCATCCTGAGAGGAGAGAGAGAACTTCCTCAGACGTGAAAACGTCGGCACCTCGCAGGCTCATGTTGGCGTCGAGCCCCGTCTTCAGAATCCGGAGAACCTCGGGACCGACCTTCTCGCGAAGGCTCCGAATAGTGGAGAGGCTGCTCGACGACCAGAAGCCATCAGTAATAAGGACAAATGACTCACCGCTATGGGCGTCAACAAATGCAACAAGGGCGTCACCGCTCGCGGCGCCTCGACATTCCAGAAGCTCTTCCGGAAACTCTTCATCTCGATTCCAAGCGCACGGGCGGATGTCGTCGGACCAGGCGGCTAAACGCAGTTCGACGTCTTCTTCGTATTCAAACCGGAAATACTGCTCGATCTGTCGGACGAGTCCTCGTGTGATAAGACGTTTTCCGCCCTCGACCATGCTTCCCGACGTGTCGCAGGCAAGCCACAGGGAAGCCATCACCAATAGGTGTCTTCCTCTGGCGGCACGGGCTTCGGGTCATTCGACCCAACTTCCGCAGGGGCCGGGTTGGTTCCGTTTCGGACCGGCGGCGTCAAGGTTGCATCTTTCGGGATCATGTCTGGATTCGCCGACAAACTGCGACTCACAACGGACATTGTCACGTACCTAAAGAACTCGGGAATCCGATCTGCCTCGTGCGCTTCGAAGACCTTGTGCTCGGTGTCTTTGACGAACGCATCAAGCGTGGATCGACCCTGTCCACTGATGGCCTCAGGTCCGATTGCAAGTGCCATGCGATCGCACTTCGAAGAACGCCCGGTTGCGACGAAGTCCTTGAGTTTCTTCTGCCATGAATCGGTTGGCATGCCATCGGATGCCAAGACGACGAGTGGACGAAAAGCACGCGAGGGAGTGCGCCCACGGTCCTCGATCAGCGTCTTCGCAAGATCGATGGCTGCGCCGAGAGGTGTCCCACCATTCGCTTGTAAATCGCGATACATAAAGGCAGACGCGCGAACGGGTTGATGATCGAGAGTTGCGGTTTCTCCGAAGGAAATCGTGGACAACAGGAATTCTGTATTCTTCGATTCCTCCTTTACGAGGGTGCCGAGCATGCGTTTGACGGCTTGGTTGAGCGAGTGAATCTTTGCGCCGGTCATTGAGCCTGATCGGTCGAGCATCAAGATGATGGGGAGCGGCTTTGCTTTCTGTGCCGTGAATGTTTTCGGATCAAATTGCGACACGGTCGTACGGCTCCCTCATCGATGTTCAACCGAAAGAACCCTAGTGGTCAGTTATCAAGGGTCCTTTTTGACACAATTTCGCAAAGAGGACCCCGGTGATTGGGGTTGGCACCCTTAGAACCAGCCAATCCGACCGGTTGGCCCCTTGTGACGCTTGCCCTGGGGCACCTGAAATCACACCCAGGTTGTTTCCATCCCCCAAAGCCCCTTTTAGACTTGTCAAGGGTGGCTGGACGGCCAGCAACTAGGCTGAACATGACGGGACAGTTACAGACGTGAGCAAAGTCATTCTTCTCCTCGTGGGAGCGATGTGGTGCGCAGTTCTGCTGCCGCCTCTCTTCCGCGCCAAGTTCGACCGGCCACAGTCGTCGGTCGACGTCTTCCGTCGCCAACTCACCACCCTCCAGCAAGGCGCCTACGCACCCCGCCCACAGCCCGGCTATCGCCCCGCCGCCCCCAACTACCGCCGCCCCGTGCAGGCCGGCTACCCGATGCGCCAAATGGCCCGCCCCTTCGCACCCGCCACCCCGGCCCAGCGCCGCGCACCCATCGTGCCCCAGCCCGGCATGCGCACGCACCACACCACCTCGCATGGCATTCCGCGCCCCGCCACCAACCTCTACGGAATCCCACAGCGCGAACTTGTCCGTCGCCGCCGCCAAAACATCTTCAACGCCCTTCTCGGCATCAACATCGGCTCGCTCTTCCTTGCCTTCACCACCGGCTCGACCCTCATGATCTGGGTCTTTGCGATCGCGTTCCTCTCTTTCATTGGCTACTGCTACGTGCTCGCCCAACTGCGCGCCCAGCAAGCCAACCGCCGCCACGCGCGCCCGTATTACCGCGCCGCCTAATTGCGCTTCTTGCCCCACAGGCGACGTCCGTAGCGCTCGGCGAACATGGCCGGGTGTGTGCCTCCGGTTTGCCCGTGGCCGTCTCGAGGTCAAGATAGCCAATCGGTCCGTTCGACCAGACCTCCCCAGTTTGTGCTGAACCTGGGTCTGGACATCGTCCCTAATCCTCGGCCACGATAGGTCCATTGGGGGGCCGGTGGAGAGCAAAGAATCGTTGCGGTATTTCCGCGAATCGACGTCGAACACAGATCGTGTACTCGAGATCTTGGAGATCAACGAGGCAATTGCAGAAGTGCTCTTCATTCCCGCAAATGCAGGACAACCCGTCCATCTCGATCTTGAGGAAGACGCCTTAGAGCAACTTGCGCAATGGCGTGGCGGAACCCCTGACGGATTTATCCGGATGTTGTTTGATGCAGTCTGTTCGGTGCCGCTCGCGTCGGGCCCGAAGGCAGTCTTCGATGAGTTTGCTGTGGCGACGAAACGTTGGAAGGCGTTGAAGGACACCCGACTGGGAATGGGCCTTGAGGTTCCGCCCGCACTTGCGTTGCTTGCATGCCTCGCCTATGCCGCAGAGCAAATGCGGCATTCGGAAAAGTTGACCGCGGCGAACTATTACCAACGACTCCACGAATCTGTGGGTATTGAATCCTGGGACTCCAAAGATTTGCAGAAGGCCTACAGAAAAGTTGCCGTTGATCTGTGGTCGAGTCTCAGAGAATGGCTCGATGCTTGGGAAGATGAGCGCGGACAATGCACGGTCATCTTTCCGACAGAGGAGAAAGAGGGCAATTGGGCGATTCAGATGCCAATTTCGCAGGCACTGCTGCGTGAGGCTGACCGCGAGAACCTCTACGTGCTTTTCTACGGAAAGGGACTTGACCCCGGAATCGCGTTGCCCGATGAGATGATGCGGCTATTTCTCGGTGAGTGGTGCTTGACCTATGGGACAAGTCATCTGGCCGCTATGTGGAAGAGCCCTGAATACCGAGAGTCTGTTCTGTATTCAGCGCAGCGCGCGTTGCTGTCGTGGTCGGGGCCGCAGGTAGATGGTGAAAACGAGCAGTCTGCTCGCATCGTCTCGCAAGTTGAACTTACGGTGACCATTAATAACTTTACACGTCGCTTCGACTTGGGAATTGAGATTCGAGTACCAAGTCATTCGCTTCCGGACGCCATCGACATCCGAATGGATGATGAGTCGCTCTTCAGGAGCGAAGTCCAGCCTGCGGGACCGCGAACCGTTCGCCTTCTCGATCGAGGTGCTTTCGACCCAGAGTCGCTTATCTCTGGAATCCTCCGAGTTTCCAACGAGTCCATCAACCTCGTCGGTATGCGGCGGCCACGCGCGGTAGTTCCCTTCATCAAGTCGAGTTATGGCGGTTCTTACACCGAGAGGAATCTCATTTCACTCGGGGCTCGTCATGGATTGTTGGTGAAGCGGGGCGGTCCTCCAGGAAAAGAAAATGTTGAGACTGTCGTCAACGTGCTTGAGAAAACTGCGCGTGCAGGCTGGAAAATTCTGGAGTCGGGCGACCTGAATGGCCTTCCTGAAGGTTGGGTCTTTATTGAGAATGTCGAACTTCTGACGTTTCCCGACCCGAATGACCTGACTCCGGCACTGGAGTCACTCCTTGCGCACCCCGTCGAGTCCCTGCGCTTCGCAGAAGGTTTTCGTATTCCCGGGCAACGCGAACGCTGGCTTGCCGAGTCGCCTCCGAACGTTCTGCTCGTGTTTCCCTACGACTGCGAAGCTTCAATTCGCGTTCGTGACATTCATGGTGTCGTCGTGGGGGAGTCGCGGAGCGGAGACGGAGTTGCGGTCGCCAACGTCTCAGCAATGAGTCTTAGTCCCGGGGTCTATCGCGTAGAGGGGCTTTCCAATGGGCAGGTGCGGTTGACGTCGTCCCTCTACCTCGTAACGTCGGCAACGCCTAGTTTCGCCGTCCTTGACCAATCACGGACTATGGAGCACGATCTTTCTCGTCCCTACGGAGTTCTGGCGGCGACACCAAGCGGCGAAGTATCCGATCAAACCGACAGAATTCGAGGGCTCGACCTAACGAACCTAGGTGTAGGTCGTGTCGGGGCCGCCATTGATGAAATAGAGATCCCGGTCACGCGACCTTGGTCTCCTGCGAATGTCGAGATACACGACGAAGTTCTGCCGTTGCGAAGGGTTGCGCCAAGCATTGACGACCCGTGTGCCAATGGAGCCCATCACTGGATGCTCGAAACAGCGGGCAAAGGACCTGCGCCAAAATTCGTTCCCGGATACTGCAAGCACTGCCTCATTGTGAGGCGCCAGCACGGCCGCCCGGTACTCAAGGCTGAACTTCGTGGCCAAAAGGCTTCGACTATCGATCCATCGCCCGTGGCTGAAAGGCCGCTGTCGCCGGAGGTCGTCAAGAGCGTGCCGGCGATTGAGGCACGAGAAGTGGGTTTATGGGACCGAGCATTTGAGGCACTGTGTTATATGCGAGCGGGTAGTGCCAACGACTTGACGAATGTTGCTGCGCAAATCGCAGCAAGTTCGATAGCAGTTGACAGATTGGTGCGAAGTCTCAGTGCACTTGGACATCTTGACGTGAGCCTGAATGGCCGATGCCGGCCGGCGGCATGGTCAATCAGCCCGCCGGTTCTTGTTGAAATCACCGAGAGGCAAGGTTTCCTCGCGGGCTATCGAAATTCGAACTTGGTGAGCGATATTGAAGATCGAGTGGTTGAGTCTGGCGGTTCGCTATCGCGGTACCAGCAAGAGTCTGCCCCCGTGGCAATCATCATCACCGTGCCTCCTGGAGTCTCTCTCGACGAAGTCGTGGTTGGGATCGAGGATTCGCTGACAAAGACTCCAGTAAGGATCCAAAGAAATGCTTCGGCGCAACTTCTTGCGGCGTTGCCTCCGATATCCGAGATCATTCTCGATTCCCCGGAGTCACCCCTCCCCGCCTTCCAACAAATCAAGAAGTGGGACGGCAACGTCGCAACCTGGGTGCCTGTTTCGAACGGACTCTCAGCGGGTGCATATCAAAACATTGGGAATGGGTACGTCTACACATTCAATGAGAATGACCTTGACCCTGGCGACTCAACGCATGTGTCCACAGCTGCGGCTGTTAAGCATGCAGAGTCGCGTCTCAGGGGGGTACCACTGATGTTCTATGTTCAGGAGCACGACACGCTGTGTTTGCGCTTGGGGGCAGAGTTGCCCGGCCTCTTGGCTCGTGCTGCGGTGGCGTACTCCGGGCGTTTGCCAGTCGAAGATGAAAAAGAACATCTCGTGAAATACCACCAAATTGATATCCAGACAGCCCGCTCAATCTTTCAACTCTTGAAGAACTAGGACCATGACTACAGCGCACCCGATGTCAGTGTTGGAGGAGCTCCGCGACGCCTATCTGCGATATGTCGACACGATGTACTGGCTGAGGTACCCCGATCTGATGCGTGAAAGGCGGGAATTACTTTCACAGCCGGGATGTCTGTTTACAGAACTTCACCTTGAGCCTATTGCTCAATACGATCCGACGATTGAATTGCTGCCGTACGCGGCGATACACGGTGTCCCCCAAGAGGCTGCGACGATCGTCGGCGAAGCACTTTTCAGGCGCTTCACTCCCGCCGATAAGCCGATCATGCTTCGGCAACATCAGGCAGAGTCCCTCGCAGCGAATTTCGTCCCAGGAAACGGTCCAGGAAGAAACGTCGTTGTTACGTCCGGAACTGGGTCCGGCAAAACGGAGTCATTCCTGCTTCCAATCCTTTCGAGAATTGTCGCAGAAAGCATCCGGGACGGGTGGTCCGTCGATGAAACCGCACATCAGTGGTGGACGCAGGCGCACAAAGACTGGAGGCCGATGCGCTTCGCTAGCAGGCGTACGGCCGCGGTGAGAACGATGATTCTTTATCCTACGAATGCGCTTGTCGAGGACCAGATCGTTCGCTTGAGGCAGGCGATTGGAGCCATACGCGAGGGCGGCGCAGCCCAGATTTGGTTCGGGCGATACACGGGGAACTCGTCGGGTTCGATTCGAGAGGACAAAGACGGCGACATCGCGGGGTGGACGAAAGAACAGCACCTCGAGTACTCAAACGAAATGCTCGAACTCTGTGCGACATATGACGAGATGGTGCAACAAGGGGTCGACGCTGCAACGCTGGCGCAGTTTGGCGATCCACGTCGTGGGGAACTTGTCATGCGCCGTGACATGTACGAGACCCCGCCAGACATACTCGTCACCAACTATTCGATGCTCAACGTCATGATGATGCGAAAAGTTGAGGAAAAGATCTTTGATGACACTCGAGAGTGGCTCGAGAGCAACCCGGAAAATGTTTTCAATTTGGTCATTGACGAACTTCATCTTTATCGCGGTACGCAGGGCAGCGAAGTTGCGATGATTGTCCGTAACTTGCTTCGAAGGCTTAATCTCGCCGAAGATTCGCCGCAATTGCGCTGCATCGGTACAAGTGCATCGCTCAGTCCGCAGGGCGGTGAACAATATCTCCAAGAGTTCTTCGGCGTTGATAAATCGTCATTCGTCATTCGGCCGGGCGCGCCACGAGACGTTGGTCCTCCGCACGTTCTTTCGGCTCACGAATTCGCGGTAGTAGTCCAACTCTCTGGAGAAGAACGAACGAAACATCTCGCGGATCTGCGGTCCAAATATGACATTGCGAGCATGGTCGCAGCGGTTTCGAAGAACGAGTCGGGTGCCCTCATCGCAAGACCGATCTCGGAAATAGCGGCAGATTTGTTCGATACCTCGAATGATCAGTTGGCTGCTATGGAGGTTGCACTTGAAGCCCTGGCAACCTCGAACGAGCGCACCACGATACCGATGAGGTCACACATGTTCGTGCGTGGCATCCGCGGAATGTGGGCATGTTCGAATCCCGACTGCTCCGAAGTGTCACATCGTGAGCAGTCGATCCCGATCGGTAAGCTTTTCACGACACCTCAACCCCATTGCGCGTGCGGCGCAAGGGTCCTCGAGTTGCTGTATTGCTTTGTGTGTGGAGAAGTTTCCCTGGGCGGTTTTGTAGTTGATGTCGAAGGTGACCGTCTGCTGCAAGGGAATCCGCCTTCGGTCTCAACCGATGGCATCCCCCTGGCCAATCGGCGTGACTATGACAGTTTTGTGTGGTACTCGCCCTTTGCTGAGTTGGGCAACGTCGATGATCGTTGGTCCCATGAAAAAGTTGAATTCGGATTCTCTGCAGCGACCTATGAGCCATTGAAAGGACACCTAGCGCTTGGTGGGGGGTCGGCGACCGGAATTGTTCTCGTCTACAAGGGGAATCCGCCAAGCGATGGGAAAATTCCCGCGCTTCCCGATCAGTGCCCGAGGTGTAGCCAGCGCACGGGGACAAACAGAAACCCCAAAACGTTTTTTTCGCCCTCGGTACGAAGCGCGATTCGCGCACATACCGGTGGTGCCGATGCGGGTACCCAAGTCTTCACGTCTCAGCTTGTCCGGAGTCTCGGGGATTCGCCACAAGCGCGCAAGACAATCGTATTTTCCGATAGTCGCGACAATGCGGCTGAGGCCGCTGCCAACCTGGAAAGCGGCCACTTCAACGATCTGATTCGCCAGTTAGTGATCGCCCAAATGGAGAGTCGTCCAAACCTCGTTGACTCTCTGAAGAAGGCACCTACTGACTGGACTCAGGTCGAGTCGGAGGCGCTACAGAAAATTGCTGGACCTAAATTCGAAATTCTTAAAGCCTTCCTAATGCTTCGCGAGCAACTGAATGCCGAACAACGGGAGCAATTGGCAGAATTTGAAGCCGCTGTTGCAGGAGATGCCGGTCACATGCCCTGGGCTGGGCTTGTTGACGAACTGATTATGCGTCTCGTCGGGCTCGGCGTGCCTCCGTTCGGGATTGTCCAGACGCTCAAGAAATTGACCGACGGCCAAACAGATTGGTTCCGCGCCTACGAGCCACCTGCGGGATTCGAGAACGCATGGGACTACATGCCAAATCAGCAGCAGAGCATTCGCGATCACCGCATGCACGCTGCCGAAAACCTGGCCGACACGATCTTTGCGGGTAGTGGTCGCGGGATTGAGTCAATCGGATTGGGTTGGGTTTCGTCCGCCTCGATAGTGACCACCCCGCTCGAGATTGAAGGTCTCAGTGCTTCCAGCAGCAAGGAAGTGTTGGATTCGGTCATTCGGATTCTGGGGACTAAGGGCCGCTACAACAAGACTCGTCCGACGAGCGACGGCAAGGTATGCCCCCGAGCCGTTCGGCAATATCTCGACGCAGTGACCCGTCGTCATGGCCTCGCTACTGATCTCGAAGCGCAGGTGGGTCGTTATCTCGTTGAAAGGAACATTGCGAAGGATTGGTTTCTCGTCACCAGCAGCAAGGACTCGAGCCTTGTGGTCCAGTTGGCTGGGAGTCAGATTTGGCAGTGCGGAAAGTGCAGCGAGATTCACCTGCACGAGTCAGCAGACGTCTGTGTTATCTGCCACTCAACGAATCTCGAGGCCGGCCCAGTTACGGAATTGGAAACTGAGTCGTACTACGGATGGCTAGCGCAGCACGAGCCTCGCCGACTGCGATCAGAGGAACTCACCGGACAGACACGTCCGCTGAAGACCCAACGCGATCGGCAGAGGTGGTTCATCGGCGGAAATGCCCTGAAGAAGGCACCCACTGAAAATCCGCTCACGACGCCGATCGACGTTTTGTCGGTTACGACGACAATGGAGGTGGGTATTGACATCGGCAGCCTCCAGTCAGTTGTGATGGCAAATATGCCGCCAAACAGATTCAATTATCAGCAGCGTGTGGGTCGCGCCGGTCGCGCCGGTCAGCCTTTCTCGTATGCCCTCACCTTCTGTCGAGACCGTACGCACGACGATTTCTATTTCGCAGAGCCGAAGCGAATGACTGCAGGGGTCCCGACACAGCCCGAACTTGATCTACAACGCGAACGAATCGTTCATCGTGTCATCAACGCCGAGATCCTTCGGTGTGCGTTCAGCGATATGGGTGTGCGGCCGGTCTGGACTGGGGCAAGCACACACGGAACGTTTGGGAGAACAGAAGAGTGGCCGATGTTCCGACAGCAAGTCATTAACTATCTCGCTGATCAAGGCAACGTCGATGAGATCGTGAATATTGTGCGGCGACTTGGAGTATTCACAATTGTCGGCGAACGCGATCTACAGTCCGAGACAACTCTGATCGCTGGGAGGATCGTCGACAGTATCGATCGTGCGATCAAGAATCCACTGCTTGGGCATGCAGAACTCTCTGAGTTGTGTGCCGCGGCCGGTGTTCTTCCGATGTTCGGATTCCCGACGAGAGATCGTCCGCTCTACATGAAGCCGGCTTTTGCGACTAAGGGGTTCAAAGCCAGTGAGGACCCGGTCGTTTCATCTCGTTCACTCGACCAAGCAATAACCATGTTTGCGCCCGGTTCGCGGGTGGTCAGAGACAAAGTTGACCACTTCCCGATTGGTTTCGCTCACTGGGTTGAACGGAAAGGAAAGAAAGTCGCCGAGAATCCACTGGGTACGCCCCTCGTTCTCGCTCGCTGTAGGGATTGCTCTGTTGTCCTGGCAACCGACCTGACAACAGGAGGGGATGTTGGCAGCGTTGCCGGTCTTGCCTTCCAGGCGACGTGCCCGGGCTGTGGACGGCCGCTGGAGGAGTTCGATGCCTATCAGCCAAAGGGTTTCCGGACGGACTACGTCGAGCGCGACTACGACAACAGCATTGACGCCTTTGTGGGGTTCCCGACGGCATCGCTTGCGCGAGTGCCGACCGGTGCGAAGTCACTCATGGTTGGGGCCCTTTCGGTCGAGCTTCTTGAGGAAAACCAGATTGTTTCTATGAATGACAATCGAGGTCTCTTCTACAACGGCGTAGACGATGGGGGAACAGTCGTCGTTATTGACAAAGAGCCGTATCACGAAGAACTACAGACTGCGATCGAGAACAAATATGCGGGAAAGAGCAAACGACCACAAAAGCCATTCGCAATTGTCGACATTCTGACGACAGATGTTCTCGTCCTTACCCCTGATTCAGTGGCCATTCCGGGTGGAATTGTTGCTACCAATTCAGCGATTATGCCGGCTGGTCTGCCTGCGATCACGTCGTTTGTTCAAATGTTGATCCGAGCGTGCAAGGACCATCTGCAGATTGATTCTTCGGAACTCAGAATGGGCCTCCAACCGTTTACAACACCGAACGGTGTGTCCCAGCGGATCTTCATAGCGGATGCACTCGAAAACGGGTCGGGATACGTAAAACTGATTGGGGCAGACGCCACACTCAAAGCGATCATCCACGACATGATCAACACGACTGGTCATCGTCTGTCTCAACAGCACCTCCACCCGAGTTGCGATACGAGTTGCCCCTCGTGTCTCCGAAACTACGAAAACCGGAGCGTTCACCACCTCCTTAACTGGCGCCTTGCGCTTGACGCCGCCCAACTCTTCCTAGGAGAAGAACTGACGGTGTCCCGATGGCTTGACCGTTCAAGCCGACTGGTGGACAACTTCATCAAGGGTTTCGACATGTTCAACTCGTTCTCTAAGATTGAACTCGAAAGTGGGCTCTTTGCGGTGAGCTCGAAAGACTCCAAGAAGGCAGTCGTTCTCGGCCATCCCATGTGGCGACACGACAGCATGTTCCACACACTCGAGCAAGAGGAAGCGGTCATGGCGCTTGAGGCCCAAGGGCTTACGCCCGTCATGTCCGACATCTATGTTTTGGAGACCAGTCCCTACCAAACATGGGCCAGTCTTCAGTAATCCTCTCAGGTGTCACCCCGGCGGTGACATTGCCGGAGTACTGGAGCCCGTCTCGCTTGAGCGATCTCCAGGCCTGTGGTTTGCGCGTCGCGCTGTCATTAGACAGGTCTCTCAAGCAACAGTATGAACGTGGCAATACCTATGCCGCAATGGGAGCGGCAGCACACAAACTGACGCAGATGGCGTGGTCGGGACATTTCGACAAGGCTCCCGAGCGCGACTTGAAGTCAGCCATCTCGGGCGAGTGGGATCGATTGATTGCAGACGAGTATGCTCGACTTGCAGGTGAATGGCAGCCCGCTCAGGTGCCAGCACCTCGTGACTGGCCCTTTTTTGCGAGGAGGATGGTCAAGACCGTCTCCCGCGTGGCGGAGGAGGTTCGCACCAGATTGGCACGCGGAAAGGGAGCAACCTCTGGCTCAGTTCGTATCGAGAAGATGATCGCGGACGCAGGCCGACGTCTTCGTGGAATCCCCGACCGCGTCATCTTGACCGGCGAAGGCTTCTTCGTACTCGATCTCAAGACGGGGGGTTCCGTCACTGAAGTCTCCGAGACCCATCGTCGCCAGTTGCTTCTGTATGCCCATTTGGTGAGCCAGACAACGGATGAGCCGGTCTTGGCTATTGGGGTCGTCGCTGCCGGCGGCGAGACGTTCTGGGCTGACGCATCGAAGAGCGAAGTTGAGAAAGTTGTTCAAGAAGCGATCACTGAGATCGCGGACTTTGAGGTGCGGGTCAAGCAGCGGAACTTAGGCTCTCTCGCGCAGCCATCTCCTGAAGCCTGCAGATTCTGCCCGTTTAAGAATGTCTGTCGAAGCTACTGGGAAAATGAGACCCACGAGTGGCTTGACTATCGAGGGGTGCTCGGAAACGTGGTTCGGGTCATTGACGAGCGGGCTTTCGTCATTGAGCAGATTTACCCCAGTCATGGCCGCGGACGAACCATCGGAGTCTCGAATACTCACCATGATCTGAATGTTGGGGATGTCGCATCGGTTGCGGATGGGTTCTTGAGAAATCTTGGACTTCGTGGGTCGTGGTACACGCGAACCGTGGCGCTCGATTCCAAACAAGTCGAGCAAATGCGGCCGATCTAACGAGCCAGGGCGAGTTATGAGATAACGGCACAGGTTCCGGCTTGGCGGCCAACCCGCACACGCCGTGCGTACGATGAGTCCGTGACAGGACTCGGAACGACCTCTTCCCTCGGCAGCGACTGGTCCCGGGTCCGGTGGAACAGCCTGCGATGGGATTTGGTAAACGTCCTCGAACTGTCGTCCCACCACCCTGACGACGTCCCGATGGCCGGTTGCACGAGCTCGATTGCTGCTTCGGACTCCGCGAACTCGTGGACGACCTCGGCCTGCGGCTCGACGAGCCGAAAGATCGTTGGTCGCGGGTCGAATTCCTCGAACGGTTCGAAGACTTCGAGACCACCGACATGCGTGACGCCCTCATGATGTTGTCCGATTTCTACGGTGGCCGATTGATGTCCGTCGCGAATCCATTCGACGGAATGCAGGAGATCTCGATCAACGGCTTCTACAAAGGTGTCCGCGGCGTACTGATCTCGCAGATCCTTCCCGGCAACAACGTCGATGAATCCATCACCGTGGAGACCTACCTCACACGCGAAGAACCCACCAGCACCGACCACGACGAAGTCGCACAGATCTTCGACTTCCTCGGCCGCGTCGTCTCAACCGAAGACCTCCCCACTTCCCACGCCCAACAACGCGCCCTTTCCACCGGCATGCTCACCTCAATCCGCCTCGGCCGCAACGAAGGCGGCCTCCAGCAATTCCACCGCTGGACCGACACCCTCCTGAACATCCCCGACACCGAACTGAACGAACTCTTCCGCAACGGAATCGACCACTAAGATAAGGCAAGAAGGAAATCCCCACGCCCTCGCCAATCGGCCCCACGTGCCGATAACGTTCCGTCCGATAAGGGGCTGTAGCTCAGTTGGCAGAGCGCTTCGTTCGCAATGAAGAGGTCAGGGGTTCAATTCCCCTCAGCTCCACTTTTGGACTCTCGAAAGAACCGATGGGGTTCTCTAGGAGCTGGTCGAAAGCGGATCGAGAAACGCTCACTCAAGCCCGTCAGCCGCTAGGCGAGCGAATCAGCCAAGGCTCGACCTTCGCGGGCGCGCAGGGCGGCGTTCACGCGCTGGCGTTCCAACACCTGTTCCAGGGTCTTCACCGA
>Ga0194123_10001970_pt1 | contig 28507 bp, 27 predicted proteins | sample TA2MahsurfametaG_5_FD_155479 | JGI IMG/M metagenome (GOLD analysis project Ga0194123, IMG submission 155479) | Freshwater microbial communities from Lake Tanganyika, Tanzania - TA2015023 Mahale A surface | ecosystem: Environmental > Aquatic > Freshwater > Lake | place: Tanzania: Lake Tanganyika... | reverse complement strand
GGCCGCGCCGCGGTGGAACTCGCAATCGCTGGACACTCGGGCTGCATGGTCTCCATTGTGCGCAACTCCGATGCACCCTACCGCTGGACCACCGGCCAGGCACCCCTCACTGAAATCGCCAGTGTGGAACGCAAGCTGCCACGTGATTTCATCACCGGGGACGGGTTCGGGATCACCGAGGCCTGCCGTCGCCAGCTGCTGCCGCTGATCGCGGGCGAGGACTATCCGCCGTTCCGGGATGGCCTGCCCGAGTACGTGCGACTGGCCAATCTGCCGGTTCCCCGCAAGCTCACCACTGCTTTCAAAGTGGCCTGATTTCTAAGAGAATCCACGCGCCCGGCCGGACAGGGGGAGGCCGGAAACGCAGCGCGGGAGTCCTCGGATTCCCGCAGTCTTCCTGACTCGAACCGGCGTCTACCCGTCACTGCACGGAGTGTGACCGCCGGTCCTGGATAACATCTAAGAGGGGTCATACATGTCCTACATGTTGGGATTCTCCGTTTTATGCGGCTTCCTGGCCATCGCCTACGGCTTGTGGTCGGTGCGCTGGATTCTGGCGCAGCCTGAAGGCAATGCGCGCATGCGCGAAATCGCCGCCGCGATTCAGCAGGGCGCTTCCGCCTACCTGAACCGCCAGTACACCACCATCGCCATCGTGGGTGTGGTGCTGTTCGCCCTGCTCTGGGTACTCCTGGACATGTTCACCGCGATTGGTTTCGCCGTTGGCGCCATCCTCTCCGGCGCCACGGGCTACATCGGCATGAACATCTCGGTGCGCTCCAACGTGCGTACCGCGCAGGCGGCGCACAACGGCATGGCCGCCGCGCTGGCGGTCGCCTTCCGGGGCGGTGCGGTCACCGGCATGCTGGTGGTGGGCTTGGGCCTGCTCGGCTGCGCCGGCTTCTACATGCTCGCGCCGCAGCTGCTGGGTGCCAACGAAGAACAGAACCTGCACGGCCTGGTTGGCCTCGCCTTCGGTGGTTCGCTCATCTCCATCTTTGCGCGACTCGGTGGCGGCATCTTCACCAAGGGCGCGGACGTGGGCGCCGACCTCGTGGGCAAGGTGGAAGCCGGTATTCCCGAGGATGACCCGCGCAACCCGGCCGTGATCGCGGACAACGTGGGCGACAACGTGGGCGACTGCGCCGGCATGGCGGCCGACCTCTTCGAGACCTATGCCGTGACCGTGGTGGCCACCATGGTGCTCGGCAGCCTGAAGTTCGGCGCCAACGCCACCATCTACCCGCTGGTACTGGGTGGCGCGTCCATCATCGCCTCCATCATCGGCACCTTCTTCGTGAAGGCGCCAGACCAGAAGATCATGAAGGCCCTCTACAAGGGCGTGATTGTCTCCGGAGTACTGGCCGCCGTCACGTTCTACTTCATCAGTGAGCGCATGATGGGCGAACAGGCCATGCCGATGTTCTATTGCTCACTGGTCGGCCTGGTGCTGACCGGCGTCGTCGTGTGGATCACCGAGTACTACACCGGCACCGAATACGCGCCGGTGAAGCATGTGGCCGCGGCCTCGCAGACGGGTCACGCGACCAACATCATCGCCGGCCTCGGGGTCTCGATGAAGTCCTGCGCCCTGCCCGTGCTCGCAGTGTGTGTTGCCATCTTCGCCGCCTACTCCCTCGGTGAGCTCTACGGCATCGCCATCGCGGCGACCGCCATGCTCTCCATGACCGGCATGGTGGTGGCGCTCGACGCCTACGGCCCGATCACGGACAACGCCGGTGGTATCGCCGAAATGGCCGAACTGCCGAAGGAAATCCGCAACATCACGGATCCGCTGGATGCAGTGGGCAACACCACCAAGGCGGTGACCAAGGGCTATGCCATTGGCTCCGCCGGCCTCGCCTCGCTGGTGCTCTTTGCCGACTACACCCACAAGCTGGAAGAGGCCGGAAAGACCGTGTCTTTCGACCTCTCCAACCACATGGTCATCATCGGCCTGTTCATCGGCGGCTTGGTGCCCTACCTCTTCGGCGCCATGGCGATGGAAGCGGTCGGCCGTGCGGCCGGTGCGGTGGTGAACGAAGTGCGCCGCCAGTTCCGCGAGATCAAGGGCATCATGGAAGGCACCGCCAAGCCGGATTACTCCCGCGCGGTGGACATGCTGACCAAGTCCGCGATCAAGGAAATGATCCTGCCCTCCCTGCTGCCGATTCTGGTACCGGTGATCGTGGGCGTGGCACTCGGTCCCGAGGCGCTGGGTGGTGTGCTCATGGGCACCATCGTCACCGGTCTCTTCGTCGCGATTTCCATGACCACCGGTGGTGGCGCGTGGGACAACGCCAAGAAGTTCATCGAGGACGGCAACTTCGGTGGCAAGGGTTCGGATGCCCACAAGGCCGCCGTGACCGGTGACACCGTGGGCGACCCCTACAAGGACACCGCCGGCCCGGCCGTGAACCCGCTCATCAAGATCATCAACATCGTCGCCCTGCTGATCGTGCCGCTGCTCTAAGCAGCCCACTTTCCCGCAAGGCTTGTAAGCCCCGCCTCGTGCGGGGCTTTTTTTTGTCCGGCGCGGAAAGTCGTCGCTGACAAGTGGACGCGCTCCGCGGCAGCGGAACGCACACCGTGCCCCCTCAAGCCGTGGCGAGCGGCCGGGTACGGCGCTCCAGCCAGGCCAGCGCCTCACCCTCGAGCAGCGGTGAAAGCCGCTCCCGCACCAGCGCGTGATAATCGTCCAGCCAAGCCAATTCATCCGGTCTCAGCAAAGACAACTCCAGGCAGCGGGTATCGATGGGACACAGGGTCAAGGTTTCAAATTCGAGCATCTCACCGAACGCCCCACTCTCGGGTGTCGCCACCGGACGGTTGAGCACCAGATTCTCGATGCGCACGCCCCACAGCCCGGGCCGATAAACGCCCGGCTCGTTGGACGTCACCATGCCCGGCTCCATCGCCATGGTCGGTTCCGGCAGCGCCTTGCTGATGCTCTGCGGTCCCTCGTGCACGTTCAGGAAATACCCGACGCCATGCCCGGTGCCGTGCCCGTAATCGAGTCCCTCCGCCCACAAGGGCGCACGCGCCAAGGCATCCAGCATCGGGGACAGGGTGCCGCGCGGGAAGCGTGCCCGGCTCAAGGCCTGCATCCCCTTGAACACCAGCGTGCAGTCACGCTTCCTCGCATCGCTCACCGTGCCAATGGCCCACACCCGCGTGATGTCGGTCGTGCCACCGGCGTACTGCCCGCCGGAATCGATCAGCAGCAGACCGTTGCCTTCGATGACCGCGTGGGACTCCGGCGTGGCGCGGTAGTGCGGCATGGCCCCGTTGGCATTGAAGGCCGCGATGGTGGGGAAACTGAGCCCGACGAAATGCGGCCGGCGCGCGCGCGCAGCGGTGAGCCTTTCGTCGATGGTGAGTTCCGTGATGCGCTCGCGGCCGAGGGCGGATTCGAACCACGCATAAAACTCGCACATCGCGGCACCGTCCTGCCGCATCACTTCACGCAGATGCGCCGCCTCGGTCTCGGTCTTGCGGCTCTTTTGCAAGGTGCTCGGATTGATGGCTTCGATAATCTTGAGTCGCGGCGAAAGAGCCCCACGCAGACCCAGAGTCACTCGGCGTGGATCGAGCAGGCAGACGGCCGTGTCCGGCAGTGCTGCCAGCGCGGCGGCCGCGGCGGCATAGGGCGCAAGCGTGATGCCCTCCGCTGCGAGGGTACGCGCCAGCGCGGCGTCCACCTTGCCTTCACCGATGAGGAGTGTCGCGCCTTCCGGCGCAATGAGGAGATGCGCCAGGAATACCGGGTTGTATTCGACATCCGTGCCGCGGAGGTTGGTGATCCAGGCAATGTCATCCACGGTCGATACGAGATGATGACTAGCACCGCGTTGGGCCATGGCCTCGCGCAGCTGCGTGAGGCGGGCGACGCGTGTGCTGGAGATCCAGGGCATGGTGTGTTCATGGACGGGATTCGCCGGCAAGCCCGGGCGATCCGGCCAGATGGCATCGGGCAGGTCGAGATCCGTGCGCAAGTGCATGCCGGATCGCGCAAGGGCGGACTTCAGTGGCTGAACCGCAGCCAGTGCGAGTGTGTGACCATCCACCGCCACCACCCCGTCGGGCGCCAAACGTGCGATGAGCCATTCCACGTGGGCAATGCCACCAGCGGTGGTCAGCTTTTCCAGCACGATGCCGCTGCCGGCGAGTTCGCGTTCCGCCTGCACCCAGTAGCGGCTGTCCGCAAAGAGCGCCGCGACCTCGTGGGTCACCACCAAGGTCCCCATGGAGCCGGTGAAGCCCGAGAGCCATTGCCGGGTCTGCCAGCGCGCAGGCAGGTACTCGCTGAGATGCGGATCCGCGCTGGTGACGATGAGGCCGTGCACGCCGGCCTTGGCCATGGCGGTGCGGAGCTCTTGCAGGCGTTGCGGGATACTTTGCATGGCGGGCAATGTTCGAAATGCGGGTTGAATGCATCGTATACCGGGCCCGGGAGTTACACTAAGCGCCATGAATGACGGCCCGGAACCCTCTGTCACAGACGCGGAGGCAGCACATCTCGAAGGTATAGCGGCGCTCCGCGCAGGGCAGCTCGACGAGGCAGATGCCTGTCTGCGGCGCGCCCTCTCCCTTTCGCCCGAGACCGCCAACTATCACTCCAACCACAGCGTGATCCTGCGCGAGCGTGGCCAGCTCGGGGCTTCGCTGGCGGCGGCGGAGCGGGCGGTGACGCTGGCGCCCGGTTTCGCCGGGGCCGGTACAACCGCGGCATCTCGCTGGCCGAACTCGCACGCTTTGCAGAGGCTCTGGAGAGTTACGCCCGCGCCTTGGAGATCAATCCCGATTACGCAGAGGCCTGGTTCAATTGCGGCAGCGTGCTCCTGCGCCTGGAGCGCGGGGCGGAAGCGCATGAGAGCTATGCGCGCGCGGTGGCACTCACACCCGACAATCCTTTGTTCCTGCATCATCTGGGGGTTGCGCTCGATGGGCTTGGACGCATTGCAGAGGCTTTGCAGAGATACGAGCGCGCGCTGCAGCTGGCGCCAAACCAGGCGCTCAGCTGGTTCAATTGCGGGATCGACAAAATCAAGCTGGGTGATCTGGAAGGCGGCAAGGCCTGCTACATGCGCGCGCTGGACAGCGGCCATCCCAACCCCGATCTCGTGCGCTTTTTCATGGCAGCTGCCGAAGGCGGCCAACCGCCACCGACTGCGCCGAACGAGTATCTGAGAAATCTTTTCGATGGCTATGCTCCGCGCTTCGAGCAGCATCTGGTGGGCGTGCTCGCCTACGCCGCGCCCGAGGTGTTGTACGCATTGCTGGGTGGGCAACTGGGGACGGATCTGGAGATCCTGGATCTCGGCTGCGGTACGGGTCTGCTCGGCAATCTGCTGCGCCCCCATGCCCGACGACTGACGGGCGTCGATCTCGCACCGGTGATGATCGAGGAGGCGCGAGCCAAGGAAATCTATGATGCGCTCGAGCTCGCGGACATCCGGGAGTATCTGCGCGCGCGCACCGCGCCCTGCGATGTGGTGGTGGCCACCGATGTGTTCATCTATGTGGGCGATCTGGACGAGGTGCTCAGGGATGTCGCACGCCTGCTCACGCCAGGCGGATTGTTCGCTTTCTCGGTGGAGCAGCACGCAGCCGACGGTTATGCCCTGCTCCCCACCCTGCGTTACGCCCATTCCTGGGCCTATTGCACGAGCCTCGCACGGCGCCATGGCCTGCAGCTCAGCAAGGCCGAGTCCCGCCCCATCCGCAAACATGGTGCCGGAGAAATCCCGGGCTACTACCTGGTCTTCATCAAGCCGCGTTGATCAGCGTGCGCTGAGCGCATGAGGAATGCCCTCGCGGCCCAGCAGGGTCAAGGTTTCCGCCAAGGGCAGGCCGACTACATTCGACCAACCGCCCTCGATGCGCGCTACAAGCGCTCCACCAAGTCCTTGGATGCCATAGGCACCGGCCTTGTCAGCCGGCTCGCCGCTCGCCCAGTACGCCGCAATTTCGGTCTCGGTCAGCTCGCGAAAGCAGACGCGGGTTTCGACCACCACGGTTGCGAGGCCGGCACCCGCCAGCGCGACCCCGGTGAAAACCGAGTGCCAACGACCAGACAGACGACGCAGCATCCGTGAGGCGTCCGCAGCATCGGCGGGTTTACCAAGAATTTCCTCGTCACAGACCACAGTGGTGTCCGCCGCGAGCACAGGCAGGGCATTGCCACTCGCGGCCCTCCCGGCTTCCGCTTTGGCGCGCGCGAGGCGCTCAACATAAACCGGTGGGCTCTCGCCCGAGCGCGGGGTTTCGTCCACTTCCACATCCACCACGACAAAGGCCACACCCAGGGTTCGCAACAGTTCGGCACGTCGCGGTGAGCGGGAGGCGAGCAGCAGCTCGGGATTCATGCGCGGTGATAGGGGTGACGATTGAGCATCGACCAGGCGCGGTAAATCTGCTCGACCACGATCACGCGCACCATCTGGTGCGGCAGGGTCAGGCGGGACAGGGACCACACGCGTTCAGCCCGCTCACGCACACGCGGATCCAGACCCTCGGCACCGCCAATCACGAGCGTCACGTCGCGACCCTCCTGCTGCCACTCCGCCAACTCATTGGCGAGTTCAGCCGTGGACCAGGCCTTGCCGCGTTCATCCAGTGCCACCAGCAGCGCACGCTCCGGATGCGCCTTGAACACGGCGTCCGCCTCACGCTCACGTTGCTGGGTGGCATTCGCCACGCCTTGCGCCGGTGGCAGCTCGCGCACCTTGAGATCCAGCCGGCCCTGCAGCCTTTTGAGATATTCGTCCGTCGCGTCCGCCGCCCACGCCGCAGGGCGCCTGCTCACGCACAGGAGCTGCAGGCGCATGACGACAGCTATTCCTCTGCAAGCTCGGCGTCGGCCTTGGTCTTGCGCGCCTTGGGGGGCGGCGTCCAGAGTTTCTCGATCTGGTAGAACTCGCGCGTCTCGGCTTGCATCACATGACAGATCACGTCCCCGAGGTCGACGAGGATCCACTCCGCGGCCTGCTGTCCCTCCATGCCGAGTGGCTTTTGTTTGAGGGCTCGCGCCGCTTCGGCCACCTGGTCGGCAAGCGCCTTCACCTGGCGCGACGAGCGGCCGGTCGCCACCACCATGTAATCGGTCATGCTGGTGAGCTTGCGCACGTCCAGCACCTTGATATCGACGGCCTTGCCGTCGTCGAGGGCCTTGGTGACCGCCTCGAGAAGAACTTTCGGTTTGACTGGCATGGGTGGAGGACGCTCCTCAGCGGTAAAGACGATGTTGTTCGATGTACTCCGCCACCGCAGGTGGCGTGAGCGCGGCGAGGCTGCGACCGCCGCGCACGCGGGCGCGCAGATCGGTGGCCGAGATGGGCAGCAGAGGGATCGACTGCAGCAGGATGTTGCCGCAGGGACGCGATTTCAGTGCAGCCGCTTCCTGGATTTCCGCGCGGGCCATGAGCTCCTGCAGCGCCTCGTCTTGCGGCGGGGCATAACCGGGACGGGTGGCGACCACCAGATGGGCATGACCCAGTAGTTCCTGCCAGCGATGCCAGCGCGGCAGGCCGTTGAAGGCGTCCTGCCCGAGAATGAAACAGATGGATGTCCGTGGCGCTTCGTGGCGCAAGGCCTGCAGGGTCTCGACGGTATAGGTGATTCCGCTGCCGGCAAGTTCGCGCGCATCGACCGTGAGTCCCGTGCCCTCCACTGCGGCCTCCAGCATGGCGAGGCGTTCCGCGGCGGTGGCACCGGGCTCATCGCGGAGATTGGGCAGGCGCGCCGGCAGCAGGCGGACCTCATCCAGGCCGAGGACCTCCCGGCATTCGATGGCGAGCCGGAGGTGACCGTGATGCACCGGGTCGAAGGTGCCTCCCAGCACGCCCAGCGTTCGCATGGCCTCCGGGGCCTGACTGCCCGCGTTCAGCCCCGGACCTCCCCGTCCCCGAGAACGATCCATTTCTGCGACGTGAGCCCCTCAAGACCCACCGGGCCCCGCGCGTGGAACTTGTCGGTGCTGATGCCGATCTCGGCGCCGAGGCCATATTCGAAGCCATCCGCGAAGCGCGTCGAGGCGTTCACCATCACCGAGCTCGAATCCACTTCGCGCAGGAAGCGCATGGCGTGGCTGTAGTTCTCGGTGATGATGGCATCCGTATGCTGCGAGCCATACTGCCTTATGTGCTGCATGGCCTCGTCCAGCGAGGACACCACGCGCACCGCGAGGATGGGCGCCAGATATTCGGCATACCAGTCGTCTTCCGTCGCCGGCGTGACCGCAGCGTCCAATGCGCATGTGGCCGCGCACCCCCTGAGCTCCACGCCGGCATCCCGATAGCGCGCAAACAAGGGTGGCAGCAAGGATGACGCAACGGCGGCGTGCACCAGCAGGGTTTCCATGGTGTTGCAGGTGCCGTAACGCTGACACTTGGCGTTGAAGGCCACCTTTTCCGCTTTCGCGGGGTCGGCGTCGGCGTCCAGATAGACGTGGCACACACCGTCCAGATGCTTGATCACCGGCACGCGCGCCTCCGCCGTCACGCGCTCGATGAGACTCTTGCCTCCTCGCGGGACGATCACATCCACGTAAGCCGGGCTCTGCAACAGGGCGCCGACGGCGGCGCGGTCCGTGGTCTCAACCACCTGCACGGCGGCTGCGGGCAAGCCTGCGACGGCCAGCCCCCGGGCGATGCAGGCAGCGATCGCCTGATTGGAATGCAGGGCCTCGGAACCTCCACGCAAAATCACCGCATTGCCCGATTTGAGGCACAGGCCCGCGGCGTCCGCCGTCACATTGGGGCGCGATTCGTAAATGATGCCGACCACGCCGAGCGGCACGCGCATGCGCCCGACCTGGATGCCGGACGGGCGGCGGGCGAGATCCGTGATGGCCCCAACCGGATCAGGCAAGGCAGCCATCTCACGCAAACCCTGCGCCATGGCCGCGATGCGCGCCGGGGTCAGCGTCAGACGGTCCCGTGCGGCCGCGTCCAGCGCGGACGCTGCGTCGAGATCACGCGCATTGGCGGCCGCGAGCGCTGCGGCCTCGGCTTCGATCACGCGCGCAGTCTCGGTGAGCGCCAGATTCTTGGCCGCGGTGGAGGCGCGGGCGATTTCCACGGAAGCCGCACGCGCGGCCCGTCCAAGACCTTCCATGTAGGCCTTCACGTCGTTGATGCTGGGCTGGGATGCGGTCATGACTCACCGGAAGTTGAGGGGTTTTTGCCCGACGTGGGCGTACTGGCCAGCGCCAGCAGCAGGGATTCTAGCTCGTCCCATACATTGCCGAGGCCATGGCCCTTGATCAATCGGTCGAGCTGGATGGCGCCTTCCAGCATCCCGCTCAGGCGGGCGATCGGATGCCGTTGCAGCGCCTGACGCAGCAGCGGCTGCCGCGACGCCCAAGCGCCTTGCTCCCGGAACGCCTGATCGAGCGTTGCCCCGCAAGCCCGCGCGGCCGCCACCCGGGTCAGGATGCGCAGCTCGCGCACAAGGCCGAAATTGATGAGCACCGGCTCATTGCCTTCCGCACGCAGGCCTCGCAGCACACGCACCGTGCGCGCCGGCTGGCCGGCGAGCGCAGCATCCACGCATTGGAAGGTGTCATAGCGCGCGGTATCCGAAACCGCCGCGATTACCGCCTGCAGATCGAGTGCGGAGCCCTCCGCCAGCAGGCAGAGCTTGTCTATCTCCTGCGTGGCTGCGACGAGATTGCCCTCGGTTCGCAGGGCCAAAAAGTCGACAGCCTCGGCGGTGAGTTCCAGACCCCGGCCGCGCGCGCGCCCCGCCAGCCAGCCGCGAAAGGCTTTTTCATCCATGTCGCGGCAGCCGACCACCACGCCGTGCCGCTCACAGGCCTGTACCCAGGCAGCTTCCTGCTGCCGCCGGTCCAGCGCTCCTGCCAGCACCATGAAAACATCCGGTGACTGCTCGTCTGCCAACAGCTCGGCCAGGCATTCGAGGCCCTCGCGATCGGGCTTTTTGCCGGTCATGCGGATTTCGATGAGCCTGCGTTCGGCGAACAGCGACAGAGTGCCACTCAAGGCGCGCAGGCTGGCCCAGTCCTGGCTGCCACCGTCAAAGACGACGCGTTCGGCCACGCCGACACTGCGGGCAGCGCTGCGAATGGCATCGGCACTCTCCATGGCCTGCAAGGGTTCGGGGCCATGCAGCAGATAGCGGGATTGCAGACCTTTGCGTGCGAGATGGTCCGGGAGCTGTTCCGGCCTAACCTGCATTCTTGCGTGCGCGATCCAGGTCCAGCGCTTCGAGCCGGAAAATGAGGGCGCGAGCCGTATCCTTGGCCAGCTCGTAGCGGATGGTGGTTTCCACCTCTTCCGTACCCAGCAGGGCGGCCTCGTCGAACACGAAATCCTGGGTCCAGGTGAGGATTTCCGGCGGCGCCAGCACGGTGCCGCCGGGCGTGCGCACGGTCATCTCCACTTCCAGACCAAGCTCCATTTCACGCACTTTACCGGTCTGATCGTCCACGGAAAGCACGCGGCGGTCGAACTGTTCGCGGCGGAGCTCGATGACCGCCTCGGCCTCCGCGCGATCCTTCATCACACTGATGCCGCTGTAACGCAGCTGGGTCACGAACCACGGGTAGAGATAGCCGCCACCCTCCGAGACGATGAATACCCGCTTGAAGGGCAGCGGGCTGGGCCCGGTGCCGCGCAGATGCCAGCCGCCACAGGCGCTGAGCAGCAGGGTGCCGACCAGCAGGGTCAGCAGTGCGAGGCCTGGGGGCAAGCGGGGCTTCATGCCACCACTATATTCACGAGTCGGCCCGGGATCACCACCACCTTGCGCACCGTATGCCCCTCCAGGTGCCGTGCGACCTGCGGATCTGCCAGCGCCGCCGCCTCCACGCCCGCCGCATCGAGATCAGCCGGCACCGCGAGCTCCGCCCGCTTCTTGCCGTTGACCTGGACAACGATGTTGAGCTGGTCGCGCACCAGGGCCGAGCTGTCGACCGCCGGCCAAGGGGTATCGAGCAGGGAGCCGGGCGCGTGTCCCAGCGCCTCCCACATGACTTCCGTGGTGTGCGGCACGATGGGCGCAAGCAGCAGCACGCAGGTCTCGAGGCCCTCCTGTTTCACGGCTCGCGTGGCGGTATCCGCCGCGGTGGCTTTCTGCAGGGCATTGACGAGTTCCATCACCGCCGCGATTGCCGTGTTGAATTTGTAACGGCGACTGATGTCGTCGGTCACTTTGGCAATGGTCTCGTGCACGCGCCGGCGCAGGGTGCGCTGGGCATCATCCAGACTGACCGTGGCCACCGCGGGCGCTGCGCCGGCAGCGACATGCTCATGCACCAGGCGCCACAAGCCACGCAGGAAACGGTAAGCGCCTTCCACGGCGGAGTCCGACCATTCCAGCGACTGCTCGGGCGGCGCGGCGAACATGGTGTAGAGCCGCACGGTGTCGGCGCCGTACTTGTCGATGAGCGTCTGGGGATCGATGCCGTTGTTCTTGGACTTCGACATCTTTTCCACGGGGCCAATCTGCACCGGCTGTCCATCGCTGCTGGCCCGCGCCTCGATGACGCGACCCTTCTCGTCCGTGACGGTATCCACTGCCGCCGGATTGAAGTAGGTCTTCTTGCCGTTGTCGGCTTCGCGGAAATAGGTCTCCTTGCACACCATGCCTTGCGTGAGCAGGCGGGTGAAGGGTTCATCGGAGACCGCAAGGCCCGCGTCCCGCATCAGCTTGTGGAAGAAACGCGCATACAGGAGATGCAGGACCGCATGCTCGATGCCCCCGATGTAGATGTCCACCGGCATCCAGTAGCGCGCCCGCTCGTCCACCATCGCCTCGGCATCCGGGCAGCAGAAGCGTGCGTAATACCAGCTCGACTCGAAGAAGGTGTCGAAGGTGTCGGTCTCGCGACGGGCCGGGGCGCCAGAGCCTGGCAGGGTGGTGTCCAGGAAGGATTTCATCTTGAAGAGCGGCGAAGACACACCCTCCCATGCAACGTCCTCGGGCAGCACCACCGGCAGGCGCTCCGCGGACTCGGGGACCAGCTGATCATCCTCGCCATAGACCACCGGAATGGGGCAGCCCCAGTAGCGTTGGCGCGAGACCAGCCAGTCGCGCAGGCGATACTGCACTTCGCGCGTGGCGCGGCCCTCGGCCGCGAGACGGTTGGCGATGGCATCGAAGGCGGCAGCAAAACCGAGCCCGTCGAATTCGCCACTGTTGCCGAGCACGCCCTTGTCGGTGAAGGCCGCGGCCTGCACATCGACCGTGCTGCCATCCTCGGGAAACACCACCTGGAGGATAGGCAGGCCATGGAGGGCGGCAAATTCGTGGTCGCGTTCATCGTGGCCGGGAACCGACATCACCGCTCCGGTGCCGTAGCTCATGAGCACGAAATTGGCGACCCATACAGGGACTTCCTCGCCCGTCAGGGGGTGGCGCACGGCCACGCCGAGCGGCATGCCGCGCTTCTCCAGCTTCTCCAGCACCGCCTCGGAGGTGGAAGTCTGGGCGCAGCTCGCGATGAAAGCGGCGATTTCGGGACTGGACTCCGCTGCCCGCCGCGCCACGGGGTGCTCCGGGGCCACGGCCATGTAAGTCACGCCATGGAGCGTATCCGGGCGGGTGGTGAAGACTTCCAGATCGCCCGAGCCGTCCGCCAGTGCGAAGCGGATGCGCAGGCCTTCCGAGCGCCCAATCCAGTTGCGCTGCATGGTCTTGACCGCTTCGGGCCAGCCTTCGAGGCGGTCGAGATCGGCGAGCAGTTCGTCTGCATAGGCCGTGATACGCACGAACCACTGGGGGATCTCACGGCGCTCCACCAGCGCCCCGGAGCGCCAGCCGCGCCCGTCGATGACCTGTTCGTTGGCGAGCACGGTTTGATCGATGGGGTCCCAGTTCACCACCGCCGTCTTGCGATAGACGAGCCCTCGCGCATAAAGCTGGGTGAAGAACCACTGCTCCCAGCGGTAGTAATCCGGATCACAGGTGGCGAGTTCGCGCGCCCAGTCGTAACCGAAGCCGAGGCGTTTCAACTGGCCGCGCATGTAATCGATATTGGCGCGCGTCCATTTCGCCGGCGGCACATTGTTCTCGATGGCCGCGTTCTCGGCCGGCAGACCGAAGGCATCCCAGCCCATGGGTTGCAGCACGTTCTTGCCCAGCATCCGCTGGTAGCGCGAGATGACGTCCCCGATGGTGTAGTTGCGGACATGCCCCATGTGCAGCCTGCCGCTGGGATAGGGGAACATGCAGAGGCAGTAAAACTTTTCCCGGGTGGGGTCCTCGCGGACGGCGAAAGCCTGGGTTTCGTGCCAACGCTGCTGGACGCGCGGCTCGATTGCGGCCGGGTTGTATCGGTCTTCCATAGGGTGCTGCTCAGGGTGGCCGGCGAGAATACCGCAGCGCACCCCGGCGGCGAAAGGTTCGCAAAAAGTGCCGGCAAGGCGACCCTTGCCGGCCAAGGCGCGCAGGCGCGCGCAGGGGGGGATGGCTCAGGGCTTGGGCTTGCCCACGGTCAGACGTTCCCGGTTGCGATCCAGGGTGGCCGCGCCGATGCCCTTGATGAGCACCAGGTCATCCAGCGAGGAGAAGGGGCCGTTCTCGTCGCGATAGTCGACGATGGCCTCGGCCTTGGCAGGGCCCACGCCGTCCATGACTTCGGCGAGCGTCATGGCGTCTGCCGTGTTGATGTCGAGGGGGGTCCCAGGCGCCGCCACCGCCTGGATTGCATAACCGAGCAGCAGTGAAGCAAGTACATTGCGAACGGATTTCATGAGGAAGTCTCCATCCTTGGAAAGTTGAGGGTTGAGCTTGTTGGCCGGGCATCCTGCCTGGCCGGGGAGCACCTTAGCGCGATGGCCGCCGTCATCGCCAGCCGCAAGACGGGTCCCGGGCCGGGCAAATCACAGGAATCTTTCCCGCGCACGAGGGCGGCCGGCGTTTCACCGTTCTGTCACAATGCGGCTCACATAATCCGCGCATGCCGAGACGCTCACGCAAAGACCAGCTCATGGTGGCCGCCCGCAAAATCCTGATCGTCGATGACGAGGAGGCCATTCGTCAGATGCTGGCCTTTGCGCTTCAGGGCGAGGGCTATGAGTGTCGACAGGCGGCCAACATCACCGAGGCGCAGGCCCACATGAGCCGTGAGCGACCCGATCTGCTGATCCTGGACTGGATGCTGCCCGGCATCAGCGGCGTCGATTTCACGCGCCGCCTGCGGCGTGACGCGCGGTTGAACGAAGTTCCCATCCTGCTGCTCACCGCCAAGGCGGACGAGGCGGACAAGATTCGCGGCCTGGACAGCGGCGCGGATGACTACATCACCAAGCCCTTCTCCACGCGGGAACTGCTGGCACGGGTGCGCGCCATCCTGCGTCGCAAGGGCGGCGAGATCGGAGGCGAACTGATCACGGCCGGCGCCATCCGCATCGACGTGCAGACCCATCAGGTCAGCCTCAACGAACAACCACTGGAAGTGAGTCCGACCGAGTTCCGACTGCTGCGGTTTTTCATGACCCATCCGGAGCGGGTGTACACGCGGGGGCAGCTGCTCGATGCCGTGTGGGGCGATGCGTCCTACATCGAGGAGCGCACGGTGGATGTCCACATCCGACGGCTGCGCAAGCTCCTGGAGCCTTCCGGGCTGGAGGGAATGATCAAGACCGTGCGCAGCGTGGGCTATCGTTTTTCACCCCAGATGCAGGACTGAGGCCAAAGCCGACCCCATTGGCGCGACCATTCCGTGCCCGGGCGCGACGAGCGATAATGGGCGCCCGGGCGGGGACCAGCGAGCGGGAGAATGCACGGCATGTTCGAAGGCGACGTGAGGCGTTTGCTGGCAACGGTGGGAATCGCCACCGCGATCGGCCTTGTCTCCGGCGAGCTTCTGCTGTGCTACCTGGCGGCCACCCTGCTGCATCTGGCCTGGCTCTACCGCAACCTGTCACATCTGCTCACCTGGTTGCGTAACCGCTCCACGCTGGACGCGCCCGAATCACCGGGCCTGTTCGAAGAAATCACGCTCGAAATAGATTACCTGCGGGAGCGCCATCGCAAGCGCAAGAAGACCCTGGCTTCCTACCTGCGCCAGTTCCAGCAGGCGACGCGCGCGCTGCCCGACGCGACCATAGTGCTGGGCGAAGACGGCGAGGTGCAGTGGGCCAACGAAGCCTCTGCCCGCTACCTGGGTATCCGCTGGCCGGAAGACATGGGCCAGCGCATCACCAACCTCATTAGGCATCCCAAGGTCCGTGAGTTCGTACTGGCCAAGCGCACCGAAAGCGCGCTCGAAATCCCCTCACCGATCAATTCCCATCGCTTCCTGAGCATCCTGCTGGCGCCCTATGGCGACTCGCGCTGGCTGTTCGTCGCGCGCGACATCACTGAGCTCCATCGCGCCAATCTCGTGCGCAGTGATTTCGTGGCCAACGTGTCCCATGAGCTGCGCACGCCCATCACCGTGTTCCGCGGTTATCTGGAACTGCTCTACGAACAGCGGGACATGGCACCTCCGCCCTGGTTACCCGCACTGGAACAGCTCAATGCGCATGCGAACCGGATGCAAGAGCTGGTGGAGGAGTTGCTGCTGCTGTCCCGCCTCGAGCAGTCCGACCGCGTGACAGATCCCGAGCCGGTGCTGGTGAGCGAGATGCTGGCCGACATCCTCAAGCAGGCCCGCATCGTGAGCGGTTCGCGGGAGCATCTCTTCACCCTGGAAACCGATGCATCGCTGCGCATTCTGGGATCTGCCAGCGAACTCAAGAGCTGTTTCACCAATCTCGTGGTAAACGCCGTCAACTACACTCCGGCGCGCGGGGTGATCCGCGTGCGCTGGTTTGAAGACGCGCGTGGCGCACACTTGGAGGTCCAGGACAATGGCACCGGCGTCGCGGAGGAACACCTGGACCGGCTCACCGAGCGCTTCTACCGGGTGGACAGTGCGCGGGCGCGGGGCGACGGTGGTACGGGCCTTGGACTAGCCATCGTCAAGCATGTACTCATCCGGCATGGCGGTATGCTGGATATCCGCAGCCAGCTCGGGGTGGGAAGCACCTTCCGCTGCGATTTCCCGCCCGAGACCATCGTGCCGCAATCGAGTCTGCCGCTCTCCCGCCCCGCCTGAGGGGTTCACATTGTTTTGCCATCGCCTGCGAACGGGTTAACGGAACTGCCCGGGGCTTCGCCGCATACTGCACTCGTGGGGGCTGCAGAAACTGCGGTCACCTGCCGACAACAACAAGAACACCAGGACAGATTCATGTCAGGCCCAGCACGATTCATCGCCCTCCTCTGCCTCCTGGCCGCATCCTTTGCCGGCCAGGCCTTCGAACCCAGGATCAGTTTTGCCAGTGACCCGGCCGCGGCCCGCTCGGCCGCCCGTCAGGCCGGCGACATGATCCGCTTTGCCCAGATTGAACTCGCCGTCACCCTCGACTGGAGCGAGGCCAGCATTGCGGTCATCGAGGAGCTGGCAGCCGCCCTGCAGGCGGATCTGCGCCGCGAGCGGGGCAGCTACAACGAGGTCCGGGCGCTGGTGCAGATGCTGGGGTGCTATTTGGGCGAGGTCTATCGCCGCAATCATGGTGGGGAGTGGGGCTATGTGACCACGCGGGGTCAACGGCGAATGGCGCTGCGGAGTGCGGAGGGTGACCGGGTGCTGTGGCCCATCGAGCGCGTGCAGCAGCGCCTGCGCAGCAGCGGCCACAACGTTCTTGCCTACTACCAGCGCAACATCATGGCCACCGCCAACTGAGCCTCGCCTGACGCTTGCGGTTCAGACCTCGCGGGCGTAGAGCACGCCGCCCGCTTCCAGCGCCGTAATCTCCTCTGCCGATTTGCCGAGAACGGTGCCCAGCACCTCCGCATTGTGCTGGCCCAGAGTCGGCGCCTCGAACATCTGGTTTGCCTCCATGCCCATCACGCGAATGGGCATGCCGGGAATCGCGAATTCTCCCGCCAGTCTGTCCTTGATCACCCTGACCGTGCCGCGCGCAATGTGGTGCGGGTGATTCACGGTCTCTTCCACCGACAGCACCGGCGCGCAGGGCACACCAAAACTTTCGAGGTGTGCGATGGCCTCGTCCTTGCCCGGAAAGCCCACAAGCCAAGCCTCGATCATCGCCGTGAGGGGCTCCAGCCGTGACAGACGGGTTGGATCATCCTTGTAGTCGGGGTGATCGATCAGATCTGCACGCCCCATGGCCCGGCAGAGATCCGCCCAGTGATGCAGGAAGGCCATGATGGTGATGTAGCCATCACGCGCCTTGTACACACCGGCAGGACAGACATAGGACAGGTGTCGCCCACCGCGCGTGGGCTTGATGGCGCCATGACTGCCGCTGTACTGGTGCACATTCACTTCGTGGCAATGGTAGTAAGCGTCCAGCAGGGCAATATCGAGATGCTTGCCGCGGCCGGTCCGCGCCCGATACAGCAGGGCAGCGGCCACGGCGAAAGCGGCATGCACGCCGGTCATCACATCCCCTACCCCGAGCAGGGGCAGCGAGGGCGCATCCTGTGGATCGCCAATCATGGAAGTGACACCCGAATAGGCCTGCGCGATGTAGTCGTAACCCGGTTTGGCAGACAAGGGACCTGACTGCCCGAGCGCGGAGATCGAGCACAGGATGATGTCGGGCTTCAAGGTCTGCAGCGTGGCGAAGCCGAGGCCCATCTCATCGATGACGCCCGGCTTGAAGTTCTCCACCACTACATCGCATTCCTTCACCAGTTCCTTCAGCAGGGCAAGGCTCTGCGGTTTGCGCAGATCCAGACACACGCTCTTCTTGTTCAGGCTCTGCTGCACGAAATAGAGACTGCGCTCGTTGCGGATCTTGGATACGCGGCGGGTAAGGTCACCGGCCGGTGCCGACTCCACCTTGATCACCTCGGCTCCCATTTCGGCAAAGAGGCGCGTGCAGGTGGGCCCCGCGAGGGCCCGGGTGAAATCGAGGATGCGGATGCCTTCGAGTATCTGTTCCTGTGCCATGTGTTCCCCTCTGGATCGTTGTGCGGGCACCGTACGCAGGGCCTCTCCCGCAGGACCGCAAATCCGGCGGACCTGCTCGATGGACCTATTCGACAGTGATGGTGATCTGTTCCGACATCACGGGGGGTTGATGTGGCACATGCGCGAAATCGCCCAGCAGCAGTTGCAGGGTGTGCTTGCCCGGCGCCAGTTCAAGCGTGGTTTCGGTCTGCCCACCGCCGAAGTGGAGATGTCTGTCATCCTTGGGGATGGGCTGGGCGACATCCGGCAACGGGGCATCCACCAGCAGATGGTGATGTCCGGTGTTCTGGACCTGGGTTCCGGCGGGCGCCACGCCCCAGGGCGCGCGCAGACCGAATACCACGTGCACGGGACTTTTCACCGTGGCGCCATTGGCGGGCGAGACTATCCAGGCTTGCGGCGTGTCATTGGCGTACAGGGTGAAAGGCAGAAAGCCGAGGGCCAGCAGGGCTGCCTTGCAGGAATTTCGCATGGCGAGGTTCTCCACGGATTGGGGGTGGGCTCCGGCGAGCATGCCAGCAAAGCAGACCCTTGTGAACGCGCGCCGACACCCGGTAAAGCGGGCAAGCTCGGCGGCAGTTTGCGGGTGCGCGGGCAGTCCGTAGAATCCGCCCTCCCCGATTCCTCCAGCAGTGCCTTCCCCATGCGCGAGCTCAATCCCCCACAACGCGAAGCGGTCCGCCATGTCGACAGTCCGCTGCTGGTGCTGGCCGGGGCCGGCAGTGGCAAGACGCGGGTCATCGCGCACAAGATTGCCCATCTCATTGCTGCGCATCAGGTGGAACCCGACGGCATTGCGGCCATCACCTTCACCAACAAGGCCGCGAATGAAATGCAGAGCCGGGTTGCGGATCTGCTGACCAAGGGCTCCCGCGTCAAACCCTGGATTTCCACTTTCCACACGCTTGGCCTGCGCATCCTGAGGGAGGAATTCGAGGCCTGCGGGCTCAGACCTCGCTTCACCCTCTTCGATGCGCGTGACAGCGAGGCGGCGCTGGCAGATATCGCCCGCCGCAGCTTCGGCTCCACCACTTTCGATATCGGCGCCCTCCAGCATCGGGTCTCGGCCTGGAAGAGCGCACTGCACGAGCCTGATACCGTGCCTGTGGAAGAAAAGGCCGACCCGCTGGGCAAGGCGGCATTTGCCTGCTACGCGGAATATCTGCGCACCCTGCAGGCTTTCAATGCCGTGGATTTCGATGATCTCATTCGCTTGCCGTCGCTCCTGCTGCGCAGCTCACCCGGCACGCTCCTCAAATGGCAGGCCCGGCTGCGCTGGCTGCTGGTGGATGAATACCAGGACACCAATCTCGCCCAGTATGAACTGGTGCGAATGCTGGTGAGCGCCAAGCAGCGCCTGACGGCCGTCGGCGATGACGATCAGTCAATCTATGCCTGGCGTGGCGCACGCCCGGAAAACCTGGCTGCGCTGACGCGCGACTTTCCCACGCTCAAGGTCATCAAGCTCGAGCAGAACTACCGCTCCATGGGTGTGATCCTGAAGGCCGCCAACCAGCTCATCGCAAGCAATCCGCATGTGTTTGAAAAGCGCCTGTGGAGCGAGAAGGGTTTCGGGGAGCGGATAAGGGTGATGGGTGCCGCCGATGAATTCACGGAAGCGGAACTCGTGGTGAACCAGATCAATCACCAGCGGGTTCTGAACAACACACCATTCCGCGACTTCGCCATTCTCTTCCGCAGCAATCATCAAGCCCGCGTCTTTGAGAGCGCCCTGCGCGAACGCGGCATTCCCTACATCATCTCCGGCAGTCGTTCATTTTTTGATGCCTCCGAAGTGAAAGATGTGCTGTGCTACCTGCGGGCCATCGCCAATCCCGGCGACGATACCGCCTTGCTCAGGATCATCAATACACCACGGCGCGGGCTCGGCGCGGCGACCGTTGAAATGCTGGTGCAGGTGGCGTCCGAACGTCAGCGCTCACTGCGCGAGACCCTGGGCACCTCGGCACTGGAGTCCCGTGTCACCGCCCGGGTGGCGAAGCTGCTGCAGGAATTCGGACGCTCGCTCGATCATTTCGAGCGCGAGAGCGAATCGCTCTCACCGCTGGAACTTGCCCGACAGGTCATCAGCGATGTGGGTTATGAAGACTGGCTGGAACAGTCCAGCGACACCCCCGAGGACGGCACCCGGCGCAAGAACAATGTCCTGGAACTGCTGGACTGGATCGCTCGCCTGCTGAAGCAGAATCCGGAGCGCACCCTGACCGATGTGGTGGCCTCGCTCACCCTCATCGACATGCTGGACCGCAAGGACGATGACGAAGACAAGGACGCGCTCTCGCTCATGACCCTGCATGCGGCCAAGGGGCTCGAGTTTCCGCAGGTGTATCTGGTGGGTTTCGAGGAGAACATCCTGCCGCACCGCTCAAGCATCGATGGCGACACCATCGAGGAAGAGCGCCGACTCGCTTACGTGGGAATCACCCGGGCCCAGCAGCGGCTCACGATTTCCTGGGCGCGTACGCGCAAGCGCTATGGCAAGACCGAGGAGTGTCAGCCCTCGCGCTTCCTGGAGGAGCTGCCCAAAGAGGATCTGGTCTTCGACGGCGAAGCCGGCAAGACCACCGGCCGTACCGCGGCGCGCGCCACCCTCGCCGGTCTGAAGGGCCTGCTCGGGTCCTGAGCGCCTTCTCACCGTCACCCCATCATGCTGCAAACCCTTGGGCGCACTGGACTCGCAAGCATCCATGCACCTAGCATCAGGTTCCGCATGATTCCAATGCAAGGGGAGTAATCACGATGATCGGTTATGTCACGCTCGGGACGAATGATCTGGCCCGCGCCAACAAGTTCTACGACGCACTGCTGGCGGACATGGGCGCCAAGCGGGTGATGGAGTCGGATCGCTATACGGTCTGGGCAGCCGGCAAGGGCCCGATGCTGATGGTCTGCGCGCCTTTTGATGGAGGTGCCGCAACTCAGGGCAATGGGGTGATGGTGGCGCTGGCGGCCGGCAGCAAGGAGAAAGTGGATGCGCTGTATGCCAAGGCGATCGCCTTGGGCGGCAAGGATGAAGGTGCGGCGGGCCCGCGCGGGGATTCGTTCTACGGCGGCTACTTCCGCGATCCGGACGGCAACAAGCTCTGCTTCTTCCACATGTAGGGCTGGCCCGGGAAGGCTCTTTCCGGAGAGCCTTCCCCATGCTGTCCTCCCGTCCAGAGTTCGGGAGGCGTCATTCGGCTATTCAGCCCCTCTTCCCTCCACCAGCCATTGCGCGGCGCTCGGACGCGCCTCATCCCGTGCACCCAGGCTGGCAAAATCAAACAGGCCCGTGTCCGCCAGATGCGAGGGCGTCACGTTCTGCAGGCTGCGGAACACATTCTCCACCCGGCCCGGATTGGCGCGCTCCCAGCCCTCCAGCATCTGCTTGATCTGCTTGCGCTGCAGATTCTCCTGCGAGCCGCACAGATTGCAGGGAATGATGGGGAACTGCCGCGCCTCGGCGTAGCGCGCGATGTCGGTCTCGCGGCAGTAGGCGAGCGGCCGGATCACGATGTTGTCGCCATCATCCGACAGCAGCTTGGGCGGCATGGCCTTCAGGCGCGAACCGAAGAACATGTTGAGGAACAGGGTCTCCACGATGTCATCGCGGTGATGGCCGAGCGCAATCTTCGTGATGCCGTGGTTGCGCGCAAAGGTATAGAGAATTCCCCGCCGCAGGCGGGAGCACAGGCCGCAGGTGGTCTTGCCCTCGGGCACCACGCGCTGGACCACGCTGTAGGTGTCCTGTTCGAGGATGTGGAACTCGAGCCCCGTGTCACGCAGGTAGGCAGGCAGGATCTCCGGTGGATAGCCCGGCTGTTTCTGATCGAGATGCACGGCAATGAGCTCAAAGCTCACCGGTGCTTTTTTCTGCAGGGCGAGCAGCAGGTCGAGCAGGGTGTAGGAGTCCTTGCCGCCGGAAAGACAGACCATCACCCGGTCGCCGTCCTCGATCATGTTGTAGTCCGCGATGGCCTTGCCCACCAGACGGCGCAGGCGTTGCTGCAGCATGCCGCGCTCGAAGCGCTCACGTGCGGGCTTTGCAACGGAGGTGGTGCCGGTTTTGAAAGTGAGCGGGATGGCTTCCATGAGCGGGGATCCGTGGGACAGGCGCGCCAAGTTACCGCAGCGCCCTTGGGACATAAAGGCGCAAGTTCAGGGAGGAGGTGGGGATTCCAGCGATTTGAGCCGCGCGCGCAGCCGAGCTGCCTTGTCTTCATCCCCACCGAGGAAACCGGGCGCCTCCTCGTAGTACTGGGCAAGGTCGCGCACGGCCTCGACATTCTCGGGATTGAGTGCCACGGCCTTCTCCAGCGCCTTGCGCGTGCGCTTGGCCAACCGGACGGCCTCGAACCAGCCGGCCTGTTCCGCCTGCCGGCCCCAGGCCTTGCCCAGCCAGTACACGTAGCGGTCATCGTCCGGCGCGGCAGCCACCAGGGGCTCGAGGATCGCAGCGGCCTTGGCGTAGTCCTTGGCTTCGAAGGCGGAGCGTGCAGCGGCGAAACGAGTTTCGGGCGTTTCCACCGCCAGGGCGGCACCAGTGGGAAGGAGCAACAGCGTCAGCAAAATCGTTGGCAGCAGCAGGCGCGACATCCCGACCCCGCCCGGCTCAGTCCAGCAAGACGTCGCGCAGGTGGCGGCGAGCTTCGCGATCCGCGCCCGCCTCGGCAAGGTAGGCATCGATGGAGCCAAAGGCCTCCACCATGGACTGCAAGGCGGCTTCGAGATAGCGCGGATCGGCCGCCATCACTTGTTCGACGGCGGGTCCCGCAGCCCCATGGGTGAAGAGATCGATGGGACGGCGCTGGTAATTGGAAATCACGTAATCCTGAATGACCCACTCACGCGGCACATCGAGCGCCAGCAGCACGATGGCCGCCGCGATACCGGTGCGGTCCTTGCCGCTTGCGCAATGGAAGAGCAGCGGCCGCTGACCGGGCGCGAGCAGTGCGGACAGAAAGGTCCGGTATTCCTCGAAGTGATCCAGCGTGAGGTTGCGGTACTGGCCGATCATCGCCTGTGCCGCGTCCTCGGCACTCATCTGCCCGGCATTGATAGCCGAGAACATCTCAACATTACCGCGCGGGATGAAACCCGGGTTGTGGAGCGCCAATGGCAGGCTGTCCGGCAGGCGATCCGGGGCGCGTGCGCGCTCCTCCGCCGTGCGCAGGTCGACGATCGCGCGCAGGGCCAGCGCATGGAGCCGGTCGTGATCCGCGGGCGAGAGATGTGCCAGGGTATCCGAGCGGTACAGCACGCCTTGGCGTGTGCGCCGACCGTCGGCAGTCGGTAGCCCGCCCAGGTCGCGCACATTGCATGCGCCTTCCAAGGGCACATGGCGGTGGGCATGGGTGGCGAGCAGGGTTTCCTTGTCGAGCATGTTCACACCAGCACGCGCGTGGCGCGGCTCTCTCCCAGAGTGATGAGTCGGAGGGCTCCAGCTTCGGGTGCCAGCACCGTGGCCGAGCAGTAATCGGGTTCGAAGACCACCAGCCGCTCACGGCCTTCGAGCAGACTGACCACGGCATTGATCACCATGAAATGGGTGAACACCACCGTACCTGCCGGCAACGCCTGCAAGGCACCCCAGAGTCGGTCGCGCCAGGCGAGCACCGTGGCATCCAGTTCGCGCCAGTGGGCCACCATCAGGTGCTCGATCCAGGCGGGCCGCAGGGCAAAGTCCGTTGGTCCCGGCACTTCACGGAAATCCTCGTCTATGCTCGTTTCCCGCTGCCAGTGCTCCGCCAGCGGCGCCGCTGTCTCGCGCGCGCGCCGCAACGGACTGCTGCGCACGGCAAGCGGTGGCACCTCGCACCAGGCCTCGGCGAGGCCTCGGGCCTGCGCCGCGCCGGCGGCACTCAGGGCCGGATCACTGGCTTCGGTCCAGCGCTGGGCGGCCTCGGCATGCCGGACGAGATGGATTTGATGAGATGAATTCACGGTCCACCAAGTGTAATCCATTGCCTGTCGCAGACGAATTGCCTAGTGTCTGGATTCCTTCTCCGAAACAGGCGAGACCATCATGGGCAAGCGCAAACAGACCCTGCAGGACCTCCTCGATCGCGAGGCCATCCGTGATTTGCCACTGCGCTACTGCGATTGCGTGTGGCGGGATGACATCCCCGCGCTGGTCAAACTGTTCGCCGGGGACGGTGAGTTCGTGATTCGCATTGGCGAGCAGGAAACTTCCGCCAAGGGTCACGCGGCCCTGCTCGAGTTCTATGCGCAGGGGCTTGGCATCGCGCCACGTCCTTTCATCCACAATCACGTGATCGACTTCGACGGCGGACGCAAGGCCACCGGGCGCTGTTACCTCGACCTGCGCAGCGGCAAGGAGAACATGCGCTTCATGGGCGCCGGGCATTACGCCGATACCTACGTGAAGGAGAAAGGGGAATGGAAGTTCCTCCGCCGCCACTTCACCGCCTTGCGCATCGATGAAGATCCCACCGCCACCACTGCCGCTCCGGTGCGCAAGCCGCGTGCGAGTGCTGCCGGCAAACGCCGCGCTGCTACCCGGCCAGCGCCCAGCGCAAACAAGGTGCGGAAAAAGACCACCTCGTAAGCGCTGCCCCACGCGGGGACTCCAGCCCCGGAGGGATCTGCAATACTTCCCGGATGACTTCCAGGCATCCGGGCATCCACCTCGGCGTGATCGCGATCACGCTCGCTCTGGCCTATGGCATCTGGTACGCCTACAGCGTGTTCCTCGTCGCACTGCTGCAGGAATTCGGCTGGAAGCGCTCCGTGCTTGCCGGCGCATTTTCCTCCTTCGCGCTGGTGCAGGGTACGCTCAATCCCTTGCTGGGTGTGCTGTGCGATCGCCTGCGCCCCGCCGTTCTCGTTGGCCTCGGCGGCCTGGTGCTCAGTCTGGCGCTCTTTACCGACAGCCTCATCCAGACTCCCTGGCACCTCTACCTGAGCTTCGGCCTGCTCACTGCCGCGGGTGTTGCGCTTTGTGGCTGGGTGCCTGCCGTGGTGCTGGCGCAACGACGCTATGCGCACCGGCTCGGACTTGCGCTCGGCATCATCAGCGCAGGAGTGGGAGTTGGCATGGTGGTGGTCGTGCCGCTCTGCCAGTGGCTCATCGATCTCCAAGGCTGGCGCATGGCCTTTCGCTGGCTCGCCGCCACCACCTTGCTGTGGGTGGTTCCCGCGGCGATTTACCTCTTCCGGACCGATGTGGCGCCAGCGAGCCGCCGTGCCCGCACTGCGGCCATGGCCCAACGCGGACCAACTTTGGCCGCAGCACTGCGCTCGCCCGCCTTCTGGCTGCTGCTGCTGGCTTTCTTCAGCGGTACCTACTGCTCGCAAACCCTGCATGTGCACCAGGTGGCATTCCTCGTGGACCACGGCATCTCCCCCATGCAGGCGGCCAGTGTGGTGGGTCTGGTGGGCTTTGCGAGCATCTTCGGCAAGATCGGCGGCGGCTGGCTGTCGGACAGATTCCAGCGCGAGCGCGTGTACTGCGGATTCGTCGCAGTGCTGGTACTGAGCGTGGCCGCGCTCTATCTGGTGGGAATCACATCATCCAGCTGGGGCGTACCCGCCTATGCAATCATGCTGGGTGTCGGCTATTCAGCCACTGCGGCACTCACGCCGGCGATGATGAGTGATCGCTTTGCCGGACCGCGCTTCGGGACCCTGGTGGGCCTCGGTCTGCTGGCAAGTGCCGCGGGCAGTGCCTCCGGCCCATGGGTGGCCGGCTATCTGTTCGATCATCGCGGGAGCTACGCCGCAGCACTGACGATCGCCATCGTCATCGGCAGCGTCGCCTGTGTGTGCGGCTGGGTTTTGGGGAGGTTCAGACTTTGTCGAGCGCGATGACCGGGATCTCTCGATCCGTCTTGGCCTGATAGTCGACAAAGGGAGGATACATCTTCGCCATCTGGTCCCAGAGTCGGGTGCGCTCCTCGCCGCTGGTCAGCCGTGCCCGGCAGTCATGGTGCTCCGCCGCCACCTGCACATGCACCATGGGGTCGGCCTGCAGATTCAGATACCAGCCGGGATGCTTGGGCGCGCCGCCCTTGGAGCCGATGATGACGAAACCCGTGTCCGTGCGGCCGTAAAGCAGCGGCAGGGTTTGTGGTTCACCACTCTTGCGGCCTTTGGTGGTCAACAGCAGGGTGGGCAGCAGACCGGGTCCGCCAACGGGCGTGGAATCCCACAGATGACCATCGGCGCCGTTCGTTTCCAGATAGCGACGCATGTGGTCCGCCATCCATTTGGGCATGCTCTCGGGGATCTTCACTTGGCTCATGCTGTGTCTCTCCTGTGGGTGTGCCCGCATTCTGCCCGCAATCGACGTGCTATTCACGCCCCCTGGCGAGCTGCTGGCGCAAATCCTCCAGCGCCACATGACGCACGTCCTTGCCCTCCACCAGGAAGATCGCGCTCTCGCAGATGTTGTCCGCGTGGTCGCCGATACGCTCGAACGCGCGCGCCGCGAGCACCGCATCCAGCACGCCCCGGATGCTGCGGGGGTCTTCCATCATGTAGGTGATGAGCTGGCGCATGATGGCCTCCAGCTCTTTGTCGACCTCCGGATCTTCCTGGGCCACTTCCAAGGCTGCATGGGAATCCATGCGCGCAAAGGCATCCAGCGCGGCACGCAGCATGCGGCGTACATGATGGCCCATCGCCAGGATGCCGACGTAGTAGCTGTCCTGTCCGCCACTGGTCGCGAGGCGGGCAACGATACGGGCGACTTTCTTGACCTCATCGCCCACCCGTTCGAGGTCGGTGATGATCTTGCTGACCGCAAGCACCAGGCGCAGATCGCCCGCCGCCGGCTGCCGCCGGAGCAGGATGGCCGTGCACTCTCCGTCAATGTCCACCTCCATCTCGTTCACCTTGTAGTCGCTGGAGGCGATCCGCTCGGCGAGTTCCATGTCGGTCCTGGCCAGTGCTTCCAGCACCTGGCTGAGGGAGTCCTCCACCAGCCCGCCCATGGTCATGACCTTGGATCGGATGTCTTCCAGCTCCTTGTCGAACTGCTGGGAGATATGATGCGTACGGGACATGACCATGCCGTGAACCTCCTGCTCAGCCGTAGCGGCCGGTGATGTAATCCTCAGTCTGCTTCTGGCGCGGGGTGGTGAAGAGTTTCTTCGTCTCCCCGAATTCGATCAGATCTCCCATGTACATGAAAGCGGTGTAATCGGAAACCCGCGCCGCCTGCTGCATGTTATGGGTGACGATGACGATGGTGTAGTTCTGCTTGAGCTCGTAGACCAGCTCCTCGATCTTGAGGGTCGAGATGGGGTCCAGCGCCGAGGCCGGCTCGTCGAGCAGCAGCACTTCCGGCTCGATGGCAATGGCACGGGCGATGACCAGACGCTGCTGCTGTCCACCGGACAAACCGAGTGCGCTGTCGTGCACCCGGTCGCGGACTTCGTCCCACAGCGCGGCCGCCTTGAGCGCATTCTCCACCGCCTTGTCGAGCACGCGGCGGCTGTTGACCCCCTGGATGCGCAGCCCATAGGCGACGTTCTCGTAGATGGATTTGGGGAAGGGGTTCGGCTTCTGGAACACCATGCCCACGCGGCGGCGCAGGTTGGCCACATTCACGCGGGGGTCGAAGATGTCATCCCCATGCAGCTTGATGCTGCCCTCGATGCGCACATTTGAAATCAGCTCGTTCATGCGGTTGAAGCAGCGCAGCAGGGTGGATTTGCCACAGCCACTCGGGCCGATGAAGGCGGTGACGCGCTTTTCAGGAATCACCATATTCACGTTGTTCAGCGCACGCTTGTCACCGTAGTAGAGCGACAGGCCGTCCACCCGCAGGCATTCCCGATCCGGCTGCGCGGATGACTCCTCGTGGTGCGTATGGGCCGAGCGGAAGTCCACGCCATGTGTGAGGGTGGCCGGGTGGCTGGCATCATGCAGAGGGCTCACGTTGTCAGTTGTCTGCGGCATGGTATTTCTCGCGCAGGCGATTGCGGATCTGAATCGCCGCCAGGTTGAGGGAGACGATGATGAGCACCAGGAGCAGCGCGGTGGCGTAGACCAGCGGCCGCGCAGCCTCGACATTCGGGCTCTGGAAGCCCACATCATAGATGTGGAAACCGAGATGCATGAATTTGCGGTCCAGATGCAGGAAAGGGAATTCCCCATCCAGCGGCAAGGTGGGCGCCAGTTTCACCACGCCGACCATCATGAGCGGTGCCACTTCACCCGCCGCGCGGGCAACGGCCAGAATGAGGCCGGTCATCATGGCGGGCGTCGCCATGGGGAGCACGGTGCGCCAGAGGGTCTCGGCCTTGGTGGCACCGAGGGCGAGGCTGCCCTCACGTATGGCGCGCGGGATGCGCGTCAGGCCTTCTTCCGTCGCCACAATCACCACCGGCACGGTGAGCAGGGCGAGGGTCAGGGCGGACCACAGCAGGCCGGGAGTACCGAAAGTCGGTGCCGGGAGTTTTTCTGCAAAGAAGGCGCGATCGATGTTGCCGCCGAGGAAGTACACGAAGAAGCCGAAGCCGAACACGCCGTACACGATGGAAGGCACGCCAGCCAAATTGTTCACCGCGATGCGGATGGCACTGG
>Ga0194123_10001964_pt1 | contig 28598 bp, 23 predicted proteins | sample TA2MahsurfametaG_5_FD_155479 | JGI IMG/M metagenome (GOLD analysis project Ga0194123, IMG submission 155479) | Freshwater microbial communities from Lake Tanganyika, Tanzania - TA2015023 Mahale A surface | ecosystem: Environmental > Aquatic > Freshwater > Lake | place: Tanzania: Lake Tanganyika... | reverse complement strand
TCTTTACGGATTATCCAACGAGATTATCGACCAAAACCAATATTCGGTGATTGTTGCTACAGTCATCGCAAGCGCAATTATTCCAACCCTGATCGCGAACGCTTTTTTCCTGCCCAAACATCATTTGGAGTCCAAGGAGAAAGAATACCCCGATCTGCCCCCTAGAGAAGACCAACCTAACTCGCGCTGAAAGTGCAACAAAATACCGCCCTCCCCTTTGGGGAGGCTGGATCACCAGGCGCAGGCCTTGTCCCCCTCCTCATTATTGAGGAGATAAACTATAGTCCTAAAAAAGAAAGTTCGTGAGAAAACAAAAAAGCTCGATTCTGTTTTTTCGTGAACACTCACGGATTTTTTAAGGATATATTTAATATGACATCTTATAAATTGTCTCCCGCTACAACCGACGAAGCAGAAATGCTCAATCATAAAATTAATGCGTTTGTTGCTAGCCAAGTTTCATTTCACGGCGATACTGAAGTTTTGAAAGATTATGTTATCAAAGAAAATGACTTAATCATAGCTGGCATTAGAACTTGTTTTTATTTAGGTGAATGCTTGGCTATTAACGTACTTTTTGTGGATGAAAATTATCGAAATAAAGGATTAGGCGCTTTATTACTTAATCATGTTGAAGCTGATGCTAGAGCCATGGGAGCCAAGCTGGTCCATTTGGATACATTTAATCACCAAGCAAAAGATTTTTACCTAAAGCATGGTTATGAAATTTTCGGCGTTCTTGAGAATTGCCCTACTGGACAAAAACGTTACTTTTTAAAAAAGAATATTTTATAGACCAAATGAAAAAAACCCCTTTTTTGTCTAAAAACCAGCTAAAAAATAGCGGTCTGGTTCAAAGTTCCAGTTATGACTGAACTTTTGAAATTTCCGCGTAGTGACTTCACTCGTAGAAGTTTGAAGGAAAGTATTTTACGCTTAGGTGGCAAGTCAGCTAAAATGATTGGAATTTGCCAACCCCTAGACTGATAGATTTTTAGTCAAAAGTTCTGAACGCGTCTCTTCGCCCCCATCTTTTTAAGCTAAGGGTTACCTCCAGAGTTTTTATTGAGCAATCCGTCAACAAGCTCTTTTTATAGTAAGACGGTTGGTTTGGGTGAATCTTGACTTCTTATGTTCTATAGATGTAGACTAAGAGTATGATTCAGATCTGGTCAATTTCCTCGTCCGCTGTTTTTTCCAAGTTTAAGCGCTTTTTGGCGCTATAAACTCTCTTTACCCACACCTAAATTTTTCAAATATTTTTCGAATAAGGAATTAGTATGCGTACGGAAAAACTGGGGTTTTGGTCTTTGACCTCATTAGTCGCCGGAAGCCAGATAGGTACAGGAATTTTTTTATTGCCGGCAACATTAGTCCTCTACGGGTTTTGGGGGATTGGAAGTTGGTTCATTGCAGGAGCGGGAGCCCTTCTTCTCGCTTTCGTCTTTGGTAGCCTTGCGGCCGATAGACCTAAAACCGGTGGCCCCCACACATTTATCGAGGCAGCTTTTGGGGAGACTTTCGGGTTCTTTTCGGCTTGGTTGTATTGGATTATCTCGTGGTTCAGCTCCTCTTTAGTCGTAGTTTCCATCATCACATATTTGACCCCCCTGATCGGAGATCTCAATCCCTTGATAAATCTTGCGGCCAAGGTAAGCGTTTTGGCACTCGTCACCTGGTTAAATATTATGGGTGTAAAGTCTGCCGGTAGAACCGAGTTTATTTTAACTCTACTCAAACTTGTCCCACTAGTAATCGTCCCTTTTTTTGGGCTTTGGTACATAAATTTTGATACCTTACAATCAATAATCGAAGCGTCTAAAGGGGGGGTCAAAGTTATCAGCGAGGCTACACTTCTGACATTTTGGGGATTTATTGGTGTAGAATCGGCCACAACACCTGCCGAATCGGTGATAAACCCTAAAAAAAATATTCCACGCGCCCTTATTACAGGCACTCTTCTTGTGGCTTTTGTTTACACGTTCAGCAGCACAATCGTCATGGGGGTCGTCCCTGTCGAACAGTTAGCGCAGTCCAAAGCCCCTTTTGCCGCTGCAGGACAAATGATTTTTGGAGGAAATTGGCATTTATTGATTTCTATTGCGGCCTCCCTTGTTTGTCTTGGAACACTCAACGCTTGGGTTTTAACAAGCGGGCAAATCGCCCTCGGAGCCGCCCAGGACGGTCACCTGCCACGCCTTTTCATGAAGACCAATCGTCACGGAGTCTCTGTATGGGGTTTGACCGCCTCATCATTAGGAATTATTCCGGTATTAGTCCTCTCGATGCATCAGAATATCGCTTCTATTATCCACTTCACCATAGACATTTCTGTGACCGCATTTCTTCTGATTTATACCCTCTCGGTTCTAAGCTACATCAAGCTCTTTTGGCATAGAGATATCCAAACTAAATGCATCGGGGTGTCTGCCCTCGTATTTTGCTTTTTTATTCTTTTTACTGCTGGGCCTGTAGCAGTGACTCTTGCCCTTTTAATGGCTCTCACAGGGCTGCCCTTCTTTATCGTAAAAAAAAGGAAAGCCTCTATCGCCTAAGAAAAATATCTCTAACATGAATGCTAGAGATATTTTTTTTTGATGGTTAACCAAAAAAGAGTTCTTTGGCCTTTTTTTTGCCAATCTTTGATACGAGCTCTTTGAAAGCGACAAAAATAAATAAAAGCATCAAGTAATAGGCTTGAACTGAGAGAAAAAGATTCCACTGCACGCTTTTGAACGCTTGAAGGTAATCTGCTTGTAAATTTTGGGAGTTATCCCAAAAAACGGGGACAAATTTGATCATAAGCCTTACAAAAAAAAGAATCACCCAATAAAAAAGTGTCTTCCATGTAATTGATATGGCTAATGGGGTATTTTTATACCGATCTATCCACGGCATATGGTCAATTACAAGAACGATTTTAGCTATCAAAGCTGCTGCAAGAAGTACTTGGGTAAATTTAAAACCCTCCATCCCTACTTGCTCAAAAAGGAGAGTCTCAATCCAGTTTATTAGAGTAAAAAAGACCAGAAAAAAGAAAAAAGCCGGCAGTACATGAACAATTTCTTTTTTGATAATTTGAATAATATGCATACCTTTTTCATAACCCGATTTGGCAAATGTTGTAAAACATCTTCAAACACTTGCATTTTTCTTTTGACAGCAAACTTTTTTCAACATAAGCGAAAGGTATGCAGTTGAAATACACCCTTTTTTACCTCCTATCAATTCCCTTGTTTGGGCTTACACCCCAAGAATCACTAAAAGAGCTTGTAGATGGGAATAATCGTTATGTGATGGATAAACTGCTCTATGCAGACCATACTTCAGATCGCAGGCTAACTCTCAAACAGGGGCAAACCCCTTTTGCAATTGTTCTATCCTGTTCTGATTCTAGGGTGATACCAGAAATTATTTTTGATCAATCTACCGGAAATCTTTTCGTTGTAAGGATTGCAGGGAATGTTGCAGGACCTGTAGAACTCGAAAGTATCGAATTCGCTGCCAAGGTATTCGGCTCTTCGATGATATTAGTTCTCGGCCATGAGTCTTGTGGAGCCGTGAAAGCTGTCACAAAAGATAATATAAAAGATATTCCGGCTATTGCAGCTTTGATTCAGCCAGCTGTAAAAAAAGGGGCAAAATTGGAGTTGGCGATTAAAGATAATGTTCGCTATATCGTGAAAACGCTTAAAAACAATCCTGATTTGAAGCAACTTATTGATGCCAAAAAGCTCGATTGCATCGGGGGGTATTATAAAATACAATCGGGTAGAGTTGAGCTTTTGGAATAGAACGACCTCTTTTTTCTCTATCTTCTAATCTTTTTTTGCTTCTTATTGTAAATCGACAGCTAAAAAAATCTCTTCAAATTTAAGCTCCCCCTTTATATATGTAATTTTATAAGAGTTTATATTTTTTTTAAGGGGTTTATGTCTATTGTTAAGGTGATCGAAGTCATAAGTGAAGGTAAGACAATCGAAGAGGCGATCCACTCAGCTATTCATGAGGCGAGCCATACTGTTAAAGATATCAAGCAAATCGATGTGGATCATATTCATGCTAAAGTCGAAAACGGGCATATCACAAAGTATCGTATAGACGCTCGTATCAGCTTTGTAGTAAAGCATTAATTTAACAAAAATTCTAGGAAGTGGAGCGGTTTAAGGATCGGGAAGAAGTAGGCAAAAAGAGATCATTTTAGAAATCTCAGGCAAAAAAACTGGAGGCTTTTTTATGCATACCCGAAAAAGCTAAAGGTATTGTGCTTTTTGTTCACGGCAGTGGCAGCAGCCGCTTCTCCCCTCGCAACCAATACGCAGCAAAAATTCTGCAATCGGCACATTTTGGAACTTTACTGATTGATCTACTCTCAAAAGGGGAGGAGGTAAATCCCCAAAATCGCTTTAATATCCCCCTCTTAGCCAAGAGGGTTCTAGGAATTATTGGATGGATACAAAAAGAAAAATCTTTAAAGGGGCTTTCCCTATCCCTTTTTGGAGCAAGCACAGGAGCTGCAGCAGCTCTTATTGCGGCCAAAGAACTCCCCCAAGTTATCAAAGCTGTGATAAGCCGAGGGGGCAGACCCGACTTGGTGCAAGAGGAGGTAGAAAAAGTCTTTTCTCCAACCCTCTTAATTGTAGGCGAGCTAGATTTTGAGGGTATAACACTTAACGAATCGGCGTTAGAAAGATTACGAGGGCCCAAAAAATTAGAAATCGTTTCTGGAGCCACACATCTTTTTGAGGAAAGCGGATATTTGGAACAAGTCGCTAAACTCGCTGTCCACTGGCTAGAAAAATACGCATAAAAAAACCGCGGCCAATTTCTTGCCGCGGTTTATTTTTACTTATTTAAAGCAATTATACCTGTATATTGACGTAAGCATTTTTAAATTTAATTTAATAATTAAACAGGTCTTGATTTATGATCCCGTCCAAGTAATGGGGTTTCTATGTTTTCCAATTATCTATTTGTAGCTTCAAGATATTTCATGATAGCTTTTTGTCTTTTTTTTTCGCTATTTTCTGCCGAAAGTTTAGCAGTTGTCTCAAAGTATAATCGCGAGGTCTTTGTTGTTCCTGAGGGCACCCCATTTGATTCATGGACTTTTGGAATTTGTAGCGACGGTGTCTCCAATAAAGATTTTCTGCCTAAAATTATAAGGTCTATAAGGGAGCTCAACATCCCTTATTATGAAATCATTTTTGCAACTGAAAATAGAGATCTAAGAATCGACGAGCCTGACGTGAGAGTTTTGTTTATCGAATCTAATAAACGAAGTCATATAACGTTGAAAAAAAATAGAATCGCCGAAGTTTCCCGATATCCAAACTTATGCTTAATGCACGATTACATATTCCCGGAGGCAAATTGGTATAGAGGGTTTCAAAATTTCGGGTATAACTGGAGTGTTTGCTCTACTTCATTTTTGAATCCCGACGGAACTCACAGTTACGAGTGGACGCATTACCAAGGACCTTACCAACATAAAAATGTCCCGGCTCACTGGAAAGCATCCATAAATAGTTACGTTCCTGGAAATTACTTTTGTGTAAAGAAAGATTTTTTGATCCATTTTCCGTTAGACGAGAACTTAACCTTATGCGAAGCTGAGGATGTTGCCTGGTCGAAATCTATATACCCACATTGGAATTATGTATTCAATCCCGAATCTTTCGTCAGATCTATGAAAGCAAAACCTAGCGTTCGTCCCATTTGGGCGTCCAGATAAATAAACTGGATTTAATCTGAAGGAATTGAATTTTTTTTATACAGATCATACAATTTTTAGCTTTATTTGAATAAAATTAACAAACTGAGCTAATAACTTTCCAATAAAAACCATAACAAACATGTTGTTATGGTTTTTTTTCATCTAAAAATTTTAAGAAGTGGAATCTTGTTTTTACTTAAATTTAATTATATTAGCAAAATGATCAGAAAATGTTATCCCATTTTTTAAACTTTCAAGGTACTGTTCCCTATCGATGTAGTAGTCTAATAGGGATCCATCAGATCCATACACGATTGCATCCCTGGATGAAGCTATAATATCTATGTTTTTTCCTACAAAAATATGATCCAGGGCGCTTGGTTCTATCCTACCATCGATAGCCATATGGGCGGTAAACGTATCCTCATTCCTACCAATAAAAGTGCTCCTAGCGATTGGATAAGGTGCATAAAAATTTGATTCTCTGAAATCCCTACTCCCATCCAATTCTTTCTGGATTTGGAAAATATAATCCTCTCCATCTTGATCTGTGAAGGAGTTAAAGTCGCCTCCTACTAGGAACCTCTGAGAACTGTCAAAATCATCATTTAAAAAACTACGCACAAAACTACAAATTTTATAAGCAGTCTTTTGATAGTAATTATTTATAATATTGTAATCTGTATGTGTTGTAAAAACATTGAACACTCTTTCATTACGCACATTTTTTACCCTTACCCCAAGAATTTTTCGGCGATGATCCGACTCTGTAGGTAATTCTGCTATTTCAATTTTTTCTACTTTTAGATCTTTGCTTAAAGCAATTGTGCTGGTGTATTCTTGAGACTCTCCAAGGACTTGTTCTTCATAGGGAGGTAAAGTCTCTTTACCAGTCATATTGTTGTAGGAAATCCACTGGAGGTCGCTATTTTCAAATATTTTTTTTATATCTTTTAGAGCTTTTGGGGTGATTTCTTGAAATGCTATAAAAAAAGGGGCTTTAGGATTCTGTAGAGTAAATTTGTCTATTGCTTTTTTCAAAACACTTAGTCGTCTATCCCAATGAAATAAAGGGTAAATCTCCTCAGAGGATTCCTCTTTTGTTAAACTCGTAAAATAGCCTCTTGCATCATTAAGAACTTTCTCTTTTTCGCTACTAATCGCAGAAATGATATCCTCGTGAGAGACTTCAAGGCTTGTCTTAAGAATTCGAGAACGACCCTCACTGTCTTGAAGCTGATCTAAAGCCATTTTGAAAATGGACTCTACAAATAAACTTTTATCGAAAGCTTGACAAATCGCATGGTTAAGATCCAGGCGTTCCGCAAGAGAGTTTTTTAAATGCATCGAAAAATAATGCCGAATAAAACCTCCACCGAAATCTCTTAAAATATAGGGAGGTAGATCTTGCAGATTCTCGTTAGATAAACGTACAGCGTTCCCTTTATTCTCACCAAGATCTATCAACCACTCTCTCAATCTTTTTTTTTGGTTTTTTTCGTCGTCTTCGGGATATAAAATATTCAAATAAATTCCTATGACTTCGTCACAATCAAAAGACTGAGGAGGTTTAGCATCTTTATAGCTAGTAGTGTTTGGGCAAATAAAGTTTTTGTATTTGAGCTCTTTATCTGGGCAAGTCGCCAAAATACAAAAAGGAATTAGTATATTAAACATAAAAATTTACCTTTTATCTAATTTCTTTTAGGTAGTCTTTACGGAATTTTTCAAGATCCTCAGGAACTCCTAATCCCCACATACCTTTACAAAGTTTTGTGCGTATGATTTTTTTATCTTGAATGAGTTCGTTATAGACGGGGCAAACGTAAAATTCATTGTTTGTTCGAATGTTTTTAGCAATCATTTGCTTAGAATATTTTACGAAATCAGATCCTCTTTTCCAACCATAGAGTCCTACCGTGGCGTTGGGGCCTATCCATTTTTTTTCTTGAACCTCAGTTACGATAAAGTCATCAGATATTTTGGCATAAGACCATTTCAAATCCCTAGGATCTGGTTGATAAAAAGTGAGGATTACACCATCGTAAAAAGGGTTAAGAAGGCACTTATAAAATTCATCTGGTTTCCATTCTAAAAACTGGTCAGAATTTACAATAATTAATGGATCGTCGTTGTTAATTTCACTTTCTGCATGTAAAACAGAGCAAGCAGCCCCTTCTGTAAGTTTTTGAATCGGGTGTATAGTGTAGCTAACATTACCGGGTAGAGAATCAAAAAGAGATTCAATTCCGTAAATCATATGACTTTCACGAACAATTAGATGAAATTTGATTTTCATTTGTGAGGTCAAAATTTCTTTGGGTAACATGTTCTGAATGACCCACTCGATCATTTTTTTTCCACCTACTGGTATGAAAGGTTTTGGAACCTTATAACCATTATTTCTAAATCGAAGACCCTCCCCTGCCATTGGGATCACTACATGAAAAGTAACTGGTTTCCCGTCCATGAGAAATCTATCTCCCACCGATTTCTTTTCTTTAATGTCAGAGATAGCTTTATCTATTAAAGGTAGAGTGACATCCTCTGCATCCTCAACTTCTAAAACATGCGCGTTCGACCCGTAAGCTGCTTTGCGACCCGGAAGACTATCCTCTATGATCAAGCAATTTTTTGGTTCTAAACCTGCCCTCATCATAGCCAAATTGTAGATATCACTTGCTGGTTTTGGGTGGATAACATCTTGATTTGAATAAATTTCCTCAAAGTAAGTCTGTATATTTAATAATTTTAAGGTTTCAATCAATGTTGACCTTATGCTGTTCGAACAACAAAAAAGCCTGTATCCTTTATTTTTTAAATTATCCAAAAGAGCATTTAGACTTTGTCTTGGACTTACAAAATAAGGCAGTCTTTCAAGAGTAAGGGTTTGCTTTTTATCGTATAAAAAATCGGTCTGAACTAGCTGGATAACTCCTTTGCTGATAAGCTTATCTATCTTTGATCTTGTGGAAAGCCCATCGAATTCTGCCTCGTGTTGGCTCCACGTAAGATTATATCCAGGCTTTATTTCCTCCAGAGCATCCCGAAATGTCTCGAAATGCAGGACTCTTGAATTTACCAAGACCCCATCTAAATCGAACAAAATCGCCTTTACCTCATCTGGATGTAACGTAACAAAGTTAAAAAAAATAAACAAAAATGCAAAACTTTGCAGAAAATGTTGATACATAAACCTAAAAACCCTTTCCTAGAAATAATCTAAATTCTTCCAAATCACTTGGATATCCAAGACTCCACATCCGATGACAAATCTCTATACCGATCTTTTTTTTGTCTAAAATCGCTTCATTATACACTGGACATAGATAGAACTGATTTCTTACTCTTTGCTCTTTTGCAATCTGCTCTTTTGCATATTTGACAAAATCTGATCCCTTTTTCCATCCATACAAACCCACAGCCGCATAGGGGCTTATCCACTTTTTCTCCTGAACTTCTACAACTAGTTTATTCTCATCGATTTTTGCAAATGACCATCTCTCGTCTTTTGAATTTGGTTGATTGAAGGTAAGGATAATTCCATCATGCTTAGAATTGACTAACTCGTTATAAAAATGATCAGGGTTCCACTCGATAAATTGATCTGCATTTACTATTATTAGGGGGTCATTGTTGTCTATCTCATCTTTTGCAAGCAAAACCGTACAAGTAGCCCCTTGTGTTGGTGAATTTACAGGGTGTAATGTAAAGTCTATTTCTGGAAAAATTTCCTTAAATAAAGCTTCAACATTATAGGCATCTAGATGTGTCTTCTTAAGAACAAAATGAAATTTAAAATATTTAATATTCGGTATTGACCTTTTAGGGAGCACATTTTCTACAACCCAGGCTATCATTTTTTTTCCAGCAAGTAAGATTAAAGGTTTAGGCTCATGGTAGCCCGCTTCCCTAAATATTGTGCTGTCTCCAGCCATGGGTATTACTACATGCAGAGTTTTGTGCTCAGATTGAGTTAAGAAGTTATTCGTATATTTTTTATCTTCTATAAAAGAAGCTTGCAAGTTTATAAGCTTGACTAAAGCTGTAAATATGAATAAATACAATTTCATTTGACTAATTTAAATTTAAATCACAATGCAACATTTAAATTATTTTAACAAACTTAATTTGGAGCTATTTTTAAATTTTTTATCTGTAGATTAAAAATCCCGATTTACAAGCTGTTTTCTTTAATAATTAAGAAAAATACGCATAAAAAAACCGCGGTCAATTTCTTGCCGCGGTTTATTTTTCAGCCTTATTTAGAAGAGATTAGTAACGGCTTTTTTTCGAGCTCGTAAAAACTTTCTTTCCCCTCTTAGGGCCTGTTGGTCGTGAGGGTTTATTCCCTCTTGAAGGCATCTCTAGATCATGTTTACCAAAAGAAAAACTTTTGTTTTTCTTGGCTTTTCCAATCATTTTGAAACCAGCATCTTTAAACTTATCGTCTCTGAAAAAGGGTTTCTTATCGCCAAACTCTTTTCTTTCACCAAAAGGTCTTCTTTCCCCACGGTCAGCAAACTCTTTTCTTTCACCAAAAGGTCTTCTTTCCCCACGGTCAGCAAACTCTTTTCTTTCGCCAAAAGGTCTTCTTTCCCCACGGTCAGCAAACTCTTTTCTTTCACCAAAAGGTCTTCTTTCCCCACGGTCAGCAAACTCTTTTCTTTCGCCAAAAGGTCTTCTTTCCCCACGGTCAGCAAACTCTTTTCTTTCTCTAAAAGGCCTTCTCTCGCGATCGCCAAAATCGGACTTTCTATCTCTGGAAAATTTGGGTCTATCGTTTCCTTTAGAAAAACCTCTATCCCTTTTATCCTTGGATCCGCTCTTATCGCCCAAGAAAATGTCATAGGATTTATTCATGATTTTTTCAATCTCTTGAACAACTCCTCTGTCTCTTTTTGAAGCAAAAGAGTGCGCTTCACCTTCAGCACCAGCGCGTCCGGTGCGACCGATACGGTGTACGTAATCCTCCACCTGCTTTGGCAAATCAAAGTTAATGACGTGAGTAATTGTAGCTATGTCAATACCTCTAGCTGCTACATCGGTTGCAACAAGAAAACGGATTTTTCCTGATCTTAGGTAGCGAAGAGTGCGGTCTCTTTGACGCTGTTTCATATCTCCATGCAGAGCTGAGGCCTCAAAACCCTCCTCGTTGAGTTTTTCCGCTAACTCTTCAGTCGACATTTTTGTAGATGCAAAGATAATGGCTTGATTTACCTCTTCCTTTTGCAAAATTTCTGCAAGCAAACGGTGCTTATGGGCTATGTCGTTGGTGTAGTAGAAATGCTCTTTGATGTTTTCGATCTCTTTTGACTCTTTCTCGATCTCCACTTTCACAGGATCGATCGTGAGATTTTTACAGAGATTTAAGACAGGTCCTTTCAATGTTGCAGAAAAAAGCAGAGTTTGTCTGTCAGGATCGGTGTTTGATGCTATCAAATTTACAGGCTCAATAAAACCCATATCCAGCATTCGGTCCGCCTCATCGATGACGAGAACTTGTACAGAACTTAAATCGACCTTCTTTTTCTCCATTAGATCAATCAAGCGACCGGGTGTTGCTACCAGAATATCATGGGGTTTGGATATTTTTTTCACCTGCTCACTCCAGCCTGCGCCACCAAAGACGACAACAGAACTCACATGGTCTAAATTAGAGGAGAATCTTGTCACCTCTTTTTCAATCTGCGCAGCAAGCTCACGGGTTGGGGAAAGGATCAGAACTCTTGGGCCTTTTGTGTTCTCCCCTTTTTCCGCCAGCATATGAATGGCAGGCAAAAGAAAAGCAGCTGTTTTACCCGTACCGGTGTCTGCGCAAGCAAGGACGTCTTTGCCCTCAAGGATGTGAGGAATCGCCTCATTTTGAATCGGGGTGGGACTAGAAAAACCTAGCTTCTCCAATCTTTCAAGAATTTTTTTATGCAAGTTTAATCTAGTAAAGCCCATCAAGTCTCCATAATAGGCATCTACTATACTTTTTAATCCCCTTAAAAGACATACCTTTTTAGGAAAAATCGAAATATATCTTCTAAAACACCCCTCTCAACCAATGATTAAAATAAAAATTTAAGTATTAGATTCGTAAGGTACTGAAAGACAATAGAAAAAAACAGACCTATTTAGCAGTTTTTTACTCAAAAATTTTCTATTTGAGAGATTTTATAAAATTTGATATTATGTTTTCTTAATATAGCTTGAGGACACCATGATCTCTCGAATAGCCCCCCTATTTAGATCAGTCGCCCAAAAAGGGGAGGCCCTTTGCGCTCCAACTCTTTTTCGAAGTAATTACCCCCAAGTACTCCTTGACAAACTAGGTACACAAAAACAGTCCCTTTGTAAGCCCCTAAAATTCAATAAAATTTACCCACTCCAAAAAAGAGATTACCTAGTTACCAAACCCGAGCTGGCAGAATCTAATACAAATTCAAAAAAAGATGATCTCCTGGTCGATACTCTCCATTCGACTTTCGAATTTTCTTATGACACCTCTGTTAGTATGAGGCGAAATTTTGAAAATGCTCCCTACAGATTACAAAAAGACCTCAATTTTATAATCTGCATGCAGAATCTCTCGCAATTGAAAACCGAATCAGGTTTTGACCTTGAAGATATTCAAAAGCACCCCGATCTTAATGAAAAAATCTTTGAAACAGAGTCTATTGATCTTTTTAAGTTTCCCAAAGCTGTCCTAGATATCTTAAATGGGCCCACCTCCCAGAAAAAAGATCAAATTTGTCATAGAATGCAAGAGCTTTACGATTTTGAATTGGAACCATTCGTCCCATTTTTTCTAAAAGATCCGGTTTTACTGGAAAAATTGGTGCAGGAAAAAATCCTAAAACCTCACCAACTTTCATTAAATTTTTTCTCATCACAAGAAAATTTTTTAGAGTTTGCAAAAAAATATCCAAAAGTTGCTCAAAAATTCTTCACGAAAGAACCCAGAACCCGGCAAATCTTTACCAGCGAAGAGATTCTTTCTATTGCTCAATTTCATGAAAATCCCTACGCATTTTCCTCATTTTTTCTATTTGATCAAAAATCGACTAATAAGCTTGATGAATTTGCAAAAAATTCACCCTCTCAATCCATCCAAGACTTATACCAAAAAAATATGAAAGCCAAAAATTTGAGAAGTCTAAAAAAAACAGTTTTTAAGATGGCTTTGCTAGCCAATATTCTTCTTATAGGTTTTTCCTTCAAGTACGACCGTTAGGGCTCTATAAAAACGTTAAAATCAAAAGATCTCACTCTAGAAAAAAGTTTTAACTTTTTTTCTTTTTTCAATTAGATTTGTTTTAAATTATTGTTTATTATGAAGATCCTTTTTTACATGGCTAATTATTTTTTATCTATTTTCGGCCTCTTCCTTATCAATCTTGTATCGATTATATCGCTAGAGGCAAAAGAGAAGAGAGCTCTTGTTGTCATCCTTTCGCAAACCCGTGAGGGAAACGTAACCTTTGAAAGCCTAAAAAAAAATGTCCTAGATCCGCTTGAGGCTGATTTGGCTGTTTGTATTGGAGTCAAAGATGGACAGACGCCACAAGATCCAATTTTTCAAAACGCCAAGTATCGTTTCTGCTATCCTGAACCGGAGGACTATGCCACTGCATTTGATGAGGCTTCAACAATAATCCAATTCCAAAACCCCGAAATTGAAAAACCTTTCGATTGGCGAAAATTTTTAAAAATAAAAGACCAGTTTCTTGGAGGGATAAAAGATCCTCATGATGAACATCCGGGATCTGCCGGTATACTGATTTTTTTTCGCTGGTTTTTGCTCCAGAATATTCTTCAAGAGAAGCTATTAGATAAATACGATTTTTTTGTGATCACAAGAAGTGATCACCTGTATCTTCTACCCCATCCCTCTTTACAGGTCCTAGGCGATGAAAAAATCTCCATCCCCTTAGGTCAAGGATATGGAGGATTTACCGATAGGCATGTTGTACTCCCAAAAAAATTTGTAGTTCCCTATTTAGACATTCTCAACAAAATGATCACAAAGGGAGCAAATTACACCTCAAGGTTGAAACTTAAAAAAAATTGGAACCTAGAAAGATTTATAAAATTTCACCTTCATCAACATGGCCTTATAAAATACGTCCAATACTTTTTGCGTAATATGTACACAATGAGATCGATCGGTGGAACAACACGTTGGGTCCCGGGCGATTTTTCTGAAGAACATGGCTATTTTTTAAAGTATCCGAAAGAATACCAGGATTCCATGGAAAATCGGTCAAAATTTGAAAAATCAAAAGATACGCTCGATAATTTTTACAAAGCGAATTTATTTGATGCTTATTCCTATGACAAAATAAGGGTTTTGAGTCCAGGTTGCGATACCTAAAATGGCGTCCAATGGACGCCATTTTTCTACATCCTTGAGGCCTCGAGAGCCAATGCCGATCTCTCTACTGCTTGTAAGTAGGAGTAGGCAGCTATCGGACTATTGGCAAAATGGGAGGTCACCTCTGATAAACCGTTTGAGTAACGGTTCAGGTTTTTTGCGTCGATTTGCTCTATATCGCCAATCAAGATAACTTTGGTGCCTATACCCGAACGGGAGATCAGAGTCTTAATTTCGTGAGGAGAGCAATTTTGACACTCGTCAATAATAAGAATGGATCTCTGAAATGAACGACCTCTCATATGAGCTATCGCTTCCATTTTAATTTTAGGCTGATTACCAACCCATTCAGCAACATCACCAACGTCCTCGTTTCTCGCCTCTTTTATCGTTTCGATATTGTCAAAATAGGCTCCAAACAAGGGCTTGAGTTTATCTTGTGCTGTCCCGGGCAAATGACCAATATCTGGCCCTAAAGAATGTACAGGGCGAGTCACTATTAGATGTTTATAAATCCCCTTATCAAAAACCATTTCAAAAGCTGCAGCCATCGCCAAAAGAGTTTTCCCCGTTCCGGCTCTTCCAATCAAGGATACCAAGGGGATGTCTTCCGACAACAGCATGTCCAAAGCGATCTCTTGCTCTATATTTTTAGGCAAAATCCCTCTAGCCACTTTGGTCCCTTTCCTTCTGATCGGCACTAATTTTTGCTCTCTAGGATGAAAACGACACAAAAGCTGCGAATTTTCTTTAGCTAAAAGTAAAACATACTCATTGTTAAAGAACGTCTCATTAGGTAGCTGAACAAAACCATCTATATAGGAGTGATCAATAATCGATTTATCCACATGGATTGTGCGCATTCTTGAGACGGGATCGATATCTTTTCTTGGCGGTTGGAAATCATTAGCCTCAATTCCCAAAACCTCTAAAGAAAGACGGGTGGCAACCGATCTGGAAACTACCACTAAATTGTCGACTTCATCCTTGAGCGCAAATGCTAAATGAATTATACGATTTTGAGGAAGGTCTGCAAGGTGAGGCAGTCTTTTTTTATCGATCGAACCGATAAGAGTATCAATTCTTATAAGAATCTCATCCTCGATGATCACGCCATGATTGATATCACCGGTTTTGGATAATTCGCTTAAAAACTGGAGTTGGTCACGAGCTTATAATTCCGTAGTCGTTTTTTGACCCACATGTTTATCAAGATCATCGATAACAAAGCTGGGAATTACAACATTCGAGCGCTTAAAGTGTTGGATCACATCTACATCATATAATAGGACTGTCGAATCCAATAGAAAGGTTTTGCGCCCGTGGCCCATTCCAACTCCGTTGTTTGTTTCCTTGCCTTATGAGGCCTTTGCCAACCTAAAATCAAGAGAAAAAATCGAGTTTGACAAGGTCCGTGATAATTGAGTATAGTTTCTTAAGGTAACCTTGTATTTAAAATGAAAATCAACCAGAGAGTGCTTCACATTCCGCCCTACATCTCCTGCAAGTGGAGCGAAATCGCCTCTATTGGTGTCGAAAACATCGAGGGAAAAGATCTCCTTCACGTGCAGCTTTTATCGGGTGCGAGGGCCACAGTCCCTAATCTCACCCAAGATGAGATTGATCTCATTTTTAAGATGCATGTGCATCATCTTGAAGAGGTTGCTGACGAGGAAGAGCGATTTAAAAATGTAAAAGAGATCCCCTTCTTTTCAAATTTGTTTCAAGCTCCCCCCATGGACGCAAACGTTGCTACCTCTTTTGGGGCACCGATCTCATTCCACCTCGATGCAAATGACCCAAGTTCTCTATTCCAAGGGCACAATCCCCAGTTTTCCAATTCCCCCCCTCTACCTAAAGAAATTTTAGATAAAATTACTTTGATTGCAAAAGCAATCGGGGGTGAGATGATCAAAGAGGTGGAGCCGGTTGAACTGTGTAACTGCTTTTTTTGCCAAATCGCTCGAGCTCTGAAGAACGAGCGGATCGAAGAGAAAAAACCTCACGTTCCAAAAAATCTTCCTAAAGACTTACTCAGAGGGGGTATTGACCCTGAGTGGATGGTGGATGAAGTGGGTCCAAATATGTTCAAAGTCATAAGCCGTGAAGAACCAGGAATGATCTATCAGGTATATTTAGGACACCCTATTGGTTGCTCATGCGGCTCCAACCGATGTCAGCACATCATAGCAGCTTTAAAAACCTAATTGATCTTCTAAAAAACCCTCCACACGTTTTTTTAAAAACTGTTTGCTTCAAATTTTGCCTTTCACTAGGATTGAAGAGAATTTTGCCAAAAAAAACATTTTTCTACGAACACATTTCAGGTGTTTTGTTTTGCTAGAATAGAGCTTATAAAAGCTTCTGGAGCCATAAATTTATCAAGTACTTTTAGTGTATTTGATGAAGAAAACTCTCCTTGTTCGATTTTCAAACAAAAAACGCTAGAGAGAAAAGTTGAAAAACTCATAGAATGTTGTTATTCAAGGAGTTTAAGGTATGCGAAGCGTTTTGTCCTGCTTGGGTTTACTCACCGTCTCTACCCTGCTGATCGCTGAGGACGCAAATCATAAAAAGGGGACCTCAAAAGATGCAGCCGTCACCTCAACTGTTCAAAAGTCCACCCCAATCAAACAGGCTAAGCCTGTAGACCAAGCTGAAAAGGTTTCACACTTTAAAGCATTTACGGGAAAAGTTGTCGGAAATAGTGTCCGTCTTCGCCTTTCCTCAGAGCTAGACAGCCCTATTATCAAAGAGCTTGCCAAAGGAGACCTTTTGGTTGTTTCAGGGGAAAAAAATGAATTTTATGCTGTTGAGCCCCTTCTAGACATGCATGCGTATATCTTCAGAAGTCTTGTACTTGATGGTGTGATTGAGGGAAATCGTGTAAATGTGCGACTTCTACCTGATCTAGAATCCCCTATCGTTGGCCATCTAAGTGCCGGAGATAAGGTTGAGGGTAAGATTTGTGAAAAACAACCTAAATGGCTTGAAATTACCGTTCCCAATAAAACCCGTTTTTATGTCGCCAAAGAATATGTAGATTACGCAGGTGGTCCAGAACTCAAAGCGATTCGTGACCGCAAAAAAATTGAACTCTCCAAACACATCGAAAAAACTGAAAACTTTACCCAAATAGAGATGGTAAAACCTTTCAATGAGATTGATTTTGACAAGGTAGCCCATAACTATCAACTCGTATCACAAGAGTACAAAGAGTTTCCAGAAGCTGTCGAGAAAGCTAAATCTAAGCTTGTAGAGATGCAAGATCTTTACCTGCAAAAAAAATTGGCTTACCTCGAGTCGAAAGCAAACCAGATTTCTAAAGAAATAGCCCGTAAAGAGCAAAAAGGTGTTGAGGTAACCTCGAAAGCTAAAGCTCTCCCCCAGAGGGAACTGACGATGGCTTCCACCGCAAGCGAGATCATTCAACAACAGCAAACTGAGTCAAAAGCGGCACTTCCCCCTATAGCTAATCCAAGCTGGGAGCCTATTGAAGAAAACCTCTACCTCTCTTGGGCTATGAGCCATCGAAATAAGTCCATCGAAGACTTTTACCAGGACCAGAAGGTAAGATCGTTTAAGGTTTCAGGAGTTTTGGAAACTTATGTAGACCCTGTACGGAACAAACCGGGCGATTTTATCATTCGTGACAGAGATTGTCCTGTGGGTTATGCCTACTCAACTTTAGTGGACCTTAAGCCTTTAATTGGAAAGCCGGTGACATTTCACGTGATCTCCAGATCGAATAATCACTTTGCATTTCCCGCTTATTTTGTCCTTAGTGTAGAATAAAACCCTCTACAAAAAGACTAAAAATTCTAAAAGTCGGTTCGTAGAACCGGCTTTTTTTTTGACCAATGACTTTCTAAACATGCTTCTTGAAGATCTACGTAACGAATTATTTGAAATCGATCTAAAGATAGAATCCCTAATTCTAAAAAAACAGCTCCTTGTTGAAAAGATCGGTGAAGCCAAACAAGGGGTTTCCCCCCTTTATTCTCCTAAGGTCGAAAAAGAAAAAACCAAGAAACTTTTGAAATATTTAAAAAAAGAGATTGAAAAAGAGTTTGTAGCATCTTGCAAATTGCAATTTTTCAAAACAAAGCCCAATCTAAAGTTTGGGGTCGACGAAAAGGCAAAAAATCTCCACTGGCTAAAAGCTCTTGCACCGGTAGATGAGCAAGAAGCCTCGTTTCTTTTTACAAATCATCATCTCAAATTAGAGAAAAAGATCACAATTGAGGTTTTGAAACAATATCGCGGCATTCCTCATAACTCTTATATAGCTTGCGTCGTATCGAATCAAAAAAGCTTTTTTCGAAAAAAAGTACTTCTCTATGGTAAAAATTTACAAGAGCTTCATCAAGTAAGCGACTTTTTAGAAAAGCTTGCAGCCTCAGTTGAGATACGTATCGTTTTTTAAGTAGATATCCTTTTTCTACAATAACTTGGTTGTAAAATTTGAGGTGGTGAAAGGGGGTATTGCTATATTCTTCAATCCATTTGTATAGATTTTCAAAGCTCCCTCAAAAGAGTATTCTTTTGTCAAAAAGTCTAGCTGAAAACTACTAGCTCCAGCAGTTTTTAACTCTTCTAAATGTGAAAATAATGAAAATGGGGTTTTGGAAAGAACTACTGATTTACATAACTCATGGTACACCTCATACCTCTCATTATCTTCCCCCTCAATCTCCAGTGTTCTATACCCACATACTTTAGAGGTAGGACACCCATTATGTAAAGCCGTAAGAGAACAGCTCTCAGCTATGAATAATGGGATATCTTTGAACAAAATCACTTTTAAAAAATCTCTATGGACAGATTGAAGAAGCCCAAAAATATTGTCCTTATCGTCCTCGATCGACACGGTAGCTTTAGAAAAACCCATCGATTTAAGTTGATTGAGCGCCTCTATATTTAAAGCATATAAAGCAAAATCAGCCACGATATCCAAAGAGACCCCCTCAGCCTGTTTTCTTAAAAAACTTAAAGCCCCAAGGTTAGGACACTCAAAATGTCTGATCCCTAAATCTAAAGCATAACGAATCATCGATCGGATGTAAGGCTCATCCCAAGAGCGTAAAATCAAGGGGAGCGCTATGCGAAGTAAGACATTCTGCTCTTTAGATTTGGCATAGAGTTTTTGTAAAACTTCGGGGCCTTTTTGATTTAAAAAAGCTTTCTTTGGCTCAAAAATACACTCTTTGGGACGAATCGAGCTATCTAAATCTAAAAAAGAAAAAAGCTCTTCTCTGTCAATTTTTACAATCCAGTTAGGGCTGTCCTCTTTGGATCTTTCAAAAGATCGGTGAGGTGTATCTTGCAAAGAATCTCTTTTTTCTTTTTTTAAATGTAATATGTTATTCAAACCCTCAACTAAATCCCGTTTCCATTCTTTTAAAAGAGCTTTTGAGATAAAAACATACTCAGGGACATTAATTTTAGTGATTTCTAAAGCCGTTTGAATATTCCCTAGAAGACTATATGAATCAATTAAGGATTCTTTAAGCCCATTTTGAGAAGGGCTTTGTTGTAATTGACACCCTTTTTCCATCCTGAAGATCTCAGTATCTAGTTCAAAAACACTCCACTTAAGGCTCATCTCTATTTCAGAGTAAACAAGCTGAAGCTGAAGAGTCTTCTTTGCCAGCACCTTCTTGAGCGGTTGTGCTAAAAGTTGATCTATAGCCCTCTTAAGTTTGTTGGAGCGTATTTTGTAAATTTTATCCCCCTTTTGAGGTAGGGCAAGGCCTTGAGGAATGATAAAGGATAATCGGGCATTCCCTGGATGCGAAAAAAACCGGTTAGGACCTAAAAAAATCTCATTTAAGGAAAAAGAGATCTCACGATTTTCGTAACGGGTTTTTAAAGCATTTAGATCATTTTTTACGGTTTCTCCGTGTTGAGGTTTAGAATGGAATAAAGGAGAATTTGAAACAATTTTGATCCCGTCATGAGCCTCTAGCTCGTAATGAGAATAAAAAGAGACTTTTCGGTCTTTCACATCTAAAACCTCCCCAATTTCTATCCCCTGATGGGTCGGATTGTTTAGATCGATAACGTTTTCTTCGTAGCGATTTTTGTAAAATAGGGTTGTGGGGCTTCTAAAATAGCTGAAGCTTTTTTCCTCATCCAAAATTTTTAAAAGCTTGGCTGGGGTCGGGGTTCTCGATTTTTTTTGAAGGGGATTATTTTCGAATTTGTCGAGAGCATCTCGGTATTTTTTTACTGTTGTAGCCACATATTGAGCATCTTTTTTTCGCCCTTCAATCTTCAAGCTATCGATACCTGCATCAATAAATTGCTCGACCATTTCAGAAGTGTCTAGATCTTTCATGCTAAAAAGAAAACCATGACCTGGCTCAGACAAGATTTTATAGGGCTTGCGGCATGTATAGGCACACTCCCCTCTATTTCCGCTTCTTCCACCCTCTGCTCCCGAAAAAAAACAAAGTCCACTATAACTGTAGCAAAGGCTTCCGTGACAAAATGTTTCTAATTCCATCTCATCACTAGTATAAATGGATCGTATTTTCTTTATCTCTTGCAGAGTCATTTCTCGTGCCAATACAACCCTTTTAAACCCTAATTCCTTTGCGACATCTACCCCATGTATATTATGAATAGCCATCTGGGTGCTTGCGTGCATCCTTATATTTGGAAAATCTTGCCGGATGATTCTGGCTACACCTAAATCTTGAACAATTACCCCCCCAATTTGTATCCGCTCAAGCTCGTCCAAAATAGGCGGTAGGGACAAAAACTCTTTTTGTTGGATGACTACATTTAGTGTCACAAGAATTTTACAATTATACTCTTTGGCAAGAGGGACAATCTCTTGAAGATCCTCTAAGGAAAAATTATTGGCCCTTTTTCGTGCATTAAACTGCTTTAAACCTAAAAATATCTCATCAGCCCCGGTTAAAAGGGCTGCTTTGAAAGCCTCTTTTGATCCTGCCGGAGCTAGCAATTTAGGTAATTTGACATTCGATAACAAAGCTTGCATGAATAGACCTCAAAAAAGGGAGGCTAATTTTCTCAAAAAAGAGGACTTAGGTCAATAAAATAAGGGGGTATAGGTTTTATTGCTGATTTGAAGGAGCCTCTTTTGCACTTGACTCAAGATCTTCCAAAAGTTGGATATGCTGATCTTGGCCTGAAGCCCCTAATTCTTCAAATTTACGGGCAGTAACAAGGACTCTTTTCTCCATCGACCCTATAAATTTATTATGCGCCTCCACAGCTTGATTCAACGCTTTAGACATCGACTGTATGTGCGTTGTGGCATCCATTAATCTTTTATGGAGTTCTTGCCCAAGATCTCGAACTCTTTCCAAATTTTCTCTCAATCGATCTTCTTTCCAGGAAAGGGCTACAGTTTTCAAAAGTGCTATCAATGACGTTGGTGTTACAATTAAAACATCCTGTTGAATCCCATACTCCATCAATGTAGGATCGACTTTAAGCGCATCAGAAAATAATCCTTCAGTGGGTAAATAGAGAAGTACAAACTCAAAACCTTCTCGTAGTTTGGCATATTTTTTTCTTTTTAATTCATCGATATGTTCTTTAATTCGACGAACGTGAGCTTTCATTTTGTCTTGATAAACTTGCGGATCAGTACTCTCTAAAGCCTCTAAGTAGGACTCCATTGGCGTTTTCACATCGATAACTACATGTTTTTTTTGGGGTAACCTTACGATCACATCTGGCCTAAAAGCCCCTTTTCCTTGCCCCACAACCTCCTGTTCATAAAAATCTGTATAGGGAAGCATACCGGAAGCTTCCATAATTCTTTTTAACTGCACTTCTCCCCAAAACCCCCGCACATCGGGTTTTTTTAAGGCGTGCAAAACCGCTTGGGTCTCTTTGAGTAGAACAGTGTCATTGGAATGGAGTTTTTTTAAATCTTCAGATAATTTTGTCGACTCTATGGTCCTATATCGCTCCATAAGATGCAGTTGCTCATCTAATTCCTTGAGCCGATCTTCAATGGGTTTACCTAAATCTTCCCTCCCTTTTCTAAGAAAAAAAATCAAAATTATTATCATGCCTAGTAAAAATAAAATCAAGGAATTGAAAAAAATCGACAAATATTCCATAAACTGTAAACATCCGGTTTTATATGCGTATTGATGATAAAAGTAGTTTAGCAGAGCTTGTATTTCAAAGAGAATTTTTTCAAGAAGACACAAGAAGAATACTAAAAATCTTTAAAGATAATCTTCCCCCCTGCTGTAAAACCGGGATAGATGTTCTTGTCTCTAGAGTAGAGACTTTGTTAGAAAATACTAGTTCTATCGACGAGCAGATGGAACACATGCAAAAGCTTTTGTTCAAGTACCCTAAATTTTTGAAAGCTACAATTTATAGGATAGAAAAAAAGGGGCAGCTCAGACAGATTTTAGAGAATCTCTGTTCAAAGAGTCGGCGCAATTTATTAGAAAGCATATTGCGAAATACAGACCTAGAAACTTTAGAGCTTTTTTTATCAGTCGACGGATTTTATGTTCTTTTGAGAATTCTTCTTCGAAATGATTTAGCCCTTATAAAAAAGATTCCCCCATTTATATTTTTTAAAGTACTTCTTGAGGCTTCTATCAAGAATAAAGATTTGCTTTTGTCTTGTTTGACTGAAGAACGCCTTTTAACTTGGAAGAATTTTTACCAACCTAAAATAATTGAGGACACTCTACTAATTTTCACAGAAATTCTAATAATTCATGGTCCCCAAGCTCAAGGTATTCTAAAAGTTTTTTCAACACTTAAAGAGAAATTTTCTATTGCTTACCTTGAGGGCTTCTTTGACTATACTCCAACAGAACAAGCTCAAATAGAGAGGTATTTTGTTCAGCCAATTCATCCTGAACTTTTTTCAGTTTTAGACCTTATTAGAGAGCGGCCGCCTTTCGAACAGTACGCCTCCCGTCTTGGGGAGCTATCGGTACCCATTGTGGCCACCATTTTAAAAACTAAAATATTTCTAGATTTCCTCCAAAGCAGATCTGTTAGTTATGGAAAAATTCTGTTTTCTAAACTTTCAAAAGATTCCCATTTTTTGGAAACCCTTCACTCCCCTACTCCCTACGGGTCTACTCTTTTATTACATCTACTTCTATTTCACTCAAGGTCGATGAGAAATATCCTTAATAAGTCAGAAGATATTTCCTCTTTTGTATTTAAAAATTTCGAATTTGTAATAGGGGAACAAAACACACTGGGTTGTCTTACAGAAAATTGTGAGCCACACCTTCTCGAAAATCCCTACGTTATGACCTATCATCACAAATTTTGGAAAAATGTTCCTGCTGGTTCCTCTATTTTAGCTGAAGGGATTGAGCAACAGACCTTCTGTCTTGAGGATGAAACCCTAGAAGCCATGCCTCCAGAAAAAATAAGGGAATTCTTTCTTATTCTTTTACCAAAAGCTAAAGGTATTACAGAAGAAATCACTCAATTCAAAACAACTACCCAAACAATATTTAGAACAAGCTTTAGTGAATTTTTCACAAACTATTTTGTAGACACCTATTTTCGAGTTAAGCAGACTATGAATCCATCGGATTCGGTGAAAGAATTTTTATCTTGCATTCCTCTTAAATTTTTTCTCGCCTCTTTTGCAAGGCCCTTTCTGCGCAATTATCTTCTTGATTTATTTTTTTACTTAGATCTCAAAGTTCAAAAAATGCTTCTTCCCTTATTCAAAGATCATGAAATTTATGATTTGTTGAGAAATGCTGAATTACATGAATTAGATTTAGCGCTAGATTTATTACATCCAGACCAATTTGAAATTATAGAGGAACTTGCCCCAAATCTCATGAAGTTTTTTGAAATAACCGGTTTTACTAGAAATCTTAATGGTTATGAGGAAAAAGAGCGCGTATTGAAGAAAATTTGCTCATTTATGAAGGCCCCGGGTATTGTACAAGTAATGACCGAAAATCTTCAAAAGATCATTTCCAAAAAGGAGGAAATGTACTCATTACTGGAAGAGTGCCCAATTACAAAGGATATCCCCCTAAATCCTGTAATTATTAAAACTTCTGATGGTTATGAAAAACAAGTCTACGAAAGGGCAGCACTTTATGAATGGGTTCAAGCCCACCACACCTCACCATCCACCAGGCGTGCAATTAGTTTAGAAGATATCGAAACCTATGATTTTACGCAAAAAGCGCGATATGAGATGAAAGTCAATCTCGAAAAGCCCCCTGAGTATCTAACCTCAATCAATCAAATATTAACCCTGTTTTTTCTAGATTTATTGAATTAACTCCCTCGAAAATATTTTATGAGCTCCCTTTTGTCTGTTCACGGTTTGACAAGACTATTTTTTCATCAGATAATACGAGATGAAGACCTTTTAATAGATGCCACAGTTGGCAATGGTTATGATACGCTGTCACTATTTGAATTTACGAAAAATTTCAGATGTCGCCTTATTGGTTTTGATATCCAACAAGAGGCTCTTACAGCTGCAAAAATGAAAATAACCTCTCCCGATTCTGTCGATTGGATTTTAGATAGCCACGAAAACTTTGATCGCTATCCTCAAATAAGAGAAGTGGGCCTTTTTGTGTACAACCTAGGGTACCTGCCGACTAAAGATAAAAAAATTACAACTATGAGCGATTCGACTCTTAAGAGCGTTAAAAAAGCGCTTAACCTTTTAAGGGATAAAGGGGGCATCTCGATTACATGTTATAGTGGTCATCCGGAGGGTAAAAAAGAGATTGCAGTCCTAGAGGAGTTTGTTCTAGATCTTGACCCTCGTCTTTATGCTGTTACGTGGACAAAATGGGCAAATAGAAAAGATTGCCCAAGTGTTCTTTTCATCCAAAAAAGTTAAAAAGACACTTGTTAGAAGAACATATCAAAAAATGAGGGGATGCTATAGTTGAAAAGCCCTTTAAGATAGCCCATTTCCTCTATGTCTTGATCGTCATACCACCTACCGCCCTCAAGAAGATTATATAACTGCCATCGGGCTTGTCGCTTTGTAAGGGGTTTGAGCAGTTTTTTTGCCCCAGTGTACTCGATCGGGTATATCTCGTATTTTTTTAGATGATCCAAAGTCTGGAGATTGGATCTTAAATCATCAAATATATATATTTTTTTGAGATTAAGATCTAATTTTGAAATAAGAGTGTGAATTAGTAGATCCTTTGAGATTCCCCTACCAAATAAAAGGCCCTCCTCGAAATTGGGAGAGCTTCTATTAGGTTGCATAAGTTCTTGAAAATCTACTTTTATGTTCTGAAAACTGCCTAGATTAAAATCGATTCCATTCTTCCATAAAATCTCTTTTCTCCACTGCTCAACCTGTGGAATGATACCATATCTCCCTCTACGGCAGCGCGTGATTCCAATCACATTTACCCCGTGCCTCTGCATAGACTCGATAATTGAAACAATCTTTTTTTCTACAAGAACACGATTTGGATATAAATAGGTTAAACTCAACCTGTACTCCAAAAGTCGTCGTTGCTCATCATTTGTAGCTTTGGACATAAATTCCGACTCTAAAGATCGAAAAATCTCTTTGTGAGGGGTTTTTAAAGCTTGGTCTACTGCTGTCAGTAAAACCTCATCTATATCAAACACTACAAGAGCATCAGAACCTAAACCTAACAACTCGGTTTCGACATCATTAAAGGAATCAATTGTGCGAATTTGGCCAAATAATAATAATGACAAGGAAATAAAAAAAAAGTTACGAATTATCATGCATTAGATCTCTTTCTCTTTTTAAAAAATACAGAAGTTAAGAAATCGACGCAAAACAATTTTTCTTTACGATTTTATATAAGACCTATTAGAAACCTTATTTCTAAGCGTCCAAAAATTTGGAAACAGGCTGGATAAAGGAGATAGTTATCTAGTTATGTACTTAGCCATTTAGCAAGTACTTTTGAGTTTTAAAACTGCTAAATTATTGATCTCTTCTGTGAATTTGATTTTTTGTTTTGTAAAAACACAGACTGGTCACTCGACTTGTTTCATTGCAGACAATCTCCCAAATGAGGGAGTTGTTTATGCTATTGATGAATGGCTAGAATCATTTGAATATAAAAATACTTAAGCACAAGGGTACAATTTTGTACCAATGTTATACGATAAGCTCTTATCAAACGTAATCCAACGAGGACTGGCAAAAAAAATTGTCCCTTTGAGAAAAGATAGTATTTTGAGCTGCAAAAGACCCTTTATTTAAAAATTTAGATAGACCTATAGATCTTATATTCCTAGCGAAAAATCACTCTGAAGGTGGTGCCCTTGCCGATCTTGAAGCCTGGTTTCCTTTTGTTAAAGGGCATGGTACTATGGCAGGTGATGACTGTAACTGGGTGAATGTAAAAAACGCAGTAGACAGTTTTGCTATTGAGAACAATTTAAAAGTTATCTCCAAAGGGACTTTTTGGAAGTTTATTGAAAAAAAATTTAAGTTTTAATCCCTCTCTAAGAGTGAGAATTAGGACTAATTCATTTTAGTGAGGGGGCTTATATTCTTAGACAGTTTTTAACCGGTGTAAAGCCGACTAAGAAATTTTTAAATCGCTACAGGTTTTATCCAAGATATTGTAAAGGGGTGTTTGGTCAATAGAACTTATTTTTAGATGTTTAATTCTATCTTTAATAAATAGAGTCCGTGATAGGAACTTCACAGAGGTAATCTTTTTTTCAAGATAAATCACCATCCGAGCTAGGAATAGCGCTTTTTTTACTACAAAATTGGAAATATTCTTCAGTTCAAACGATTGAAGATTTCTTGTTGGACCAAACACCTTTTTAAAAAAAGACATATCATGAATCTTAAAAATACAACCTATAAGAAAATGGTCCTTAATTCTGATGAATAAGTCTTTTATGCCCAACAAGAGGAAGCTCCATATGTTTCTTTAGAAATTATACCACAATAAAATATTTTTTATTATATTTATTTTTTTCTATTATAAATATTTATAATGTCATTAAAAATTTCCCCGGGGGGAGATCTTAATTGCTGAAGCTGAATAGTTTAATCCTAAGATATTGTGATTGAATTATTTAACCTGTGCTTAAGATGATGAGCTGAAACAATTTATTTGTCCAAGAGGTGAATAGTTAATGGACAAAATACCCCGTAATCGATGTAAAGAGAAAAAAAGGGTATAAGGATATAAATGTCTATAGGTTCCACACCACCGAATAATTGGTCCCAAATTACCTCAGATCTCGAGAAAGCCTCAAAAGAAGCAAGGTCACTAGAGGAATTAAATCTAAGAATCCGCGAGTTATTCAAAGAGAGAAGTCTCCCAAAAGAAACGGAGATAGACTCCTCAATTTTACAACGGCTGAACGCGATTGAAAAAGATAGTGGGTACTCTATAAAAGCTCTATTACTTGAAAATACTCTATTTGAAAAAGTTGGAAAAGAAAATCCTCAAGAATGGGAGGATCTTGAGAAAAAGTTTCAGCTTTTAAGAGCAAAGTACCCAGAGGAATTTCGGGAGACTATTGATCAGTTAAAAGGGAAATATAATTTTGAAACAGAACCTTTAACCGTTCAAGAATTGTTATTGCATATATACAAATCGATCCCTGATTTAAATATCTCAGATATTTTTTTATCTCTTCGTAATGATATCGACGCTTTTTATAAGGTTTTTTTATATAATTTTTATAACTTTTTAGCTGAAAAAGCAAGAAAAAAATTAAGCAAAGATCGGGTTGAGGGGTTGAGAGACAAAAGTCCTGAAATTCAGGCAAAATTTCTTGAAGGGAGATCTCAACAAATTGCATCGGTGAAAAATCAATTTTTAAAAGGAGTTAGCTTCGAAAAAATTTTTAAAGATTCTTGCAGGTGGCGATCAGATTTAGCGTACGAATGTCTTGAAGTACACAACCCTTATCTTAGTATAAGAGCATTTGGTCGTGTCCGCACGACTGGTCTGGTATCTGGTTTCGTGGCATCTAAAGCGCCACCAGAACTTATAAAAAAATGTGAAGATCTTATAACAGAAAAAACTGATGCAGAAGATAATTGGGCCTTTGAAGATGATGATTGGGCCTTTCCCGATTGGGCTAAACAAACCACTTCTGTAGGTTATTTTACTGCTCCAAAGGAGCTCAGGCAAAGAACAATTTTGGGTGAAATTCATCACGAAGCAATTCCTCTCACTAGACTTAACATTTTGGGGAGGAGTCAAGAGCGTTTTGAGCAGATGAGTGATCATTTCCATGATATGGATCTAGGAAGATTTCCTGGTCTGAGACATCGCCATAGCTGGACACACACAGATCATACATACATAGGTCCATGCATGGCACACATAGAAAGCCTTTACAAAAATCTTCTGGAAAAACAAGATCCTAACGAAAAACTTGAAACTATAGCTAGAATACATTGGTGGGGTTGTCAAGCCTGCCCCTGCGAAAGAGGTAGCGCTGCCATCATGGAGGCGATCTGCCAAGGTTTACTTGAAGGTGCAGACCTACCTTATAGACTGAATCCAGATAAACCTGTCGACATCT
>Ga0194123_10001963_pt1 | contig 28606 bp, 24 predicted proteins | sample TA2MahsurfametaG_5_FD_155479 | JGI IMG/M metagenome (GOLD analysis project Ga0194123, IMG submission 155479) | Freshwater microbial communities from Lake Tanganyika, Tanzania - TA2015023 Mahale A surface | ecosystem: Environmental > Aquatic > Freshwater > Lake | place: Tanzania: Lake Tanganyika... | reverse complement strand
TTTGGGTGTCTATAGCAGCAGGGTCCACCTCTTCCCATTCCGAACAGAGAAGTTAAGCCTGCTAGCGCTGATGGTACTGCCCTCTTAAGGGTGGGAGAGTAAGTCGATGCCGATTTTTTAAACCCCTGATTGTTTGTTCAGTCAGGGTTTTTTTTTATATCTTCTTTTATCTTTAAGTGAAACTGATTTTATTATTTTTTCCTAAAAAATACATTGATAGGAACTCCTTCAAAATCAAATTCTTTACGTAGCTTATTTTCAATAAATCGCTTGTAAGAATCTTGAACATATTGAGGTAAATTACAAAAAATTGCAAAAGCAGGAGCATAAGTTGGGAGTTGTTGTACGTATTTAATTTTTATGTATTTCCCCTTGACAGCGGCGGGTGGCGTTGCATGAATAATAGGAAGTAAAACATCGTTCAAAGTAGAGGTAGATATTTTTTTTGTTCGATTTTCATAAACTCGAATTGCAGTTTCAATTGATTGATAAATTCTTTGTTTTGTTAATACTGAGGTGAAAATTATTGGTACATCATTAAATGGTGCTAATTGCTCACGTAATTTTGCTTCGTAGTCTTTCATGGTTGTATGATCTTTTTCAACCAAATCCCACTTATTTACTAAAACAATAATTCCCTTAGAGTTTTTTTCTGCAATATAGTAAATACTCAAATCTTGTTTTTGAAGACCTTCAGACGCGTCAATCATTACAATGCATACATCGGCATTTTCAATTGTTCGAATTGATCGCAGAACCGAATAATATTCTATGTCTTCATGTACTTTTGTTTTCTTTCTTATCCCTGCTGTATCAATTAGTATAAAGTCGAATCCAAAAGACTTGTATCTAGTATGAATGGCATCCCTGGTGGTTCCTGATATATTCGTTACGATATTTCGGTCTTCTCCGGTCAATGCATTTATTAGTGACGATTTACCAACATTTGGGCGTCCGACAACTGCAATTTTTGGAAGAACATCCTCTTCTCGTGAAATATCCTCATCAAAATTAAAATAAGGAACAATCGCGTCTAGAATTTCGCCTGTTCCGGTGCCATTTGTTGCAGAAATATCATAAACATCACCTAAACCAAATGAATAAAATTCTGCTGATAAACCAATTCTTTTTGTATTATCAACTTTATTTGCTGTCACAATCACGGGCTTACCGGATTTTCGAAGTTTTTTAGCAATAATTTCATCCATATCCATAATACCGCTCATCACATCAACCACAAATATTATTACGGTTGCCTCTTCTATTGCTAGATCTACTTGTTTCCGAATTTCACCCTCAAAAATATCTTCTGAACCAATGACATAGCCTCCGGTATCAATGACTGAAAATACTTTACCATTCCATTCACCTTTTCCGTATATTCGATCGCGTGTTACCCCACTAACCTCTTTAACAATGGCATCTTTTGATTCAGTTAAGCGATTGAAAAGCGTTGATTTACCAACATTTGGCCTTCCTACTATTGCCGCAATATTTACCATAGGATATTTTTAATTTCCGTATCCGTATTTTTTTAATTTACTATCACTCATTCGCCAGTTTTTATCTACCTTGACAAATGATTCAAGAAACACTTTTTTATCTAAAAATCTTTCTAAATCCTTTCTAGCTTGTGTTCCAATTCTTTTTAACATTTCTCCACCTTTTCCGATAATAATTCCACGTTGGGAATCTCTTTCAACAATAATGACTGCTCTAATCCGTATCAATGCACCCTCGTCTAAATATGTGTCAATTTCAACCTGACTACTATATGGAATTTCTTTTTTACACAGTTCAAATATTTTTTCACGAATAATTTCAGATACAAAAAATCTAACAGGGCGATTACTAATTTCTTCTTTATTAAAATAAGGAGGATTTTTAGGTAAAAGTTCCAAGATAGTGTCCCAAATTTTTTCCAAATTAAAAATGTGTAGAGCGGAAATTGGAATCAATTCAGCATTTGGAAGTTGTTCCTTCCAATAATTCATACGCTCTTCCACTTTTAATTGATCCACCAAATCAATTTTATTTAATAGACAAAAAACAGGAATTTTTAATTTTTGAATTTTTACTAATGTTTCTTTGTGATTCATTTCAGATTCATATGGATCAGTTATAAATAACAAAATATCTGCATCCTTAATTGAAGCATTAACATAGCCCATCATGGCTTCATGCATTTTGTATGCGGCATTAACTACTCCTGGGGTATCAGAAAAAACAATTTGATAATCAGGTTCATTAACAATACCTAAAATTCGATGACGAGTGGTTTGTGCTTTAGATGTTACAATTGATAATTTTTCTCCCAACATAGCATTCATAAATGTTGATTTTCCTACGTTTGGACTACCTATAATATTTACGAAACCGGATTTATGATTCTTCATGTGGTTGCAAATTTAAGCAGAATAAAAAAGGTAGACTAATTCCTTTTGGTATTCGCGAAATTATATTTCAAAACTGATTAAGCCCAATGAGTATAGAATATCTGCTGCAAAATTTTATTAACAATTTTAATTGAAATAGTTCATTAATGAACTTAAACTTGAGAATGCTATCATATTATTTTTGTAGATATTAAAATCTGGCAATGAGAAATATCATTTTTATTTTAATGAGTTCAGTCTGTTTATTCAATGTAATACTTTCTCAAACAAACTGCTATTTAGTTGAAGACAATGAAAAATATACCTATGAAATGATTTCTTCAGATTTGGATTCATTGGCGATTATTTTTCCAGAAAGAACTGAATTGTTCTCGATTGGAAATTCGGAATTTGGTTTTCCTATAAAAGTAGTAAGAATCGGATCTAAAGTACCTAAAAAAAGATCTTTGCTCTTTGTCGGTAATATCCATGCTCGTGAAGATTATAGTTCAAAGTTTGTTATGAAGTTTTTAAATTTATTTTTACTTTCCTTTTCAGGCGATACAACAATATATTCAAAAGCTGCTGAATATTTAAATGAGGTTGATTTATATTTCATGCCAGTTGCAAATCCTGATGGGTTAAAAATAGCTCATGAAGATTGGGTTTCTATTGAGAAATATCTTCCTGAAATTGAAAAAATACTTAGAATGGAATCCTATGCTGAGTGGAAGGCGAACGGAAAAGGGGTAGATTTAAATGATTCCTTTGATGATGGTACACATGCTTTAAATAAAAGCTATAATTCTTCATCTGTTCCCTGTTCTGAGGGCTTTAAAGGAAATTACCCGGCCGAGCCAATTGAGACACAATTGATACAAAAATTCGTAGCAAATATACGCCCCCTAATGACATTGTCTTTCCATACTAAAGGTGATTTGATTTATTGGGCGGACTCAAAAACGCATTCATATTTTGAGGGAATTGATAGTTTGATCAACGAAAAATCCTTACGCGTGAGTAATTTTTCAAGGGTTCCGGTATCCCCTGATCCAAGAACTTATGGAGGTGGACTTGAAAATTATGTTCGATATGAATTTGGTTTATTAGGCAGTTGCGTTGAGCTATCTTTTGGAGACAACCTTCGGAAGCAATTCCCTGATGATGAATTTAATAATCGTGTCTGGAAAAAGGCCTGGAAGATACCAACAACCTGTATTGAAATGGTAATTACATATGCCAATCAATTAGAGGTTATTAGCAATAGATACAAACGAAACTAATTTTTTTTTAATTTATTTAGAATTAATTTCATTTTAAAATTTGCTGTTTTCAACATTATCTCACTCAAAAATTACTTTAATCTGTTAATAACTTCGTTGATAAAGCAAAAACAAGTCTTTAAAAATGAGTTTTAAAGCTGCCTAAATTTGTAATTAGTATATGTAGAATTAAACTCAGTCGTATGTTTAACACTATTCTAAAGAAAAAATTATCAGACAATCAAGTGGCAAATATTTTTATCAATGCTCTGTTTGATACAGTTGATTCGGGTTGGAGTGAAATTTTCCTAATGATAAATGAAGATCCTGCTTTTGTATCCTCACCAGAAATTGATAGTAAGAATAGTGGTGAATTTGGTTTAATTATTATCACGGCTAATATTTCTCTCTTAGAAAGTACTTTTGAAGTTGATCAGGCGGCAAGAATAGAAAAGATAGTTTTTCAGAAATTATCTAAGATATACGGATTGAATGAAACAGAATTTGAAAATCTCATCAGAAATTATCAATCATTTATCTCTCGCGTAAATCATCCTTCAAAAAATATGGTTTACGGAATGTCAAAAGCTATTTTTCATAAGTATTGTCTTAACAATTTCCAAGACGAATACTTTAAAAGAATGCAAGCACCAAATCCATTATTTTTGAAACGAATGGATGAAGTAATGGTGAATTTCATCTGGAATTGGGATGCTTTCTTTAAGAAGTATAAATTAAGTTAGTTTAAGTCTAACGTGCTTTCGTTTACTCAACTCTTCTTTTTCTTTAATGAATGAGGTCGATTGCCCGGAATATTGGAGAAAAAGATATCTCCAAAATCAAATTGCATGGGACTGTGGGCAAATAACTCCACCATTGAAAGAATATATTGACCAATTGGTAAATAAAGATATTAGGATAATTATTCCTGGATGTGGAAATGCATATGAGGGTCAGTATTTATGGACAATCGGGTTTAAAAATGTTTTCCTTTTAGATTTTGCTACTGAGGCAATAGAAAATTTCAAGAAATTGGTTCCAGAATTCCCTAATCAAAATATTATTGAACAAAATTTTTTTGACCATTTTGATAAATATGACCTAATTCTGGAGCAAACCTTTTTTTGTGCAATTTATCCGACAAAAAGAAAAGATTATGTTGAACACACTTATAACTTGTTAAATGATGGTGGAAAACTTGTGGGAGTTTTATTTGACAGAGAGTTTGATCAAGGACCGCCATTTGGAGGATGCCATAAAGAATACAAAAATTTGTTTTCGACCAATTATACGAAAGTTTCAATAAGTCCTTGCTATAATTCAGTTAAGCCGAGAATTGGAACTGAGCTTTTTATCAGACTTGAGAAATAATTTCGATGAAGACATCCGATCTTGGAATTTTATTAAACCGAATTTCTTATGGAGAAAATAGTTTAATAGCTACATTTTTTACCGAAAAATCAGGAATTCAAAAGTATTTATTTTTAGGCGGTAAAAAGAAAGTAGGAAATTTATTCCCCCTCGGAATTTATGAACTAACCTTTTACAAAAAACCTTCATCAGATCTAGGAAAAGTAGACCAAGCTATTTTAGTCAATTCCATGAATGATATTTTCAATAATCCTATTAAATCTGTTATAACTTTTTTTGTAGCAGAAATAATTTATCAAAGTATTAAATCGGAGGAAAAAGATTCTGAATTGTGGTTTTTTATAACAAATCAGATTAATAAGCTTGAATTAGAAACACAAGTAAAAACATATCCGATTTTCTTTTTATTGAATTTTATAATTCATACTGGTCTGAAGCCACTTGTTGAGCATAACAATTCTGGTTATTTTGATTTGGAACAAGGTGTTTTTACATCAAATCCAATAAATCTTAGCAGGTCGATTAATTCCGAAGCAAGTTCAGTTATTCGAAATTATTTTTTAGAGGTAGGTGTAAATTTTGAGTTATTGAATAAACACTCAAGTGAGATAATTGAAATATTAATTTTCTATTTGACAATTCATACTCCAAATTTTAAAGGAAGTAAATCATTGAAATTGGCGAGGGAAATTTTAAACTGACTAAATTTTTTTAAAATTATTTTTGTAAATTAAACTTTTGAGGATTTAAATTTTGTTTGGGGATCAACAATTTTTTAATAATTCAAGAAATTGAAAATAAATAGGATGCGCTTTATAAATATTATAACGATCTTTTTAATAACAACGTTATCTTTAAATAATTTCATCGCTCAGCCTATTGATCAAGTAATATATGATATAAATGGAAATGAATACGAAAGTATAATCCTCAACAATGGGCAAGAATGGTTGACAAGTAACCTGAGAGCTACAACGTTTAACGATGGAACCGAATTGGCAATGATTACGGATAATGAAATCTGGTCCACTACATCAAGCCCGTCATATTGTTTTTATCAGAATAATCCCACAAATTCGGATACCTACGGTAATCTCTACAATTTTTTCGTGATATCAGCGGATAAAAATATTTGTCCAATAGGGTGGAGAGTACCTACTGAATCAGATTGGAGTGAATTGACAAGCTCTTTGGGTGGATTGGGTTTAGCAGGAGGCAAGTTGAAATTTGAAGGTTTTGATTTTTGGTCCACCCCAAATACAGATGCAACCAATGAAATTCGTTTTGATGCCTTACCCAATGGTTGCAGATACAATGGCGGATTTTTTAATAACCTTAATTATTACAGTTTTCTCTGGACGGCTTCAGAATTGGATACCACCTATGCTTGGTTTAGGTCATTGAAATACGATAATGGAACCACGGTACGAAATTTCTCAAAAAAACAGAGTGGCTATGGAATTCGATGTATGCGAAATTCAAGCTCTGAAATTATTGAACTTGATAATGAGTCTTGCAATATTTACCCTAATCCCACAAATGGGTTTATAAATGTACATTTTAGTAATATCCAGGAGGAAGAAATTAATTTTTCTTTACTTGATCAAATGGGTAAAATAATTGAACGCGGGCAGTTGCAAAATAATATGCTCGATTTTTCAAATGTTGATGATGGTCTCTTTGTTTTGAGGTTTGAATATTTAAATAAAATAATTACTTTTAAACTCTGTAAATTATAACATATAAATCTTTATTTATGTATAAAAAATTACTCGTTTTAAGTCTGTTAATCCCAGTCCTTAGTTTAGCTCAAGTTTCAAATAATAATGGTCAACTTGATAATTTAGAGGAGTTATCGACAAAATATACCATCCCTGTTACTATGCCAGACGGAATAAACTTAATGATGGACGTGTACTTGCCTGTTTTGCGTGATTCACTTGTCATAAATATTGATATACTTGGACAATCTGTTCCGATTGAAGTTCTAAAAAAAGGTGTGCAATTCATAATGTATGACTCAATTAATGGTCAGCCAAATCCAAATCCTTATCAGTTGCCAATGGTTTATTCGAGAACTCCTTACAACAAAGGAGATTGGGATGGCATTGCTGCTCCGATCAATATGCTCGGTTTCGCATACGGTATCCAAGATATGAGGGGCAGGTATTCGTCGGAAGGTGTTTACATGCCGATTTACAGTGATAGTTGGGATAAAAATGCATACCACCCAACCTACGGACACGTTCTTGATGTTACGCCGCTCAGCGATCCTCGCAATGGAAATCGTCACGAGGACGGATACAATACCCTTCAGTTTTTATTGAATAAAGATTGGATGTTTGATAACGATCAAGACGGTGTTCCGGAGACGAGCGCAAAGTTAACGAACGGTCGTTTGGGTACTTTTGGGGCCTCTGCATTAGGATATAACCAATATCAGTTGGCCGCAGCAAGAAAAATAGATCCGAGTCAACCTGGTCTGAAATGTATGGTTCCTATTGTTGCAACCCAAGAATTTTTTAGAAGTACGGGATATCAAAATGGGGTGTTTGCTGATAACCTTGTGAATGGTTGGTTAAAAGGTCAAATTTTCACGGGCACAGACGACGATTTAAATGAGATTGACAACGACCTCGATAATAATTTACATTCAGCAACGGATTATGGGTTACCTAATAAATTTGTTGCTGCCACAAATGCGATTGAGCATTTTTCAAGTGTGCGTTATTTAAATGGTCCTGCGGGCTATTATCCGAATAGCATCGGTCGTAAAGACATGGATGCTTCAAGAGCCCCGGTGAATGCTCTTGGATTCGGTGATTCGCTTGGTCAGTTTAGCAGATATACAAACATGGAAGTTCCTGCTTATCACCTCACTGGTTGGTGGGATATTTTTATTGATGGTCAAATTGAAACTTGGAATTTGATGCGTCAGCACCTCGATCCAACTAAGAAAAATAAATATTTACAAAAATTAGTCATCGGTCCATGGGCGCATCAAACCATTGGCAGCTTGACGACTGGTGATATGAATTACAAATCAAGTGTTTATAATGTTTTGGGTATAGACCTAGATGCTTTCTCAGATGCTGATTTACCGATTGCCCAGGCTGTAAATTCTGAATTAATTCAGTGGTTTCGTTACAATTTAAATTATGATTCAACGCAATATTTAGGAGAGCCAAAAGCTTTTATTAAGGCATCAAGCACATGGAGTTCTTTACTTGGTTCCGTGGAGGTTCGTGTTCCTGCCGAAGACTATAAGATTCCACTCAATATGTTGTTAAGCTTTTTAACCGGTTCGTCGCCATTGGAGGGAATTAAGGTCGCGGTTCGCTCAAATCCCAATGACCCAATAGGTAACATAACATCTTATGATATACCGCCTACCGGGACTCCACTTATTTCAGGTCTAGATTCTTCGCAGGTCTTAGCGGTGGAATACAACGATTTTACCGATGTTCCTGATGTACGGATGTATGTAATTGGACCTGTTGACGATGGAACAACTGTGAATGAGAATGTGGGCAACTATTGGCTTGGTGCAAATTCATTTCCTTTGGAGCAAGGAGTAACACCTACCGATTTTTATCTTCACAAAAATGGGGATATAAATATTTCAGCTCCAACGACAAACGAAGGTACACTGATGTATTTACATGATCCAGATGATCCTGTTAAATCAATTGGTGGAGCAAACATGATTGTGCGAACGCCCGACGGACTTCGTGACAGTCAGGGTCAGTTCAATTTAGTTGAGTGGACTGAACATACGATGGATCGTCCCGGGGTTCTTCAGTTTGAAACAGAAGCTTTAACAGATACCTTGTCCATCGCGGGGTTTCCCCAAGTAACGCTATACGCGAAGTCAAATCCAGCAGGTGTTACAGACGGGCCAACCGACACAGATTTTCATATTCGAATTGTGGATGTATATCCTGACGGAAGACAAATGTTTGTAAACGAAGGTTGTGTAAATGCCCGTGGTAGACATTATGCGCGTTCTGTTGCAATGGGGCAGGAAGATGATAATGCAGTATTTGACAATATCAATATCGGAGAGATCTATGAGTACGTATTCAATATGTTACCAATTGCTTACACTTTTGGGCGGGAACATAAAATGAAAATATTAATCTCCAGTTCTAACTATTCAAAGTATCAGTCAAATCCGAATTTACCGATTATGCCCAATGAATTTTTTAGAAGAAGACCTGGCGATGGTCAATCCTACGTTTTTGAGGGTGAGGAAATGTTCCCACGTGTAGCCATTCAACGTGTAGCTTTTTCCACAGAATATCCTTCTCGAATCAAATTACCGGTATTGAATCAATCAATAGCCTCTGTTTTTGAAAATGAGCAAGAAACGGCTGATTTTAATGAATTACTGATGTTTCCTAATCCGACAAATTCAGTAACAACCCTTTCTTTATCCAATGCATCGGACTACGATGTGCATGTTTATGATATTCTTGGAAATGAACTGCTAAATGCTTCATTTTATGGAGATACTTATCAGCTGAGAACGGACAAAATGCAAAACGGAACCTATTTAGTGAAAGTGTTCGATAATGCTTCCAATAAATTCCGAGTAAGTAAACTAATCAAATCAAACTAATTTATCATGAAAAAACTTCTTTTTTTAGGAACCCTCCTGGTGATGTCTAATACGTTTGGACAATTAATGACGCAAAGTTCGGATCCGGCAGCAGGTACTGTCAGCAGTTTATACCTCGCGGACTCCAATGTTGTAAAATACGAAAATATCACAGGGTCTGGGGTGACGTGGGACTATTCAGGCATTCTTGGTGTTGATACTGATGGTGATGGAGTTCCAGAGGTTCGCACTTTAAGTGTTGCAAATGTTGACCCCAACTCAAACGACTCTCTTTTTCCTGGAGCAACGAAAAAATACATCGTGAATGATCAAATAATTACGTACTACAATACAACCGATACAACGCGAATTTCTCAAGGTTTTAAGTTTGTAGAACCTTCCTTGGGGGATGTTTACAATTTTTGGGATACCATTCCTCAATTATTAAATACCTACCCATTTGATTTAGGAAGCACCTCATATGCACCGATGTCTGGAAGAATTTACAGTTACAATCCTACCGTTTCAATCGATACGTTTGCAATTGGTTCTGCTTCCGCTACGATTGATGGTGTTGGCACATTGAAGCTTGGTACTGTGGACTATCCGAATACATTTCGTTACCACTTTACCGATACAATCAACTCCTATGTAACAATTAACGTATTGGGAATTAGTTCTCCGGTTGTTTTAAGCAGAGATGTTTATGAATATTACAATGCGGTAAGTCCGTTACCTATTTTTGTGATCTATTCAGTTAATAATTCCATTCTAAACATTCCAAATAACGTTGTTTTATCGCGTGAATTACCATCTGAAAATGTTGGAATTGGTGAATGGTCTCTCATTTCAGAGCTAATGGCTTATCCGAATCCTTCTCAGGACAAATTTTACATCAATCTTCCTACAGGTACACATGCAAATGTCTATAATCAATTTGGAAAAAAGTTGTTTGCACAGGTATCAAACGAAGTTGATTTGAGTGGTTATTCCTCAGGAGTTTACTTCTTATCTGTTGAAAAAAATGGAATCAGTAAAATGATTCGCTTACTGAAAAATTAGTTTGTAGAAAGTTGAAGTGAAAGGTTGTCTTAAGGCAACCTTTTTTATTTATAAAACGTAATTTTCGCCTTATGAAAAAAATCTATTTTGTAATAATCGGTATAGTTTTTCATGTATTTTCTCACGCTCAAAGTTTTTCCTCTCCGGAAAGTGTGGAATTCGATGCGCAAAATAATCGCTGGTTTGTTGGACAGAATGGTTCTGGAAAAATAAATATTTACGATCCCAGTACGGGTATGTTATCATCATTTGCAAGTAATATTCCAAATGGTCCTCATGGCATTGAAATATTAGCAAATACCTTATACTGTTGTGATGGTAATAAAATTAAAGGATATGATTTGGGAAGTGGAAATTTAGTGTTCAATCTTACATTGAGTGGTTCAACTTTTTTGAATGGACTCACAACGGATGGATCAAATTTTCTTTTTGCAACAGATTTTAGTGCAAAAAAGATATTCAGAATAAACCCGCAATCAAATACATTTAATCTGATGGCGTCGACAACAAAAACACCGAATGGTATCTATTACGATCAAGCCAACAACCGCTGCGTTTTTGTCACTTGGAGTAATAATGCTTCAATTCAAGCCATGAGTCTTGCGGACAGTTCCATATTAACATTGAAGTCAACAAACCTGGGAAATATGGATGGAATTACGCGGGATCAAAACGGGAATTGGTATTTTACTGCATGGAGTAATAATTCATTGCTTAAAGTTGATGCGGCATTCGTAGATAATCCAATCCCTGTGCTATCAGGTTTAAGCAGTCCTGCAGATATCGACATAAATGCGACTGGGGATTCGATTGCTATTCCAAATTCAGGAACTGCAAACAATGTGGTATTCTATGAAGTTGAAAATTCAGCAGGTCAAAACGAGCTAGAACAGTCTGAGTATATGAAAGTATTCCCAAACCCAAGTGGTCAAAATGAATTTAATATAATACTTCAGGAACCGATAATTAATGGAACAATTCAACTAATCAATTCAAAAGGAGAAATTGTTTTGTCTTCTAGCGCTAATGGAACTATTTTTTCCTTAAATCCAGAGCATTTACCAAGCGGAACTTATCTAGTTGTGGTAAAAACCATCCATTCATCACTTCATTACAAGAAATTCATTATCATTCAATGATATTTTCATCATAAAGTGCCTTGATTTTAAAGTGTAGTAAATCAAAGTGTATGGCTAATTTATTTAATAAGTTTTCTGAGATTACTTTGTACCTAGAACAAAATCAATTTCATTAAAATATTCTTTAGCACAAACGTTTACGTTTTTCTTTTTGGGGTCAATTTTTATTTCTTTATTCGGACCGCTAATTTCGTTCCCGTAATCAGCTTCTTTAACTAAATGTCGTATTAAATTTTCATCAGAATCAAAGTAATATCGGTACTCATAGCTCCAGGTCTCCGCACCACCGGTAACAAATATGAAGAATATTTTTCCTTTTCTTTTGTATATAGAAACTTCCTGACCCCATTCGTATCCCAAGAAATTTCCCCTTATTAGTTCAAAATCTTCATTTAAATTGCAGGTTTTAACAATTTGTTTATAAGGAGAATGGTCACTTTCTTCAGATAATCCCCTCTCATAGCGAGTTTTACTTTTGGTTTTACAATTCTGCATACCTATTTTTTGTATTTCGCCATACCAAGTTCTAATTTGTTCAACTCTTTCTTCAACGGTTAATTCTGGTTCTTCGCTATCTTCGATTCGAGTTTTACCATCTAAATTTTTATTATTTATATCTGTTGTACTTACTTTTCTAGTATTTTTTTTTTCTGCGTTTTCAACTGAATCTCCCGTACATCCCGAAAATAATAATAATAGTAGTGTCATAGTAAGAAAGTTATTATTCATAATTCTTTATGTTTTGGTATTTATTTTTCAAAGATATCTTTATTTTTTAATAAAAATTTAAAGAAATTTAAACCACTTTTTTTTTTTTTTTTTTTAAATTTTTTTTTGTTTTCATTACTTTTTTTTTTTTTTTTTTCGTAGAATGTGATTTGGATTCCATTAATTCTTGTTTTGAATGAAAAAGTTCTTACTTATACTTGTTGGTTTTTTATTTTCCTCCGGAGTTTATTTTTACTTCTTTTTTAAAAAAAATGATAGAAATAATAAAGCTATCTTAAAACAAAAAAAGGAGGTGAAGTTAAAGAATTTTATTTTACCTTATTTGGAGGATTCGACATTCATTTTTTCGTTGAATTATAGCTCAGACTCGCTGGACACCACTTCGCAAATTTATTTCTATCAAAAATATTCTGATGATTCAAACATACTTTGTTTTCGTGGTAATGCGCAACGTTCAAGATCTTCAATAGGCAAGCTAACTAGCAGTCCAAAAAAAATTCAAATAAAATGGAAATTTAAAACCGATATAGATCCTACTAGAACCCATTTAGGAGTATGGGGAGGTGGTACCGGATGGACAGGTCAACCATTATTTGTTCATTGGAAATCAGGGTCAAATTGGAGAAAAAATCTTCGTTCTTCATTTTATAATAGAAAGGAATTGAAAGAAGTTATAGTAGGGTCACTATGTGGTAAAGTCTATTTTTTGGAATTAGAAAATGGAATAGAAATAAGAAATCCCATAAGTATTAAAAATCCAATAAAAGGAACAATATCCATAGATCCAAGATTAAATGGTAATTTATATATTGGACAAGGAATTAAACATACAGAAAAATTTGGTAATTATTTTTATAATATGTTTACGGGTGATTTACTCAAGTATAATTCAGGTAATGATCAGTTTTCAAATCGATATTGGGGTGCATTTGATAGTAATCCCTTAATTGATGAAAAAAATCAAATTCTATTTTGGCCTGCTGAAAATGGATTAATATACAGATTTGATTTACAAAAATTAAATAAAGAGCCCATTAAATTTAGATATACAAAATTAAATAAACCTCATCAAGGAATTGAATCAAGTTTCGGGGCTTACAGAAACCTAGGTTATTTTTCTGATAATAATGGTAATGTTTTCTGTCTTAATCTAAAAACAATGAAACCAGTTTGGTATTTTGATAATTTGGATGATTCAGATGCTAGTATGGTAGTTGATATAATTGAGGATAAACCGTTTCTCTATATCGGAAATGAGGTTGATAAACAAGGCTTAAGCGGCAAGTCTTTTTTTAGAAAAATAGACGGTTTATCTGGAAAAGAAATTTGGAATATTGAACGAACTTGTTCAAGCAATATCGGTGGATCAAATGTTAATAATGGTGGAATTTTAGCTACTTGCTTGGTTGGAAAGGGAAAAGCAAGGGATCTTATAATTACTGTTTTTTCTAGATTAAATAATGATAATGGTGGAGAAATTGTTGCTGTGAATAAAGAAACAGGTAAAGAAATCTATTCTATAAAATTGAATTCGTATTCGTGGTCATCGCCTGTTGATGTTTATGACAAAGAAGGGAATATGTACTTTATTCATGGTGATGTATCAGGAAATTTAAATCTTTATGATGGAAAAACCGGTTTAGTAATAGATTCCATTGTTCTTGAGGGTGCAATAGAGTCTTCTCCAATTACCGTAGATAATAATCTCATAATTGGGACACGTGGCGGGTATATCTATAATATTTCAATCAAATAGCATACATATTTCCTAAATATTTTAACGTTGGTCAACTCAAAAGTTTATTGTTTTTTAAATACCTTTGTTACTTATTTTCATAAAGGAAAACATGAAAAAGATCCAAATGGTCGATTTAGGCTCTCAATACGAGAAAATAAAGCCTGCAATAGACTCAGCAATTACTGAAGTAATTACCAATGCAAATTTCATTAATGGTCAGGAAGTAATCAATTTTTCTGAGGATTTGAAGGATTATTTGGGTGTCAATAATGTTATTCCTTGTGCAAATGGAACCGATGCTCTTCAGATAGCGATGATGGCTCTCGATTTAAGGCCAGGAGATGAGGTGATTACACCTTCATTCACTTATATAGCAACAACTGAAGTAATAGCACTTCTTGGTTTAACACCAATTTTTGTCGAGGTAAATAAAGATACTTTTTGTATTGATATCGAGGCTATTGAACAGGCAATTACCCCAAAAACAAGGGCAATTGTTCCGGTTCATTTATATGGACAAGCGTCGGATATGAATGCAATTATGGCCATCGCTCGCAAACATAATTTATTCGTAATTGAGGACAATGCGCAAGCTATCGGATCCGATTATCATTTATCGGATGGAACGGTCGTTAAAACAGGAACAATTGGCGATATTGGATGCACTTCATTTTTTCCGTCCAAAAATCTTGGATGTTACGGAGATGGTGGTGCACTTTTCACAAATAATGATCAATTAGCAAAGAAAATTAAAATGATTGCCAATCACGGTCAAAGTAAAAAGTACTACCATGATGTTGTCGGATGTAACTCCCGTTTAGATACAATTCAAGCTGCAGTTTTACGTATTAAATTACGTCAATTAGATAATTATATTGATGCCAGAAGAGAAGTCGCTGATTATTACGATTCTATCTTTGGACCTATGAAAGGTGTGAAAATCCCATTTCGTTCGCATGACTCAAGACATGTTTTTCATCAATATACATTGACCCTTGATGGATTTGATAGGGATGCATTAAGTGAGTTTTTAGCTAAAAAAGATATTCCATCAATGATTTATTATCCAATTCCTGCACACCGTCAAAAAATGTTTGATTCTTTTGGAACCGCCTCATTGAATTTACCTGTAACAGATTGGCTTACAAAACGCGTGATTTCGCTACCAATTCATACTGAAATGCAGATTGAACAGTTAGATTTGATAACCAAAACGGTCGTTGAATATTTGAATAATTAGTAATCCTGAGCTAGTAGAAATGAAAAAAATTGCAGTTATTGGAACAGGGTATGTTGGTCTTGTCACAGGAACTTGTTTTTCTGAAACGGGAAATAATGTCATTTGCATTGATATTGATGAAAAAAAGGTTGCTTCACTAAGAAATGGTAAGGTTCCAATTTATGAACCGAATCTTGATGTCCTTTTTGAGCGAAATATTTCCTCAGGTAGATTGAAATTTACAACCTCACTTGAGGATGGAATTAAGGGTGCAGAAATTATTTTTCTTGCTTTACCAACTCCATCTTGTGAAGATGGATCGGCAGATCTATCTCATATTTTGGGTATTGCTAATGAATTGGGAAAAATCATTGAAGATTTTAAAGTTATCGTAAATAAAAGTACGGTTCCCGTCGGCACGGCTGAAAAGGTAACACAGGCGATTAAAAAAAATATAAAAGTTGATTTTGCTGTTGTTTCTAATCCTGAATTTTTGCGAGAGGGTTACGCTATTAGCGATTTTCAGAAACCTGAACGTATCGTGATTGGTACGACAGATGAGAGAGCTAAAAAAATAATGGAAAGTTTATACAAACCATTTGTTCGCCAAGGAAATCCTATTTATTTCATGGATGAAAAATCCGCAGAGTTAACCAAATATGCGGCTAATTCTTTTTTAGCGACTAAAATTACTTTCATGAATGAAATCGCGAATTTTTGCGAATTGGTCGGTGCTGATGTAGATAAGGTTCGAATAGGAATGGGATCAGACAGTCGAATCGGTAAACGATTTTTATTTCCTGGAATCGGTTTCGGTGGTTCTTGTTTTCCGAAAGATGTCCGGGCACTTTTTAAATCAGGTGAAGAAAATAATTTCTCTTTTGAAATTCTTGACGCAGTGATGCAGGTTAATCAAAAGCAAAAAACTATTTTATTTCCTAAAATAAAGAATTATTTTAGAGGAAATATTAAAGGCAAAAAGATTGCTATTTGGGGCTTAGCATTTAAACCTGATACAGATGATATTCGTGAAGCACCTGCACTTAACATGATCGATTTATTGCTTGAGGAGGGTGCGGAAATAATTTCATATGATCCTGCAGCAATAAATAATACTAAAAAATTATATGGTAATAAAATTCAATTTGCCCTAAACGAATATGATGTTTTAAAAAATGTTGATGCTTTGGTAATTTGCACGGAATGGGGCATATTTCGAAATCCTGATTTCAAAAGAATGAAAGAGTTGATGGAAGACACAGTTATTTTTGACGGCAGAAATTTATTTGACCTAGAAGAAATGAATGGCAAAGGGTTTTATTATAATAGTATTGGTAGAGAAAGTTTAGAAGTTAAATGAAACGAATATTAATAACAGGAGCCGCAGGATTTTTAGGGTCTCATCTATGTGATCGTTTCATTCGCGATGGCTACCATGTTATTGGTATGGACAATCTCATCACGGGTCGGTTGAAAAATATTGAACATTTGTTCTCCCTTAAACAATTCGAATTTTATAATCATGATGTTTCAAAATTCATTCATGTATCGGGAAAAATTGACTATATCTTGCATTTTGCTTCTCCTGCAAGTCCCATTGACTACCTAAAAATTCCAATCCAAACCTTGAAGGTGGGTTCTCTTGGTATTCACAATTGTCTGGGTCTGGCAAAAGTAAAAGAGTCAAAAATTCTTGTTGCTTCAACATCAGAGGTATACGGTGATCCTACTGTGCATCCACAGACTGAGGAATATTGGGGAAATGTTAATCCGGTTGGACCTAGAGGAGTTTACGATGAAGCAAAACGTTTTCAGGAGGCAATTACAATGGCATATCATAATTTTCACGGAATTGAAACGCGAATCGCTCGAATTTTTAATACATATGGACCAAGAATGCGTTTAAATGATGGTCGCGTTTTACCTGCTTTTATTGGTCAGGCTCTTAGAGGTGAGAATTTAACTGTTTTCGGAGATGGTTCGCAGACCCGATCTTTTTGTTATGTGGATGATTTAGTCGAGGGCATAGTGCGACTTTTGCATTCAGATTATGCTCAACCAGTAAATATTGGGAATCCTTGTGAAATAACGATTTCACAATTTGCTGAGGAAATTATAAAGTTAACTGGTGCAAATCCCAAAATTATATACAAGGAATTACCTGAAGATGATCCAAAACAGAGACAGCCTGATATTTCAAGGGCAAAGAGTTTATTGGGTTGGGAACCTCAAATTGATAGGGCTGAAGGATTGAAACGAACGTATTTATATTTTCAAACACTCACTAAAAAAGAATTAGAAGAAATAGATCACATCAATTTTGAAAAATTTATTATAAAATAATGGGGTATTTTGCACACGAATCAGCTTTTATTGATGAAGGCTGTACAATTGGAGACGGAACAAAAATTTGGCATTTTTCACATATTATGTCAAATTGTATACTTGGCGAAAATTGCAATATCGGTCAGAATGTTGTAATATCTCCTGACGTTGTTCTCGGTAAAAATGTGAAAGTGCAAAATAATGTATCTATTTATACAGGGGTGACATGCGAGGATGATGTTTTTTTAGGCCCGTCAATGGTTTTTACCAATGTTTTTAATCCTAGAAGTAGTGTTAATAGGAGAGGACAATACATGAAAACTAGAGTGAAAAAAGGTGCAAGTATTGGAGCAAATGCAACAATTGTCTGTGGATATGATATAGGCGAATTTGCATTTGTTGGAGCCGGATCTGTTGTAACCAAAAACGTTCCTGATTTCGCTTTAGTTGTTGGTAATCCTGCGCGGCAAATTGGTTGGATGAGTGAGTTTGGTCATCGATTAAATTTTGATGAAAAGGGAATTGCAATCTGTTCTGAGTCTCAGGATAAATATGAATTAATCGAAAATATTGTTAGAAAAATTTGATATGGGTAATGATGCTAAAATAAAATTTGTAGTTGTTGGAGCCGGACATATCGGAAAGCGACATGCTGAAATGATTCGTCGAGACGCCGAGGGTGAATTAGTTGCAATGGTTGATATTCGATCAAAAGAGGAATGCGGTGCCGATGCGTTTGATGTCCCATTTTTTAAAACTTTTGAAGATTTATTGAAATCGGATCTTGAATTTGAGGTTGTAAATATTTGCACTCCGAACGGGCTGCATGCTGAACAATCTCTACAAGCCCTGGAGGCCCTTAAACACGTCGTTTGTGAAAAACCAATGGGTTTGACCAAAAGCAGTTGCGAAGATTTGATCTTTAAATCCCTACAAGTTTCAAAACAAGTATTCTGTGTGATGCAAAATCGGTATTCTCCTCCATCTGAATGGATTAAATCAATTATCTCTGATGGTATTTTGGGTGAAATTTATATGGTTCAGTTGAATTGCTATTGGAATCGAGATGACCGCTACTACAAAGTGGGGGGTTGGAAAGGAACAAAAGACCTTGATGGCGGAACTTTGTTCACTCAATTTTCACATTTTATCGATATTATGTATTGGTTGTTTGGTGATATTGACAATATACAAGGAAAATTTGCTGATTTTAACCATCAAACCTCAACTCATTTTGAAGACTCGGGTTTTGTAAGTTTTGATTTTGTTAACGGAGGGATGGGAAGCTTAAATTATTCAACATCAGTGGCTAATCAAAATTTAGAATCATCAATGACGATCATTGGAGAAAATGGTAGTGTAAAAATTGGTGGTCAATATATGAATGAAGTCGAGATATGTAATATTTCGGGATATGAAATGCCTGTATTAAAAGAGTCAAATCCTGCAAACGATTACGGTCCTTACAAAGGATCAGCTGCAAACCATAACTATATAATTTCCAATGTCATTGATACATTGAAAGGTAGAACTTCTCCGACAACAAATGCCCTGGAAGGATTGAAAGTAGTAGAAATTATTGAACGTATTTACAAAGTAAGAAACGAGCAACTAACATACACAAAATAATATGAGTAACCTTATTTACGATCGTTTAATTAATAAAGAGGCAAAACTTGCTGTAATTGGTCTAGGTTATGTGGGCTTGCCTATAGCACTTGAGTTTGCGAGAAAAATTAGAGTTATTGGATTCGATATAAATCAATCTAGAGTTGAGATGATGAGAAATCAGGTTGATCCTAGCAATGAGCTGGAAGCTAAAGATTTTGATTTCTGCGATATTCATTTCACTGCAGATATCAACGATTTAAAGGATGCGTGTTTTTTTATTATAGCCGTCCCTACTCCAATAGATGTTTCAAATATGCCTGATTTAAAGCCATTATTGAGTGCAAGTAAAACTGTTGGTCAAGTTATGAAAAAGGGAGATTATGTCGTTTACGAGTCAACAGTTTATCCAGGATGTACAGAAGAAGATTGTATTCCTATTTTAGAGGAAAACTCAGGTTTGAAATTTAAATCGGATTTTAAGGTAGGTTATTCTCCTGAACGTATCAATCCGGGAGATAAGCAACACACACTTCAAAATGTTATCAAAGTTGCTTCCGGATGTTGTACCGAATCTCTCGAACAAATTGCTAAAATATATGAATTGGTTGTTGAGGCCGGAGTACATCGTGCTCCATCAATCAAGGTGGCTGAAGCTGCAAAAATCATTGAAAATACTCAGCGGGATGTGAATATTGCCCTGATCAATGAATTATCCATTATTTTTAATAAGTTAAAAATAAATACGTTTGACGTTTTAGAAGCGGCAGGAACGAAATGGAATTTTTTAAATTTTCGTCCAGGGTTAGTTGGAGGTCATTGTATAGGTGTAGACCCTTATTATTTAACCCATAAAGCTCAACTAGCGGGCTATCATTCAAGAGTTATAAATAGTGGACGTTATGTGAATGATTCGATGGGATTTTACATAGCAAAGCAAACGGTAAAAAAAATAATTGCACAAGATAAAATTATTCAAGAATCGAAGGTTTTGATTATGGGAGCCACATTTAAGGAGGATGTTAGTGATATCCGAAATTCTAAGGTTATCGATATCGTAAATGAGCTAAAGTCTTACCAAGTGCAAGTTGATATAGTCGATCCACATGCTAATTCTGACGAAATGCAGCTTGAATATGGAATCCCATTAATATTCCATGTATCGAATAATTATGACGCTATAATTGTTGCCGTAAATCACAAAGAGTACATTGGATTCAATGAGGCGTATTTTAAAAATTTATTAAAAGATGGTATAGGGACTTTAATAGATGTAAAAGGCATTTATAAAGATAAAATTAAAGAAATAGAATATTGGAGTTTGTAATGGAGGCATACAATAAACGGATTTTAATAACAGGAGGAGCGGGATTTATTGGTTCGCATGTTGTACGAAGATTTCTTAAAAGATACCCAGACTACTTAATAATTAATGTAGATAAGTTGACTTATGCTGGTAATCTAGAGAATCTCAAGGACATCGAAAAAGCTCCAAATTATTGCTTTGAAAAAGGTGATATTGTTGATGCACCTGTGGTGGACGAAATATTTACAAAATATCAAATTACAGATGTAATTCATTTAGCTGCAGAATCTCATGTTGATAGGTCGATTGAAGGTCCTCTGGATTTTGTTATGACAAATGTAGTAGGGACCGTAAATTTATTAGAAGCTGCAAAAAAAAGTTGGATTGATTCGGCACATGTTTTTCATCATGTTTCTACTGATGAAGTATACGGGAGTTTGGGGGATGAGGGATTATTTAATGAATCAACTCCGTACGACCCAAGAAGTCCTTATTCCGCATCTAAAGCTTCTTCAGATCATTTTGTAATGGCCTATTTTCATACGTATGACCTCCCCATTAAAATGTCAAATTGTTCGAATAATTATGGAAGTCATCATTTTCCTGAGAAGTTAATTCCTTTAATGATTCACAATATTCAACACAATAAACCACTTCCCGTTTATGGAAAAGGGGACAATATTCGTGATTGGTTGTGGGTGGAAGACCACGCAAGCGCTATTGATACGATTTTTCATCAAGGGAGAGTTGGTGAATCATACAATGTAGGCGGATTGAATGAATGGACAAATATTAAATTGGTTCGTTTCCTTTGTCAAATTATGGATGAAAAGTTGGGAAGGGAAAAAGGTGAATCTGAAAAATTGATAACTTTTGTTACTGATCGTGCTGGTCACGATAAACGCTATGCTATCGATGCTTCAAAGTTAGAAAATGAGCTGAATTGGCGTCCATCTTTAAAATTTGAGGAAGGGTTGGTTCAAACAGTAGATTGGTACCTACAAAATCAAGATTGGGTTACTAAAGTAACAAGTGGCTCGTACAAGGAATATTATAAGAAAATGTATGATAATAGATAGGGATTATGGGATTTTTTAACCGTCTATTTGGCAACTCAAGTGAAGAAGAAATATTTCCATTCAGTATATCTCAAATAAAAACAGATATTCACAGTCATTTGATACCTGGGATTGATGACGGCTCTCAATCGATGGATCAGACTATTGCCATGTTGGCTAAATTTGAGATGATGGGCTTCAAAAAAGTAATCACTACTCCCCATATTATGTCTGATCTTTTTCCAAATACACCAAAAATTATTTTAGAAGGACTAGAGAAGGTGCGGGAAGAAATACATTCTTTGGGTATGAATATAGCGATAGAAGCAGCAGCAGAATATTACTTCGATGAAACACTATTGCCAAAAATAAAAAAGAAAGAACTTCTTACTTTTGGCGATCAATATGTGCTGATTGAATTTGGATTTCATTCACCTCCCCAATATCTTGATGAATTATTCTATGATTTACAGTCCTCCGGATATCGTATTGTTATAGCGCACTTTGAACGTTATTTATACTATCTCGGTAGAGTAGATAAAGCAATTGAATGGAGACAAAAGGGAATCAACATTCAGTTAAATTTGAATTCACTTTTAGGTAATTATGGACCTGAAATTAGGAAACAAGCCGAGGCATTAATTGACAACCAAGCGATTGATTTTGTTGGTACAGACTGCCATCGAATCGAGCATTTAGGCCTTTTGGAAGAAACTATCAAGTTAAAGTACTTTCACAAGTTGAATCAAATTTCATTAAAGAATAGGACATTATAATAGATAAAAGGTGATATTACCAATGAATAATATCCTTCCCGTTTTCTCTCAAATAGTTATTGGTTTGACTAAAATGCCTACAGCCAAAAAATCCTCGATATGCTGAAAGGGGAGAAGGATGAGGTGCCATTAATAGTAAATTTTCAGTGGTGTTAATGAACTCTGATTTAACTTGCGCTTTTGAGCCCCAGAGCAGATAAACCATATTTTTTCGTTCTTCATTGAGTTTTTTTAAAACTGAATCGGTAAATTGTTCCCACCCTTTGTTTGCATGGCTATCTGGCTTTCCCTCCCGAACCGTTAAATTTGTATTCAGTAATAATACACCTTGTTTTGCCCATCGTTGAAGATTTCCGTTTGTAGGGATTGGTAGGCCTAAATCACTTTCGAGCTCTTTAAAAATATTCTTTAAACTTTTGGGGAATGGATAAATGTTGTCTTGGACTGAAAAGCTAAGTCCGTGCGCATGTCCACGCGTTGGATAGGGGTCTTGGCCAAGAATTACTACTCGTGAATTTGCATAGCTACACGTATTGAAGGCAGAAAAAATTTCTTCTTTTCCGGGAAAAATAGAATGTGGAAATTTATTGTATTCGTCATCTAAAAATGATCGTAGATTTTTAAAATAGCTTTTTTCAAGTTCATCTTTTATTAATTCTTTCCAGTCGGTATTAAGTTTCATTTCCATCACAACAAATTTAACCACTAAGTGTAATAACTAAAATAATAAACTAATTTTGTTGAATGGCAGTTTTTTCATTTAATGGCTTCATCCCAGTTGTAAAACCTAGCTCATTTATTCACCCAAGTGCATCCGTGATTGGAGACGTAATAATCGGCGATAATGTGTACATTGGTCCTGGTTCAGTTATTCGTGGGGATTGGGGTCAAATTATTATTGAAGATGGGTGTAATGTACAGGAAAATTGTGTTATCCATATGTTTCCCGGAACAACTGTCTATCTTAAAAAGGGAGCGCATATTGGTCATGGGGCAGTAGTTCACGGAGGAATTGTTGGCGAAAACTGCCTCATAGGAATGAATGCCGTTATCATGGATGAAGTAGAAATCGGAAAAGAAAGTATCATCGGTGCTTTGTGTTTTGTCCCAACAAAAATGAGTATTCCTCCTCGCAGTCTCGTTGTTGGTAATCCAGCTAAAATCATAAAAGAAGTTTCGGATGAGTTAATTGCTTGGAAAATAGAAGGAACTGCATTATACCAAAGATTACCAGCCGAATGCAGAGAAACAATGCAAGAGTGTCAACCTCTGTCAGACATTGAGAAAAATAGACCTACGCACAATTCAGATTACAAAATTTGGAATAATGAAAAATAAAATTGCTCTTAGATTTATTTTCGCAATTTTAATTGTCATTTTTCTTACCCAATTAAGCTCTTCTAGTTGTTCGAAAGGAGTTGCAAATTTTGTTCTTTCCGGAACAATAACGGATGTCACCTTTTCCCAAGGCCATGCAGGTGCTGTTTTGAAATTGTCTAAAGTAATGATAGCTACCGGGGAAGAAATTTTACTCGAAACGAAAACGCTCGGAACAGATGGAAGTTATGAATTTACATTCCCGAGAGAAAAGGTTGAAAAATACATTATTCGTGTTGTTAAGCCCTTATACTTCGATGTTGTAAAAGAGATTCAATTTTCTTCTCTAACTGTTATGGAACCAAACATACGAAATTACTCGACAAAGGCAAAATCATGGGTAGAACTACGTTTTGTGAATACTTCGGTTGCAACAAATGATCATTTTCGATTTATTAAATTTCAAGGCCTAGAAGGTTGTGACGAATGTTGTACCGCTGAACAGGTCGATTTATATGCAGTGCCATATTATTCAAGAACGTGTATCAACGAAGCTCTTTCTACTTATTCTATTTATTATCAAGTTATTGGAACAACAACTCAAGATATTGTGGAGGTAATAACTCAACCATTCGATACAACACTTCTTTTGGTGAACTATTAGCTTTTTATTTACAAAGTAGAAAAGTATTTAAATAAGTCGTAATTTCGGGAAATCATTAATTATTTATACCATGAATAGGCTTTGGATTTTTGCCTTGTTTTCGATTATAGCAACTCAATTTTCTTTTTCTCAAGATGTAATAATACGCGGAACATTAATAGAAAAGTCAAATGGAGAGGCAATAATTAGTCAAAAAGTAAAATTATTAAGGAATGATTCCACGGTTATAACGGGTGCTTTTACAGATGAAAATGGTTTTTTCTCTATCCCGAGAGTTCCTCGAGGAAAACTAATAATTAAAATTGAAAGTGAGATTTATTCAAATACGATATATCCAATTGATGTCATTGATGCACGTGGTATATTGAATTTTAGATTTGAAATGAAAAAAGTAGGTGGCGTGAAAGTTTTTGATGAATTTGTAGTGACTGCAGCTGAAAAACAGAAAAAAAATGAAGTATTAACGGGTACTTTTAAACTCGACCCTAAAATGATATCTGCTATTCCTAATACAACCGCTGAAAGCGATTTGATTGGTTCGGTTAGTGTTGTTCCTGGAGTTGTAACAACAGGAGATCAAGGCGGTCAATTATATGTCAGAGGAGGAACACCCATTCAAAATAAGACCATTTTAGATGGCATGACAATTTACAATCCATTTCATACAATTGGCTTTTTCTCCATATTTGAAACTGAACTCATAAAAAATGTAGATGTATTTACGGGTGGTTTTGACGCCCAGTATGGTGGGAGAATTTCCTCAATAATGGATGTTTCATACCGCGATGGTGACCGCGTTTCGTTTGGTGGTAAGGTTTCTACTTCTCCTTTTTTAGCCAAATTGGTTCTTGAGGGCCCTCTCCAAAAAACAAAAGATGGAAAGCCTGGTGTTGGTTCATACATTTTTTCAGCGAAACATAGCTTATTGGATTACACATCAAAATACCTCTATCCTAGGATTAATGATGGCAATGGACTACCTTTTAATTTTACCGATATATATGGTAAAGTAACATTCAATGGAAATGGTGGATCAAAATTTAGTGCTTTTGGTTTTTATAATCTTGATAGTGTAAATTACAACGTAGCCGATTTAAATTGGAATGCTGCTGGTCTTGGAATTAACTTTGTTCTTGTTCCAAATACCTCACCTGTAATTATCAAGGGGCATGTGAATGGAAGTAACTACTCTACAACTTTTGCTGAAAATAATTTACAACCTAGAACGAGTAAAATTGGTGGCTTCGATTTGGGCTTTGATTTCATTTATTTCTTACCAAATGAAAGTGAGCTGAATTATGGATTTAACCTGAATGGATTCAACACAGAATTTAAAACCTACAACGAATTACAACGAAAAATTGAATTATTTAACTTTACAACTGAAATTGGTGCCTACATAAACGTAAGACAAAAATTCGGAGAGAAGTGGGTTGTGCAGCCAAGTTTTAGGTTGCAGGTGTATTCATCACTCGGTACAATATCACCTGAACCACGTATTGGTATCAAATACAATGCTACAGATAAGTTCAGGTTGAAACTTTCGGGTGGACGGTTTTCTCAAAACTTCACCTCCGCATCATCGGACAAGGATATTGTTAATCTATTTAACGGTTTATTGTCTGCTCCAACCAATGTTCAAGAAACCTTTATAAATGAATTTCAAAACGAAAGAAATACGAAAAATGGTCTTCAGTACGCCTGGCATGCTATCTTAGGTAGCGAATATGATTTTGGGAAAAGAGTTACACTAAACTTGGAAGGATATTATAAATATTTTTCTCAGCTAAGTAATATCAATCAGAATAAACTTTACGATGATGTAGCTGAATTCTCTCAAATCGATGATGTTTTTAAAAAAGATTTTATTCTTGAATCTGGTCAAACATACGGAGTAGATTTGTTAGTAAAATACAAGTATAAGGGTTTATTTATATGGACAGGATATTCCTACAGTTATTCAACTCGTTGGGATGGATTTGTAAATTACTTTCCAGTTTTTGATCGGCGACACAACGTCAACATTGTCTCATCATACAGTTTTGGTAAAAATAAATCATGGGAAATTAATGGGCGATGGAATCTAGGTTCAGGATTGCCATTTACCCCAACCGCTGGGTATTACCAAAATGAGAATTTTTTTACCGGTGTTACCTCTGAATACGAGACCAATAATGCCCAAACTATAACAACTCTTCTCGGTGAGTTTAATAGCCAACGACTTCCTTTTTACCATCGTTTAGATATCACAATTAAGAAACGATTTACGTTCCGAAATCAATCCGAACTAGAGTTAGTTGGTAGTTTAACAAATGTATACAATAGAAGAAATATTTTTTACGTCAATCGCGTTACGAATGAAGAAATATATCAATTCCCTTTTCTACCTAGTTTTGGATTGAGTTATAATTTCTAAAAACTCAAATTTGATGAAATTTTCTTTAATTATCATTTTTGTTTTTATTGTAATTGATTCATTACACCCTCAATGGCGCGGTGATACTTCACCAAGTTATCCTGAAATAATCTCTTACTTAAAAAAAATAGATAAGGAGCATCGTGAAATCAAGCTCTTCAATATGGGGCCTTCTGATTATGGTCTCCCAATTTATCTTTTGATTGTAAACGCTCATTCCGATTCAATAAAAACATTTCAAAAAGCAAGAAATGAAACTACAATTTTAATAAATAATGCGATTCATCCAGGCGAACCTGATGGAATAAACGCATCCCTTATTTGGTTAGATGATTGGATAAAACAAGGTAAACCATGTGCGGGTCATCCCGTTGTTGCCATCATTCCCGCATATAATATTGGAGGAATGATGCAACGTTCATCGACGAGCCGTGTAAATCAGAATGGTCCTGAAGAATATGGATTTCGCGGCAATGCCAGAAATTTAGATTTGAATAGAGATTTTATTAAAATGGATTCATACAATGCCTGTACTTTTTCGAAGATATTTCATGCCATAGATCCAGATATCTTCATAGATAACCATGTGTCAAATGGGGCTGATTACCAATACACATTAACTTATATTTCTAGTTTAAGAGAACGTCTTGCGCCATCGATGAATGATTTAACATATAAAGTATGTATTCCTGAGCTTGAAATTGAGTTGGGTAAGAGAAATATTGATTTTTTTCCCTACGTGGAATTGAAAGGTGAGACTCCCGAATCGGGGATTATCGCTTTCAACGATTTACCGCGTTATGCAATGGGTTATGCTAGTTTATTTCATTCTCTCAGTTTTACGGTTGAAACGCATATGTTGAAACCATTTAAAGAGAGAGTTCAGGTTAACCTTGATTTTATAGATTTATTGGTCAAATGGGCAATGACACGATCAAATGAAATCGAAAAAAGTCGGAAAGCTGCTTTTGAGTGGTCAAATTCTCAAGAGGTATTTTTATATAATCACATAATTACTGAAGAAAACGACTCTCTTCTTTTTAAGGGATTTGAATATTCAAAGCCAATTGATCTAAATACAAATCTGCCTCGTTTATATTACGATAGATCAAAACCGTACAAAAAATACATTCCATATTTTAGAAAATACAAACCGATGAGCAGTTTTAACATTCCTCGTTATTTCGTTGTAGCGGCTCAAGAAAAAGAATCGATATGCAGAATGAAAGCCAATAATATTTATTATTACACGCTAAAATCAGACTCACTCATTGAGGCCAATTCATACAGAATAAATTCTTATAATAGTATTACAAAACCATACGAGGGACATTTTAAACACAACACGGTATTATTTGATAAATTTCGGGTAAATCTTCTCCTGAAAGCAGGGGATATCATCATTCCGACAATGCAAAGAGGTAGAAATTTTATTTTATCTGCGTTGATCCCTGACGCCGAGGACTCGTTTTTTAGTTGGAATTTTTACGATTCATATCTACAACAAAAGGAGTATTTTTCATCTTATATCTTTATTGATCAAATTCAATTCATTTTAGATTCTAATCCCACGCTAAAACAAGAATTTGATGAGATGAAAAAGGAAAATGAGTCTTTTCGAAATTCTGAGTGGGATCAGTT
>Ga0194123_10001960_pt1 | contig 28650 bp, 29 predicted proteins | sample TA2MahsurfametaG_5_FD_155479 | JGI IMG/M metagenome (GOLD analysis project Ga0194123, IMG submission 155479) | Freshwater microbial communities from Lake Tanganyika, Tanzania - TA2015023 Mahale A surface | ecosystem: Environmental > Aquatic > Freshwater > Lake | place: Tanzania: Lake Tanganyika... | reverse complement strand
AGCATGTTCAAGCAGAATTATTTATTTTGGGCCGGCCAAGCGGAATTGCTAAATTCGAGATTTTAGAGGAAAAATATTACAACAAAATCGCACCGAATGTTAAAGTTGTTAGGCGTAATGATGAATCTTTTTGTTATACGGAAATTGGTAAACACGAACTTATAGTTTCTGTTGACTCCAATTTAGCTTACGAAGCTGCTTCCAAAGGTATTAAAACATGTTTTTTCCCACTCCGCTCAAGCCTGTTAAACCTTTCAGATCGTAAATTTGGATTTCCTCAACCATTTCCCGAAACTGGGTTTTGCTGGTCTAACCGGTTCGACATTAACAAAATCATGAAAATTCTTTCAGACAACTTTAACAGCACAAAAGAAAGTTACTCAAAAAGATTGAAAGAGATAAAATTCTCAGATGTAATAATTTACGACCCTGCTAACTCAATAATCAAGGAGGAGCTATGCAACATAAAATAATAGCGGAACAAGCAGATCAGCATCAGTCAAAAGAAGTGGCTATCTACAATCAAGAAGGAGCATGTATTTTAAAAAAGATTTTGAAGCCCCAAATTCTTGAGAAGGCCCGATCTGAAATTGAGCATATTGTCGGATGTTTAACAGGTAAAAGGCTTAATATTTCGCAAAACGGAACCGAGTTTTCTGAAAAAATAACCGAGTTGCTTTTTGCAGAAATAAGCAAAGATCCAAACAAAAGAGGTGTTTTATATTCTTATATACAAAAAATTCCCGGCCTTTTTCAAGTAGCTGGAAACGATAATTTGTTAGCTTTTTCAAAAAATGTAGGAATCTGCCATCCCTCAGTGAAGGAAGCTAAGGTTCAAATGTTTCTGCCATGGGAAAAAATGTTTTTTCAAGATTGTCACCAGGATATAAATTCTCTTGGTTCTTCAAGGAGCGTGACATTTTGGATTCCGATGCAAAATCTTTTTGAGCACACCGCAGTTCGATACTGGGTCGGGTCCCACAACGAGGGCCCTGTGGTGCACGAGGTGGCCAAAGAAGATCCGGTTGAAGGAATATTTTTAGAGAGGGTGCCCTTCAATATCCAAGCCAAATATCCTGTTATAAAAACAGGGACTGCCGAACCAGGTGATGTAATTGCAATCAATCGTCTGACCTTCCATCAGTCCCCAGATTTTGCAAAACAATTGTTTTCACGGTGGTCATTTGTAATTCGCTACGATGATTTGGAAACAGAGTTTTTTAGTGAAAATGAAACCAAATACGAATCCTTCACTCCCTATCCTTCGTCAAAACAAAGCATCATATTGCAAAGTATAAAAGAAAAGTTGAAACAAAAACCAAACCCAAATTGGAGATTAGAAAAAAACCATGCAAACTAGTAGGCGAACAGAAGACGAATTAATCTACAATAAGGCGCTTTATATAAAGGAGCCAAAAGAAATATTTAAAAAAATAATTAAATTAAGTAAAAGAAAAACCCCTTATAAAAAAATTCTTGATATTGGTTGTGCAAACGGAGCTTTTCTCCATTTTATCAAATCTAAGTATCCAAACGCAACGCTGCACGGCTGGGACATATCAAAAAAACTTCTAAGAAATGCACGAAAAAATATCAAGGAGGGATGTTTCTTAAAAAAAGATGTAAGCCGTCCTATTTCCAAAATAGACAAATTTGACCTCATAGTAAGCACTGGTGTTACCGGTTGTTTTCAAAAAATTGAGCCATTTTTACAAAATATAGCACGCAGTCTAAAAGCAGGAGGAAAAGCCTTTATTGCCGGTAATTTCAATGAATATCCATTACGCGTGTTTATTTCTTATAATGATATAACCAAACACTTAAAAAATCATAAAGAGGAAGGATGGAATATATTTTGCGTTCAAGAAGTATTTAAAGCTTTAAAAAAAATACAAAACTTAAAAATAAAATTTCATAATTTCGAAATGCCATTCGACCTAAAAAAGAAAAAAAATGATTACGCACGAACATGGACAATAAAAATAAAAAACAAGAGGCAGACGACAAATGGTCTATGCGTAATTTGGCCTCACAAAATACTAGAAATAAATAAACAAGATGCATGAAATCAAATCTACTGAACTATCTAAGAAAAAAAATTACAAAAAGTAAAAATAAAATTGCATTTGCTGCGCATATCTTGCTCATGTTTGATTTTGTTTTGTATCAGGGGTACAAATACTTCAACAAAAAAAATCTTTTCTATTTCTTAAAACAGTACATATATTATTATTTTGATATAACAAATCGTGAAAAATTATATACTAGAAAAAAACCCGTAAAAAGAAATGCAAAAATTATATTTTCTAAAATCTGGCCAAAATACGGAAGCGCAGATTTTAATAATCTTGTTGCTTATCAGAAAAATAGAATCTTAAAAAACTTTCGCTCGGCCTTTTTTAAGGGCAAGGAAGTAGCTGATATTGGTTGTGGCAACGGTGCTCTAATGATTGCGATTTCTAAATATATAAAGCGTGGATTCTTGTTCGATGTAAATTGTAATTATAAAAAGTATTTAAAAAAATATAAGAATCTACATATGGTAAAATCTTTTGGTTTAATTCCAAAAGTTGATCTAGCAGTATGCAATGGGGTAATACACCACCTTAATCCTCAAGAACAAAAAACTCTTTTGATAAGAATAAATGCCCTGCTGAAAAATCAAGGCTACATGTTAATTACAGTCGCAGCAAAATCACCATTTCTAAATAATATTCAGACAATTCTTCAAAAAAGTTTGTGCAAAGAATCCTTAGAATCAATTCTTTCATATGTTGAAAATCTAAAAATTAGCAGGGGAAAAAAAACTTTTCTTATGGATACTCTGATGGCAAGGTATTATTATTTTACTAGATCCAATCTTTTAAAGCTCTTAAAAGAAAATAAATTCCGATTTATCAGAAGATTAAGAGGCGGGTCCCTTCATAGCCATGATTCTTTGTCAAATTCAGCTAATCCAATCAGAAAGTTAATTATTGGAGACGGAGATTATAGATTTCTTGTACAAAAAAATGATTAAAAGTATTAACACCAAGGTGATTTGGGGGAACGTTCATTCGCTTTTTCAGAATTTACTAAAATGTAGTGCTTTAGTTTTAATCGATGATTCTTGTGCTAAATTAAAAAATTTTAAATTTTTGGCAAATTTAAAAAGAAAAAAACAACTAAATCTTGTGTTTGTAAATATAACTGAAGAGCCAACTTACCGATACCTTGAAGAAATATTCCAATTAGTAAAGAAAAAGAGGCCTGACCTTATTGTAGGAATTGGGGGTGGCAGCCTACTAGATTATACCAAAGGAATTTCGATCTTATTTAACAATAAACTGCCAGCTTTGTCCTACAGAGGTTCTGATTTAGTCAAAACGCCTGGTATTCCTTGCATTTTAGTGCCTTCTTTAGCTGGATCGGGTGCCGAAGTAACTTCCACAGCTTCGTTTACCGACTCAAATGCAAACATCAAATTAGGTATTAATGGCAAGTTTGTGTCGGCTTCAATGGTCTTCTACGATCCCAAAATCTACCAAAATGCGCCCGAAGCACTTAAAATAAAAGGAATCTGGGACTCCCTAGTCCACCTGATTGAAGCTGTGACCTCTAAAACAGCAAATTTACTTTCCTTAAATCTCGCGCAGGAGGCCTTAAGGGATTTAGTGAAAGCAGCAAACGTAAAAAATAACAGTATTTTAAAATCCAAATTGAATCTTAAGGGATCAGCAAAAGCAGCCTTTGCAATGATGGTCGCAGGTGGAGGGATATCAAGTGGTTTATCTTATCCTTTAGGCATATACTCAAAAATTCCGCATGCAGAGGCTGGTGGCAGGATCCTGCCGAACGTAATTGAGGCCCATATAAAAAAAGGTTATTTCGCAGGGTATTTATTTTTATTGCAAGCATTCACAAAAAAAATTCCTTCTTCTAAAAAACAAGGGGCGAAACGCTTTTTAAAAAATCTCAAAACAGTCTTTTATAACAATGTTAAAACCAATCAAAGTCGCTACGAAATTGACAGACAAAAAGGCAAATTCTTGGTTTCAGAATTTCTAAAAACAAGAAAGCAAAATTATCAGAACGACCCCGTTTCTTTTTCAGAGAAAGAAATTTTGAGAATTTTAATGAGGTCATTTTAAATGCCGGGCTACGAGCTCATTGGTAAAGAAGAGCAGAGAGCTCTCAATCAAATATTCACAGAGAGCAATGGGTGCTTATTTGCGCATGGATTTCAAAAAATACGGAACAATAAGTATCAAGTGCGGTCTTTTGAAAAAGAAATATGTGAAAAACTAAAAGTCTCCAACGCTTTAGCCGTATCATCAGGAACTATGGCTCAGTTTGTTGCCATGAAAGTCATGGGTTGCAAAGAAGGAGACGAAGTCATCACCCAGGCTTTTACATTTGTGGCAACCATTGAAGTAATTTTGGCATTAGGGTGCCAACCGGTGTTAACGGAATGCGATTCATCATTAAATATGGATCCAATCGATCTCGAAAAAAAAATTACTAAAAAAACAAAATTGATTATTCCCGTTCACATGCTAGGGCAAGCTGCGAACTTAGATGCAATCCTTGCGATCGGGAAAAAATACGGGATCCCGGTCATGGAGGATGCTTGTGAAGCCATGGGCGGTCAGTACGATGGCCGCTATCTTGGCACAATCGGGGACTGTGGCATATTTAGTCTGGACTTTGCCAAAACCATAACCACAGGCGAAGGTGGCCTGATTTTATTCAAAAACCAATCGCTGGGGCAACAAGCCAGAGAATTCCACGATCATGGGCATAAAAACTTGAAAGGGATTCCCCGCGGTCTAGATGCGCGGAGATTTCCCGGCTTAAATTTTCGCATGACGGAAATGCAGGGTGCCGTTGGCCGAGCCCAGTTAAGGAAGTTGGATTCCATTTTATTTGCACAGAAACGAAATAAATGGAAACTCCTAAGCGGTCTAAAAAAGTATTTTCCTTTCGTAAAAACAAGACTGTACCATGATAAGAAAGGTGACTGCTGCGACACATTAATCTTAGACCTAGAGAATCGAAGCGCGGCGGGCAGGTTTGTCAAAATGTTCACATCCCAAGGATTTTCTACAAAAAATATTCCGGATGCTTTAAAGTGGCATTTCGCAAGAAAATTTTCAAATATGTTTATGGGAACAAAATATGAATTCACCTACCACAAAAAATGGAATTTAACAAATGATTTACTAAAAAGATCAGTGGCAATTCCTATTTCATGCCGATGGCAAAATAATGACATAAAAAAAATAACCAATGCTGTAATCAAGTCTTTAAAGGCAGCAAATTCGTGATTTTGTTATCTATTTTGTGGGCTGTCCCATCCACTGTCGCATTATATAAAAATGGGAAAATAATCTCTTGTATAAGTGAAGAAAGGCTTTCTCGGGTAAAAAATGATGATCGATATCCGAAAAAGGCCATTGATGCAATTTTACACAGCAACTTATTAACTCCGGATGATCTGAACATGATACTTGTTGCTGGCAAGCATTGGAATATCCATTATATGCTAACCCGTAAGTATTCGACATTTTCAATTGCTGATCGGTATAAAGAAGAAGAGGAGTACTGGAAACCTACCATCCTGCGAAAAAAACGAGTCGATTATTTAAAGATATTTTCGGATAAAATTGATTTACAGCAATATCCCGGTTCAAGATTTTGGAAAAAAATCTTAACAAGTCTTCGCAGAAGAAAAATTGGGAGGTCGCAAAAAGATTATCAAAACTTAACCAGGGCGATTATTGCAAACCACCTAAAAGTTAATCCCAAAAAAATACGATTTATGGACCATCACACATGCCATGCCGCATTCGCTTACTACGCGACACCTTGCCCTAGCAACAAAGTGCTTGTATGCACAGGGGATGCATGGGGGGATCATTGCAATGCTACAATCAATGTCGCAATTAAAGGTGAGATTTATCGAAAAAAAACCATTAAAAATTTTCTCGTACCAAGATTATACCGCTCGATAACCCTTTTGCTTGGCATGAAACCTGATGAGCATGAGTATAAATTAATGGGTCTTGCGGGGTACGGCCGCAAAGAATTTTACCAAACGGAGTTAGCTGTGTTTCGCTCGCTTCAAAAAACAAAAAATGACTATTTCCAATTCATAAAAAAACCAAAAGATCTTTTTTGGAGTATCAAAAAAAAGCTGAAACATTCAAGATTTGACAATATTGCCTCCGCCCTACAGGCCTACAGCGAAGAAACAATAGAAAATTGGATTCATAACTGTCTTAAAAAATTCCACTGCACTTCTTTTGCTTTTGGGGGTGGTGCAGCCATGAATATGAAGGCCATGCTAAAAGTATCCGAAAATAAATTATGTAAAAAAATCTTCATTGGACCTAGTCCAGCTGACGAATCTTTAGCGATCGGGGCGTGTTTTGCCTATGCAGCAAAAAAATTAAAACTGGCTCAAATTTCACCCAAAGAATTTATACAGCCACTGAAAAATGCATATTTAGGTTTTGATATATCGGATAACGGCATAAAAAAAGTAATAAAAAAAGCAAAATCATTAAAAAATATTAAGATCCAAAATTATCAGGATAATTTTGTTGCGGATCATTTATTTCAAGGAAAAATTATAGGTAGGTGCGTCGGTCGAAGCGAGTTCGGTGCTCGATCCTTAGGAAATCGGGCTATTTTGGCAGACCCTTCAAAAATTGAATCGGTCAAAAAAATTAACGAAACAATTAAGTCTCGTGACTTCTGGATGCCTTTTGCGCCGACAATTCTTGATTCAGACAAAAATCATTTCATTATTAATTCTAAAAGAAATATTTACCCATATATGACCCTGGGAGCCGATACTGTAGAAACAAACCGATGCAAAATACAAGCTGGCATACATGCAGGGGATTTTACTTGTCGGCCGCAGGTTTTACAAAAAAAAGATAATCCTTCGTATTATAAACTAATTAAAGAATTCAAAAAACTTTCAAACATTGGAGCTTTATTAAATACTTCCTTCAATGAGCACGGCAGGCCCATTGTTCAAACAGCTGAAGAAGCATTCGATTTGTTTTTAAAAACAAATTTAGATGGTGTTATAATTAACCATTATTATTTCTACAAAAAATGATCCTAGCGTTAATCCCCGCAAGAGAGGGCAGCAAGGGCATTCTCAATAAAAACCTTCAAAAAGTAGCAGGAGTATCTTTATTTCAAAGGGCGATCAATGCAGCAAAAGAATCCAAAAAAATAGACAAAATTGTTGTCTCCACAGACTCAAAAAAGATTCTGGCAAGGTGCAAACAGCAGCAAGTTGAATTTATATGCCGGCCAAAACATCTCGCCACGGATAAAAGTCCAATGGGAAATGTTGTATCACATGCTTACAAAATTTATAAACCACAATTTGTGGTCTTACTCCAGCCGTCAAGTCCCTTTCGGACAGGAAAACTTATTGACCAATGCATAAAAAAGTTTTTGTCCCATAAATACGATACTTTAGCAACAGGATACTATGCACAGCTTTGTCCATTTGAAGAAAACAACAAGCGAAGACAGCAGCTAAAAAAAAATTTTTATGACGACGGAAACATTTATATCCTCGGAAAAAAAGCCATTTTCCTCAAGTCAAAGTTTGGAAAAAAAAATGTAAAATATGTACTATCAAAAAAACAAAACGTAGAAATAGATACACAAGAAGATCTTAAATTTGCACAAGAAATAGCAAAAAATGAATCAAAAAAGTAATTTCCCTTTTCTTATCGGCAAAAAGGTTTATTTGCGAAAACTTTGTGTTAAAGATGCCAAATCAAAAAACTATTTATGTTCCGTAAATTCCCAGAAGTGTACTCGTTTTTTGGAGGGCGTTGGTATTTTTCCAATCTCAACAAAAGAATTGAAAACGTATATTTCCCAGGAGGCTACCAGCAAAACAAGCCTACTTATGGGTATTTTTAAAAAAAATAATCAACGCCATGTGGGCAATATCCATATTTCACGTATTAATTTGATTCATAGAAATGCAAATTATGGTATTATGCTCTTTGATTCGTTTCAAGGCTGTGGATTTGCTTTTGAGGCCTCTCTTTTACTAATTACCCATTGCTTTTCTCGGATCGGCTTGAGGCGGATTCAGATGCACTGCACCGCCAAAAATAAATCGGCCATTCGCTTATATCGTCGCCTCGGGGCACATGAAGAGGGAACTTTAAAACAGGCATTTTTTACGGGAAATGAATTTGTAGACATGAAAGCTTTTGCGGTGTTGAACGATAAAAACGCATGAAATATGGAATGTTCGGACTGCCAGTTGAAGTAAAATTCTGTAAAGGGTGCGTTTTATCTAATCAAAAGCCAAATCCTGCGATAGAATTTTTTCATACCAAAAACTCAAAAAAGGCTACTACAAATATAGACAAAAGTGGTTTTTGCGACGGATGCAAAGCCGCTGAGCTCAAAAAGAAAATAAACTGGGCTGAACGAAAAGAACAATTAGCTAAATTATGCGACCAACACAGAAGCAGAGACGGATCCTACGACTGCATTGTGCCTGGTTCCGGTGGAAAAGACAGCATATTTGCTTCTTTAATATTAAAAAAAGAATTCGGAATGAATCCCCTAACAGTAACCTGGGCACCCCATTTATACACGGATTGGGGGTGGCTTAATCACCGTGCTTGGATTAATGCTGGCATTGATAATGTGCTCTTTTCTCCAAACGGTAGAGTGCATCGAATTCTTACCCGTATGGCCCTTGACAACCTTCTGCACCCTTTCCAGCCGTTTATCGTTGGCCAGAAAGGAACTGGTCCCAAGTTTTCTGTTCTTTACAAAATTCCCCTTGTTTTTTACGGAGAAAATCCCGCCGAGTATGGGAGTCCAATTGCCAAGCTGAGTGACTCCACCCAAGATTCAAGTTTTTTCTCTTCATCCTCCGAGAAAATATACTTAAGTGGGTGTAGTATCTACGACCTGCAAAAAAGATTTGATATAGCTAGAGGGGAACTACAGCCCTATTTACCCCTTGCAAAAAAGGATTTATTAGAAGCGAAAACCCAAGTTCATTATCTTGGTTATTACCTAAAATGGCACCCACAAGAAAACTTTTATTTCGCCTGTCAGCACTCCGAGTTTCAAGCTGCACCCGAAAGAACCGTGGGAAGTTACAGCAAATACAGCTCAATCGACGACAAAATCGACGACTTACACTATTGGACCTCTTATATCAAATTTGGCCTCGGACGTGCTACCTATGACGCCGTGCAGGAAATCTGGAATGGGGATATTACCCGGGAAGAAGGAATTTCTTTGGTGAGGCAATTTGATGGGGAATGGCCCGAGCGGTTCATGCCCGAAATCTGCTCTTATTTAAGTCTTCCACCAAATGAATTTCCTGATCCAGGAAAATCATTGGTCGAACCGTTAGTCACCAAAAAATATCTCCAAAAAAAAGCCGATTCCTTCAGGCCACCTCATCTTTGGAAGCGCACTAAAGGCGGGTTCCAGCTCCGCTTTCCGATTTGGAGCCAGTGAATTTTAGAATTTTAGCAAGGCTCGATATAAAAAACCCTTTTGTTGTGAAGGGAGTACACCTTGAAGGATTCAAAAAAATAGGAGACCCACAACAAATAAGCCAAACATACTTTCACGCTGGCGCCGATGAAATTCACTATCAAGATATCGTGGCCTCTCTTTATAACCGTAATTCCATTCTTCCAACAATTCAAAAGGTTGCCGAAAGTGTTTTTATACCACTCTCTGTCGGTGGCGGAATTCGCAATTTAAAGGACGTGGATAATGCCATGCAGTGCGGTGCTGACAAAATTGTATTAAACACAGGAGCGGTGAAAAATCCGGCCCTTATCAAAACGATAAGTAAAAAATATGGAAGTCAATGCGTGGTCCTTGGATTAGAAATTATGGAATCCGTCAAAGGGGAGTATTCTATATTAATAAAAACTGGCCGAGAAAAAACACGGTTATCTCTAAAAGAATGGATTCATAAAGCCGTGAATCTTGGTGTGGGCGAAATTTATGTAACCAGCATAAAAAAAGATGGGACTTTTTCGGGCATCGATCTTTGTTTATTAAAAATGGTAAGAAGCTGCACAAAAATCCCTGTAATAATTCACGGGGGCACCGCCTCTGAGTTAGATTGTTTACTTGCTTATAAAAATGGGGCTGATGGAATCTCCATAGCATCCTTATTGCATTATCAAAAAAAAACAATTTACGAAATTAAAAAATATCTTCAAAAAAATAAAATACCTATTCGTTTATAACGTGCAGCTAAAAATTTCCATAATAAATTATCGGTGCGGAAATATATTTAATTTAGCTAATGCCATTAAAGAAATTGGCTTTATGCCAACTGTGGCTTCTAAGCCTCAGGAACTTAATAATTCAGATGTCGTTATTCTTGGAGGAGTAGGAGCCTTTAATTTTGGCATTAAAAGCATCATATCTTTTGGTTTTCAAAAAAAACTTAGTGAAATGATAAATTCACGAACAAAAATTATTGGAATCTGTTTGGGTGCCCAATTAATGCTTGAGGAAGGTGAGGAGTTTATAAAAACAAAAGGCCTAAACCTTATTCGCGGAAAATGTAAAAGCATGGATACAATTTCCGAAAAAATACCAGCCACAGGATGGTACCAAGTGAAGTTTAGCCAACAATCGGCATTCAAAGACTTGAATAATCAGCATTTTTACTTTAATCATTCATTTCGTATGTCAGTCCAAGATAAATATGCAATTCAAAACACATACAAGTATTATCAAGCAAATATTTGTGCAGGCTTTGAAAAGAAAAATCTAATGGGTTTTCAATTTCATCCAGAAAAAAGTGGGCCCAACGGACTTAAATTGCTAAAAAAAGCCGTACTTTTATGAGAAGAATCATCGGTATTTTAAACGGTAAAAATCTACCTACATACATTATTGCTGAAGCTTGTGATAATCACTTTGGTTCATTAAAAAATGCAAAAAAAATGGTTAAAATGGCAAAGCAAGCCGGGGCAGACGCTATCAAATTTCAACATCATTTACCGGACCAGGAAATGTTAAAAAATGTTCCAAAATCATCTAATTTTAGCTCATCGCTTTATTCATTTTTAAAGAAAAATGCTTTGACGATTGATCAACATAAAAAAATAAAAAAATATTGCATTAAATATAAGATAGATTATCTTTGTACCCCATTTAGTTATGCAGCAGCCAAAGAACTAAAAGGCCGTTTAAAAGAAAGTATCTTTAAAATTGGCTCTGGAGAGCTTCGAGACATCTTGACCCTTACACAGATTGCGAAAAATCTTAAGTGCCATTTAATTCTTTCAACTGGAATGTCAAAAATGGAAGAGATAGTCAAGAGCGTAAACGTCTTAAAAAAATACCCAATCAAACTTGCTTTAATGAACTGCACTTCCGAGTATCCTCCAAGGTATGAAGATATAAACCTTAAGGTCATTTCAGTATTAAAAAAGAAGTTCAAAAATATTCCGATTGGGCATTCAGACCATACAAACGACATCTATACTTCTCTTGCCGCTGTTGCTCTGGGCGCTCAATTGGTTGAAAAACATGTGTATCTGGATGGAATGAATCATGGCCCGGACCGTGATGTTTCCATCAGTTTTTCTGCTTTAAAAAGATTAGTTCAAGGCATTAGACAGATTGAAAAAGCGCTTGGGCAGACAAAAAAAATACATTTAAGAGAACGACAAATTCGTAAGTGGGCATACCGCAGCATCGTAACAACCCAAGAAATTAAAAAAGGAGAGATGCTAACCTTAAAGAATATATGGACCAAAAGGCCGGGAACAGGGATACCTGCAGAAAAAATAAATTCTGTTTTATACAAAAAAGCCATCAAGGATCTTCATCCCAATCAAATTCTAAAAACCAATGATTTTAAATAAAAAAAGGAAAATTTTATTTCTCACTGGTTCACGCGGGGAGTGGGGCTACATTCGCCCTATAATCAAAGAGATTGAAAAAAGAACTAACCTTAGTTACCAGATCTGCGTAACCAACATGCACTTACTGCCTGGCTTTGGACAAAGTTTTGATGAAATTAAAAACGATAAAATTAAAATTTCGAAACGAATTTTGATGGCTTTAGATGGTTACACTAACGAATCGATGGCAAAGTCTTTGGGCATATTTTTGATGTCATTCGTGGATATCCTGCAAAACGACAAGCCTGATCTGATATGCTTGGCTGGAGATCGCGGGGAACAACTAATGGCTGCAATTGCGGGCTCTCATCTCAACATACCTGTGGCACATATCCAGGCCGGCGAATTGTCGGGCAATATTGACGGAATATCACGCCACGCGATTGCAAGATTTACGCATATTCATTTTTCGGCAAACAAAGACGCTTCTCTGCGCCTTTTAAAATCAGGAGAGCAAAAATTTCGAATTTACGAAACAGGCGCGCCTCAATTAGACGATTTACGTAAAACCAAAGTAATACCTAAAAAAATTCTCGAGAAAAAATTTCAAATTACCAGAGATGAAAAGTTTATTCTTTTAATTCAACATTCTGTAACAGAAGAGTTTAAAAAAGCAGCCAAACAAATTCGTGAAACTCTAAAAGCCTTGCATTTGCTAAAAATAAAAACAATATGCATTTATCCAAACAATGATGCTGGAAACTCTTCGATTCGCGACGAGATCGATAAAGTGAACACGTCATGGTTCACTGTTGCGAAAAACGTCCCACGAAAAACTTTTTTAGGTCTACTTAAGTATTCCTCGGTAATTGTCGGGAATTCATCATGTGGGCTGATCGAGGCGCCATTTTTTCGGGTTCCTTGCGTAAACATAGGCAGGAGGCAGCAAGGCAGATTTCAAGGGGCAAATGTATTAAATGTCCCCCATGAGACCAAAAAAATTCTGTATGGGATAAGAAAGGCCATCTCCTCGCAATTCGCAAAAAAAATCAGTTTTTCCGAAAGTCCCTACGGAAATGGGCGATCTGCGGCAAAAATTGTCAAGGTTATTTCATCTGTTAGTATTGATAACAAGCTTTTAAATAAAGAATTAGCTTATTAATGAAAATTATTAAATCAAACAAATTTCACAATTATGTCTGTTTTGAAACAGACACTTTAATTGATGCGCTTTTAAAAATTGAAAAAAATTGCCATCGCTGCGCGATTGTAATCGACCACAAATTCAAGGTGGTAGGTACAATAAGTGACGGAGATGCAAGAAAAGCTTTAATTGATGGAAGAGTTCTACAAACTCCCATTAAGAAAATAATGAACACAAAGTTTACTCATTTCACAAAAGAACCGGTTGACGAAGCAAAAAAAATATTTCAAAGAGGACATTTTTTTCTTATTCCAAGAACAAATGAGCACCAGATTCTCATTGAAATTTTGGCATCATAATGTACAATAGCTTAAAGTCGAAATGCGAACTTGATTTGCTTCATCAATTAGGTGAAGAAGCCAAAAAAAATTCCATAACTGAAGTTTTGCATAATTTCCCAGTTTTTGCCGCAAGGCAAAATATCGCCAGATTTTTAAATAGGTATGAAATGTTTAAAAAAATTCTCACCGTTCACGGATGTATATTGGAATTTGGTATTTTTAAGGGGGCAGGATTATTCTCCTGGATTCACTTTTCTTCAATACTTGAGCCATATAACATAAGCAGAAAAATTGTTGGCTTCGAATCTTTTAAAGGGTTTCCTTCAATATCTAAAAAAGATTCAAAAACAAGTACGAAGGGGCTTCTCAAATCGGATTGGGAGGAAACAATTTCCAAATGCCAAGAAATTTCCCAAAAAAACTCAGCTCTTCCTCATGTAAGTAAAACGGAAATTGTAGTCGGCGACATCTGTCAAACATTACCAAAGTATTTAAAAACCCATCCACAAACTATCGTGGCTTTGGCTTACATTGATGTAGACATTTATAAACCAACAAAATCAATTATCGAAAATATTTTGAATCGAATGCCAAAAGGGGCAATTCTTGCATTTGACGAATTAAATGATCCTTTAGACATGGGAGAAAGTATTGCCTTACTTGAATCAATCTCAATATCAAAATATAGAATTCAAAGGAATACTTTTGATAGTTACCCATCTTATATTCAAATTGAGTAATCTTGTTTTAATCTTAGGAAACAAACCTAAAAATAAAAAAGCTTTCCCCAGGCAATCATGCTTCATACCCATCTTATTGCACCCATGTTTTTTTTTAATAGAAAAACCCCAAAAAGCATATAATACAATAAAAAAATTTTGTGTTTATAATAAAAATGAACATCAAAAAAATTTTAGAAAATTAAGATTACTTTGGGCGCAAATTAACAAACGAAAAAACCTCTTTGAGTTTGAGTACTGGTTTTTTACAAAAGCATCGTGCATTTTTCATGTTCGCTCAATTTTAAATAAAATTTTTCAAGTGCCTTGGTCAACAGTTTATCTCCCAAAATCCTTGTCGCGCACAAACTGGCAGGAAGAATTTCAGATAGCTCTTTTAAATTACGAAATAAAAAAATATTGTGTAAATAAAAAAACTAATATCAAGTTTTATGATGAAGAAATAAACAACTCCAAATCATTTAAGGATTCCGTATTATTATTCTTCTGGATTCGATTGTATAATAAAGTCCTACAAAAGCTCATATTTCTCCGTAGCAAAATAAATACGCAAAAAGTTTTGCTTCATCTGCAATTTCCAAAACAACTATTTTTACTAAAAACGCTTGCGAAAAAATACAATTGCAAGCAATTATTTCTCCCACTGATAAACATTCAGGGGTACGAAGATAAAAATTATCAAAAAATGTTTTTTAATCTTTTAACAAAAGCCAAGAATGACTACAAAAAAAATACTGCTTCGTTTTTATCAAAAGTAACAAAAAATAAAGAGGCTTTTTTTACGGATGGCGAAGCATTGCCATCTGTAAGATTTCTTCTGCCTGTTTTGTTAAAAAACAAAATAAAAATATTTACAGTTCCGGAAGGCGCGCAAACAGTATCAAAAAAATTGTTTTCCTACGCGTTTTTTTGGTGGTCAAAAAATTTGATTAACAGCTTTCATTTTGTCACTTCCCAGTATGATCAATCAATATATAAAAACAAACTTTGCCGTAAGAAAACATATATTTCTGGGTATTTTGGCGGGTCAATGAATTTTATTTGCTTAAGTAAAAAATTTGCAAAAAAGCTGTTTTTCATTTTTTCAAAAAAAGCTTCCTTTAAATATCCAAACGTTGTGTTTGCCGTTTACGGTGCGGCAGACACCGGGAGCCAATGGTTTACCCTGCCTACCCAACAGCAGCAGTTTATCGCGCATTACGATGTCTTAAAAGCTTGCCGAAATAAAAATCTAAATTGTATTTGTATTTTTCAAGATATAATGACGCACCGGTTATACTCACAATTATTTCCCGACTTTATTCATATACCGCCTTTCATACCTTGGCAGTTAGTTGAACGTTTTTGCGACATACTGGTCGTTCGGGATTCAAGTCTTGTACTTGAGTTTTTGAGCCGGAATTGTCCGGTAATTTGTTTTGAAAATCTTAACCTAGATACAATTGTAGAAAAATTAAAAGCTGTTAAAAGTAAAAATCTTTATTTTCTAAAAAAAGAAAACCTACAAAAAAAAATTTTAAATGTATTACGTTCTAAACGAGACTCATATTATAAATTTGAAAAATATTTCCGTCCAAGTTCATTAACTGAAAAATTCATTTAATATGTGTGGAATTGTAGGCAGTTTTGGACCAAAAAACATACAACTTACAAGCAGTCTTGATCGGTTAAGGCACCGCGGACCGGACTCGGGCAATGTTTTTTCAGGGCCGGATTGGCAAATTGCTTTTGCCAGGCTGTCGATCTTCGATCTAAGTCCCCGCGGAATGCAGCCATTTAAAAATAAGCAATGTACAATTTTTTATAACGGGGAAATTTATAATTTTAAAGACTTAGCCAATACTCACAAATGCGAATATCTACCGAAGACCCGATCAGATGGAGAAATTTTGCCGTTTCTATTTACGAAATACGGAATAAAATTTTTAAATAAAGTAAATGGCATGTTTGCTATGGCAATTATTGACAACTTATCTGGAGAAAAATATTTAATACGTGATCGTTTTGCAAAAAAACCTCTTTATTTTGCAAAAAGTGATCAAAATATTATTTTCGCATCAGAAATAAAGGCTATAAAAGCAATAATTCCTTGTAAGCCTTGTCCTGATCTTGCCTTAATAAACCTATTTTTTTGGGGTCTACCTCCTCCTTTTAGTAATTTTAAAAATATTTTTTCTATTCAACCCGGTAATTTCGTAAGAATACTTCCTGATAATACTTTTCAGACATACCAGTGGTATAATGGATTAAACAATTTAAAGGAGCATGAATTTAAAGAAGACACTTTTTTTGATATATTTAAAGATGCGGTTAAATTGAGGTATGAGGCAGATGTGCCTGTAGGAATTTTATTAAGTGGAGGTCTTGATTCCATGCTTATTACAGATACCCTGCGAAGGGAGGGTAAAACTTTAACTGCCCTTACTTGCGATATTCCGTTTAAATCAAAAATTGAATCACCAACAGACACAACTAATCCAACTCAATACTGTAAGCAATATAGTCTTTCGCAAATTTCAACGAAGGTAGATTACGATTACTGGAATAAAAATATTCTTTCTATTGTAGAAAGCTTTGATGAAATATTTCTAGATTCAGGAAATTTAATTTTTTACGCTCTTGGCGAATTAGCCAAAAAAAACAATATAAAAGTTGTTCTTGTCGGCAATGGTGGTGATGAGCTTTTTGGCGGCTATCCCTGGCAATTTCGAGTTCTTAATATTCCTTTCTTTTTGCAAAAAACATCAAGTACAAAAAACCTTTTGCTCAGCAAAGTTGAGGAGATAAGTTCCCATTTTTCCCCAGGAATATTTTTGCGTCGGTTTTTAAAAACAGCACGGTTACTTTTATGTCCTTCATATGGCCAAATGGACATTGGAGGCGTCTTTTCTTACGACATCTTATACAATAATCGTCAGCCTGCAAAAAAAATTCATAATTTCGCTAACGAAATAAATCCTTGTAAAGCAAATAATTCAAAAATGGACTGGGGAAACTGTGTTAACCAGATCAATATAAGGCAGCTTGTGCCTCAGCAGAATTTTAAAGTTGATATGGGAACCATGGCATTTTCTGTCGAAAATCGTTGTCCTTTCCTTGATTATAGAGTCGTTGAGTATATGATGGCAGTATCCCATTCCAGCAAAGTTTTACATGGACAAAAAAGTTTATTAAGAGCTTTTGCGAAATCAAAATTACCTGATTATATTGTGCGTTCGAAGAAAAGCGGACCGACAATGCCTATAGGATACTGGTTTGAAGGAAAGGAATTATCGATTGCAAAGCAATTTCTCAAGAGCTGCAAACCATTGTTTGGGGACTTTTTTGGGGGTCCCTTCGCCGATTATTGGAACAATTCTAAAATAGAATGGGAAAACTCAAAAAATTCCTTGACACTTTTTTCATTAATAAGCTTAGGACTTTGGTTACATTATAATATTCAATCTGTTAATTTAAGCCAATCGCCCTCTTTTGAAGAATTTGTGTTGGGACAACATCAGTAATAAAACAATGAAAAAAATGAACCGAGAAATTAAAACACAGCAAATCAAAAGAAAACTGTCACGTCAAAAAATCACCTTTGGCACATGGATATCCTTAAATTGTGAAGCAATTGCGGAAATCTTTTGCAAAGCTGGCTTTGAGTGGATTGTTATTGATTTGGAACATTCTAGTTTAACGGAGGGTAGCGCTGAAAATCTAATTCGGATTATAGATCTTTGCGGTTCTATCCCTTTGGTAAGAATCACAAAAAACTGTCCGCATTTAATTAAAAGAGTTATGGATTCTGGCGCTTACGGAATAGTTGTTCCTCAAGTTAAATCAGCTGAAGAAGCACAAAAGGCGGTTTCTGCGACCCGATATGCACCCCTCGGATCTCGTGGCGTGGGTCTTGCACGGGCGCAAGCCTACGGTGCAGGTTTTATGGAGTACTTAAAATGGCAAAAAAATGGACCCATAGTATTTATTCAAATTGAACATATAGATGCGGTAAAGACAATCGATAAAATTCTTGCTGTCCCTGGCGTTAGTGGATTTTTAATTGGGCCTTACGATTTATCATGTTCTTTAGGTCAGCCTGGTAAATTTAATACAAAAAAGTTTTTGCATGCAGAAAAAAAAATTCTTAAAGCCGGCATTCAACAAAAATGCGCAGCCGGTATTCACATTGTCGAACCAGATTGCCATCAAATTCGAAAAACAATCAAAAAAGGATATAAAATTATTGCATACAGCGTTGATATAAGAATGCTTGATAGGGCGGCCCGAACAGGACAAGACGCTTTAAAGACAATAGGTCAATAATCAAAGCTATTGCCATTTTACCAGCCCGGATGAAAGCTTCACGGCTTCCGGGTAAGCCCTTAATTCCACTTTTTGGGGTCCCACTGCTGGGGCATTGTTTTTTTCGCACAAAAATGGCATCCCTTGTCCGAAAAACGTATATAGCAACTTGCGACAGGGAAATTGAAAAATATGCAAGGCAAATCGGGGCTTGTTTTATTTCAACATCCCGGAGGCATCGCCGTGCGACAACCCGCACAGCAGAAGCTCTAGAAATTATTAGCAAAAAAAAATTATCACGAAGCGATATTGTAGTAATGGTACAGGGTGATGAACCACTAATTACACCTAACGAAATAAATAAGCTTATCAGGGCTTTTGAAAATCCCCGCGTCGAAGTTGCAAATATAATGTCGCCAATAAAATCACATAAAGCCTTCCATGATCACAACAACGTGAAGGTAGTTTTTGACCGATCCTTCAACGCTTTATATTTTTCAAGAGAACCAATACCCTCTACGTGGTCTCAAAACAAAGCTTCTCCGCATTTCATGCAAACAGGAGTTATTGCATTCAGAAAAAAAAGTCTCTTTAAATTTTTAAAGATGAAAGAATCAAAATATGAAATATCTGAATCGATTGATATGAACAGAATTCTTGAACATGGTGGAAAAATAAAAATGATACCAACAAACAAAATATTAATTGGTGTGGATACAAAAAAAGATTTAAAATTAGCAAAAAATTTCCTAAAAAATGATCCTTTTAGAAAAATATACTCCAAACCATGAACGTTGAAAGTATAAGACCAGATGCACTCTTAAGGCAATATGTACAATTAAGTAACAGAGATGGGAAAAAATTTCGTATAATTAAGTCATATAAAGAAATAAAATGTATTGCTTGTCAAAAAAAATCGAATTCCTTTGCTTTTCAGAAAAAAGGTTATACTTATAAACAATGCCAAAGTTGCAGAAGTCTCTACCTATCTCCCCGGCCTTCTGCAAGGGATTTTTCCAGATTTTATAAAAACTCCGAATCAGAAAAATTTTGGTCCGAAAAATTTTTCCCTGCTGTTGAAGAAATAAGACGAAAACAAATATTTTTACCAAGAGTTAAAACAATTATTAAAAAAGTAAACAAAAAAGTAAATAAAATTACAAAAGTAATTGATGTTGGTTCTGGTTTTGGTCTTTTTCTTGAAGAATGGGGCAAGGTGTTACCAGATTGTGAGCGCATGGCCATAGAGCCCTCACAATCCATGGCGTCAATATGCAGAAAAAAAGGGTTACATGTTTTTAATGATTCGGTAGAGAACATTAGTCCAGCCCACTTTGAATCCGCAGATATAGTTACATGCTTCGAGGTTTTGGAGCATGTTCATAATCCAATCAAATTTTTAAAATACTTAGTCAAACTTGTTCGACCGGGTGGGCACATATTTTTAAGCACCCTTTGTATTGATGGGTTTGATCTCCAAATCTTATGGCAAAGGTCTACTCAAATTATGCCGCCCCACCATATAAACTTTTTTTCAAAAATAGGATTACAGAAAATATTTTTGCTAAACGGAATCCAAGCTGACATTGAGACACCAGGTAAACTTGATGTAGAAATTGTTTGTAAATATTATCAGAATCATTTCAAAAAAATCTCATTCCAACCATTTATAAATCTTTTAGCAGAAAATCAAGAACTTAGAAAAAAATTTCAAAAATTCTTGGCCTTAAATAAATTAAGTTCACATGTTTTAGTTAGCGGAACAAAAAATATATCAATTTAAAAATAATGAAAATTAAAGTTGGAATAGCTGGCTTTGGGATTGTGGGTAAAAGACGTAAGGTTTGCGTTGAGTCAAACCCATCTGCTGAGGTAGTTGCTGTATGTGATCGAAAATTTTTAAAGAAAAACAGCAATAAGACGGAATGTGCTCATTTTTCCAACTGGCAGGAATTATTGGATCAAAAACTTGATGCAATTTTTGTTTGTCTTACAAATGATCTTAATGCTGAGGTAACCATCGCAGCGCTGAAAAAAGGAATCCATGTTTTCTGCGAAAAACCCCCTGGACGGAATCTTCATGAAGTAGCTTCGGTAATGGATGCTGAAAAAAAGTCTTCCGGCTGCTTATTAATGTATGGTTTTAATCACCGGTACCACTCATCTGTCCTCGATGCACTTAAAATTGTCCAATCAGGTGACCTTGGTCGAATTATTCATTTACGAGGAGTTTATGGTAAATCAAAGTTGATCACATTTGACCAAACTGATTGGCGGACGAAACGGAATATTGCTGGCGGCGGAGTTTTGCTTGATCAAGGGATTCATATGATAGATCTGATTCGTCTTTTTGTTGGTGAAATCGTCGATGTCATGAGCATTGTTGATAACTCACATTGGGGTTTTGATGTTGAGGATAACGCCTATGCATTAATGCGCTCAAAAGAAGGTGCAGTTGCTCTGCTCCATTCTACCGCTACGCAATGGCGACACCGCTTTCACCTCGACATAAACCTAGCAAAGGGCAGCTTAATTCTTGGCGGTCTTTTAACAGGCACAAAGAGTTACGGAGATGAAACATTAACAGTTATTAGGGTCGATCATGATTTTGATCGTGGAGCCCCCAAAGAGCAGACGTATCGCTATGAAGAAGATAATTCATGGGAACTTGAGGTTGCTACTTTCTTAAAATGTATAAAAAATAACAAAAAACCTGAACACGGATCATCTTTAGATGCTTTTCGAACAATGGAATTAGTGCAAAAGATTTACTATAATGACCCACGATGGAGAAAAAAATATCAAATCAAGAATCCAGAAAGTGTAAAACCATGAATCGACTAGACATCTTGTATACTGAACAGGGAGATGAATTTGCAAGGCGCTACTTTCAATTGCTCTGCCAAGTTCTAAACGAAATTGATGTTACTTCGGTAGATCGGTTTATTCGCGCTATTCTTGATGCAAGGGGGCGGGGGGCTACAATTTTCTTTATTGGAAATGGAGGAAGCGCTGCAACGGCATCTCATTTTGCAAACGACTTGGCAATTGGAACAAAAGCGGACCTTATGCCAATTAGGGCATTGAGTCTTGTAGATAATGTATCCATTTTAACGGCCTTGGGCAACGACCTGGGATATGAAAATATTTTTCTACAACAGTTGCGCATTCTTGGCCGACCCGGCGATCTTTTGGTAGGTATATCTGCTTCGGGTAATTCCCCAAATCTTTTAAATACCTTTGAGTATGCAAAAACCAAGAAAATAAGAACATTTGCTTTAACCGCTTTTGATGGAGGATTATTAAAAAAAATTGCGGATGACGGTGTGCATGTTCCTACAGAGCAAGCGGAGTATGGTCCAGCTGAAGATGCTCATATAATCCTTGATCATCTAGTAGGGGCTTATCTTCTCAGGAGAATCGCAACTGAAAAAACAAATTCAGGAGTTTAAACTGGCTCATGAGTCTGTTTGCCAAGCTCTTCATGCTTTAAGAGGTGTTTCCAAGAAAAGCCAAACTTATCATTTTGAAAAAACTCTTCCTCGCGAAATGAAAAGTCAGGCAGATAGAGTTTTGGAAACAATAATCGTTCGCAAACTTCAAAAAACTGGCATTAGTATCTGTTCTGAGGAATCGGGAATTTTAAAAATAACGGGCGATAACAAACTGCGCTGGATCGTAGATCCCCTGGATGGAACGGTAAATTTTGTTCGTCGTCTAGGAAGCTGCGGAGTCTCGATCAGCCTTTGTCAGGATGATACCCCCCTCTGGGGTGTTATCGGAGAATATCCAAGCGGAAAAATCTCATGGGGTGGTCCTGGGAGGGGAGCTTTCCAAGATGGAAAACCCCTTCGTGTTTCTTCTTTATCAAAACGAAGCCAAGCAATTTTGTGCACTGGTTTTCCCGCTCGGTTTAACTTTGATAATTCAAGTCTTTCCTGGATTAAAAAAACATTTAGCTCGTTCGGAAAAATTCGAATGCTTGGATCTGCGTCATTATCTTTATTACAAGTTGCTAAAGGATCAGCTGAAGCCTACTCAGAAAACAATATCATGTTTTGGGATGTGGCAGCTGGCTTAGCCATCCTTGAAGGAGCAGGGGGTTTGTATCAGAAGACAAAAAGTCGACATCCAGGAGCATTTAATATTAAGGCGTGCAATGGAGTTTCAAGTTTTTTGATCTTGTGAACAAACACGATAAAATTGCGGTCTGTTCAAGATCTTTTTCCAATCATCAAGGTCTAAGAAATCTTTTGCTGCAAAAATATAAAAACGTAAAGTTTAACAATTCTACTAAACCATTAAGGAAAAGGTCCTTAATCAAGTTTCTCAAAGGTCATAACAAAGCAATTACTGCTTTAGAAAAACTTGATAGAAAAATATTTGCTTCCCTGCCAGAGCTTAAAGTTGTCTCAAAATACGGTGTTGGGCTTGATATGATCGACATAAATGCGATGCGAAAATTCAAAATTCGTCTTGGATGGACGCCAGGGGTTAATAGACGCTCTGCAGCGGAGTTAACTCTCGGATTCGCTATTATAATGCTAAGGAATATATTAGCCGCAAATCAAGATTTAAAAAACGGAATATGGAGACAAATGTCTGGCAGACTACTTTCGGGAAAAACCTTCGGAATCATAGGTTGTGGCAATATAGGTAAAGATCTTGTAAAGTTAATTCGACCTTTTGGATGCAAAATATTAGTTTATGACATAAAAAAATACCCTAGCTTTTTTAAAAAAAATAAAATCAAAGCGGTGAGTCTTGACCATTTGTTATCTGAATCGGACTTGGTAAGTCTGCACTTGCCTTTCAATAAAAAAACAAAAAATATAATATCAAAATATAAAATAAACAAACTTAAACCAAAAGCTATTTTATTAAACGTAGCCCGCGGGGGATTAGTTGATGAAAACGCGTTGCAAAATGCCCTCAAAAACAAAAAAATAGCCGCAGCAGCATGTGACGTGTTTTCTGTTGAGCCGCCGAAAAAGTCAAGCCTGTTAACAATGTCAAACTTTTTAGCAACTCCTCATATTGGTGGAAGTTCAGAGGAGGCAATATTAGCGATGGGCAAAGCAGCCATTCTTGGTCTAACAAAAAATTCTATACCGAAGTCTGCTCATATTAATTAAAGCCTGTTGAAAGTCTTATTACCTTTCTTAGAAAAAACGCCTGACGTTTGGGGCGGTTCAGTTCTACGTCGTTATGTATACAAACGCTTATTAGGAAAATGTGGGACAGGCTCTTATTTTGGCGAAAATATTGTTTTTTCCAACCATAAAAAAATATTAATTGGAAAAAATACAAAAATTATGAAAAACTGTTTTTTGTATGCACATAATAACGGACAGATTTATATTGGAAACAATTGCTCAATTAATACTAATGTCCAGATTGGAGCAGCCGATGGCGGACAAATTGAAATTCATGACGACTGTTTAATTGGTCCTAACACTGTAATTCGAGCGGCAGATCATAAATTCCAATCACCCAATCATCTTATTAGATCTCAAGGACATCAGGGCGATAAAATTATTATTGAAGAAGATTGCTGGATTGGAGCTAACGTTTGTATTTTAGCCGGAGTCAAAATTAGTAAAGGATCTATTATCGGGGCAGGTGCTGTTGTTACCAAAAATATTAAAAGCCTTTCTATTGCAGTAGGTGTTCCTGCTAAAATAATATCTTCGAGATTTTGTAAAATACGAAAGCCCTTAAAAAAGTATAATTAATATCGAGATAAAGTTTGATTTCTAAAATAATAATCTGGGATCTCCCAGGCCCCTTAGCTTATTTGCCAGCTAAGAAAGACAAAGTTGTTTTATGGAAAAGACATAAATCAAAAAAAGAATATCACTATATTTCTGTTCTTGATCTCGCCGAAAAAAAATCACTCCACTTCCGACGCCGATATCTCGGTTGGGTTTGGAAGATTGGTTACTCAAAAATAGGTCAAATAAGCTCTATTGACAGGTTGAAACTTCGCCCTGATTTTAGCATGTGGTGGATGACCGGCCTTGCAGAAAAGTGCAATATCGATCGCTCCCCCCAAATTAACCAAGCCATCCTTCTGCTGGCCTTTGCCGACTGGATGAAGGGCCGGAATGAAAATAAAATATGGCTGTTTACTCACGATCCGGCTTTGGCGAAATGTCTGGATATGTGGACAAAAGCTAATGGAATTGAATTGTGTCTGAAGAAAAACGTTGTTTTGAAAGCCTCCCAAAACGGCTTACGGCGTTTTTGCTTGAAGCTATTCCTTCAACTCCGTGCCTTAAGGTTTTTATCGAAAAAAATACTGACAAGAAAAGCGTTGCGTGGCGTGGGTCTAGCGGCCTGGAAATCAACCAAGGGATCCCTGACATTTGTAAATTACCTTTTCAACCAGGACATTCAAAGATGCCGAAATGGTTTTTTGGAAAGTCCATTCTGGGGAAAGCTTCCCAAGGTTCTGCAAAAAAAAGGGATCAAAACCAACTGGCTGCATCTATATGTCGAGGACTCCCGCTTGCCCACGGCGACAGACGCCACCCGACTGCTTGGTTCGTTCAACAAGCACGGCGCCGGCACGCAAACCCATGTCACTTTGGATTCCTTCATCAGCGGAGCGGTTCTTTGGCAGACCCTGCGGGATTGGTGGCGTCTGCAGCGCGCAAGCCGGGGTGTATCTTGGGAAGCCTGCTTTCCCAAAATTGAAGGTTTTGATTTTTATCCCTTGTTCCAAGAAGAGTGGCAGGAATCTCTGAGCGGTTCCCCGGCTATTTCTAATCTTCTCTCCCTAAATCTTTTTGAAGCCGCCCTGCAGGCCCTTCCGCGTCAAAAGCTCGGCGTGTACCTGCAGGAAAATTTGGCCTGGGAAACGGCGATGTTGACGGCATGGCGGCAAAGTGGGCACGGAAAAATCATCGGCTTTCCTCACTCGACCATCAGATTCTGGGATCTTCGATACTTCCATGATTCTAAAGAGCTTGTCCAGCGATTGCCCAATTGCCGTCCAAGGCCGGACTATCTTGCCGTCAACGGGCAACATACCAGAAACGTTCTTCGGGAAGGGGGGTATTCAAATAAACATTTGGTTGAGGTCGAAGCCTTACGGAATCCACAAAAAATAAAACCTTTGGTAATTCCGAAAACGAGAATTCCAAGGCGTAGATCAGACGGCCCCAATATTGTGATTTTCGGTGACTACGCAGAAACCCATACCCGCAACCAAATGGAGTTGCTTCATAGCGTTGCCGACCGGATCCCACCGGGTGCCGAGATAGTCGCGAGACCCCATCCGGCCTGCCCGATCCGCACAAAAGATTATCCAAATCTCTCTTTTTCAGTCTCCTCACAATCTATGGACGAGCTTTTAGGGTGGGCAGACCTGGTTTATGCCAGCCCCACGACGACGGCTGCATTGGATGCTTTCTCCTTGGGTATCCCGGTGATTGTACCGGTTGCCAAAAGTAACCTAAACCTCAGCCCTCTGCGCGGAATTTGCACAAAATGTTTTGTAAAAGATAAAGACCAGCTCGCAAAAGCCCTAACAGGAACTAAAGGCAAAAAAAACGGATACCACAAAAACAAAAACCTTTTTACCTCCAATCCCCGGCTCCCAAAATGGAAAAAACTGTTGTGCCAGCAAAAAAAAACAACCATAAAAAAGTTCTACTAACTGGTGGCACAGGGTTACTGGGCCATGGCTTAGCGGCTTGTTGCCGGTCAAACTATCAAGTTTACAGCCTTGGCCTTAGGTCACATCGGAACAATTCGCCTTGGAGCAACCAGGTGCGTCTTGATATTACGAGTAAGGCGTGTGTGGAAAAAATCTTCACTTGTCACTCGTTCAATGCGGTCGTTCATGCCGCCGGGATCGCCAGCGTAGATCATGTCAAAGAAAAATATGCCGAATCCCTCGAATCCAATATCGTGGGTACATTGAACATCTCCAGCGCGTGTCGTAAGCGTTCCATCCCGCTTATTTATGTTTCCTCCAACGCTGTTTTTGATGGAAGGCATGCTCCTTACAAAGAAACAGATGCTCCCAACCCGATCAATGAGTACGGCGAGCTGAAACTGGAATGCGAGCGTTTAATTCAAAAAACCCTTCATCAATACCTTATTGTACGACCTATTCTGATGTATGGATGGAACAGCTTATCGGGACGGTCCAATCCGGTTACGTGGTTGCTTCAAAAACTAAATCACAATGAAAAGGTCAATTTGGTTGAAGATATCAGGGAAAATCCACTTTATAATGTGGAGGCTGGGCGTTGCATATGGAAGGCCCTGGAAATGAACATGCGGGGGATTCTTCATTTGGCCGGTGCCACAGAAGTCAGTCGTTATGAACTGGCCCTACAAGCCGCTAAGGTTTTCGGAAAAAACCCAGGGCTTATCCGCCCGGTTCCCAGCTCCCACTTTTCCCATCTGGCCGCAAGACCGCCCAACACCACCTTTGATACCAGCCGGATGCAAATGGAGCTGGGCATCCGCCCTCTCCCCCTTGGGGAAGGCCTGCGGGCCATGAAAGATGCCAAGCCAAACTATTAACCGGACTCCGGCCGTTTCGGTGGTGATCCCGGCCTATAATGCGGAATCCTTCCTTGGGGTGACTCTGAACAGCGTGGCCCGGCAGACCTTCCAGGATTTCGAGGTCATCGTGGTGGATGACGGATCCCGCGATCAAACCGCAAGGGTGGTGGAGGAATTTCTGGCTAAAGAAAAAATCCCTGGCCGGTGCATCCGGCAGGAAAACCGCAAGATCGCCGGGGCGAGAAATACGGGAATCCGATCGGCCCGGGGAGAGTTTATTGCCTTGTTGGATCATGACGATCTTTGGATGCCTGAAAAACTGGAGCGGGTGATGGAGGCCTTCCAGCGTTGGCCGGGGACCGACCTCATTTGCCATAATGAACAGATCCTCAAAGATGGAAGGGTGGTTCGTGTTTCCCAAAATCACCGAGGGGGCAACACGACCTATGAAGACCTCCTTTTCAGGGGTAACACCCTTTCCCCCTCAGCGGTGGTTTTTCGTAAAAAACTTTTTGAAAGCACCGGGGGTTTTGACGAGAGCCCGGAGCTCAACACCGTGGAAGACTATGACTTTTGGCTCCGCGTCAGCGAGACTGGGAAAATCAGTTATCTTGACGCCACCCTCGGAGCTTATGTGCTTGTCGAAACCGCCGCCTCGAACCGAATTCTGTACCACCATCGGAATCTTGAGACCATGCTGAAACGGCACCTAAGAAAGTACCGTGACACCGGGCTGGGTTGGGGCGGAATTATCAGGGCCCGGCAAAGGCTGGCTGCGGTGTATCGGTCAGCCCTGGCGGGCCTGCGGCGACAGGGTATCGAGCAGGCAGAACAGAAGATCCTGTCCCAACAAATGATTCGGACCTGCTTTTGGGATCCCAAAAATATTTTTAAATATCTGGAATGGAGTTTTGCCCGTGTCCATGGAAATTAAAACCTATCCGCACCCCAAAATCCCCACGAAAAACGCCATTGGTAAAATCAACGGATATCTGATCCCCATTTACAACGAGCATGAGTCCCCGGTGGATCCAGCCCAGAGACCCCGGCAGGTCTATCTAACAGTTGTAAATCCCGGCGAGACCAAAGGCCCCCATCTGCATATGCAGCGCTGGGGGCTGTTCACCTGCGTGGCTGGAAACGTCAAAATCATCATCCGCACCCCCCAAGGCTACCGAGAGGAGTTTTCAGGCGAAGACCACCAGTATCGGACGGTGCAGGTTCCCGCGGGTTGGGCTGCTGCCCTGAAAAACGAGGGCTCCAAAGAGGCGTTTGTCCTGAATATGCCCAGCCCGGCATGGACTCCTTCCAATCCTGACGACCATCCTGTCGTTGCCTGGGATTATCCGTGCTAGAGGTCCGAAGCCGTTTCCGGACTTGAACGAAACAGAAAAGCGAAGCCGGCTGGCTGTTGCCCAAGCCGATTTCCACGAACCTTTGGCAGAAGTAGCCAAACACCACTCGGTCGAGGTGATGGATCATGAAGTATCGGTTTTTCTAAAACAAATGCCTTCCAAGGCGCGGATTCTCGACATCGGCGGCTGCTGGGGTTGGCACTGGCGAAAGATGGATGCTTCTGCCTGGAGCCCGCGGGTGATCCTTCTTGATTTTGTTCCTCAGAATTTCAAGTATGCGGAGGTAATCTTGGGGTCGATCTTTCACCGGTCAGTATTGCCTATTGAGGGGGATGCCCAAAACCTGCCTTTCGAAGACAACCTTTTTGACGCCGTTTGGACCGTGCA
>Ga0194123_10001959_pt1 | contig 28654 bp, 28 predicted proteins | sample TA2MahsurfametaG_5_FD_155479 | JGI IMG/M metagenome (GOLD analysis project Ga0194123, IMG submission 155479) | Freshwater microbial communities from Lake Tanganyika, Tanzania - TA2015023 Mahale A surface | ecosystem: Environmental > Aquatic > Freshwater > Lake | place: Tanzania: Lake Tanganyika... | reverse complement strand
GAGCATGGCTTTCTCCAGCTCGGCTTCTGCCAGAAGCCTTTTGAGGCGGCCGTTCTCCTTCTCCAGCTGGGTCAACCGCTTGGCTTCCTCGGCCTGCATACCGCCGTAGAGCTGTCGCCAGCGGTGGTAGGTGGCCTGAGACACCTCCAGGGCTCGGCAGACGTCGGCAACGGTTTTGCCTTGGGCGATCAGCTGCTCAGCGGTCTTGAGCTTGCGGATGATCTGCTTGGCTGTGTGGCGGGTTCGTTTCATGGTGGAGTCCCCGGCCCAGTCTGGCCGGATGAGGACTCTCATTCATCGTGGACCGATTTCCAGGGGCCACGTCAATGGCGCCAAGGATCACGACTCGACGCTTCTTGCTCAATTAGAGCAACTTGTTGAAGGGCTGGATAATTTTTGCTTCGTTGTTAATCCAGTGAATGTTGGCGGTAATGCCAATATCTCCATGGGCTTTACGGTTGCTTCTCTGGGGGGCTACCTCTGGCTTCTGAGTGACAATGACTTAGTTCGAGCATCACTGCTGCCAGACGTTCTGAATGCTTTGCGAGGCTTCTCTCCAGATATTCTCATCAATTGTGGTGGCCGATCTTCAGGGTTGCAGACTCTGCGCTTCGGTGATATGGGTCAGTTCCATGAGCATCCGCTTTATGGCTTGGGTCTGATTTCACGCGGTATTTACAAGATGGACTATCTGTCGTCATCAGGCGAGATTCCTTTCTTGTATCACAATTCCTCATTCCCCCATTTAGCGATTGCGTTTCACGCACTTCGGCACAATCAAACGTGTGATTTGTTCGTGATCTCAGGCCCTGCTTTTGTCGAAGACAAGGAAGCACTTTCTGATTACAAAGGTGAATACTTTCTATCGTACGCGGGAAGAGCGCAGTTGATTGAGTTTGTTCCTCTGCGTCGTAGGAGATCTTTTGCGATTGCTTTTTGTCGCTCTGGGGCCTTTGATCTCCTGAGGAGTTCGCGCAGGTACCCCGCTGTTGCCGCCTCTTCCTTGGTCATGCTGATTCTTTATTCACCTTTGGTTGTAATTTTCCTCTTTCCCCTCTTTCTCGTATTCAATATTGCCGAAAGACTCGCCCTTAGGGCCTCCAAGTCTGTTTCCCGACTTGTTTGGCTAGCCCGCTAGCCCTTCTAGAGCAGGCCTTCTCTTCTGTCATTGGGAACTGGCTTCGTTTATGACTGGGGTATCAACAGGAAAGCTTGTGCTATGTTCTGTTGATATCGCTAGCTCAAATTGAAGGCGGTCATTCTCGCTGGAGGCTTAGGCACTCGAATTTCAGAGGAGACAAGCCTGCGGCCTAAGCCCATGATTGAGATTGGCAGCAAGCCAATTCTCTGGCACATCCTCAAGATCTATAGCCATTTCGGCATTAATGATTTCGTGATTTGCTGCGGTTACAAGGGCTATGTCATAAAGGAGTACTTTGCTAATTACTTCTTGCATACCAGTGATGTGACATTCGATATGACGACGAATAGCATGCAGGTGCACAGCCGCAAGGCTGAGCCTTGGAGAGTGACTCTGGTGGACACGGGTGAATCAACTTTGACGGGTGGTCGACTTCGCCGGGTGCGAGAGCACCTGGGGGAGGAGCCATTCTGTTTTACCTATGGCGATGGGGTAGCGAATGTCGATGTTGCTGCGCTCATTGCATTTCACCGCTCAGAGGGTCGCAAGGCGACCTTGACAGCAGTCCAGCCACCGGGTCGTTTTGGCTCACTTGCCTTTGAGCGAGGGCGGGTGTTGTCCTTTGAAGAGAAGCCCCAAGGAGATGGAAGTTGGATCAACGGGGGGTTCTTTGTGCTTGATCCTTCAGTGATCGATCTAATCGATGGGGATCAGTGCACCTGGGAGCAAAAGCCTTTGCAGACCCTGGCCGAACGTGGAGAGCTGTCTGCCTATCACCACAATGGCTTCTGGCAGCCAATGGACACCCTCCGCGATAAGACCCAGCTTGAGGAGCTCTGGCAGTCGGGTCATGCCCCGTGGAAGTGTTGGAGTTGATCAATGCCGACGTTCGTTAATCCGAGCCCTGAGTTTTGGGGTGGCCGTAGAGTTTTGCTCACAGGCCACACCGGTTTCAAGGGTGCTTGGTTGGCGCTATGGCTGCAGGAGCTTGGCGCTGAGGTCACAGGTTTTGCTCTCCCTCCGGAAACCCAACCCAGTCTGTTTACCCAGCTGGGCTTAGATCAGCGCATCAACCATCGCCTTGGTGATATCCGTGATGGCGAATTGTTGAAGACTTTGGTTCGGCAGGTTAGGCCAGAAATAGTTCTTCACCTCGCTGCCCAACCGCTTGTGCGGCTGAGCTACGAGCAGCCCTCTGAAACATGGTCTACCAATGTGATGGGGACCATTCATCTGCTTGAGGCATTGCGGCTTCTTAATCAGCCTTGTAGCGCGGTCTTAATCACTACTGACAAGGTCTATCGCAACAACGAGTGGCTCTATGGCTACCGGGAGAATGATCCGCTTGGCGGCCATGACCCTTACAGCAGCAGCAAGGCGGCAGCAGAGCTGGCTATTGCCAGCTGGCGTTCAAGTTTTTGTGGGGCGCTGCCTCATCAAACACCGCATCTGCGGGTTGCCAGTGTCCGTGCCGGCAACGTGATCGGCGGCGGAGATTGGGCCAGGGATCGCATCGTGCCCGACGCGATGCGATCGCTGGGCCGTGGTGAGACGATAGGGGTTCGCAATCCGGATGCCACCCGTCCATGGCAGCATGTTCTGGAACCCCTTGGGGGTTACCTATGCCTGGCCGAGGCTTTGGCCGCGTCAGAGCAGCGTGCCAGCGCCTTCAACTTCGGCCCCCAACTCGAAGCCAACCGACCCGTTCGTGAGCTGGTGGAGGAGGCTCTTAGGCACTGGCCTGGTCGCTGGGAGGATCACAGTGACCCACAGTCTCCGCACGAGGCTAACTTGCTCAACCTCGTGATTGATCGCGCCTACCACGAACTAGGCTGGGCCCCGCGATGGGATTTCGCTAAAACCATCGAGCGCACAGTCAACTGGTATCGACGTGTCCACGAGGGCTCCTCTTCCGCTCTTGACTGCTGTCAGGAAGATCTGAGTGTCTATCTAACTACCGCTGCATCGTGACTTCTCTTACTGACCTGAAAGATCAGATCCTCCGACTAACGAGGGACTACGCACGCCAAGCCCATGCGGCTTACCGTCCAGCCGCGGATGCTGAACGCACTCCGTGGCTTGAGGGCAGCCCGATTCCCTATGCAGGGCGGGTGTTTACGGAGGAGGAAGTGGAAGCGGCTGTTTCTGCCACGCTCGACTTCTGGCTCACGTTGGGCTCTGAGGGTGCTGCGATGGAGAAGGAGCTGGCGGCTTTTCTGGGGGTTCGGCACTCCCTGTTGGTCAATTCCGGCTCCAGCGCCAATCTGGTGGCCATCGCGGCGTTGACGTCCGCGAAGCTGCCTGCGGCTCGCCGCATCAAGCCCGGCGATGAGGTGATCACAGTGGCGGCTGGTTTTCCAACCACCGTGGCACCGATTGTTCAGGTGGGTGCGGTTCCGGTGTTTATCGATGCTGATCCGATCACGGGTAATGCCCGCTGCGATCAGCTTGAGGCTGTCTATAGCCCAGGCAAAACCAAGGCCGTGATGATGGCCCATGCCCTCGGTAACCCCTTTGACCTAGGGGTCACCCTGGCTTTTTGCCAGAAGTACGACCTCTGGCTGGTGGAGGACAACTGCGATGCTCTCGGCTGCAGCTACTCCATGCCGCGCCCGTTGGCCGAGAGCCTCGGCTTCAGCGAGAACAGCCCTGGTCTTGATGAAGGACCGGACCGGGTGGTGCGCTGGACGGGCACCTGGGGTGACATCAGCACCCAGAGCTTCTACCCTCCCCATCACCTCACCATGGGAGAGGGTGGTGCGGTCAATATAGTCCGTGATCAAAAACTAAAAGTCCTGGCAGAGAGCTTCCGCGATTGGGGCCGTGATTGCTGGTGTCCGAGCGGAATTGACAATACATGCAACAAGCGCTTTGACTGGCAACTAGGAGAGCTACCTCAAGGATATGACCATAAGTATACGTATAGTCATTTGGGCTTTAATCTAAAGCCGCTGGATCTACAAGCGGCTATTGGTCGCGTTCAGCTAACTAGATTGCCAGAGTTTATTGAAGCCCGCAGACAGAATTGGCAAACCCTGCGCAAGGGACTTGACGTGCATTCCAACTTGCTTGAGTTCGCCTTGCCAACACATGCAACAGCATGGGATCCGATTGATGGCTTCAGTTGGGATAATAGTGGATGCCGAACTGTGTGCTCATGGTTTGGTTTTAAGATTGCCGTAAAATCTACAGCTTCGTTTAGCCGCACCGAGTTAGCCCAAGAGCTTGATTGTAATCTGATAGGCAATCGAATGTTGTTTGGAGGCAATCTCCTCAGACAGCCTGCATTTGTACAGCTTAAACATGACAATCCGAATGCTCTACGACAGCCAGTGCATCTTCCAGGGTCTGATGAGATCATGGTATCGACTCTTTTCCTGGGCACTTACCCGGGACTCACAAAAGAGATGCTCGATCACGAAGTCAACGTGATCAGCTCATTCGTTGGAGCTAAGAGTCTCGGATGAGGGTATCAGATTACGTTGCTCTGAGGCTTTACCAGCTTGGCTGCAGAGATGTCTACATGGTTACCGGAGGTGCCGCAATGCACCTCAACGATTCTTTTGGGAAAATCTTTAAAGACAGAGTTCATTCTCTTCATCACGAACAAAGTTGTGCAATCGCGGCAGAGAGCTACTCGCGTCATTCTGCAGTACCAGCAGTTGTAAATGTGACCGCTGGACCAGGTGGAATTAACGCTATCAATGGCGTTTTTGGTGCATATGTCGATTCTTTACCATTAATAGTTATTTCTGGACAGGCCAAGCGGGAAACTCTCGTAACCAGGCACGAAAACCAGAATCTACGCCAGCTTGGCGATCAAGAAGTAGACATCGTAAGCATGGTAGCAAAGGTATGTAAATATTCGGCTCTAATCGTAGATCCACGATCAATCCAAGCTGAGCTTGATTATGCATTTCACATAGCTACGAGTGGCAGGCCTGGCCCCGTTTGGCTAGATATTCCTATTGACGTGCAATCAACCCCATTCCTAGAAACAGACAGTGTCACCTCAACTGCTCAGGGATTAAGAGCTCTTGAAGTAACTTGCCGACCTGCTCAGCAGGTATCTGAGGAAGACTTATTTAGGCTCGCCTCCAAACTCTTGGAAAGCAGCAGACCAACACTATATGTTGGAGCCGGCATTCGTATAGGTCAAGCTTATGAAGAGTTCTTGGCATTCTTGGACAAATGGCCGATAGCCACGGTCACATCTTGGAATAGCAATGACTTACTTTGGGATGATCACTCGAATTATTCTGGACGTCCTGGTACGGTAGGAAATCGGGCAGGTAACTTTGCAGTTCAGTACTCGAATGCTGTCCTCATCGTAGGAACTCGATTAAATATTCGGGCGGTAAGTTTTAATTGGAAATCATTCGCTAAAAATGCTTGGAAATGTCATGTCGACATTGATGAGGCAGAGCTGACAAAGCCAACCCTTGATACAGATCTACGAATTCATGCAACAAGCCGCGGTTTTTTTCCTAAATTGTCGGAAGCTTTGGAAAAATGTTTGCTCGAAAAATCACTGAGCAAAAATGATATATTTGCCAAGTGGAGCAGCTGGATATCTTTTAACAAGAGACTGTTGTCAAAGTATCATGCTACAAAAGATGCTCTTCCACAAAAAAGTACATCAGTCAATCCCTACCGATTCATTGATAAACTAAGTAATTTTCTGCCATCGGGATCAATCACGGTTTGTGCTGATGGAACGGCATGTGTTGTAGGCTTTCAGGCATTTACGATTAAGAAAGATCAGCGCCTCTATCATAATTCTGGCTGTGCTTCAATGGGATATGAATTGCCAGCTGCTATTGGTGCTTATCACGCAACTAACAAGGAAATTATATGCTTGGCAGGAGATGGATCGATTATGATGAATATTCAAGACCTGGCGACTATTGGCGGTCTTAAACTCCCCATAAAAGTCATCCTCTTAAATAATCAAGGCTATCATTCGATTCGTCAGACCCAGAATAATTACTTCCCTTCCAATCCCGTTGGTTGTGGTGTCGAGTCTGGATTGCCATTTCCTGACTTCCAGGCTTTATCAGTTGCGTTTGGCTTGCGCTATCACCGTCTTGAAAGAGAAAATGACATGGAACTTCGTCTGACCGAATTCCTTGCATTGCCCGGCCCTTCATTCCTTGAAGTCCACCTTGATCTTGAGCAGCAGTTTGCTCCTAAACTTGCGAGCAAGAAATTGGGTGATGGATCTATGGTCACCGCAGAGCTAGAAGACATGACGCCCCTACTCCAACAGGATGAAATGAAAGCCATACGTCAAGAGGCAAATCTAATTGTCTAATGCGAATACAACACATAGGATTTGATATGGATGGTACTTTGATAGATTCCTCGCAAGGTATCCATCAAGCATTTTCTGTTGCCTGTGAAAATGTCGGCCTATTACCACCTCCACTAGATCTGTTCCGAAGGTATATCGGTCCTCCAATCCAGGATATTGCAAAGGTATTGTTCCCTGACGCACCCTATAGTGCTCTACTAGAAATAAAAAACATCTTTCGTGCCTCTTACGACAATTCTCTGTATAAAGAATACACGTTATATGAGGATGTCCAAGATCGTATCCATAAACTCTCGCGGTGTCCCGGCCTTGAGCTGTTTGTTGTTACAAACAAGCCGTCTATCCCTGCCGCTGATATTATAAAAAGAGAGTCACTTCCGTTTCACGTCGAAAATATCGTTGGTATTGATAAACGACTATTGCAGGAAAAGGGATCGAAATTCTCTAGTAAGGCAGAAGCATTGCAGTATTATCTTAGCCGAAAGGCCGCAGATCCTGCAGCTTCTATATATATAGGTGATACTCCTTCGGATAAGCTGGCCGCTGCCAAGTGCTCAATGAGATTCCTTGCGGTTGGCTATGGCTTTCATGCTTGGGAAGAACATGAGCTAAGGAATTCTTCTGTCGCTACAGGATTTTCTTCCGTATATATGAATCTTTTAGCAGAACTCCACTAGCATGTACTGTTTGGATGCAGATATCCTGCATCACGACCTTGGACCTCTTTCAGTCATAACTGCACTATCTTATGCTAAATTGAGCAGCCATTATGTAAAGCCATGAACTCACACGAGCGCAAGATGGTCGATCTCTTGAAGCGTGGGCGTGAGCATTATGGTGTGGTCGCCACAAAAGCCGAATTCGAAGCCGAGGGAACTCGCACAGACGAGCTACTAAGACTATTAGAGATAGCCTACAAGGCGGATGTTGATGTTGCGCTGAAGATAGGTGGGTGTGAAGCAATACGCGATCTTTTGGAGGCAAAACAGTTGGGAGTCTCATACATAATTGCCCCAATGGTCGAGACACCTTATGCGCTTAGTAAGTATGTACAAGCAATCAACCGGGTATTTACTCCAGATGAACGGGCTGATCATAGCTTTTTGTTTAATATAGAAACCATAACCGCATACAATAATATTAAAGCTCTCCTCCAGGTTGCCAAGGACAGCAGCTGCTGTGCTGGTGCCGTGTTTGGGCGTGTCGACTTCGTGGGCTCACTAGGCCTCAACCGTACAGATATTGAGTCACCTGCAGTTCTCGATCGCGCCCTTCATGCTGCGGAGCTTTCCAGATCCCATGGATTAGATTATGTAGTGGGAGGTGCGGTGTCAATTGACGCTCTAGCAAGCCTTAAGCACCTTTACGAAGTACATCTATCACGCTTCGAGACTAGAAAAGTGGTTTTCACTGGCAAATCAGTTGAAATCCCAACTCTTGAGTCTGCACTTAGAGACGCAGTTCATTATGAGCTTCTCTGGCTTATCAACAAGAGAGAATACTATGGTTTCATTCACATGGAAGATCAGCAACGTATACAACTCCTAGAGCGTCGTTGGCAAGTTTTGCAAGATGATCAAGAAAAATAGAATGCGAACAAAGCTTGTTCTTACTGGCGCCAGTGGCTGGTTCGGTCGTACTGCTTTATATGAGTATGAGGCCCAATATGGAAGAGAGGCTCTTGTCAATGAAGTAATTCCTTTGGCATCTAAAGATTGTCAAATTGATATCGGAAGTCCGTATGGCCCCATCCCTGCATATAGTCTGCGTGACATAGTGAGTATTTCAGGAGCGACCGGATTAATCCACTGTGCTTTTCTTACACGTGACCGTCTCAATGCAATCAATACTGCAGACTATATATCGGTCAATAGAGCCATCACGCGCCATGTTGAACAATTTCTAGACCTCAATAAGTCTTGCCCTGCAATTACTACATCCTCTGGTGCTGCAAAATGTCTAAACGGGGGCATACTTCAGAATCCTTATGCATACCTTAAGCGTGCTGAAGAGAAGGTATGGCAAGACAACTCTAATCATCGTATGTCCTTGGTCTTTCGGGTTTATGCAAGTTCTGGCCGGTTTATTAAATCGCCCGAACTCTTTGCCCTTGGTGACTTCTTATGCAAGGCTATAAATAAAGGAAAAATCATTATAAAGAGCCAGCGACCGGTGTTTAGAAGCTATGTCCATATCGGGACTATGATGCGTCTATGCTGGTTTTTGTTAGGGAATCCATTGTCTAACGGCTTTTATTCCGTTGCAGCAACGACTCACACGTTATCTCTCTTAGACCTAGCGCTGCTTATTAGCGACATCTGGGACCTTCCACCCCCATTAAGCTCTGTCGACCCTAATGCGCCCCCTGATATCTATTGCGAAGATCCCGATAAATTTCTTCGTCTACTCAATGATTCATCTATCCAGCCACTAGACCTTCCTGAGATGCTGCTTGAGACAGCAAACTACATTAAGATGAATCACGTTTGTCAGCAATCATCACGTGACTTAGACGAAACCCGAACCCCGTAACGATACGTCTTTGGTGTGACTCCGTCCTGGATGTGGGCGTAATGCACGCTGACCGCAATTGTAAGCTTGAGTAGTTGGGACTATAATATCTAAGAAAAAAGAGGTTTCCATTGAAGACCATTTCATTCGTAGTCCCTGTATGGAATGAAGCTGAAAATATCGAATACTTTGTTAAGAGTGTATTATCCCAAAAGCCACGAAGATATCAGTTTGAACTTATATTTGTGCTTGACCCTTGCACTGATGATACAGAAACTATCCTGAAAAGGCTTCAAGCCAATAATGCTTCAATCAAGTCAATAACTATGTCACGAAGGTTTGGTCAACCCATGTGCATTCTCTGTGGCCTTCAGTACTCAAGCGGTGAGGCTGTGATCATTATGGATTGTGATATGCAAGACCCTCCCGAACTCATACCTCTAATGCTCAAAGCATGGGAGGATGGTTTTAATATTGTCTTGCCCAGGCGAATCAAACGGTATGGAGAATCCAAGATAAAAAAGCTAATTACATACGTTGGATATAAGCTGATCGACAGATATAGCGAACTCGAGATGCCACGAAACGTTTCAGACTTTCGCCTAATTAGCAGAAAAGTTGTAGATTACTTAAACTCTATGAACGAAGCGCATGGCTTTATTCGTGGAATGGTTGCTTATGTAGGCTTCTCAAAGACTTACATTGACTTTGTAAGGCCTGCTAGGCATGATGGTCTATCTAAATACAACGCACGCCTTGGCAGCCTGAAGATCGGAGGCAATGGCGTCTTTGCATATTCGTCCCTTGCTCTAAACTACTTATTTAAGGGTGGCATCATTCTCTCTCTGATATGGATGACAATCGGCCTAAGTTATCTAATATCAAAAGCCTACGGGCTACATTATCCAATTGGCAATCCTAGCATTCTTATTAGTCTCTATATGGTAGGGTCTTTCATAATGCTAGGTCTTGCAATTGTCGGGCAATATCTTGAGCGTATTTATGAAGAAACACGTAATCGGCCTAGATACATCATAGGTGAAACTAGCGGATTTGATCTACCAGACTCCAGACCGGAGTGAAGTTACATGCAAAACCTTGACATCGGCCCGTTCGGCTTCCTATCGGAAACTATATCCTGAGTCATTGTATATCTCTTCGACTATCTTTAGAATCTTAATACCTTGGACAACCCCTGGTTCTGGTGTTCTGTCTTGTTCGATATCCTTGTAGAACTCATCTAGTTCTACAAGCCAAGAATTATCTTGCATAGGATACTCCCATATCACAGTATCAGGTGGACCCATTTCTTTAGACATTGAATACAAGGCGACCCTTTCGGTGCCATAACTTCCCCCTAAGCCAGTCAGCTCGATCTTGCCCTTTTTTCCGTATATTTCCATGGAGAATGTGTTTTTCCACTCAGTACAGCTTACGTGAAGAAACGCTGTCTTTGCATCCTTTGTCTCCATCATTAAAAAAGCATTGTCGTCGACATCCATGTCCCAAAAGTATGTAAATGCTCTGCCGTTAACTGTTACAAAATCACCTAGCATCTTCATTGAAAGATCGATTAAGTGCGGACCTTGATCAAGTAATTCTCCACCGCCAGACATCTTGGGATTTGCCCGCCATTCTTTTTCATACCCAACTCGACCACCATGACCATATCTCCCGCGAATAAACATAAGCTTACCTATAGCCTCTTCTTTAATGAGGCTATTTGCCTTTAGTACTGCTCTATGGAAGCGGTGATTTAGTCCAATCCTAACCTTGACCTTATGCTCATCGGCTGCTTTCAAAATCACGTCCAATTCACTCGAATTACGACCGCCAGGCTTTTCTATCAATACGTGCTTCCCATTTCTTATTGCACTCAGCGCAATCGGGGCGAGTAAATCATGAAGTGTAGATACAATTACGATGTCAACCTCATTGCTGCTAACTAAATCCTCTGATGTCTTAAATATGCTTGCACCGGTTAAATCTGCTATCTTCTTTGCTCGAGCCATTTCTATATCTACGCACCCTGCGACACTTCCTCTGCCTATATTCAATGCCCGCTTCATGCCTATAGCGCCGCAACCAACTATTCCAACTCGATGTTTCACTTATGGATGGGAGTAGACTTGCCCAATCATTATAACCGTTACAAGCTCGACTCGGATTGAATCACTGTACTAATAACTTCAGTCTTAATAACGTGATAGGATAGACCCCCGTCACTGCTGTATTCAATGAAGTGCTTTGTTACCGGTGCAGCAGGCTTCATTGGAAGTCATATGGTTGATTACCTCCTTTCACAAGGACATGATGTTGTGGGCTACGATAACTTCTCTACTGGACAAAAGCAGTTCCTATCTGCTGCAAGCCTATCTAAGCAGTTTACACTTGTCGATGGGGATCTGTTAGATACAAACAATCTTAAAAGAAGCATAAAAGGTGTCGATATTGTCTATCACTTTGCAGCCAATGCAGACGTTAGATTCGGTCTTGAAAGTACGTTTCGAGATCTAGAGCAAAACACTATAGCAACATACAATGTGCTTGAGTCAATGAGGGTTTCTGGAGTAACCAAGATTGTCTTCTCATCGACTGGCTCTGTTTACGGTGAAGCTTCTGTCATTCCTACGCCTGAAGATTGTCCTTTTCCTACTCAAACTTCACTTTATGGAGCTTCCAAACTTGCTTGTGAAGGTCTAATCTCTGCTTATGCTGAGGGATTTGGGATTACAAGCTACATATTCCGTTTCGTCTCAATCCTAGGCGAAAGGTACTCACATGGTCATGTTATCGACTTCTACCGACAACTCCTCACCGATCCCTCAAAGCTGCGTATATTAGGTGATGGTAAGCAGCGCAAATCATATCTTTATGTTGGTGACTGCATTCAAGCTATCTCTTCAGCCCTGCAAACCTTTCAGCACGGCTGCCATGTCTTTAATCTAGGCGTGGATGACTATTGTACCGTTAAGGATTCCATCAGGATAATCTGTAGCTACCTGTCAATAGATCCGGTTCTTGAGTTTACTGGCGGTGATCGGGGTTGGGTTGGTGATAACCCTTTCATTTATCTCGCTACAGAAAAAATCAGATCAACTGGCTGGTTGCCTCAACTCTCTATCGAAGCTTCTGTAATTAAAACTATTCAGTATCTAGAATCGAATCATTGGCTGCTTCAAGCACGCAATTAAATGCTGTACTCTATGTAGTCGATCTTTTTGCAATACATCTATAAGTTGTCATATCTCATGCTCTCTGTATGCCTAACCAGGTTCCTGACGCGACCAACAAGTATCCCGGCCATACTTATAAGTTCCGCCTTTTAAGCTTCAGAACTATACTCCGGTTGAACGCGACTTACCTATGTCGTCTTTTCTTGAGGTAACTTCTTTTTTCACTTGCTCCGTTGACATAACCCTTTCATGCTGGATACACATTCTTTTACTCGTAGAGACTCTTGTATGTCAATGAAGTCATTCCGATCATGGGAAGTGATCAGAAAGGTCTGTGCTTATGTTGTCCACATGCTTAAGATGTCGTCTGTGTCGCTAGGTACTTCTATTTCACTCGACTCTTGTGCCCGTCCGTTCGCAATCTTGTTTCTACGTCCGTATCTAACCTTCTTGAGACCGAGATACACCATCCGGTGCAAGAGCATTTAAGTCCGTTCAAAGATCCTGTATACCTCTTATCCTCTTTAAAATGCAATTGGAACTTCGCCTTGAGAACTCTGATCTGACCACTCATTGCGACTATATTACTATTCAGTAAATCTATTCTTCGCATCTAGTCTAAAGACTACCTAATCTCTGCTGAGATGATCTTCCTTTTCAACCTGCTCTAGTATCCATGCGTAAAATGTCTACACCGCTTTGCCTAATCACTAGCTTGGGGAACTGGACTTTCGGGCTTCATTCTCGTGGCGCTTCTTTCTAGTCTATTTATGCATAGGCCTATTTATGATATCCCTTTTCGTATGCAATATATCCCTTTTGCCTTTCCTGCCATAGGCCAGGGTTAGTTCTTTTTCGCTGACCGTCAGTATTTCGTCTGCCCTTTTATATGTCTTGCATCTTCTTGTCAAGGCCTGACAACCTTATATCCTCTTGCCACTGTTGCTAACTGCGCACGAATCTAAACACTTGCCTAGACTATGATGACCCTTAAAACCGTACCCAAGCTCTTCCAAGGCTCTTGGTGTATTGACTTAAGGGCGTAACCCTAACGCAGACTTGTTTTATTAAGCGCGTCAGGCATGTGCCTTTGTCGCCGGTGATGTAGGGTCTGGGCAACATGGCCTCCACATAAGTACCAACTTAGTCAGGCTCGTGATGCCACTCCATGTATCACACCTTCCTATCCAACCTGTTATGGAATCAGAATGGCATGACAGCTAGTTAATTAGTTACGCACCCTGCCCGCGACTACATTGCAGCTGACCGAGCTCTCGGCTATTGCCGCGCTCGGTGGAGATCCTCTGAAGCTCTTGAACCATCTCCTTGGATAAAGTTCGGCCACCTTTCTTTCCTGGTTACCCTGTTGCTGATATCCATCAGTGCTTCTCCAAGTGAGATCAGTCAGTCATTCTCTTCATCTCTTAGCGGCGCTTGCGTACGCAGCACGTACGCTATGCCACCTGATGCGGTTACTGTCATGAAAGATGACGCCTCTGCTGCTGTTCAAGCAGCCATTGCAAAAGTAGCTGGATTTGGATCAAGTTCCGGTGGTGGTGGATTGATCCAGACCACTTCTGGTTGATGCCAGCAGCGCGTGGATCGTGACCACCGGCGTGGGTTTCGCTTGCCCGCCTCCTCGTAGATGACAGCCCGGTGACGGCAGATTTCTAAAGCATCCCCGTTGTAGCGCTGGTGTGGCGTCACGAACTTGATGCCGCTGTGGCGTTGCCGATGGTTGTACCAGTCGGCCAATGACGCCACCCACCGGCACGCCTCCTCCTTGTTGGTGAACGGACGGCTTGGGTAGTCGTGTCGGTATTTCGCCGTGCGGAAGAACCACTCGGAATAGGGGTTGACGTTCGACACCCGTGGCCTGGAAAACGGATCTGAGGACGCCCAGTTCTTCCAGCCGGCACTCCGCGTGTCTGCTCGCATGGCGTTGCCGTTATCGGCAAGGAGAACCAGTGGCTGGCGCCTGCCCTTGCTGATGCATTCTCGTAGGCAGGCCCTACTGACCAGATCCGCTGCGATGGCTGGATCCTCTCGCTCAGCAACGTACCAGGCCACCATCTTGCCGCTCCTGACGTCGATCACCAGGTAGAGGTACAGCCAGATCCCGCGGACCGTTGGGGGGAGATAGGTGATATCCCAGCTCCACACCTAATTCGGGCCTGATGCACGCAGCCTCGGGACTGGACGTGGCTCCTATGGTGGCCTTGCCCGTCTGCTTCGGTAGTCCTGACCGTGGGCGTGGAGCACCCGGTAGAAGCTGCGCTCGGAACCGATATAGAGGCCCCGATCCGCCAAGACCGGCACGATCTGCCCTGGCGGCAGTGCGGCGAATTCAGGCTCTTTGTAGGTGAGGAGGATCCGTTGGCGTTCTTGTTCGCTGAGGCGGTGCGCCAGATGGCGGTAGCTGCCCTCGCGACGGTCCACGGCGCCATCGTCAGCAGCGAACTGCCGGCGCCAACGCTGCAGCGTGGTGAGCCTTACCCCCAACAGACGAGCGACTGCAGCGGCTCTTGCACCGGCAGCCAACGCGGCCTCAAGGATCTCCAATGCTTTGCGGCGATCGGCTGATGTGGTCAGTCCCCCGCGTCCTCGCCCCAGAAGGCCTGGATCTTTTTTTGAGGCAATCAGCAATGCTGCCGCCTACGCCAGGGCCTTGTCTTTACGGTGCAGCTCCTGCTGCAGCCGTTTGATTTCCCGCTGATCGGCCTGGTGCCGCTTCTCCAGGTCCTTCTGCTCGGCCATGGTCAGCAGCGGCTGTGCATTCGCATCCTGGGCGGCCTGGAGCCAGCGGTCCACCTGTTCTGGATACAGACCCCTCTCCCGGCAGTAGGCGCTCAATTCCGTCGTTTTCAAGCCGGCGGTTTCTATGACCACCGTGAATTTGTCGGCCGGCCCCCAACCCTCTGGATCCTTCTGAGAGGCAGGAACCACTGCCCCTCTGATCGTCAGGCCTTCCTCCAGCTGTAGAGGGTGACCACGTGAATGCCCAGCTCTGCTGAGATCTGGGCCACGCTCTGCCGCTGTGGCGGACTCATCCGCCTTCTCACGTCAGCTTTGACGGCCTTGCTGTAATGACGTATTGCTCTGCTCCATCAAGCCCCCTGGTGAATGACGTGATCGCGATGGAGAGGCGTCATCTTTCCTGGCAGAGGGGGATTCAGGATATTACTGCTTCTGTTTTCACCTGGAACCACCAGTCACACTTTGTGGCTGTCACTCTCCATACTGGTTATGTGTGGACTGTTGCATATGATGACAAGCGCAGCGATCTGATGCAGGCATTTCCACAGAAGTAACCTATGCCAACGCCCCATGATAATTCAAAAATCCGGATTCATCCTTGTTTACGAGGAATACATTCCTGCTCGCTCGCCAAGCTCCTCATTCATCTATATTTACTCTCGAATCAGGGTGCTTAGGCCTCGAGGTCAACCCCTTACCAAGGAACCTGGAGTGTTCCTATCTTGGTTGCTATTAACCCGCCTTCTCCACACATGACACACAAACAAGAAACAGTTATTATTACCGGTTTCACCCAGGGATTAGGATGGCATATGGCGAAGGAGTTCATCCTTCTTGGCTATAACATAGCTCTCGTTGGCAGAACTCCAGCGACTGCCCAGTCCTGCTACGAAGAGCTAAGGAAACTTGCGTCTAAATCGCAAAAAGTTCTTCCTTTCGTTGCCGACATCTCAGACTATGAATCAGTTCTGTCATGTGTTACCGATATCACCGACTCCTTTGAGACTATTGACATTCTTATCAATAATGCGGGAATTCTCGGTCCAATCGGAAATCTTGAATCACTTTCGATGTCCGAATGGTGTGAGACAGTCCACACAAATCTTTTCGGATCAGTGTACTTTGCTTATGCTATCTTACCTAAGATGAAGACGCAAAGATCAGGGAAGATTATTCAGCTCTCTGGTGGTGGCGCTACATCGCCAATGCCAAACTTTACAGCATATGCAGCCTCTAAAGCAGCAGTTGTTCGTTTTGCCGAGTCACTTTCTCTGGAAGTGGCAGACTTTGGAATTGATATTAACTGTATTGCTCCAGGCGCTTTAAACACTCAAATGCTTGACAAAGTACTTGCAGCTGGGCCCGACCAGGTGGGCTCTTCGTACTACACAAGGTCACAAACTCAACTTCGAACAGGCGGTGCAGGATTCTCTGATGCTGTAGATCTCGCTGTGTTTCTAGCTTCTTCTGAAAGTAATGGTATCACTGGCAAGCTTATTGCCGCTAAGTGGGACAACTGGACTAACTTCTCTTCAAATATTGAAAAACTTCAATCATCTGATGTTCTCACACTACGCCGCATTACTGGACAGGATAGAAATATGGACGAGATCTCTAAGCCGTTCTAGCTGGTTTCTTATGGCGCCTACAACTAAAACTCATCACAAAATAGTGAAGATTATAAACCTCCTAAGAGCTACTATACAAAAAGTCTAGCCTACTTATAACGCCTGGTCGATCTACACCCAATCGCCACGCATAGCTTTCAAACAATCCCTTGGATAGAGAACCCCATTGTATGCAAATGTTATACCCTGCATCCTTTAATGGAATCCAAGCTCAACGTTGCGAAACCAACTTATCAACGAGTTCTAGTATCTCCAATTCATTCTGACATGAATACGTCGCATCCTTGTCATCATCTCCTAGTCTAATAGTTGTGCATCCAGCTCTTTTGCCTGCTTGAATATCTTTATTCCGGTCACCCAGTAATATCGAATCCGTCAAGCATATATCTAGGTCCTTACTTGCGGCTCTAAGCATGCCTGCCCCTGGTTTTCTACATTCACACATCCCATCATAGGGGTGGTAGCAAGTATAGACTACTCCAATCCTTAGGTGCTTCATTATGAACTGATTGACTTCTTTGAGCTCTTCTAGTCGACAAGAGCCACGACCGGCATCTGGTTGATTAGTTACTACAATTGGCAGGAAACTACTCTCAAATATTCGTTTTAGCAATGGCTTTGCTAAATCTGTAAACTCCACTTCGTCTACTGCCCATGGAGGCCTCTTGTCCTCGACTAACTTCGTTAGGACGCCATCTCTATCAAGAAAAAACGCTTTTCTTGGCATTCAGTTACCACTTTGTTGACTTCATCTGAAGTTTTGGATGAGATACAAGAAGGTGCCAAATGACGGCTTGAAAAGCCTCCGTATGAGGAGTTACTTTCTGAGAGTCAACTACAGGTACTATTACACACGCATCAGCAACCTTCGCTGTAAACCCGCCATCACGGCCAACAATTCCGACTATTCCCGCCCCCACAGCTTTGCCATACTTGAGTGCTTCGACAATGTTGGGAGATACCATCGGTTCAAGAGAACCTCCACCCACTGACATTACAAACAAGAGGTCAGACGTCTTTAGTCTGCTTATTTTCAGCCACTCCGAATAGATACTCGCCCATCCGTCGTCATTGGCACGGGCAGTTAACTCAGATACGTTATCGGCAGGAGAGTATGACTCGATGCCGCAGAGTTTTCTAAAGTCATTGACAGCATGAGAACAGTTAGCTGCACTTCCACCTATACCAATAAAGAAGATCCTCCCTTCGTTCTGCCTCGTCTCATAGATCTTATCCGCCACCCTTTCTATTTCCTCAGAGCTTATACTCTCAATTACCCGTATTGATGCTGCTAGGTGCTCAGCTGCGTAGCTCATCTGTCTTGAATAACCTCCACAATCATAGCACCCACACACTTCTAACCTTTAGACTCGAGAAACCACTGGCTTCACCCGTGAACCACTACATACTTACTTTCGTCACTAGCTGCTTTAACGAACAGGGGTGTATAGAGACTTTTGTCCATCGCGTTTTCGCTCTTCAACCCCAGCTTAACGCTCTTCAAGCTTCTACGTCCTTTGATATCCGCCTTATCATCTCTGATAACTTTAGCAACGATGATACACGTTCGATCCTGCATAGCCTTAAAGCAAAATACAGAAACCTATCCATATACTTTAATATTCGTAACTATGGACCAGAGCCCTCGGTCTACAATTCAATATTACATTCCACTGGTTCTGATTTCGTCGTTCTGCTCTGTTGTGACCTACAAGATCCCCCTGAGCTTGCTCTATCCTTTCTCCAATCACTTATCACCCAGCCAGCCTATGACTCGGTAGTCGCCATTAAGAATAATTCATCAATGTCGCCGATCTCTTCTCTTATGCGTTTCTGTTACTATAAACTCCTAGGCTATTCATCCCGTTTCAAACGTGTTCCTGTTGGATACCATGGCTTTGGTTGTTACCGGCAGAACGTAATGGAAAACTGTGACATTCTCTGGGGTTCTACTGATCTCTCCCTTAGGCAGTGCCTCTTCCACTCTTGTACTTATCCACTTCTCACTCAATATCATCAAGATTCACGAACCACCGGCACTAGTTCATACAGAGGACTTGGCTACTACAGGGAGGCATTTCGAAGCTTACTCTCCTCTGACGCCCTTGCAAGCCGCTTGTCCCTCCTCCTCTCAACAGTATCCTTACCCATAGCGTTTTTCTTATCGATACTATTGTTCTTTAACTTTACTTCCGGCAAAAGCATGTATGGAACTGGTATACCCACTGTCATGGGACTCATCATCTTAGCGTATTTATCGCAAACCCTTCTCTTATTCCTTATCTCGCGCCAGGTCGAATCTATACGAGTGCCTTCAAAAAGAAAGAAGACCACTTCGTTTAAATCACTCAATTAGAGCTTAGACTCTTAGGCCTTCTTAATCTATAGAAACTCGTTTTTATAATATTGTCTGCGTCTAATAACTCTAAAATCTCCTCGTCAATACCCTTATCGACAAAGTCTTTGCCTTGTTCTGAAATTACATACCTTACACCCAGTTTCCACAAATATTCATGTATGTAGTCTGCTGACATTCCATCCTGCGACATCCTTCGGGCACTTACTATTTTTGTGCCGACATTCTCGTCATACCAGTCAAGCTGCACTACTCGGTATGGAAGAGAGAAGATCTTATGAGTAATGTTATTTGACACTACAAAGCACTCCTTGCATAGCTCCCCATCTCTTTGTATCTTTCTCTTATTCTCACTGTAAAAGAGATAAATCCTCTTCCAGTCAAATGCTCTATCAAAGCTACTCCTCCCAATACCGAAACTTAGTTTATCTAACCGAGTTATATTCCTAAGTGGCGAGTGTTCCTTTAATGTCCTATTCGGTATTCCATTTCCGTAATCCGCCCAAGCAACCAAAGCTCCAACTAACCCTATAACGTAGAGTCCCTGTGACCACTTCTCAAGCCTTTTGGGTCCAAATATCGAGTTGAGAGTCGTATAAGTAACAACCCCTAACCATACGCAACCAACTAGAACAACGGGAAGCATGTACCTTGACTGATCCCCAAGCAGACTTGAACTTATGAAACCAACTAGTATATAGAATAGACCCAGAACTACTAGATATACCTTTGCCTTGGGATCTGCCTCATATTTATGCCCAAATGAAGACCTAGAGATTGTATCGTTTATCCACCATGCCACTATGCTCACCACTGCTATCCAAAAAAGGTATGTTGGTAATGGCGAATAAATCAATTTCTCAGGATATGTAAATAAACCAGCTGTACTGCTATTCGTTGATAATAAACCACCGAAGAAGCCAAGGTCGTATACATTGTCAGCGCTTGACTTCGCGGCTGAGATTACATGACCGGTATTGTTGAATATGTACTCTGACTTCCAATAATCATTATTTGCAGGGAATGATGGATTTCCCGATATCAAATAGTTTCTTATGGCCTGTATCCCCGGTAATACTAACGCACATAAGTATGTAGTTAGCAGCTTGAATGCCTTGAACCTCTTCCGCAGCTGTTCAGCATCTTTTGTCAATATTAGGCTTCGAACTGCACTTAAGAAGTAGAGCAAAGCTATCCCACCAACTATAGGCAGCAATTTCATAGATGTAGTAAGAGCACAAGAAATTAGCAGTCCAATCACGATATAGTAATTGAACGGATAATCTTGGTCGCGCGCACCACTCACTTCTTTAATAGTATGACCGACGAGCATCTCATCGCTGAGGCCCTTCAGTGCCTTAGGAACGAATACCACTAATACTGAAATGCTACCCAGCAATGCTGGAATCTCCGTGTAATTATATTGAAGCTGATAGCTTGCATAACCAAATAGCCATATAAAAGATCCAACTCCTGCGGCAAGTCTTTTATAATTCCTCAAAAATAAGTCTGATTCCTCTTCTAACTCATTTCCCATTAAACGCAAGCTGCAATACAATACCCCTAATGACAGTGCAAACAAGTACCCTTTGTAAATGAATGTCACGCATAATGGATTTGCTATATCCATTCCTACCGCATCAGCCATATACAGACCGCTTGTCAAAACTGCCTGAGAAAAGTTAGATACCAGAGTTAGGGTAGGTGGATTATTGTACGGATCTACCTGGCTAACGTTTGTTATTATGGCTCGCGCTGGATAATATAAATAAGAATTTAGGTCGTCCCATTCCCACATGCCTATCTGGGAAACAGCGCTTAGTCCTATACTTCCTCCGAGCAATAAAAGCTTTAAAAGCCAATCTCCACGCCAACTATCCAATCCTAAGGATAATATATGTTGCAGATCACCCCACTTGCGTCTTTTTAAAAAAGACCAATATCCAATAAGTAAACATACGGCGCCTGCAGCTATGACGCCTGCACCCTGATCTCTCCCAAAAAAATATTGCGTGCACAAGGTTGTAACCGTCACAAACACCCCTACACCCACGCTATAGCTTATAAGCAGCCTCTCTGCTTTGCTTTTGTAAAAATCCCATTCCTTGAACCATAAGACTATGCAAGAACCTAACAGCACCTGCACATAACATATAAATATTCCAATACCCAACTCTGCTACGATTGGTCTTGAGAACCTGACTGCACTAATCACTAGGATAGTTGCGGAAGCAACCCACAACCACTTGGAACTTGATCTCATTACCGAAAGCCTACTGAAGCTACTCTACAGCCCCCCTTTCAAAGCGCCTCATTCAACACTCAATGTCATGTTGCTTACAAGGTATATCCACATGTCTGGGCATCTCTTACAAACATTTCAATCGTCTCTAATGACAGCTGCTTAAGATCCATTCCGGCCATATCAAGCTTTGAAAAAAAGGCTGGCGGTATAGTAATCGCATGACATCCAACCGACAACGCTTCATGCACATTATAAATATGCCTCGTACTTGCCCAAATCACACGTCCACGCTTCATCTCTTTTAGAGCTTCCACTGCATAGCTTACACAAATACGTGGATCAACTCCGGTATCCGAGATCCTTCCAGCAAAAACAGATATATACATATCCGCATCTTTGTGTGAACAGTTAACTACATCGTCTATCTGCGCATCAACCATAACTGCGGTCACGTTAATCTTGATTCCCTCATCTACAAGTCTTTTGATCACACCAGTCGAACTATCTTTCTTTGTATTCATAATCGGTATCTTTACGTATACGTTATCTCCAAGCTTCGACAGAATCTTTGCCTGCTCATACATCTCATCATGCTCATCACTTATTACCTCCAATGATATCTTCTTGTTTCCAGCTACCCGTACCGCAGCTCTTGCGAAATTCAGATAGTCAACAACACCTGATCTTTTCATCAATGTGGGGTTTGTAGTGATCCCATCAATCAAATCCCTCTTGGCGAACATTCGTATCTCATCAAGATTAGCCCCATCGCATAGTATGCAAACACTTTTGCCGTTGTAGTGAAACATTTACTTGGCCTCCTCAAGAACAAACTGAGTGTATGTTTCCGGTGTGCCAATCTCACGATATCTCTTATCTGTATAGATAAAATTTATATTTTCACTTTCTGACAAATCCCTCTGAAGCCTATCTAACCCTACCAAACCTTCTCGATCAGGCTCACAGTCAATTAGCAGTAGTGGCTTGTCCATGCAAATTAACCCATAGTCCACGTAACTTGCCACTGATCCATCCCTTCTCTTATCGTACTTGAGCACGCTTTTTCCCTTCTTAATCTCTTCGTATATGTTCGCATCATCGCTAAATACGTCCGTATAGGTCATGGTCATTTGTTTACCTGAACTAATGTGGCTATTCAGCACATCGACATAACTAACGTCCAAAATCGAGTCCCCGTACTGCACCAGGAATGTGTCGTCAAGGTGCTTAGTTGCAAGTCTTAATGCACCTAAGGTGCCTGCCAGATGCCCATGCTTTTCCGTACTGACGGTCCAGTCACAATCAATTGAGGTTTCATTGAGGAAATTCAAAATCTTTTCGCTACCGTAACCTAGACAAAAATGCAAAGAACTTATTCCTTTGTTCCTGAGACTGTCTAAAAGCCTTGATGCAAAAGCCTTGTCACCTACAGGCGCTAGAAACTTGGGCAACCCATCTAGTCTATCCGCTAATCTGGTCCCTAATCCTCCCGCAAGTAGAACTAATTGCATATTAGCCGAGCACAACGTGAACACCTAGATTATCAAACCTAAACCTCATCTCCTCCATCCCATGTGATCTCATTGTCTCTCTGACAGCTGATCTGTCTGAGCAAATGAACATCAAAAAACCACCCCCTCCTGCGCCAATCAACTTTCCACCTAAAGCGCCATTTGAGATAGCAGCCTCATATGCCTTATTAATCTGCTCCGGATAGGCGATCGCTGACCTCTTCAACTTCTGCATGTACTGATCATGCATTAACTGTCCTAGCTGTAAAACATCCCCTTTGACGAGTAGATCTCGCGAAATACCTGCAAACTCCTTTACTCGGTGAAGATTATCCAAAATATCATTATCCATTTGTAATGACCTACGATTTTGCTCCTCCAAGAAATCATTCGCTCTACGAGTTACGCCTGTATAGAACATACAAATAGAATCTTCTAGTGCACTAATTGCCTCGCCTGATATTGGCAACCTGTTGTATTCAACACTATCATCTTTGTGGAAGGTGAATTCCGTAATTCCACCAATTGCGCTCGCAAACTGATCTTGCTTCCCTACCGGTTGTTGAAGTCTATCTATCTCAATATGGCAAGCACTCTCTGCTACTTGGAAATTACTTATTGAACGTCCGTTCCACAATGACAAGCACTTAATCAAGGCAGATGTAAATGCACCCGAGGATCCCAGACCTGTTCCTGCCGGTATGTCCGCCAGGGTCGTAATTTCTATTTGATCGTAAGCTTCGCTTTCTTCGAGAGACAGGACCTCCCGAAGTATCTTATGCTTAACTTCGTCTGGTCTCTTTACCACTTCAATCTCCGAATACTTTAAATAGATCCCTTTCTCAAAGGGGCGCAATGCCGCGCAATAGACATATTTGTCTATTGCGCCACTTATCAGATAGCCTCCAAACTTCCTGTAGTACGAAGGCAGGTCCGTCCCACCTCCGCCCAAGGTTACTCTTAATGGAGACCTTACCAGATGCATCTTACTTTGGCTTTGCAACGACTATAGCAGAACTTCCGATCAAACACGGAATCCTGCTCTCAAGTCTGAATATCAGTTTAATGACCTCTCTCTTTAATCCACCACTCTTGCCCGTACTGTACTCCTTCCGTAGCAATCTTGAATTTATAAACGCAGCCACAATACCAGTCCAACAGTAATTTCTAAACCTCAGAATCTCAAATTCCTGACTGATTAGTCTTCTGAGTCTCCTTTTACTATATCGCCTGTAATGACCTAGCTTCTCATCGTGATACCCATATAGGAACTGCCAGGCCGGCACACTAACTATTATCAGATCTTCTTTGCTTGCCATTCTCCTTATCTTTTCCAGCGCTCTCTCATCATCTTCGATGTGTTCCAGGACATCATGCATTACTATGATTGACCCTCTTTCAAATGAATTGATATTCTCCAACCCTTTCTCAATGACTTCTATATCAGGGTACAGGCACTTCGACAGTCTAACAGCGTCTCCATCCGGCTCGTACGAGGTGACCCTATATCCATCCTTTTGCGCCATGTAACTAAATAATCCAGCCCCACTGCCAATATTTGTAACGTTCAACAGGCCACCCCCGTATCTTCTCATCAGCCTCAGTGTAATATTGTATTTTCCAACTGCATAATAATCTTCGCCCCGATACTCATGATCTTTAGACGTGTACTCCTTGTCCATTTTCAGCCCTTTCATTCATCCTGACTATTCTACCACTCTCTACCCTGCTCTAGCCTCATGAAACGCATACTACTTTAGCTTTTTACCTCTTTCTATTAATTATTCTGAACATCTCATCACTTTATAGGGGTCTACCCGACCCTCTTGTTCACACAACAGATGCCGTAGAACTCTTACCATTTGTGCTGTTTTTCTTATAAATGGAGACATTCCATTTTATCTCTTCGCCGCAGAATATCCATGGTACTTCCTCGATCCTGGCCAAGTCCGCCATGCTCGCCCGCTTTCCATATTGATACCCTACCTTATTAATAGACTTGATGACCTGTTGTCTCTAATAACACTTTCCTTCGATCTAAACTATTCATCCGGTTCGCCTATCTCTCTTGAATCTGTATTTGTATTCTTTAAACTTAGGCTCCTCGCGTTGTCCCTTCATCTTTTCGCTAGGCTCCTCTCTACAGCCACTTCTACCTGCAAGTCTCTCTTTGTTCTTGCATGCCTCGTCATTTCCTGTAATGTCATAACAAGAGCTCTTTCGTGGACCGGCCTTAATATCTTTGCACCTATTCAATCTTTATGCCCATTTTATCCTCTGCCCTACTCAGAGCCTTTCCCCCAACCATCCAAACTCGCAATCTTTCTATCCCCCTTGTATCGTTTTTCTCGGGAATCTCTTAGCTCCTATGCTCTATTCCTGATTACCATAGTTAGCCTTACAGTCCTTTTGTTCCTTCACAGACACTATCTCCTTGCCTTGATCTGCCTTACTCTAGGCTCTCTACCTTCTCTGTTCTATCTACTGTTCTGCAAAGCCACAGCTGGTTCTTGCTATAACCTCGAAGTTCAGCATTACCGTCGGCTCCTCTGGATTCTACACTCCAATTCGCAGCAACGCTTTTTACCCGCTCTTAAATCACATCACCTTCGCTACATCAGTAGCATCTTCTCGCACGACTTTATATATCTGTCCCTTCTTACCGTTCCACTCCTCCTCATCACACTGTATATTTCGCAATCTAACTCTCCATCCTTATCAATGGCATATATGTACCCTTCGACTTCTTGGCCCGGTAAACTGTTGCTGCCTACAATTATGCTATTCCTAGTCCATAATACGTTCCTTGCGCTGCTTGCCTACTATTTAACTCAGCTTATTCTCTCTCACCTCTGCTCGTCCTCTTTGTCGCCACCTTTTCCTTCCTCACCTATACCCTATACCCCAACCACGTACGCTCAAGATTCTTGTCTATACTCACTATCTCCTCTTCGACTATCTTTCTTATAGTCTTTTCTTCTTGTACCGGACCACGGAGTTAGAGAGGCTTCATATAAGTGTCCAGAACCCGCTTTCTCGCCTATTCTTGTAATAAACCATTCATCCGATATGTACTTGTAGGGCTTTTTAATACCGTTCTAGGTATATCACTCTTTCTATTTCTATCTAATTATACCTCCCAGATTATCTCCTCAATCTTGGTCGAAATAGTTGTAATCTCCTATCGATTCCTTTTCTACCGCTTTTTTGTTTTTCCGGGCAACTTCACTCTGACCCACTTGGCACCTTATCTGGGAAACTCAATCATGCTTGCGTTCCTCACCGTGCTCTTGGTCTCATTCGTATCAACTTTTTCGGCACCATTGGTTACTTCATTAATAACAGTTCCCATCATGGCTGTCCTTGGATTCCTTTTAAACCGTCTTATCTTCCGATGAAGCCCTTTGATCATAGTCGTTGCGATTATCTAATGTGAATCTCGTCCTCATCACAAAAATGATAATGCATATTACTATAACACCTCTTGTTAAGCCTGCTAAAAGTAGATGAACGCCTATATTGTTCTTGTATAATGGCACAACACTGGCGAAGAAAATCAAACTGCCTGCAATTATAAACGCCCTCTTTTGTGCACGTTCGACTGAACTCTTCATCGAGACCCATAGTGCAAACCAAGGTATGGCAACAATATAGAGGTACCATCCAAAACCATTAGTAGCCAAAGAAGTTACTAACAAGACCGAGAGACTGTAACTAATACTCCTTTTTATTCCCCATAACCTTTCTTTTCCAGCGACTCTCCCTTCAACGGCTTTAACTTCTCTTGCGGCACTACGCGTTATCATGAACAAAATAGTTATGACGATGTACGAGGAACCTGTATTCGCAATTTCCACCAACTTCTTCCCAATGCCTAATCTCTCTGACCCCAGCTCTGTTATGCATCTAATGCAGGCTGTATACATGTTGCTCCATACATTCCCCGTGTCGCTTGAAAAGCTAACCATGTTGTTAGCCCACAAAAAAATACTTCCTTCGTACGGAAATAACCTTATTGCTAACTCGTTTATGCCGAAGTATAGTAAACCTAGCGCACCTACAAGAACTGTCCTCCTAACAAAGCTCTTCGACATGTACATCTGAAGGCCTGTGTATGTCAGCAGAACTATCCAGAAGTACGGCTTTATGAGCGCGCATACCCATATTGCAATCAGGGCATATTTATCTATCCTCGTTAATTCATTTAGTGTTTTCCCCTTGTCCGCTCCTACACCTAATCTGTCTATTCTATTCGCCTGCCTTGCTAAAATGCCTACCAGTAAGGATATAATCCAATAGCACCCGATCACCGTATTGAGTCTGTCGAATGCAAATAACATCCAAGGGCTTGCCACCGATATCAAGCTTGCCGCGGCCGACTTCACGTGCTGTCGACCAAGTCGACCCCTCAGCACTTCACTCCACATCATCCACGTTGTTAAGGCGGTGACTATGGCTGTCGTTGCAAATACTGTGAATCCTGCATGCGACCTGAGTTCAAAGCCATCGATACCCACTAATTGAACTAACTGCTTTACTCTGCCAACTGATGCCACAATGACGGGAGGGTATATCGATTTCCACTCTGTGAAGGCTTCAAATCTGTCCGACCAGTATACGAGATTGAAGAAATCCATAAATATATCTTTTCTGTCGATGTAATATATTAAATTTGGCACCCACTCATTGCGCTTAATCAATGCGATAATGCAGCCAATATAACAGCCAAATGCCAGTGCTATGTACCTGCCCGGTCTTTTCAAGCGCCTTCTCCTTAGGGCTCTAGTATCTCAATAACAATAATTCCAAGAGCGAAAATACAAGCTATCAACAAACCAGTGGTAGACATGTCTTCCCTCCCTTTGACTTCTATTAAATCTCTTTTAAAGTATAGCATTAAGCGAGACCTTTCGCCTTCTCTACGTCTCGCTCCACGGTGAATCCAAACTTCTCCATAAGCAGCGGGCCGGGGGCGGAAGCGCCGAAGCGGTCGATGGAGACAGTTTCGCCTTCTAAGCCGGTGTACTTGTGCCAGCCGAAGTTGCTGGAGTCTTCCACCACCAGGCGCTTTCGGCAGGCGGCGGGCAGCACGCTTTCGCGGTAGGCGGCGTCCTGTTCTTCGAACAGCTCCACGCAGGGCATCGACACAAGCCTCACGTTTTTGCCTTCGGCACGCAGTTTTGCGGACTCTTTGGTGCAGAGCTCCAGCTCGAAGCCGGCGCCAATCAGGATCAGATCGGGGGTGCCGTTGCTGTCTTCGAGGATGTTACCGCCCTTGGCTACCTCATCGGCGCTGGAGTTCGCCTGGTTGGTCGTCGCCTGACGGCTGAGGAACAGCACGCTGGGGCGGTGTCGGTTTTGGATAGCCACCTTGTAGGCACCGCTGGTTTAGTTGCCGTCGCCGGGGCGGATCACCAGCATGTTGGGGATTGAGCGCAGGCTCGCCAGGGTTTCGATCGGCTGGTGGGTGGGGCCGTCCTCACCCAGGCCGATGGAATCGTGGGTGAGCACGTAGATCACTCCCAGTTCGCTCAGGGCCGATAGGCGCATGGCGCCCACCATTTAGCCAGCAAAAACACAGAAGGTGCCGCCGTAGGGAATCAATCCGCTGTCGTGGTATGCCAACCCGTTGAGGATGGCAGCCATGGCGTTTTCGCGGACGCCGAAGTGCAGGTAGCGGCTCGCCTCGGCGCCCTTCTGGAAGCCACTCTCACCCTTGATGGGGTCCACTACATGAGCATCTCTATAAACTTCAGGCTAATGAATGATCAGGTATGGAAACGCACCAAGACCGCGGAAAAACTAATTTTAGCAATTTGAGGCTCTCAAATCAGTTCGTGAACCATTTAAGTCAATGATATCTTTAGCAATCATCGTTGCTAGCCATGCAAAGCTAACTATTGTGGGAAGCTTAGCGCTCCAGGCTATTATATTTATTGGCAATAATAGGTAAAGGCTGCAGCCCATCAATATGCAACACGCTTTGCGGTACTTCATCGCATTATTCATCAGTGC